>WNGL01006561.1_pt1 | contig 20177 bp, 16 predicted proteins | sample 5400591 | NCBI WGS metagenome assembly WNGL01 (sample SAMN13153377, study PRJNA577476) | soil metagenome | isolation source: 80 cm soil or saprolite under Garry oak tree replicate 1 | place: USA:California | collected 2016-06-15 | reverse complement strand
CTGGCCAAATCTGTCTGGCCCATCATGTAGGCGGTCATCCCCAAGTGAAATTGAATGTCCGGATTATCGGCAGCTTTTACAGCGCTCTCCTGCAAAATCGGCAGGGCTTGCTGATAGTCGCCGCGTTTGTAAAGGACCCAGCCAAAGGTGTCGCCGACCGCAGCGTCCTGCGCTAGCAGCTCACGGGCCTTACGCGCCAAGTCGTAAGCCTTGTCGAGATTATTCAGCCGCTCGGTGTAGAGGTAAGCGAGGTTATTTAACGCCGGAACGAAGTTGGGCTCGGTCGAGAGAAGCTTCTCATAAGCATCACGGGCCTTTGGAAAATCGTTCATCCGCTCGTATACGAGCGCCAGCGTCATGAGCGTCGGCGTATTGTTGGGGTTCTTCGAGAGCAGCCCTTGCAATTGGCTAACCGCCTGCGGAAGTTTGTTGGTTGCAAGATAAGTCTGGACCAGCAAATCGTAGGCGGCGGAAAAATTAGGATCGAGCTGGAGCGTCCTTTGAAGCTCTGCCTCGGCTAAATCCCATTTTCCTTCCGCGGCCAAGATTTTGCCTTCAAAAAAATGGGCAGCCGGCAAATTGGGCGTTTTTTGAAACTGACGCCGTATCCTCTGCCGGGCAGCGTCGAAATGCTTGTCCAGCAAGTCCAGATCGACGAGTTGATCGACCGGAAACAGATTATTCGGCGCGAGCTGGGCAGCTTTTTCAAATGCCTGGCGCGCTTCGTCAGTTTTTTTCGCCTGGCGCAGGGTCAGGCCGAGCGCTATCTCGGGTTGTGGATCCTGCGGCGTGAGCCTGGCTTGCTCCTGAAGGACCACGGCGGCATCGTCGAACCGATCAAGGGAGCCATAAGCCCCGGCCAGGAGCAATGCGGCGTTTCGTAGATCGGGACGTTTTTTCAGCAAACGGGTCATCGGTTCGATCACCGGCTCAGCATGACCGGTGCTAAGATTGACCTGGGCGAGCAGCAGAACGGCATCGTCATAATTCGGATTGATTGAGACGGCCTGGTCCAACGCCAGCTTTGCCTGGTTCATGTTCTTATTTTGGAGATATGCGCGTGCCAATTGCCATTTGATGAAGGGGGCATCCGGATAGGTCTGGTCGAGTCGCTCCAAAAGTTCGACCGCTTTTTTTGTGTCGCCCTTTGCGAGCAGCACATCGCTTTGCAGTCTGCGGCCATCGATGTTTTCCGCGTCGCGGCCAAAAACATTCTCAAGGAGCGAGAGGGCCTCGTCGTATTTCTTGTCCTTGAAGGCACGCTCGGCCAGCAAGGTCCAGCCGGGGAGATAGTCCGGCGCCTTGCTGGTCATCTCGGTGGAAATCCTTCTCACTTCCTCGGCATCACCGGTGGCGGACTTGAACGCGGCGTATTTCAAGCGCTCGATTGATCGAACCGGCGCAAGGTCTGCCGCTTTCTTGAATTCTTCGCCGGCTTGTTTCTGGTCTTTCTGGAATAGATACAAATCTCCCATCGCCATGTGCGCGGTGGACGATTTGGGATCGACAGTGAGCGCCTGCCGGAGTGCGTTGCCCGCCGCGGCCAGGTCGCCCCTGCTGGAAAACAGATTCGCCGAAGCGAGGTAGAAAGAAACGTCGTTCTTTTTGGGGAATTTCTGGAGCTGTTCCCCGGCGGCCTCAATGTCTTCTTTGCTTCGCATCGCTTCAGTCAAAACGATAATGGCATCGCCATTGTCCGGGACTTGCTCGAGCACTTTAAGTGCTTCTCTTTTTGCGTCGGCGAACCGTCCCGTGGCCACATAACAACGGGCCAGCCGTATTCGATTTTGAGCGTTCTTCGGATCCAGCTCGCTCGCCTTTGCCAGAAATGCACCGGCGCGAAGAGGCGCTCCGTCCTCCTGCCACATCGCGCCGACTCTTTCGAATGCGAGCGCGTTTTTCGGATCCAGCCGCAGCACGTTAAGGTAGCTCAGCTTGGCTTTGTCATAGTTGCCGGCTTTAAAATAATTGTCAGCCTCGCCCAGAAGGCGGGCTTTCCTGCCTTCCTTGGAGCAGCCGGCGATGAGCGTGGCTGCTAAAATAAGCGTCACGATTCTGAATAAGGTTTTCGATGTTTGCATTTGTTCGATGATTTCGGTCTTAGTTGACATTTGTATTTGCGCGCTCTTTGGCAATGCCAAGTTTCTCTATTAGTTCGTAAAGAGTCGGCCGGCTGATCCCGAGATCAGCAGCTGCGGAAGTGATTTTACCGGAGTTTTTCTTGAGCGCTTGCTCAATCATTTCACGTTCGACCTGCTCGCGCGCGTGTTTGAGAGTCGTTGCAGATGAAGATGCCACGTCCTGGTGCTGTTCCAACTCGAGATCTTTTGCGGTCAATCGCGATCCGCTGGCCATAATGACCGCTCGTTTCACGCGGTTTTGGAGTTCGCGCACATTCCCAGGCCATGAATAATGGCTCATTGCACGCACCGCGTCGGGCGCGAAAACGAGCTTTGTCCGACCGCTTTGGGCGGCATACTTTTGCAGAAACTCGCGAGCCAGGAACACGATGTCTTCCCCTCGCTCGCGAAGTGGCAGCAGGCGGATGGTGACAACGGCAAGACGAAAATATAAATCCTCGCGAAATTTTCCGCTGTCGATCAACTGTTTTAAATCGGCATTGGTCGCGGCGACAAGCCGCGTGTCGATTTGAATTTCCTGTCTTCCGCCCACCCGCTGAAAGCGCTGTTCCTGAAGAAACCGAAGAAGCTTCACCTGAATGGCTGGGGGAAGTTCGCCAATCTCATCCAGAAACAGGGTGCCGCCACTGGCTGTTTCCATCATCCCTTTGCGCTGAATGTGAGCACCGGTAAAGGCGCCTTTTTCGTGGCCGAAGAGCTCACTCTCCAGAAGATTTTCAGGAATGGCGTTGCAGTTGATCGCGATAAAAGGGCCGTCCTCGCGCGCGCTGCGGTGATGAATCGCCGCTGCTGCCATCTCTTTGCCAGTGCCACTTTCTCCGAGCAAGAGCACCGGAGCGTTCGTTCCGGCGACCTTGCGGATGAAAGCAAAGACTGCCTGCATTTGTGGACTGGTGCCGAGCATATCTTCAAACACATTGGAAAGTTGGCTCTGTTGTAACTCGCGGTACTCTTTCTCGAGTTCCACCACGTGGATACATCGCCGAAGGAGCAGCTTCAATTCCTCCATCTCCACGGGCTTGCACAAAAAATCATAAGCGCCCGCGCCAACGGCCTGGATCGCGTTCTGTTTTTCGCTCTGTCCGGAAATAATGATGACTTTTGCCGTACTATCGACCGCGAGCAGATCGGCCAACACCGCCAATCCTTCATCGCATTCATTGGGGCGAGGTGGGAGGCCCAGATCAAGCAATGTCACCGCCGGGGAGTTGGCCTTAAAGGCTTCAAGTGCTCCTCTTCGGTCTTCGGCGAAATGAACTTCGTAATCGTGGCTCAGCGCCCATTTCATCTGCGTCCGGATCGCCTCGTCGTCATCGACAATGAGCACTTTGGGTTTCATGCTGTTTGGCGATTCAGAGGCAGCATTACCCGGAAAGTTGTGCCAGCGCCGGGCTCGCTTTCGACCCGAATCTTCCCCCGATGCGCCTCGACAATCATCTTGGATTGAAACATGCCGATGCCCAGTCCCTTCTTCTTTGTTGTCTGAAAGGGGCGGAAAAGAGAGGCCCTTAGGAAGGCCGGGCTCATCCCGCAGCCATTGTCAGCGACCGAAACGATTGCCCAATCGTCGCTTTGCCTCGTCTCAACTCTCACCTCGCCTCCTGGTCCGAGTGCATCGCGAGCATTGAGAAGCAAATTAGTGATGACACTGCCGAATTGATCCCGGTCCACCTTGAGTTTTGGCTCCAGGCGAAGCTCCTTCACGACATTTATTTCCGGCGCGCTTTGTAAGACTTCAAGCGCGTCAGCAACAAGCGCATTAAGATCCACTTCTACCGGTTTGAGTTCGAGGTGTCGCAAAGCGCCGAGGCGGCTAATAAGTTGGTTGATGCGGTTGGCTGTCTCACCGATTCCGCGCAAGGCGTCTTGCCGAAAAATGGGATCATCAAAATGTACTGGCAGATTCTGAAGCGTCAGACTCAAGGTTGAGGCCGCGTTTTTCAAGTCATGCACGAAGAATGCGGACATGGCTTGAAACGCCTCTAGTTCTTTGCCTCGCATGATCTCTTCGGTAAGCCGAAGATTCAGCAGACCCAGAGCAATCTGATCGCCCATGCATTTCAGCAGATCCAGTTCTTCAACCGTGTAGGGAACGCCACCGACGCGATCTGCCAGGATGGCCATGCCTATGCAGCGTTCTCCCGTCCAGAAAGGCGTACAAACCCGATTTCCTCCAGTGCGAAATTGGCTCAAACTGATTTGCCTCAAGCTCTCCGCATAATCGCCTTTCGCCTTTTCCAAATCAAAAGGTTTGGAAAGCCCGCGAATACTCGTTAAATTTGGCGCCAAGCCGGGTAGGTTTGGGATCGCGTCGTTGGCCTCGTGTTCTGATCTCGACGTGGATGCTGCGAACGCGAGCCGGTCTTGTTCATCAAATAGCCAAATAGTGACCGACAAGACGTTAAAGGTTTCAGAGATCAATTTTGCGGCTGCGGCGCACAGGCCGGACTGATCGAGCACGCTGGAGGTGCATTGAGTAAAGCGCGTCCATATCTGCCGGAAATCATACTGCGGCCTCTTAAAATGGCGGCTAACGAAAGACCCGATATTTTGCCGGATCCGATTTGAGACCAATAGCACAGCCAGGAGGGCAAATCCCAACAGCACCACGAAGGCTTGAAACTGGAACGTTCCCGGTTCGCCGGTCCGCGCTACGACCTGGGCAAGCACGCCGACAATGAAAAGGTACGCCCCAACCAGAAGCACCGTCAGGGACGTGCGCAGAACAGCATGGGACAGATAAACATCGATTTCGCCGAGACCACTCCTAAGAAAAGCGACGGTGATCAATATGCATCCAATCAGCAGCGCCCCTGTTTCGACGTCGATTAAGGCCATGATGTCTCCGGAAAAGAGCAGCGCCTGGCTTAGGGTGTAAATCCTGGCTCCGAACACAATCCCGAGGCCAAGAACCATAAACTTTATCCTCCACTGCATCGTTCCGACGGCCGATCGGAAGGTCCTTTCGAGATTCACAAGAACCAGCACCGCGGCTATGAGCAGAAGGCCATTCAATGTTTTGGCCGCTGCATGAGAGCTGACCCACCAATTTCCGCTTGACTGGTTGTGAGGAAAAATCGGCGCCAATTGATCCCGGAAAACCAGGGACACGCCTACCGGGATTAAAAAGGCCATCAGGACGAGAAATCGGGATCTCGCCGGAAATTCGCGAGAGTTTCCACGCGAATACGTGAGGCTAAAGCAAAGCCAAATCCCCGGCAGAAATGCCTTCGTTACCAGGGTGACAGTTTCCCAAAAAGCCGCCCTTTCAGGAACAAGCGCGTCGTGCCATATCGCGCCGAACAGACTTTCCAGCGCGAAAGTCAGCATCCCGGCCGAGAAACACCAAGTCGCAAGCGAACGGCGCTTTTGGCAAGCCGCGGCCACGGCCAGGGCGGCACTAAATGTGGCGGCGGCCAAAGCTAACACGGAGTTCGGGCTCACAATTCCCTCCAAGCCGATGTAATGAATGGCATTTTCAATGCAGCTCTAGCTGCGGCCAAAGTCTCCAAGCGATAGTTAAAATCTAGACCTCATTCGTGAGCAAGACACGCGCTCCAGGCTCGAACCGTAGCGAAATTTGAGTCAAGCTCACCCAGGATCACACCGAAGATGAGGTCGAGTGTTACACCGTGCCCAAGCACTTCTACGGAAACTGGAAGGCAAAGTTCCCAAAAATTTGCGCAAAGGGAAGTGCCCGGAACTCAGCACTATTGCGGTTGTCGGGTTCGGACGTCACCCTTGCGCAGCCACCACAATACCAGAAAAAATGGAATTAGCGAAAGCACGAAAAAGACGGGACCGCCGGAAATCCGTTTCGTAAAATGCCGAGGGGAATGACGAAGGCGACAAGCGCAAAACGCCGCCACCGCGTCTTCAGGAATAAATTGGCGGCCAGGATGCTGGTCATGAAAAGCACCCAGCTCGATCGAATGCCGCTGCATTCCTGGGCAACTTCGATTGTGATGTTCGGCAGCTGGAAAATAGGGCCTGCGCGAAGGAAAGGCGTGCCGCTGAGGTGGAAAAGAAGATTGGCTACCTCTGCGGAAGCAGATTTCGAAGCCGTCTCCAGCGCATCCGCCATCGCATCCGGCATCGGCACCATGAAAATGAGGTAGGCCAGGGGAAAAGCGGCCGCTCGCATCCAAGCACGTCCGAAAAAGAAAAAGCCTCCCGCCACAAGGCAGCAAAGGAACGACAGGGTCAGCAGCGCAAGGCGATCATTAGTGGCCGGCGCTTGCCCCGCGAAATCCAACCAGTAGGTGAGTGCCAAAACGCCGAGACCGCCGGCCAGGAACACGATCGCAAGCGGGAAATCGGCAACGTAATTTTTCGGTAAGTGATCACGCCGGAGGTAAAGCAGGTAAGCAGAAACGAACGGTACCAACAAAATGTATGAATACAGCTGGCTCCCGGCTGCGTAATTTATCAGCACCAGGAGGGGCTGGCCGAAAACTGCCAGCAGCACAATCGCAAAACACGCGCCGCTCCAAAACCGCCACATCTTCCTATGATTCGGCGGGGCAGATCCGGAGATGTTCCCTGTTTGCGCGGGAATGATGGTTTCGCGAGCAGCAGTTTCGTTTGGTGAAGGGGGCATTTCCAAGGTGTTTCTCAGGCTGGGGCCAGAGAGTAATTGTCGATCTTTGCCCGGGAGCTCTTTGTCGCCGGGCTATCTCGTCTGTAGATTCTCAGTAAGTGTAGGTCAGTCCGGCGAAATAGCGATTCCGCGAGTAACCCGGTGTCGATCCCAACGAACCAACCGAGGAATGGTTGTAGTCAACGTGCAAGGCGAAACGCTTATCGATCGTATAACGGAGGCCGAGAGTAAGATCGAAAGAATTCTGCGAGCCTACCGAGGTCGGGGATGAAGTAGACCCTCCATTTTCGTCATGATGATAATAAACTGCGGCCGTCGAGTTGATCCGATCAGTTAGACGGTACGTCAGGCTCAGGCCGGTTCGAATCGTCGTGCGGATCAACGCGGTCGTCGCACCCGCCGCACTCGGCTCTTCGACTCCATAGTTTGTCGTCCATTTCAGCGAGCCGTTGCTGCTCGTGTAAGCAAGCGACCCTTCAAAGTTAGGGTCCACCGCATCCCCATCGTTTTTGAAAGAGCGAAATGATTCCCCCGCAACCGCGTGAACGATTAGGTGCTCGGTCAAATGATGATCGATACCAGCGAGGGCGAAATGAGTCATGGAATCGCGCGGGGAGGTGTCGTAATCTACGATTTCAAAACGATATTCCCCAATCAGATTGGTGCGGGACGTCAGGCTAAATCGAAATTGCTCGCCAAGCGTTTGTTGGGTCCGGTTCGAAGATGTTGCGACCGACGACGACTGAGCGTACAGAACGCGATCAAACGTGTAGCTTGTTACCGTGTTAAATCGAGGGAGCCAGTGATAAGTAAGCGAAAAGGTATCCCTCGAGTCGAAGTGAGGAGCGCGCACGTTCTCCGGGCCAACATTGGATTGGAAATTGGGCTCGGTCTGGTAAGCGGCGTAAACGTCAGCGCGGAAGGAAAGCCGTGTCGAGAAGTTATGCGTAAGCGACAAAGTGACGTTCAAGTCTTTGTCGTCCGTGCCCACATCGAGGAACTGGTCAAAGCGTCCGACCGCAACCAGACGAAGTTCTGTCCGTTCCTTGGGGCGATCATAAGACAGGACAACGTTTTCTCTCGCGAAAAATGATGTTTGGCCGCTTGAGCTCGTGGTAGCGCTGCTCCCGATAACGTGGTCGTCGTAGCCGATGTCCACGCCAGCTGTGATATCAAGCGGAACAGTCGCCCCCTGACCTATTGCTTCATTCCGTGGAGCCAGCAAAAAAGCCGCGAACAGCAACGCGAGCGGTACCGAATCAATGAGTCTGCGGGTCCGGTGAATTCGACATGGCAAAATCATGTCTGTTGCAAATCGCGCCCTGCCGGCACCTCAAATCAAAACCAGCTGCGCGAGATGTAGATCACGTCCCCGTCTTGGACATATTTTGGTTTCGTAGGCTCGCCGCGAATGGCCGGTTTAAGGTTAAGGGTCTCGGTGCGCTGTACTCCGTTGATTATGCGAGTCAGATGAATATTGCGCAGGCTCCCATAGTCACTCACGCCACCCGCTTCCATGATCGCTTGGAACACAGTCGTCGGGCGATCAAACGAGAATTTGCCCGGTTTATTGGCAAATCCGGAGACGGTCACGCCTACCGCGCCGCTCTCCAATGTGACCACCAATCCACTGTTTTCAAGCTGGTCTTCGTAGAGGCTGACGAGCTGATTTTGAAAATCGATAATCCTCTTGCCAGCAGCCGTCACCTCGCCGATGAGCGGAAGACTCACCTTGCCGTCTCTGCGAATTTTCTGCGTTTGATCCGAGACGCTCTCGTCGGAATAGGAAACCTTGATTGTATCTCCGGGAGACAGCCTTACAGTTGTCTTAGGACCTGGCGGATTCGGCAAAGGCGGTAGCGAGGTCTGGCAGCCACCGCACGCGAGCGCAGCAAAAACCAGGAAAGCGAAAAGGCAAGACGACGGGCTCAACTCACGTTTGCGATCAGCTCTGTCAGTGCACGGCAATTGTCGATCGTCCCACATCTGTCTCTTGTTCTGCGTCATGCAATCTTGTTTACTCTACAAAATTGTTGATGGGCAAGATAAATGTGACGAGGTCGGCGATCGGAGTCCGGAGGGAAGGAAGGTGCGCTGTTCGGTTGGAGTTACCGATTTACTTTTTAACCGTTCACTTTTAACAAGGTGGAAATCACCGTTCAGCCGCGAGCTATGCGTCGCGCGACTGCGCTCACAAGGTTTATTTAAGCGCTGAGGCGAGCGGGTGTCACCTGGCGGCCACTCAAGGCGCGACCAAGCTCCAGCCGGACCACAGCGTGGGGCCGAAAGCGTGGCCGATGAGAACATCGTTGTTAAGATACCATATCGCCGTCTGCCCCGTGGTGGGATTGTAAAGCAGGTAATCCGGTTTGCCGTCGCCGTTAAAATCCGCAACCCCCACCAAGCTCCAGCCGAACCACGGCGTGGGGCCGAAAGCGTGGCCGATGAGAACATCGTTGTTAAGATACCATATCGCCGTCTGCCCCGTGGTGGGATTGTAAAGCAGGTAATCCGGTTTGCCGTCCCCGTTAAAATCCGCAACCCCCACCAAGCTCCAGCCGAACCACGGCGTGGGGCCGAAAGCGTGGCCGATGAGAACATCGTTGTTAAGATACCATATCACCGTCTGCTGCGTGGTGCGATTGTAAAGCAGGTAATCCGGTTTGCCGTCCCCGTTAACGTCAGTTGGCACAGAAGCGCTGCTCACCAAAGGATGCGGATAAACAAACGGACCAACATAGTCGACTCCATTGAGCGCTACCGTGTAAGTTGACGAGACCCGGGGCGGAATGGTACCGACAGGAAATCCACCGCCGAGGTTGTAGTAATCGCGATTCAGCATCTCGGTCGGATATGAACTACCAAAACCCAGGGCATGTCCACTAGGCGTATGCACGTTGTTCCACGAAAAGCATGGTTCCAATGCCTGATGATTATAAGAAGCTCTCCTAGTAACCGTGTTGATTGGATTTCGCGCTCCAGTCAGTTGATCGCCCTTTCCACTCCCGCATTGATCCATTGCTGCTAGAACGCGATGAATTTGAAAACGAGCGCCCACTGCAAATTCCGGTCCGTGGACTCCCGCCTCGTCTGCGTAATGAGAATAAGTTATCGTGTTTGCTGTGTTGTGAGTGATATAGCTACCATAGGCGGTTAAAGCGTCAGGATTTTTTATGCTGTAGCCCCTCCACCGATCGGTAGCCCAACTAGGATTTCCATCGACGGTAAATACGTAGCCACCGTGGCCATCTGGCACGGCTGCTGACGCCGCGGTTCCACTGGCAAATAAGAATGGGGCATGGCCTTCAACGAAGGTGCCGTTGCCCTCTGTATCATTTGCATCCCACACGCTTGTTCCGTCTGCTATTCCCCAAACCGGATTGGGTCGCGCCACCGTTTCACGATAGTTACCTAGGCCATTGATAATCCCAGGATTTGACAGATGTCCCAGAATAACGTTGTCGTGTATCATAGTCGTTCCTGATCTGGAGCCCGACTGGCCGCCTCTTGGAAGGTCGAATACGTTGTCGTAAATTTCTTTAACGCGACAACCTCGCGCAGGGGCTCCTTCGGTGCCGTGATCTGCGACGATACAGTTGTAATGGTAGTTGTGGCGCCAGACAAAGCGGCCGCCCAACAGAGAATCAACTGCGGCGGTGGCGGTGTTTCCTGCTCTGATAAACGTTGAATCTTCTACGAAGAAGAATTTCTCAGTTCCGTACCACGGATAATCAGCCCAGGACCCATTGCCCCATATTTGAGATGGGCCGCCCCAGTTGGAGCCGTTATAGATCAGCCAGGCCACTTTACCTGCTTGCGAAAATTCGAACACGTTGTGATCGCCGACTCCATAGATCCAGCCGCTCACCTCCACGACCTGCCCAACGTAAAGGGGCTTAAAATGGCAGTGGTCAACTCGGATAGAGCTATTCGGCGACGACGCTCCAGAGCTGGTTAGCCGGATTCCGGGGTTATTTGGAACTGTCGTAACAGCGCCAGCCTCGAACGTTATTCCTGTCATTCTAAATGATTGTGAAGGTTTAACGTTGACGGAAATGATTCCTCGCCAACCCGCTCGCGGGACGTCGTCTTTTACTATAGTGAGGTCGTTACACGTCGGTGTTGCTGTTCCAGCGCCTGAAATGGTCGTTTGGCCTTGGAGCGTGATGCCCTTGGTGATATTTACGCGCTGCGTCCAAGAAAAAGTGCCGGCCGGCAGCGTGATCGTGTCGCCGTCCTCCGCCTGATTGATCGCGGCCTGCACACTCGCCATCGACCCGTCGGAAGGGTAAACCATGGCGCCGGAACGCGAGGCGAAAAACCCGCTCAAAAGCAGAGTACACAGAATGGTTCCAAGCGTTCTCACAACTACGGCTTATCGTTCCTCGCGATGCGCCGCCGCTTTTGTTCGTATCAGAATTAATTGTCATGGCAAGCGAATTTTTCTGTTCGGGCGAATTATTTTGCAGGCAGCACCCGAAGATGGGTCGGAATCCGGAATCTCTCGCCATATTTTGGTTGGCGAGTTCCTCCGCTTATTGGCAAGCTCTCGAATCTGGCTGCGACGCGCCTCCAGATTTCGATATAAATCACTCGCGAAATACTCCTTATCATCCTCGTCAGATCCGGCGGATTCTTGCCCGGTGCCTGAGGGGTGGCGCCGTTTCGCCACGAAGAATCGCTCGGTCAACTCTCCCAGGGTTCGTATTTTTCCAGGTCATCTTTCAATTCGTCCGGACTTGCCCTGTCACCGGCCGATGGAACACGGGCGGGCGCCGCCCTTTGATTCGGCTGCGTTACGACCCGAACTTCATTCGACTCAAATTGCCGCGCGCCTGCCAGAGTCCCATCAGTAGAGCCGTGATTGACAAAAAATGATTTCTTCTGGCGCCCGTTTGGCCAAGCGCCGAACCGATAGCAGCGCCGACGCACTCCTCGGCGTTATAAGTGGGAATCAGGATTGAAACAAGCGCTCTCATGTGTTGATCCGTTGGTGGGCGAACACTCGTTCGCCAGAGAGGAGACGCAAGTGGTTAGGAGCAAGGCGTTCAGCCATGTCACTCGCCGACCTGTTTTGGCCACCTTCTTTTCTTTTTAGCTCTTTTGCTTTCTTCCTTTTTTCTCCAGTGGGGTTGCTGGGACCTGGTGTCGTGCTGGGCGGCGGGTGGGTTACCCGATACCAAAGGATGTGGATAAACAAATGTTCCAACATAAGCGACGCCATTTAGTGCCGCCTTGTATCTTGAAGAAACCTGCGAGGGAGTGCTATCGGCGGGAAACCCGGCTCCGAGATTGAAGAAATCGACATTGAGTTTCGTTGTCGGTTGCCAGCGTGGAACGCCGTATCCTAGTACGTGACCATTCGGGGTGTAAATGTTGTTCCACGAATAGCATGGTTCCAATGCCTGATGATTATGAGAAGCTCTCCCGGTAACCGTGTTGATTGGAATTGGCTGCCCAGTCAGTTGATCGCCCTTTCCACTCCCGTTCTGATCCATCATGGCGAGAACTCGATGAATTTGAAAAGTATCGCCCACTGCAAACTCAGGGCCATGCAGAAAAGGGTCTGCGTAATGGTAATAACTGATGGTATTTGCGGTATTGCCCCTTATGTAACTACCATAAGCCGTTGATGCACTAGGATTCTTTATGCTGTACCCGGCCCACTGGTCAGTAGTCCACCCAGGGTTTCCCGAGACCGTGAACACGTAATCAGGGCCAGTGCCAGACGCGACAGCGGTTGCCGTTCCGCTGGCGAACAGGAACGGTGCATGGCCCTCAACGAAAGTGCCGTTTCCTTCTGTGTCATTTTTATCCCACACGCTTGTTCCGTCTGCTATTCCCCAACTTGGATGAGCGCGGGCGGGCGTTTCACGAACGTTTGCAAGGGCGCAAAAGTTCCCAGTGGTGGATTCGTTCCCAATAAAGGTATTGTCATGCCATAAACTCGTGCCAGATCGTTGACCGCCGTTGCCAAATTTAACGGTCATCTCAAACGTGTTATCGTAAACTTCATACGCGCGGCTCCCGCGCGGAGGGCCGGCCTCAGTTCCATGATTATTAGGAATGGCGTTTCTCACATAATTGTGGCGGATCACATATCTTCCGCCAAAAATTGCGTCCGCCAATGAAGCGGGATAATTCAGCCCAGTCCGAATGACCGTGTTGTCCTCAATAAAAAAGAATTTCTCCGTTCCGAACCAGGGATAATCAGCCCATGCTCCGTTCCCGTTTATTTGGGAAGTCCCGCCGTATTGGGCATGGGTAATGTAAAACGGGAAAGTTTGCCCTACTAGGTGAAATACGTTATGATCTGCTACCCCATAATTCCACCCGCCTGGATGGATAAGATGAGTCTGGTTTAGCGAGTCGAAATGGCAATGGTCGATTCGGCAGTTTGTAACCGGGCTGTTGCCTGTACCTACGAAATGAAACGCTCCGTCGCTGGCAGCTCGTTGTGTAGCTGCGCCGTGAGTAAAAGTGATGCCGGTCATCCGAAATGATTGTGATGGCGTCATGTTTACGATTATCATGCGGGTATTAATTCCGCTTCTTGGAGTGTCGTCCTTAATGATTGTCTCATCAGTGATCGCGGGATTCCTTGTCCCAGCCCCGGTAATGGTGCTCTGACCTTGCAGCGTGATACCCTTCGTAATTATTAGAGGCGAAGTCCAGCTAAATGTGCCGGCAGGCAGCGTCACAATATCGCCGTCCGCCGCCGAGCGGATGCACGCCTGAACGCTCGCCTCAGAACCGTCGGAATCGTAAACCGTGGCCGAGCAGCGCGGGGCGGAAAAACCGCTCAAAAGCAGAATCACAAACGCTACTGCGCTAACGTGCGGCGAGCCAATGGCGAAGTCAGCGACCAATTTGTCCTCCATCGCGGCGGTATTCAGGGCTGATTCGTCGCAGACCCTTCGCGAACTCCTTTACCGAAACCCCAAGTCCGAACGGGATCTCAACCGTAGCGATGGGTTGTGCCGGATTCCCTTGCACCATGGTTTTGGGCGGAACGGACTTGGTGACGACGCTTCCGGCAGTGACTATCGCTCCGCGCCCAATGGTTACATCCGGCAGTACGATTACTCCGGCGCCGAGTGTGGCATCTTCCTCGATCACTACGCCTCGCTGTTCACGATTATGCGCAATAATGGTGGCCCGTATTCCGATCGCCGCGCGGTCACGAATGGTGACCAGGTGCGGGCATGAGGTTTCTATTATCGCGTCATACCCTATCCAAACATCTTTCCCGATGTTGACGCCGCGCCAGCGGTTGAGGTGGACACGCGTAGTTGTGGCGCCCGGTGCAATTCGAGCGAGCACCTGAAGGATCCTGTTTTTTAAGCCTGGCAGCAGTCGCTCGCGTATAGTCTCACGGTTACCACTCGGTAGAAAGTCGCCACGGTCAGATCTTCGCTGCATCGTGTGCCTGCTCCTTCAATACACAAAGGCCGAGATGGAGTCCGATTCCAAAGTTCCAACGACATGAAGCCGTCCCTCCCGGACGTGATCCAACTTTGCCAGTGAAATCACGAACTCTGTAGCAATGCAATGATCGCGATTTGCCATCCCATCCATTACCTTGGAAACGCGGTGACAACTTTCTCAGCCCGCAATTCCTGCAAATCTCGCCGGATGCCGGGCCTGTGATTGAACGCGTGAATAAAGATAGCCGCATTGTGAGAGAGAATCATAATAGTTGATACCCGAAGTCTAACGAATTATTAGCGGGATACGATCAGCGCTGGTTTGCACTCTCTGCGATATATCGTGCCAGCGGCCCAATTCTTGTGAGGTCTTCGGCATCTAGCAGGGCCAAATCCACTTGTATTTGAAATTCAGCTTCGATCGCACTGATCATTTCGAGTATTCCGAACGAATCAATCACCCCGCTTAACAGAAGATCAAAACCATCTGGTATTTCCGTAAGGCTCAGTTGCATAGCGATGATCGGCTCATAATATCTCGTTAACAGAAACTCCCGAACCTTGTCCGGCGTGACATTGTTCATCTGTGTCGTTGAGTCCATGGTCTCATCAGTTCACGGAAGACCGAAGATAAAAGTAATCCTTAAGGCCGTCAAAGCGCCAGCCCATCGACTCATGCAGCGCAGTGAGTCGGGCGTCGGTCTGGTTGATCCAGAGGAACCCGGCGCGAATGCCGCGCTGATGCATCACGCCGTAAAAATTGTTTTGCAGTCGAAGAAAATCGAGGCCGTTGTGGCTAAAGTTGTAGAGGTAATTGTAGTTCACCCGCGGGCCCTCAAGCTGGAAACATACTGCGCCGAGGATCCGGCCGGCCTGGCGGTTGACGATGACCCATTGATTTACGACATAACCGTGCAAGCGATTTTTGGTGGGTAGGTGATCGGTGTATTTGTTGAAACTCTGAAAGAGGCCCTCGTAGATCTGGTCGACGTCGGCAGCGATTGCGTATTCCAGCGCAGGGTTTGGCCGCTGTGGGGGCAATCGATAGGTTATCATGCGGCGGTAAGTAGCGATGGGATTGAATCCGGATTGCTGAAACGCAGCGGCGATGTTTTCGTCGACCGCTTTGTCGGCGGCCTTGGTGAGGTAACCAGCGACTACGTCGCTTGGCAAGTCCAGCTCACGCAGGATCCGCTCGAGGTCGGCTAGATCGTTCGTAAAAAAATAGAGCCGGAAGAAATCGTGTTCGTCATTGGCCAGCAAGACGCTCCGAGCCGTCGCGGCGGTCAGAATCTGTGGTCCCACCATTTCCTGGCGGAAATAGTTCGTGAAAAAGCCGCCGGTGGATTGAGTTTTCACGAGTGCCATCTGCTCGTGGACACTCGCAAGGGTGTCTGGCTTGAACTTCATCAGCTGGCCACGTTTTCTCGCCGATTCTTTTTGAAGCGTTCTCCGTGCATCGCATTTTCCACCAGCCTGACTCGGACGGGAATCTGAAACTCCTGGAGCCGCTGGCGGCAAAACTGCCTGAGGTCGCGATGGAACTGCCGCGCGTCGCGCGACTCCCGAAGTCGAACCGCGGCGCAGACGATCTGGCCCATGATGGCATTTTTTTCGCCATAGACTGACACCTCTGCGACTTCTGGCATTTCTTGCACGACGCTTTCGACTTGCGCCGGGTAAACTTTCTGGCCGCCGACGTTGATGATCTGAGACTGGCGCCCGAGGATTCGGAAGTAGTCGCCGTCCACTTCGACCTTGTCACCGGTGTTAAACCAGCCGTCGTCGGTGAAGGGGCTCGGCGCGTTGAGATAGCCGAGCATCGCCGACTCCGCCTTGATTTGGAGGATCTCGTCCACGACGCGGGTCTGAAAGCCTTCGCCCCCCAGCTTGACCCAGAGTGAATCGGACGAGCGTGATTTCGAACGCAAGATGCCGACTTCCGACAGCCCGTAGGTTTGTTGAAGCTCGATGTGGGGCAGCACCTGATGAAACCGGCGCAGCGTGCTCTCCGGCATCGGCTCGGTGCCGTAGGTGACAATTTTCAACGAAGACAAATCGTAACGGCGATACGCTTCGCTCAGGAGGATAAGGTTGATGAAAGTTGGCGAAGTGGGCAGTAGTTCCACTTTGTGCCGTTCAACTGCCCGCAACACGGTGTCCGGATCGCGATCCTGCACCGTCACGATGCATCCCGCGTTGGAGAGCTGATAGAGCATCGTGTTGAAGCCGCCGATGTGGTCGTAAAGCAGGAACGTGATGGCGCGTCGCGCATGCCGGCGGACCTTGAACTTGCCGAGCATGCCAACGACATCGTGCAGGGCCGCCTTGCTCTCCCCCGTCGAGCCGGAGGAAAACAAAATCAGTCCGGGGTGCCCGCGCTCGCGTAGCCGCTGCAGGATTTCGTGCGTTGGCGGTCGCTCGAAACGCGTCAGTCGCGCCTCGTCACGCGCATCCAGTTCGAGCAACGCCTCGACTCCGGCAATCGCCATGAACTCGGCTTTCCTCGCAGCGACAGAAGACGTCAACGGGACCGCGATGCAGCCGCTTTCAATCAGCGCCAACATGAGCGCGATCGCATTTGGCGAAAAATCCGCCTCGACGGCTGTGACCGTTCCGGTCGCGATCCGATTTTCCCGCAGATAGCTGCGCCAATGATTCGTCCCGTCCAAAAGTTTGCCGTATGCGAAACTCTGGTCGCGCCATATGACCGCTTCGGACTCCGCATTTTGGCGGAACACCTCGAATAGAAAATCAATGCACATCAAACGCCTCCCAGGAAAATGACCTGGCCGGTCACAAAGTCACTTGCGGGTTGCACAAAAAAGTCAATGACTTGGATCACGTCCCGCAACTCACCATAGCGCTTGATTGCCTGGCGCTCGATCAGCGCGTCGAGCTTCTCGGGAGGCACGCCACGGATCAAGTCGGTCCTGATCGGCGCGGGGCCGATCGCGTTTACGGTGATGCCGAAGTCCGCGAACTCGCGCGCCAGAATCTGGGTGAGGGAAATCACGGCGGCTTTGGAGGCGGCGTAAACCGCTTCGCCCTCCAGTTTCAGCGGGACGGCCACGCTGGCGAAATTGACGATGCGCCCGTAGCGGTGGAGCTGCATGAGGCGCGCGGCTTCGCGGCAGAAGAGAAACGTGCCCGTGAAATTCGTCTCCATGATCTTGTTCACCGCCGCGATGGGAGTGAGAAGCGAGTGGTTCATCGAGGCCACGCCGGCGTTATTGATGAGCACATCGAGCCGACCTTCGTGCTTTCTGATCTCCGAGAACATTCTCTTGACCGCCGGTTCGTCGCCAACGTCGAGGCAGTAGTGCCGATAGTTCGGGAGTTCCCCTTCAAACTGGGACCGGCTGCACCCGACCACGTGGCAGCCTCTGCCAGCGTAATGCTCGACCAAAGCGCGGCCGATGCCCTTCCGCGTACCCGTGATCAAGACGATCTTGTTCTCAGCCATTGCGGGCGTCTATTATGAGGATGCCGATGTAATCAGCGAGCGACTGGATCGAGCGGAACGGACTCTCTTTCATTGAAAGGGCCCGCTCGTCAGCCAACGTCAGTGCGACGCCAAACGCGTCCTCCACCTCCCGTTCGATCGTAACAATCAGGCTCACAAAGTGCATCGAATCGAGAACCGATTGCGAGCCCAGGAGTCGCGTTTCCGGCGTCTTGATGAGCTGCCGATCCGGTGGCAATTCGCCATTAATCCAATCGACAGCGCGGTAGATGGCGGCCACGATGCTTTCTGGGTCGGTCATGTCTTAATCAGCAGCTACTCGCCTTAAGATAGGCTGGCTCTGCTGAAAAACCTACGCTGCGTGGCTGTAGGCGCTGCGGTAAAGCTATTGGCGCGCATCTCGGTCGCGCCTCTCACAGAAAGGCGGCTACAGCTTAGCCATCCATCATTATGGACTAGGTGTCAGCAGAAAGCTTGAGGGAGGGGCCGGCGCGCATTGCGGAGCAGCTTCGCCAGTTCCGTGGGACCCGTGTGTACCACTACTCCCCATCATGAGGATCTGACCTCTGTTGTTTATCGCGTGTGCTTCAACGAACATCACCCCGGAAGTCACAGAGGCTGAGTTGTTGAGGTCTCTCATGCCTGCTTCTTTTGTCCATATGAACGCGCGATCTCCCGACGAGCTTGTCGAACTTCCAACCACAGCACCCATGTCGTTGATCCCAAGCGCGCGGCTGGAGTTTCCACCGGGGAGCACCCCCAAATCCTGCATTCCAGTTGCTTCAGTCCACAAAAAAGCGCGCATGCCCCGAGGACCTTTCGAGTATCCAACGATATCCCCGTTGTTGTTGATTGTGCTAGCCTCGCTCGACTCATCTCCCGGCAGCCTCCCAAGATCGCGTATATTGGTGTTTGTCCACAGGACGGCCCGGTCACCGGCCGCGCTCGCAGATGTGCCGGCAACCTGATCCCAGTCGTTGATGTCGCACGCGCTGCTGTAATTGCCCCCGGGCAGAACGCCGAGATTGCGCACACCCGTGCGTCGCGTCCACAGGAAAGCTCTCTTGCCATTCGGGCCCGAAGAGTATCCAACCACATGGCCGTCCCTATTGATGCCGAACGCCTGTCCACAATTGTCGCCGGGCAGCAGCGGAATCCGCCCAAGGACGCCCTGAGGTGTCCCGACAAATGGAACGATCGACTCAGCAGTATTCGCGTCTCCAGCGACTTCTCCCGCATCGTTGATACCCGAAGCGGAACTATATTCGCCGCCGTGAAGCTTACCCAAATGCTTTGGGTGCCGACGGTTGCCGTGATGCCAGATGGTAGCTAGAATCTCTCCTGAAGGAGAATCACCGCCTTTCCCCGCAACATCGCCGAAGTCATTGAGCCGGCAGGGAACCCCAGCAGGAAGCTCCGAGACTGTGTACGCGGTCGTCTCCCCAAGTGTCTCCCGGAAAGTAACCACTCCTGCCGTCACCGCTAGAATAACGGTGACTACGCTAGTCATATTGATTTTATTTCTCCTAAACTGTGGCTTCATGGATGCTATTTATTTTGGTTATCGCGACGAAACGGTGATTGTCGTGGTAGAGCAAGAGCCAATGTATCCTGCGGGCAGGCTTTGTGAGATAATCGCGTGACCGTTCGGCCCCATCCTGTTGACGGTCGTCGTGAACCCGGCCGTGCGCCAAGTCTGCTGCGCTCGGTTTAGCCTGATTCCGACGAAATTCGGAACCACGCATTGATCGGGAGTCGGTGTCGGCGTTGCTGTTGGCGTCGGACTTGGCGTCGCACTAGGTGAAGGTGTCGGAGGAGGAGTCGGTGTTGGCGTTGGGGTTGGGGTCGGGGGAGGAGTCGGCGTTGGGGTAGGAGTCGGAGTAGGAGTCGGCGTTGGGGTAGGAGTCGGAGTCGGCCTAGGGGTTGGCGTTGGCGTTGGGGTCGGGGGGGGGGGGGGGGGGGGGGGGGGGGGGGGGGGGGTGGGGGGGGGGGGGGGTGTGGGGTTGGGGGTCGGTGTTGGGGTCGGGGTCGGGGTTGGAGTTGGTGTTGGTGTAGGACCCCCAATTTGGATAATCTTTGCCACTGAAGGAACGCCGTTGGAATTCAGGATGAACAGCATGTAGTAACCCGGCGGAGTCTTGTTGTGGTTTGGAGGCACCGTCACGTTCAGGCCCCCCGTAGCTTGCGAGAACTGGGGCCGGCTGATGCGTTGACCCATGTTAAAACCGTGCGTGACGGAAGAAAGCGCAATCAGTGTGACATTTGAAATGCTCGTGGCATCGGGTGTGCCCACGAAAAACGACTGCCCGTACGCAACGCTCGCAGGCGCTGAGGTGATAGTTGGACGGGAGCCATGGAACAGGTACGGAGGCGAGTAAATTTCCCCGGAGCTCCCCCCAGGTTGGCCGCCGGCTGACAAAACGCGCCCGTCGGGCAACAGCAGCGCAGTCGAGTGATAGGCTCTCAAAACTGTCAGGCTCGCCATCGTTGTCCACGTGCCGGTTGCCGGATCCCACATCTCCGCCGCGTAAGCGGGATCGCTC
>WNGL01003047.1_pt1 | contig 20177 bp, 13 predicted proteins | sample 5400591 | NCBI WGS metagenome assembly WNGL01 (sample SAMN13153377, study PRJNA577476) | soil metagenome | isolation source: 80 cm soil or saprolite under Garry oak tree replicate 1 | place: USA:California | collected 2016-06-15 | reverse complement strand
AGTGAAGGCGAATCAAATTGCGCTTGTTCTGTCTGGTTACTCTCTGTATTTACGTTCACAGCAGGTACTTTGAGTTTAAAGCCATACCATGCAATAGCTAATGCTGTCAGGAGGCCAAAAAGAACGATGATGAGTTCCGCATTGCGTGGTAATGGAGGAGGATTATCGCTTTGTGATGTTCCTATATAGCCCTGCTGGCTCATTTCTTGCGCCAGCCCCTGACCGGGCAGAGGAGATAAACCGGAGGTAGACCGGGATTGCAGTAATGGCGTTAATTTGCGCTGCTTATATTGCCGGGCCAGGTTGGCAACAACTATATTGGGGTCAATTGTTGGTTTTGGCCGGGGCGTAGGCGTGACAGATGATGGAGGTGGCGCTATACCGCGATAATTGTACATGAGGTTGATGACTTTTCCGGCCCACAATGGATAGCTGGTCGTGCCGACATAGGGGCGGGCAATGGTATAGACGGTGCTCAAGCCGCGATTGACATAGTTATTTCTGAGCAAGTTAAACCAGTACATAATGGCGGCTGTGTAGGATGGATAGATGGTATAGCCCATGGAGCCGGAGGGATAGCCAACACTTCCACGCACGCTGCCGGGATTGCGATAGGCAAGCCCAACTCCCGCCGCACCATCATTGGTTTCGGTCCACCAGACGCCGAGGGCAAAAGCGTCATCGACGTTGGTTTGGCGCGAAGCCTGCTCTACTACTTTGCCGGTACCCACCATGGGGCTGCCCAGGCGAGCAAAGATAGCGTCAACGGTCCTCGCTGATATTGTCGGCGGCCCAATCACGCTGACATCACCGGCAGCCTCGGCAGCTCCGGCGGGCTGACCATTATGATGACCCTGCTGATTTGTCCAGAGCAGCGCAACTCCTCCACCAATCAAAATAATGACCGTACTGAGCATAAACAATTGGAATAGTCTATGCAAAGTACGTTGTCGGAAAGGATATGTTGGGTGCTGCTTAATCGTCATATATCAAAACCAATCCGTGATGGGCTCAAAGTAAATTAGTTCCTGGCGTGCCGTTTTATATAATAAACAGCAACAACGTCTAAATATGTATAGTTTACTAATATAAGATGGACACATACCGATTGTACCATGTGCATGGGAAGTTTCCGCAGAAATAGGGTTTAGACTAGGTAGTATCTCCCATAGACAGTATGCTATACTGAAACATGGTGAGATCAATTGGAGGCCAATAATGAACCCAGGTTCCTGGATATGGGAAATGTAGTGGCACCCCTTGTGGGTGCCAGGTTCCCTGATCATATTTGGCCACTACAGTATACAAGGTTTTGAGAAACGGGAGTTCACCATCAGCTTGCAGCAAGGTCCAAGAAATACACAGGCGCAGACAGGGCGTTTAGAACCACGTACGCTGCTGAATCAGCGCTACGTAATTATGCGCACTATTGGCCACGGAGGCATGGGCGCTGTATACCAGGCTCGTGATTTGAGTCGCCAGACCATTTGTGCCATCAAAGAGATGAGCCTGTCAATGGTGCCGCTCGAAGAACGGGCCAAGGCCGTGCAGAATTTCAAGGCAGAGGCCAAGATGCTGGCCGGTCTGCATCATCCCAATCTGCCAACTTTCTCAGATTTTTTTACCGAGGGGTCACGCCACTTCCTGGTCATGGAATATGTCGATGGGATCACCCTTGATAGCTACCTGGAGCGCAATAACGGACCTTTTCCTGAACGCCGCGTACTGGGATGGGCACGGCAACTATGCGCTGTACTCACCTATTTGCATAGCCAAACACCAGCGATCATCTTCCGTGACATGAAACCAGGAAATATCATGCTGATGCAAAATGGGCGCGTCAAGCTGATTGATTTGGGTATTGCTCGCTTCTTTCGTCACGCAAGTTCACAAGACACGCAGTTGCTCGGAACGCCCGGCTTTGCGCCGCCGGAGCAATATGGGAAGGCGCAGACCGATGAGCGTTCAGATATTTATTCCCTGGCCATGACACTCTTTCAGTTGATGACCAATACGCTCTCTGAGAAGGGCTTCGGCTTACAAGATGTGCACCTGGTCAATCCTCAAATTTCACTTCACGTGGCACGAGCCCTGGAGAAAGCCACTGCCCTTTCCCCGGGTGACCGCTTTCAGAGCGCGGAAGCATTCCGCCAGGCACTGTTTGGTGAAGGCACTTTCCTGTTTGAAAGTGGTGACCAGGCTACCACGCCAGAGGAACTGGCCGACTTGTGCGCTCACTTCCCACGGGAAGCGGCGGATTATCTCTTTGCTGGCGAAATTGAAACCTGGCTACAAGAAATTGGGGCTAGCGATCTGGCGCGAGCAACGAAACAGATTCGCACCATAGAGAGCGACCCAGGCGAGGCGATTGAGCAGTTTTTACAAGTAGTGATGGGTCCAAATGTCTATATTCGCGGCAATATGGGAAAACAACCACTAAAGAGCAGTCAAACAGGTAAAGCAGTTCCTCCCGCTGCGGCGGTGTCTCGGAATAGCCGGACCTGGTTATCAAGCATGCATATACTCACTTCGGGGATCATTGTACAGCCTCTGACAATAGATTTTGGAGAGGTGCAACCAGGCCTCTCAGAGCCGGTCGAGCTAACCATCATTGGTGATAGAAGTACCTTTATTGACGGAACAATCAGTGTAACCGAGCCCTGGATTCTTGTCGATAAGACGGATTTTGATGCCATGACTACTCGCGTGAATGTGCAGGTTAACACCTCGCGCCTGCGCGACTCAACGCATTATACAGGCACCATTCTTGTGATACCAAACGATGATGACGAAGATCAAGACATTGTTGTCAAGGTAGAAGTGGATGTACCCGGTAAGGTAAACGGGAGCCGGAGTTCTAACTCCACGGTGAATGGGCAAAGTAGGCCAGGTCAATTCCAGCGGGAGGATGACAAGGAGGAAGAGAAGAGTACATTAACTGCAAGTGGTCTGGTGATGGCGCCAGGCACATCTGTCTCGACAGGCCTTAATAAGGCAAAATATAACGAGTATAAAGCGAAATATGGAGACCCCCCAGAAGAAAGAAGCAGCTCCTCACCTCGCAGTTGGGATCCACTGCAGACTACGCCTCTACAGGATTTATGGGTGCAGCGAGGTTTAACCCTTTTTGCCGCTTTTATGGCTGCCAGTTTATGTTATACTCTGCTCTCGCGGGTGCCTTTCATAGCACATACCTCACTTTTGCCTCCCAATCCATTGTTTATTCTTGTCCTCGTGTTAATAGTGCCGGCGGCAACCCTGGGAGCGCTGGTGGTCAACTGGGGTCGGACATCATTGAGCTATCAAGATACTATTAGTCGCATATGCACAGGGCTAAGCACGACATTGTTGGTACTGGGGGCTGTCGAACTTGTCTGGCAGTCCTTTATGCGTCTGAATGCGCCGCTTTTACATTTGCTTGTGATGCTGCTTGTTGCTGCAATTGGTGGCACAGTTGGAACGCAGCCCGCGGTGAGCGAACAAGTTATGGAGAGAGTGACCTTAGCTCTGGAATATGTGCGCGGGCTGGTCATTGCTGGCGCGGTGGCGCTAGGGGGCATCGTGGGTTTCGTCTTGACCATAGGTTTCCCGCTAACTCTTTTCACTCCCTTTGGCATATTGGTTGGATGTGGTATCGCTATGGCACTTGTCCAGTGGGGTGATCACCTGCTAAAACAAATTTATCCATGAAAGAAAACAGGCCACATCTCGTTGTCGTTCTTGGTCCAACAGCGTCTGGCAAAAGCGCACTGGGTATAGCCCTGGCCCTGCATTTTAATGGTGAGATTGTCTCAGCCGATTCACGCCAGGTCTATCGTGGCCTGGATATTGGTACAGCGAAGGTGACAGCAGAAGAACAGGCGCTCGTTCCGCACCATTTAATAGATGTGGCAGATGTTCGAGAGACCTTTACAGTCTCGCAGTTCCAGCAACAGGCCATCACCACCATCAATGACATCCTGGCACGCAGCCGTCAATCATTTCTGGTTGGTGGCTCACCGCACTATATCCAGGCAGTGGTTGACAATCTCCATATTCCCTCTATTCCCCCGCAGCCTGCTTTACGGGCAGAGCTTGCAGCTCGTCCACTCTCAGAACTCCTGGCCCAATTAGAGGAGCTAGACCCGCAAAGCGCGGCCGTCATTGACCGCAACAACCCTCGTCGCGTCATTCGTGCCCTGGAGGTCTGCTTGATATCCGGCAGAACGTTTTCTGAGCAAAGGAGAATGGCTGCTCCACTCTACGAGAGCTTGCTGCTCGGTATAGAGTGGCCGCGGGAGGCGCTCTACAAGCGAATCGACTTGAGGGTTGATGAGCGCATGCAGCAGGGTATGGTGCAAGAAGTGCGCAATTTGTTAGACCAGGGGATTAGCCACGAGCGGTTGGAGGCCTTAGGACTGGAATATCGCTTTATCAGCCTCTGGCTACGAGGCGAATTTACCAGCGAAGGGGAGATGGTTCAACGGCTGAAGTACGCCATTCACGATTTTACCCGCAGGCAGCTGACATGGTTCCGCAAGGATAAGCGCATTGTTTGGATTGAGGGGAATGACGTTGAACAGACGGAAGAATTGGTGCAGAGGTTTTTAGAAGTCGAGTCCGATTTATCACCTCTATTGTAGGAACTTTGTACCTCGTGGTCAGTAGTATAGAAGTCAGGCTATTTGCGACAGCTTAAATAAAAATGTTACAATGAACTCGTTCCATTGAATGGAATAGTTGATTGGTAGGTACGACACTTTTCTGGGACACGAAACGTGACAGTATTTCAAATCGAGGTACGGGCAATCGCGAAGCAGCACGATGTGCAGGCCCACCGGCTTGCCCGTGAAATTTTATTTTTACCACAATTGCCTTCCCTTAACACCATTGTCGCTAATCAGACCCCTCTCACCTCCCCCAGCATTCGTACCGCACAGATCTACCGCCTCACCGGCAATCTCGACACCGGCCAGATTAACCGGCTTATCACGAACTTGCTTGTCGATCCTGTAGTGCAGGAGGCCAGCCTATCTGGTGAACCGGGTAATCATCACGTAATCGACGTATTTTTCCTTCCAGGTGTGACCGATACCTTAGCAGAGAGCGTCCTGGCAGGCGCTCGTATGCTAGGTATTCCGGGATTGGAACACGTAGAGACGGGGCGGCGTTACATGCTCGACAGCCGTTTGAGCGAAGAGGATGTGAGAACAATTGCCGGGGCTCTTTTATACAACCCGGTAATTCAGCAGTATGCATTGCACGCTGCGGGTGAAAATAAAAATGTAGGGGCCCTGCACATAGTGCCATCACGCAATACCCAATTCATTGCGCCCAATTTTACGTCTGAAGAAACACAGAACGATCGGAGCGCAACAAATTGGATACCTGCATTGTCCATTCCTCTAACAAGTATGACCGACCAGGAATTGCTCGATGTGAGCAAAAAAGGTTTGCTGGCTCTGAACCTGGACGAGATGCGCGCTATCCAGCATCACTATCGAGAACAGGGACGCGAGCCAACCGATGTCGAACTCGAAACATTGGCGCAAACCTGGTCTGAGCACTGTTCGCATAAAACATTCAAAGCAACGATTCGCTATCGTGAATTGGATAGTGATGGTAGCGTACTCGAAGAAGAGATCATTGACAGCTTGCTCAGGCAATACATCATGCGTGCCACCGAGCAGGTCAAACAGCCCTGGCTGGTATCAGCCTTTAGCGACAACGCCGGTATTATTCGCTTTACGGAGACACAAGATCTCGCCTTCAAGGTCGAGACGCATAATCATCCCTCGGCCATTGAGCCCTTCGGCGGAGCAAACACCGGCGTGGGCGGTGTCATTCGCGATGTATTGGGCGTCTCGGCGGAACCGATTGCCTGCACTGATATCCTCTGCTTTGGTCCGGCGGATACAGCTATCGAGGAGCTTCCGGCAGGTATTCTTCCACCCCGGCGTATCGCCAGCGGTGTAGTCAACGGCGTTCGTGACTATGGCAATAAGATGGGTGTGCCTACCGTTAACGGTGCCATCCTTTATAATGAAGGGTATCTTTATAACCCGCTTGTCTTCTGTGGGTGCCTGGGTATGCTGCCGCATGGGAGTCACCCGCGCAATGTAGAGCCTGGAGACCGCATCGTCGTGCTGGGTGGACGTACCGGCCGCGATGGCATTCACGGCGCCACTTTTTCCTCTGGTGAGATGAGCAACGAGATAAATACGCAGGCTGGCAGCGCTGTGCAAATCGGTGCGCCTATCACTGAGAAGAAGGTTGCCGATGTCATCGTCCAGGCACGGGATCGACAGCTTTACTCCGCCATTACGGATTGTGGCGCGGGCGGTTTCTCCTCGGCTATTGGCGAAATGGGCGCTGGGACGGGAGCGTATGTCGAACTGGAAAAGGCCCCACTTAAGTATCAAGGACTGGCTCCCTGGGAAATCTGGCTTTCGGAGGCCCAGGAACGCATGGTACTGGCAGTTCCTCCTAAACACATCAAGGAGCTACTCGATATTTGCGCCATCGAAGAGGTCGAGGCCAGCATTATCGGCATCTTCACCGATGACCAGCGCCTGGTGGTTAGCTATGCTGGGCAGGACGTCGCCGATATAGATATGGAATTCCTGCACGAGGGCAGACCGGGTAAGACGTTGGATGCGGTCTGGACGCGGAAGGTACATGAATGGGACAGGATACCCTGGGCCCATACCTCGACCTACATGCGCGATGACCGGGGCGCAACACATTATGCACCCACATTACTGGCGTTGCTACGTCATCCCACCATTGCCTCAAAAGAAGCGGTAGTGCGCCGCTACGATTTCGAGGTGCAGGGCGCGACGGTCCTCAAGCCCCTGGTTGGCAGGGCTGGCAATGGGCCAGGCGATGCCGCCGTATTACAACCTCTTTTCGCCGGACAAACGAACATGGGCATAGTCCTCTCCAACGGCATCAACCCTCTCTATGGCAGGATCGATCCATACCACATGGCCATCAATGCCGTTGATGAGGCGTTGCGCAACCTGACGGCCGTGGGCGGCGACATCGAACGGGCGGCTCTCCTCGATAATTTCTGCTGGGGCAGCCCAAATGACCCGGAGCAATCAGGCATGCTGGTACGCGCCGTCAAGGGCTGTCATGATGCGGCCATCGGCTTTGGTACACCGTTTATCTCTGGTAAAGATAGCCTCAATAATGAGTATCGTGCCGGGGGGAAACGCTTGCCTGTTATTCCCACGCTGCTTATTTCAGCGGTCGGGGTAATCGATGACGTGGCGCAGACCGTTGGTATGTCGCTCAAGACACCTGGTAATTTGCTCTACCTGGTTGGCACAACACGCGAGGAAATGGCCGGCTCTCATTACGCGGAAGTGGTAGGGCGCGATATGTTTGAGCAGTTCTTTCCATATGCCGCTGTACCGGAAGTTGACATTGCTCATGCCTACGATACTATGAAAACCCTTGGTTCAGCTATAAGAAAGGGACTGGTATGCTCCTGCCATGATCTTTCTGAGGGTGGGCTGGCCGTTGCTCTCGCCGAGATGGCGATTGCAGGATCATTAGGAGTACGGGTCGACCTTGGTAACCTCCCTCCACAGGATCTCCAGCATTCGGCTCCCCTTGCCCGCCGACAAAACGTCGGCAATATCGTACGGCTGTTTAGTGAATCGGCCTCGCGTTTCATTGTCGAGGTTACACCTGAACATTGGGAGGCATTTGAGGCACATATGCGTAGGCATGGAGTAGAAGATATAAAACACATCGGCAATGTTACGGATACAGGGTATCTTGATATATACGACTGCGATGAACTGATCTATCTACCTGTGGCAGAGTTACAAAAAGCCTGGAAGGGAGGACAGGCATGACATCGGCTCCCCTTGCCCGCCGGCAACGTGCACTTGTGCTGCGTGCTCCCGGCATTAATTGTGATCGTGAGACAGCACATGCCTGTCGCCTGGTCGGCTTTGAGACCGATCTACTCCACATCAACCGGCTACTCCAGGCACCTGAACGCCTGCTTGACTATGCCCTTCTCGTTATTCCAGGTGGCTTCTCATATGGTGACGACCTGGGGGCCGGAACATTACTTGCCAGAAATTTAACTATTCACCTTGGCTCTCAGCTGGATCAATTCATTGATGAAGGCCGCCTGGTGCTAGGTATATGCAATGGCTTCCAGGTACTTGTCCGAGCTGGACTTTTGCCGGGCCGTGTAACAAACACGCTAGACATCCGGACGGTTGCCAGCCTGACCGACAACATGTCGGCTCAATTTGAGTCTCGCTGGGTCACGTTGGGCGTAGAAATAAGCACGTGTCTCTTTACGCAATGGATCAAGCGTCCAATCGAGTTGCCTGTTGCTCACGGTGAGGGGCAATTTGTTTTAGCTGAGGATGCTATGCTGGCACAATTGCAGAAAAGTGGACAGGTGCCGCTGGTGTATACCTCGCCAACGGGAGGCGATGTTGTTTACCCCGGCAATCCCAACGGCTCAATTGGCAATATTGCGGGCGTATGCAATGCCCGGGGCAATGTCTTTGGCTTGATGCCTCACCCTGAACGCTACGTTTCAGCTCTCCAGCATCCCCAGCGGCGCGGCACGAGTGATGGAGATGGGTTATTGATCTTTAAGAATGCCTACGAGTATGCAAATCAGCGTAAATCATCTTATGCTGCCAGTGGTGTTGATATTGCTGCTGCTGATACAGCCAGAGAACTGATGAAAGATGCGGTACGTGCCACTCATGGAGCAGAAGTGCTCGCAGGCATAGGAGCCTTTGCGGGAGTGTTTGACGCGAGCAGCATACAACAAATGCAGCGACCAACCCTCGTGGCCTCAACTGATGGCGTGGGCACGAAGACGCTCATTGCAGCGCAGGCTGGCCGCTTTGATACCATCGGGCATGATCTCGTCAACCATTCCGTCAATGATCTGCTGTGCCAGGGAGCTAAACCGCTCTTCTTCATGGATTACCTGGCTATGGGCAAGCTTGATCCAGTGCAGGCGGCGAAGATTGTCCGCGGCGTTGCCGAAGCTTGCCGCGAGGTTGGCTGTGCTTTGCTTGGAGGAGAGACGGCAGAGATGCCAGATGTCTACTTGCCAGGAACTTTTGACCTGGCGGGAACCATCGTCGGCGTTGCTGAGCATGACGCAATCGTCAAAGCTGCCAGGATTTGCGCTGGTGATGTATTGCTCGGACTCCCTTCAAGCGGACTTCACACCAATGGCTATTCACTGGCTCGCCGCGTCTTCGCTCCTTACGGGCTTGACACAGTCTTTCCCGAACTCGGCGAACCACTGGCAGATGCTCTCTTGCGGCCACATCGCTGTTATCTCAAAGATGTAGAGGGCATACGCAAGTATTTAGCGGATAGGGGTTCCTTTATTAAAGGAGCAGCACATATCACCGGTGGCAGTTTTGCAGGGAATATTGCCCGTATCTTGCCTGCAGGTATGAAAGCCGTGATCAAGACGGACGCATGGACGATACCGCCTCTCTTCCAGTTACTGGCCCGTTTAGGCCAGGTGAGCCGGACAGAGATGTACCGTACCCTGAATATGGGTATCGGTATGGTACTGGTGCTGCCGGCAGAGGCAGCGGAACAGGCACGACATGTGCACCCTGAACTACTCACAGTGGGGTATATCACAGAAGGTGAAGGCGTCGTGTTACAGTAATTATAAGTAACTGTTCAGCAGGGGGTGCAGGGGGACGGCCGTCCCCCTGCCGGGGTCTGGGGTGTCCCCAGGCCACTTCCCTCCTCCTTGCATTAGCCACAAGCGAGGCATAGACGAGACGTGGCGTAATGGATTTCAAGTCCTTTCTCGTTCGCCGCTGCAGGCGACATAAGCCCGGTACCTGAATAGTTACAATTACACGAGGAAGCAAAATGATAGAACAACAAGAATTCGGCCCATTACTGGCCGAAGGCAAAACAAAGTTACTTTATGCCTACCCGGATGATGACAACCTGGCTTATATGGTCAGCAAAGACCAGATTACAGCCGGTGATGGTGAACGACGTAACGAACTTGCCGGCAAGTCACGCTGGAGTACTATCACTACGGCCAATGTCTTCCGTTTATTGAATGAGGAGGGTATTGCTACCCACTTTGTGAAACAAGTCAACGCCACTAACTTATTAGTGAAGCGCTGCAAGATGCTGCCGATTGAACAGGTGCAACGGCGCATTGCCACCGGTTCCTATTTGAAGCGGCATCCCGATGTAAGCGAAGGCACGCGCTTCGATCCGGTGCTGGTCGAGACGTTTCTCAAGGACGATGCGCGCCATGATCCACAAATCTCGACAGAAGATATCGTCAAAATGGGGTTGGCAAAAGTCCCAGAAATTGAGTGGATGGCTGAGCAGGGGCGCCGGGTCTTCGAGACACTGGAGCGAGCATGGGCGAGTGTAGATGTGACGCTGGTTGATCTCAAAATTGAATTTGGCCGCGACAGCCGGGGAGATTTGCTGGTAGCGGACGTGATAGATAACGATAGCTGGCGACTCTGGCCCGGCGGGGATAAAACGCGCATGTTGGATAAGCAGGTCTATCGCAACCTGCCCACGGTGACCGAACAAGATTTGCAAGAGATTGCCGACCGCTATGCGCTGGTGGCAGATCTGACCGGGAAATTAAAAATTTAAACAGGTCACACTGACATAGTACTCTGACCTGCGCCCAATAAACAAATAAGGAGCACGAAATGGAGCGTCTACACGATGCCTGCGGGGTAGTGGGTATTTATGCCCGGGAACATGAGGAGAAAAGCATTGACGTGCGTCGTTATCTCACGCTGGCACTCAGCGCCCTGCAACATCGTGGACAGGAAAGTGCGGGTATGGCTGTGTACGATAACGAGGGCAAAATCTTCCACCGTGCCGGCATGGGCAAAGTACGTGAAGTCTTCTCCGATACGAGCACTGGCTTGCCTGTAACACACTGCGGCATCGGCCATGTGCGTTACTCCACAACCGGCTCAAGTTGTGTGGAGAACGCAGGTCCATTTGTCGTGGGTTCGGAACTCGATACCTATGAAACCCTCCATGAAGACCGTGTTCCCAACGACACTTTCTCTACTTCTCGGACATTTGGAAACGACGCCAGTAGCTTCTCCCAGGAGTGGATAGCTGTCGCGCATAATGGCAACCTCGTCAACGGCCCGGCACTGCTCGAAGAATTGCCCCAGAAGCTGCTGAACTCTACGACTGACAGTGAGGCTATCGCCTGGTTACTGCTGAACGCGGACGGCCCCACCTTGCGCGAGCGCATGATTGCAATCTTTCCCCTCTTGCGCGGCGCTTACAGCCTCGTGATCCTGGCGCAAGGCAAACTCTATGCCATGCGCGATCCCTGGGGTATGCGTCCATTATGTATGGGGCGCATTGGCGAAAGCTGGATTATTTCCTCCGAGTCCTGCGCGCTGGACCGCATTGGAGCTGACTTTGTACGCAAGGTTGAACCAGGGGAACTGATTACTATCGATGAAGAGGGAATGCATTCAGAGATACTGGTACGGTTACCACGACAGACACTCTGTGTCTTCGAATATATTTACTTCTCCGATGCTACTAGCCAGTTGAATGGTAGATATGTTTACACAGTACGTGAGGCATTGGGGCGAGAACTGGCCAGGGAGCATCCTGCTGCAGCTGACCTAGTAGTACCCGTGCCTGACTCCTCTATTCCAGCTGCGCTGGGGTATGCTGCCGCTTCTGGTCTTCCCTTTGGCGAGGCCATCATCAAGAACCGCTATAGCGACCGCAGTTTTATCAAACCCGATCAGAGGCTGCGCCAGTTGGAGGTAGACCTGAAATTCAACCTGGTCAAACCAAAAATTGCCGGGGCGCGTTTAGTGATTGTGGACGACTCGATTGTGCGAGGCAATACCATGAAGCGCCTCGTGGCGGCATTGCGTCATAATGGAGCTAAAGAGATTCACCTGCGTTCCAGTGCACCCCCATTACGCCATCCCTGCTCCTTCGGTATCGACATTCCACAGGAGACAGAACTCATCGCTGCCGGTCGTAGCAGCCAGGAGATTGCCGACTACATTGGAGTGGACAGCCTGGGCTACCTGAGCATAGCGGGACTGGGCCGGGCAATCGCCTCGGCCGAAGGCCGCCCTATTGGGGATGATGAAGCTGGCAGGAATAGTTTGCATAGAGAATTTTGCTACGGCTGTATGGAGAAACAGGGCTGGCCCTTCAATCCCGAAGAGGCGCGCTGGATTGCGCCCAACAAACAGGAGATGGCCATACGGCGGAGACAATAATTCGTTATTGAGGTAAAGTAATGCGTGTACTGGTCATCGGCTCAGGAGCACGAGAGCACGCTCTTGCCTGGAAACTGGCACAGAGCCGGCGTGTCACCATGGTGTATGCTGCCCCGGGCAATCCAGGGATAGCTGCGTGTGCGGAGTGCATTCCACTTGGTGCCTCCCAAATTGTAGAACTGGCAGAGTTTGCAGCGCGTAGGCACATTGATTTGACGGTAGTTGGCCCAGAGGTGCCTTTAGTCGAGGGTATTGCCGATGCATTTCGCCATCAGGGCCTGAGCATCTTTGGGCCTGGAGCAGCAGGCGCGAACCTGGAGGGCAGCAAAGCCTTCGCCAAAAAATTGATGACTGAGGCCGGTATCCCCACTGCGCAGCACCGTACTTTCACCCTTGCTAACGAGGCTTTTGCCTACCTGGAAGAGCATGGAGCTCCTGTCGTCGTCAAAGCCGATGGCAACGCCGCCGGTAAGGGTGCAATTGTCGCACTGGATATGGCAACCGCACAAGATGCCGTTCGTCAGATGATGGTTGACCGTGTATTTGGTGCAGCCGGGGATGTGGTAGTCATCGAAGATTACTTACAGGGTGATGAAATTGGCTCGACGGCAATCTGCAGTGGAACGCAGTATCTTCCCCTGACGCTGACACAAGATCACAAACGCGCACTCGATAACGACCAGGGCTTAAATACGGGCGGCATGGGAGCATTTACGCCACTGCCCTTCGTTGACAAGCTACAAGAAAAACGCATACACGAACAAATTATTGCCCCCACCCTCAACGCTCTCAAGTCACAAGGTATTAGTTTTTCAGGTGTCCTCTACTCCAACATCATGCTCACCGAACGAGGCCCAATGGTGTTAGAGCATAACACCCGTTTTGGCGACCCGGAGACGCAAGCCCTGATGATGCTCCTGCAAGCAGACCTGCTTGATGTACTGGCATTTGCGGCAAACCGTGCACTGCAACCCGATACCTTATGGCGTGAAGGATATGCTGTGAGCCTGACCCTGGCCTCGGGGGGGTATCCTGGCAAGTATCGTACAGGCCTCCCCATCACAGGAGTCGAAGAAGCCAGCCGCCTGGAAGGTGTACAGGTCTTTCACGCGGGAACATCTCTACAAGATGGGCATCTGGTAACAGCGGGTGGACGCGTCCTCAGCATCGCGGCACATGGGCAGACACTACAAGAAGCCGTAGCGAGAGCGTATGATGCGGCGGCACATATCAAGTTCGAGGGTATGCACTACCGCCGGGATATAGCACAGCGCGGGTTATAGAGAATCATAAAAGGAAGAGTAAATGGCGTCACAAGTAATCATTATCATGGGCAGCAAAGGTGATCTGCCCCATGTCCAGGCAGTCGTCAAGACGCTCAAGGCCCTGGAAATTAGCTACCAGATGCGCGTGTGTTCGGCGCATAAAGCAACGCAGCGTTTACTAGAGATGCTGCAAACCTATGAGCAAATTGGACCGCTCGTATATATCACCATCGCAGGACGCTCGAACGCGCTCTCCGCGGTTGTGGACGCCAACACACGCTATCCCGTCATCGCCTGCCCACCCTACAGCGACCGCTTCGGCGGCATGGATGTACTCTCATCGCTGCGCCTCCCATCAGGTATTGCCTCGCCTACTATCCTGGAACCCGAGGGCGCGGCCCTATTAGCAGCCAAGATACTGGCACTCTCCGACGAGCAACTGATGCAACGTTTGATGAACTATAAAGAACACTTTGTCGCTGAGTTGGCCAGGGCGGATGAAGAGGTTCAGCAAGGATGAGCGCTGATATATATGAGAGCTTCGCGTGGAAAATCCCGCGCAAGCGACACACTTCAGGCAAACCCGAAGAAACGCCTGAGACTCCTCAGCATTCCTTGCGCCTGGGTGTTCTCATTTCCGGCAGTGGCAGCAACCTGCAGGCCCTCATCGATGCTATCGAAAATAAACAGCTCACAGAGGTTGAAATCGCCCTGGTCGTGAGCAACAACGCCAATGCCTATGGCGTGCAACGAGCACTTAAACATAATGTACCCGTAATCTATTTGCCATGGGTACGACTTGCAGGAGCCCAATTCACTGTGCCCCAAAAAGGGGAAATGTCAGAGAGTGAAGTAAAACTGACAGCCCTGTTTCAAGTCTTCAAAGTTGACCTCATCGTGTTAGCAGGTTGGATGCGTATTCTGAGTACCGCATTTCTTGAGCAATTTCCCCGGCAAGTGATTAACCTGCATCCCGCGCTCCTGCCAGATGACGGGATAGGCCATATATATACGACGCAAGATGGCACTCAGATCCCTGTTTTTCGCGGGCTGCATGCGGTGAAGCAGGCCCTGGATGCTGGTGTGAAGGTGACCGGCAGCACGGTACATTATGTGACGCCAGAGGTCGATGCCGGGCCCGTAATCTGCCGGGAAGAGGTGGCGATCGTGCCCGGGGATACAGAAGAGAGCCTGCATGAGCGTATAAAGGCAGTAGAACACAGGTTGATCGTGGAGGCAGTGAGGATGCGTAAGATATAGCTACCTCACCAACTTGTATCCTACTGATCAAAATTAAATATCAGAAACAAATGGTGCAGCCTAATGGAGCTTGCACTACTAAGTCGTCTGTGACAAGACTGGTAGATATGTGTAAAGGTATCAATGGGAGGAGCTAATTCTAAATGATCTGATGTACTTAACCGGCGTTTACGCTGAGAACTTTGCATACTTTGGTTGATACCATCAATGATTTTCGGAACATCACCACCTAGAACATACGCTAATATCCCTGCGTCATCTAGTCCAATCGCGTACTCCTCATCAATGAAACGAAACATGCCTTCTTTGATATATTCAGGAATCAAATCTTTGTAATTTTTATCTTCATGACCATCAGCAATCCGTTTACATTCCCACACAAAGTGGACTTTGTGATAATCTTCCCATGATCCCCACATTCGAAGGTCTAACACTTTTGCTTGCTTAGCAGAAACTTCACCTGTTTCCATTCCTATCGTATAGGTTTTAATCTGAGATACCACGGTTAGACCTCTTTGATAAGCAAGAGGTCGAATAAAACGCTCTAAATTGATCGTAAAGTGATCCTCTTCCCATTTCAGCTTCACAGTACCTATCTTGTTCATGTCTTGGTAAGCCTGCAACGTTACCTCTAAAACATCTTGTACGAAAGATTTCCATTTTATGCGAAACTTGTCAGGTATGCTGAAACTAAGAGGAGTTGGGTCTTCTAGTTGGCTCAATCAGAAACTCCTACTTCTGTTCTTGAGCGGTTTAGCATCTCCATGATAAAACTATCTGCATCGGCGCGCGCCTGTGAACGTGTCCAGAAGCGACGTTCGCTGGGACGCACAAGATAGAGCCAGGGATCATCATAAATACGTATGTGCCGTCGTGTGTAAAGAGTTGGAGTATGCTTCTCAAGTAACAAACGATCCAGTTTGCGCAGAGTATCTTGTAAAATCTGTGACTCCTCAAAAAGCTTTACTTCTCGAGCCTCAGATAAACTTGCTAGTTCAAAACCTACAACACTCAAAGGAGCATCATCTTGGAAGATAGCAGCATTCAATGTCTGATTTTGATAGCGTAACAGTGCTGTCACAGTATCAACAAAGTTCTCAGCATATTCCATGAGCATTTGAGTACCGGGATTTTTGATAGTATTGAATTTGGAGTCATTTAACTTACGTTGTTTTCGTTCAGACCAGTAGAAAAATTCAATTCCGTACTCTACCATATCTTGCACTAACTGACGTTCTATTCGAGACAGGTCGTATAGATCAAACACCAAATCGTCAATGCCATCTTTCAGTTTCCGAAGATCGTCTTCATATCCTCCACTTAATAATATATCTCTCTGTTGATGAAGAGCAGCTATTTGGTCAAAGTAATCCAGAACCGCCTTCAGTCGAGGATCATCCTTATCGGGCACAAGGAAGGGCATACGTTTGTACTCTTCATGGAGGATTGTACCTCTTTCGACAGCCCATGAGGTAGATGTTAAAAAATGATAGTAGCGAGCCAGAGAAGAGTTTATATATGCCACAAGCCATTTTAGAAGTTTTTCTTGTCCAGGTTGGCCTGGAACTCCAGTAATCTTTTGGGAATACGCAACTTTGCCCGTACTAAAGAAAGCAGCCTCGCAAGTACTTCGACGAATCAAAGCAAGAGGACCGTTGTACATGACTGGAGAACGTGGACGTTCAAATAATCTCTCTTGAACAGTGCCGTGAGTCTCTACAACGTATGGTTTGAATTTATTTACGTCTAAAAAAGGCATGCCTTGGAGCCAAAGAGCTTCTTTCTCTTGGTTTCCCTCGAAAAAGCCTTCAAGTATCTTTCCCCATCCTAGTTGCTTAGCTTGTTGCTGCAAAGCTGGAAATGACTGTAAGCGTCTAATAAAAGCAGCATCACGAGGATTACCCCATAATGCAACCTTCCAAAGCTCAGGGTAACCTGATAGTTCTTCCCGCTCCAGGAATTTCACTTCAGTAGTGTCTAAAACAATCGCTCCTAGCCTTTGAGAAAGCGAGGAGGGCTTGGGTACGCCGTATACAACTTTGCTTTGTTCAGAAGGCAATTGAGGCCGATAAAATATGGTCACAGTTGGGCTAACAGAATCTACGAAAAGTTCATGGCGCAAAGCAGAGAAATTGACCACTGCCCGTACATTATATTCATCAAAAAACCGTTGGCGGAACCTCTCGTGGGTATTCATTGTCACTAAAATAGTACTCTTGGTGGGAGCCAACAGTGCTATTTCACCATCAATGGCACAAAACTCAGGTGCACGCCATAGGAAAGCTTGTACAATCTGCTTATCTCCTGTTGGATAATCGTGTTCTTCTACCCATTGCAAAGCTTCCCCTTTCAATGTTCCTCTTCCCCAAGGCGGGTTACCAATAACTCTATCAAACTTTTTACCGGAAAATTCTACATCTATCTTTGACGAAAAGAAGTTTGCATTAATCAGATTAGTATCTTTCATACTAGGGAAGCGAAAACTCTCCTCAGCTATTTCCTCATTGGTTAGATAGTCTAACAGCGCCAAATAGAGACTAAATGCAGCAATTCTGACAGCGTTGAGCTGAATGTCCACGCCAAATATGCTCTGCTTCAAAACTTCACTAAGGTGTTTTGCCATTGGAATTTTATTATGTTCCCGTTTCCAGGCTTCCACCAATTGCTGATATGCACGTACCAGAAAGACACCAGAACCACAAGCAGGATCGAGAACAGTCATTCCTGGATGAGCTTTATCAAGAGGGAGAGTTTCTTCCACAACAAAATCTACCAACGATAGTGGAGTGTAGTAAGCTCCCAATTCCTCACGTGTTGCCTTGGATAAAAAAGTATCGTAAATACCACTAATAAGCTCTATAGGAATGTATGTAAAGTCATAAGGCCAGAAAGATCGCTGACCAGTATCTAAATTATGCCCCTGTAAAAAATCACCTAAATAGTTTAAATGCTTCTGCTTAACTTTTTGACGTTCCTTTCCCTCTTCGTCAACAGGAAACAGATCTCCGTTGAAACGCTTACTCAAGCCCTCAAAAAGGCGGTATGTGATATCTATATTTTCCAATGTAGCAAGATAATTATCAGCTTGTCCACCTGTTAGCCGTAATATCCACTCAGAATTTAAGATACCTCTATCTTCCAGGTACCGTATAAAAATGGAGCGTCCGAGTAGCGCATAAGCCACACTATCTGAAAGGGTTTCATCCTTGAGTAGATGACGGCGCACTTGATCCATTGCATCAAGTAATTGTTGGTCAGCACGGTTTTCACGTTTGATACGTTGTCCATCAAACGTACTCCAAAACGCGCCAGTTTCTAAATAAAGCCGCCTATAGTCAGACAATTTACTGCGGATTTCTTGTCTTGCAGTCTCAACACTTACTAGCTGTTGCAAATTCTGCAACAACCGGTCGCTGCCACTAAGTTCTTCAGGTGATTTAGCAGGCTGTGCATATCCATTGTAAATACGAATCTCTTGAGGCAAGATGACGTATAAAAGTGGAACTTTGCTCTGACTCCAAACACACCGGTAAAGTTCCCAAAGGCGATCAGGATCAGCGTCACTAAGCTGACTGAAATAAGCAACTGGAACATCTTGTACAAAGTAAGCGCTCTCTACAAAAGGAATGGGGCGCCCATTAGGCCATAAATCAGTGGACTTGAGACCAGATACCTCAGTATAGTCCAATTCTTCAAGTAGGATCTCTTTCAGATCAATGTTGCTCATTGTACTGTTTCCTTAATCCTCTCGGAATTATCAATACTGCCTGCGATTTGTTGTGCCTCTTCTATCAACATTTCCAAGACAATTCCCATGACTTGCTGTCCAGCAGTACTCAAAGCATCCAATAGAATACTTTCCCCTTCTTTAGTTTTGCATAAAGCAATCAGCGTTCCTTTACCGTGGACGAGCACAGCGTTTTTCAAGGGGTTAGGATCATTCATTACAACACGTAATGTATTGATCGCCTTCCTAATCTTTCGGGTTGACCAGCCATAACGTTTGAGTTGACGGATAAATTGCAGATGAACCAGATCCTCTATAGAGTAGATTCTGCGAGTACCTGGTCCATGTGATTGTTGTATGCTTGGCACAAGTAAGTCTTCCTGCGCCCAGTAGTCGAGCTGCCTTATAGAAAAACCAGTAGCCTGAGCAACTTCAGCAGTTGTGTACTCATGCAAAGTCATCAATTAGTCTCCATTATAGTAAGTGCGTTACTTTTAGCGTTCTTATGCGACAATGGTAACACACCAAAAACTACGATGTCAATTACTTTTTGTAGTTTAAAGCGGTAGCCTTGACACTTAACTCCCACTGGTCATACACTGCCATCAGAAACATGAAAATGATTATCATTGTTAGATGAGCTAAATATGAAAGAAAAACTCAATAGTCCCAGTAGCGTAGAGAATCAGACTTCCGTTGCTGATAAAATTGAGAGAACTTCCGCTTCTAGAGAACAGATAAAGCAGACACCGCCCACGGTCAAAGGACAGTTAGCAGAGTTGGTCAAAGCAGTGAGAACCAGGGATGACACATCCCGTGACTTCCTGCTCCGGGTGGTGCAGCCTGGACTGGCGGGACTGATGGATGGCTCCGTCTCGACGCTGGCACCAATCTTTGCGACTGCGTTTGCCACCCACCACCCCTTTACTGCCTTCCTGGTTGGGATGGCAGCAGCGACGGGTGCAGGAATCAGCATGGCATTTTCGGAAGCGCTCTCTGATAACGGTGAGCTTACCGGGCGTGGAAGTCCTGTCGTACGAGGGGGGATCACGGGCATCATGACCTTTTTCGGTGGGTCACTCCACACCCTTCCCTTCCTGATCATTAACCTGCAACTCGCCCTGCTGGTCGCCTACTTTGTTGTCGCTTTTGAGTTAATCGTGATTGCAGCTATTCGTCACCGCTATTTCGGAACGAATTGGGGACTCTCGATCCTTCAGGTGGTTGGGGGAGGAGCGCTTGTCTTTGCTGCTGCCATCATCTTTGGCAATGCGTAAGAAACGCAACAAAGGACATCCTGCATTTGACGGATGAGCTAGTCAAAGGTTCCTCCCACGCTAGACGTGAGTGGTGTGAATGCCAGGAGGAGTCTTTGTCACTTGCTCTACCGGCTGTACATGTGGAAGCGTTACCGTGCGATCAGAGCAGCTAGCGCAGACCGAATAAAGCACGTAACCACGAGGCCTCTTCATCAAATAGGAGTGACGGCCACACATCTTTTTCCCGCACCGCGTACAGGTGTGTACGGTCCAAAGTGTAAGCGACGTATTGCAGAGAGAGCATTTTATGTTATCGTTGAAAAGACGCATTGCTCTATTCTCCTTCAAAAACGTGATCAAGACGAAGCTCATCGTAGAACAGGCAAAATAGACACTTATCTGATGG
>WNGL01003046.1_pt1 | contig 20181 bp, 23 predicted proteins | sample 5400591 | NCBI WGS metagenome assembly WNGL01 (sample SAMN13153377, study PRJNA577476) | soil metagenome | isolation source: 80 cm soil or saprolite under Garry oak tree replicate 1 | place: USA:California | collected 2016-06-15 | reverse complement strand
CGATCGTGGCCATGTTCGCCCGCGCGTGGGAGTCGGCCGACCTCGACGCGCTGGTGGCCCTGCTGACCGACGACGTCTTCATCGCGATGCCTCCGGAGCCCTTCGGATACGAGGGCCGAGAACTCGTGGCCCGCTACTGCGCCCGCCAGTTCGCCGCGGGCCGCAGGTTCGACCTCGTGCCGGCCCGAGCCAACGGCCAGCCCGCGTTCGGGGCATACCTGCGCGGCCCGGCCGGAATCCGCCACGCGACCGCCTTCTACGTGCTCACCCTTGCCGGCGGCCGGATCTGCGGCATGACCCGCTTCGAGGCCAGCGTGCTGCCGTGGTTCGGGCTACCGCGATCGCTCCCCAGCCGATAGCCAGCACCGGGCCATGGAGAGGCTGCACGCACCGAACGAGTTCTTCCGCGTCCGCGGGCTGCGCGACGGGATGCGGGCCTGGGAGGAGCTGCGGCGGCTGCTGGCCGACGGCCCGCACCGGCCCGCGAGCCGGGAGGGCGACGACGGGCTGAGACGCATTGACCGACGAGGAGGCAGCGATGGCATCTGACCGCGACGACCGGCTGCCGCCGTGGCTGCTGTGGAGTGAGCGCCCGTTCCCGGACACGAACCTGCTGCTCCTTCCCGGCCGTCACCCGGCGATGATAGACAGCGGATTCGTCGGTCACGCAGACCAGACAGCCGAACGCGCCAGCGCGCAGCTAGGCCAGGTCGAACTGGTCGTCAACACCCACTGGCACTCCGACCACGTAGGCGGCAACGCCCGGATGCAGTCCGCTGGCGCTGGCATCGCCGGCAGCCTCCCGGACAGCGAGGCCGTCAACCGCCGCGACCCGGGATGCTGCGTCGCGGAGTACCTCGACCAGCCCGTCGCCGCCTACACCGTCGACCAGGCCCTCAGCGACGACGACACCCTGCACCTGGGCGACACCGAATGGGAAGTCATCGCCACACCCGGCCACACCCGGGGCCACCTGTGCCTGTGGCAGCCCGAGGACCGGATCCTCGCCGTCGGCGACGCGCTGTCGGACTACGACGTCGGCTGGGTCAACATCGCGCTCGACGGACCCCGCGCGGCAGCTACCGCACTGGCCTCGCTCCAGCGGCTAGCCGACCTCGGCCCCGCCTTGGTCCTGCCCCGCCCACGGCCCGCTGCCTGCCCACCCCGATGCCGCGCTGCAAGCCGCCTTCCGCCGCGCCAAACGGCTCGTCGACGACCCCGACGGCGCCGTCTGGTAGGGCGCCCGCCGCGTCTTCGCCTACGCCCTGATGATCTACGACGGCATCCCCGCCGAAGACCTCGACCAGTACCTGCGCGCCCGCGCCTGGTTCACCGACGCCGCCCAGCTGCTCCGCGTCTCCCAAGACGACCTGGCCAGCGAACTCGTCCGCGCCATGACAAGCAGCAGCGCCATCGTCATCACCGACGGCAAGGTCCGCGCTGGCGCACCGCACACCCCCGTGGACCAGCGAACCCTCAACATTCCCTATCCAAAGGGCTGGACGTGACGCTCTCAGGTAACGGCTGACCGTCTCCCTGCCATGGAGAAAGCAACTAGCTCACGCCAGCTGCGATGCGAGCAGATGCTCGCCCGCATCGCGTCCATGACCAGCTCCGGCGTCCAGGTCGTCGCGCTGCTCGCGCTCTCCGACGACGGCGCCCCCGTATACGACAAGGACAACGCCGCCGTCCTCGCCGAACTCGGAGTCCCAGCCTTCGCGTGCACCCCCGACGCTTTCCCCGACCTGCTCGCCCTCGCCATCACCGGCGGCGACATCGCCGCCTGGGCCCATCGCAGCGACCTCGCACGCCGCTAGCGACCGGAATCGCCTGCCGCCTGCAGCCGTTAGCTGGACGCACATAACGCCAACGTCTGATCGCCGCTGCACGATCAGGAGAATTTGATCTCGGTCCGGAGGTCGGCTGATGCTGACCATCTCCTCGGGGCACTCGGCGGACTACCTGCTCGACGCGGTCGCGACCGGCCGGGAGAACTACTACACCGGCGCCGTCGCCGCTGGCGAGCCACCCGGTCGCTGGTACGGCGCCGGCGCCGAGGAGTTCGGCCTCACGGGCTTGGTGGATCCGCAGGATATGCGCGCGGTGTTCGAGCACTACCTCGACCCGCGCGACCCCAATTTCCGCGACCCGGATCGCTGGGATGAGGTCGCCACCCTCGGGCACATCGGCCGGAAATACCAGACTGTCGAGGAGATATATCAGCGTTCATTGGACGCCGAGCCGTACGCGGACGCTGAACGGCGTGAACAGCTCCGTTTGGACGCGTCCAAACGGGCCCGCAAGAACGTCGCCTTCTTGGACGTGACGTTCAGCGTCCAAAAGTCGGTGACCATCCTGCACGCCGCCTTCGAAGCCCAGGAGGTGAAAGCCCTGACAGCGGATGATGAGGAAGCGGCGAAGGCGTGGGGGGAGTACCGGCAGGCGGTCGAGGATGCGATCTGGGCCGGCAACAACGCCGGACTCGACTACCTCCAACAGCACGCCGGCTACTCCCGAGTCGGGCACCACGGCGGAGCAGCGGGGAGGTTCATCGATGCGCACAAGTGGACCATCGCCTCGTTCTTCCAGCACGACTCGCGCAACCACGACCCGCAGCTGCACATCCACAACACCGCCTCCAACCGGGTGCTGTGCGCGGACGGGGAGTGGCGCGCCCTCGATTCGAAAGGGATCCACAAGATCCGCCCCGCAGCCGGTGCGGTCGCCGAGCGCACCACCGAGGAACGCCTGACCGCCTCGTTACGGGTGCTGCTGGCGATGCGCCCGGACGGCAAAGCCCGCGAGGTCGTCGGCATCCCCGAGGCGGTCAACGCCCTCTACTCCTCCCGCCGCCGGGCGATCACCCCCAAGACGGCCGAGCTGGTCGCGGCGTTCGAGGCCAAGCACAGCCGCGCCCCGAACGCCCTCGAGCTCGATCGGCTGCACCGGCACGCCACGTTCGTGACCCGCCGGGCCAAGTCCCACCACGGTGAGACCACCGAGCAGCGCCTCGACCGCGTGGATCGGGAGCTGCGCGCTGAGATCGACGGCGGTCTGGCCCAGCTCGCGGCAGACGTCCTCGCGTTGACCGATCGAGTCCCGGAACCGGAGACGTGGTCGCCGGCCGAGGTGATGGCGACCGGGCTGGCCGACGTGCAATCGAAGAAGGCGGCTTGGACGAAGGCCGATCTGACCCGCGCGATCAGCAACGCCCTGCCTGATCATCTCGGTATCACCGACGGGGCCCAGATCGCCGAGCTGCTCGACGACCTCACCGAGGCCGCGCTCGACCTCGCCGTCGCACTTGATACCGAGCGGCCCGCGGCGCGGATCGTGCCCGACGAACTGCGCCTGGACGATGGCCGCTCGGCCTATGGGGCACCCGGCGCGCGGCTCTACGCCAAGCCCGAACACGTGCACACCGAAAGGATGCTCGCCCAGGCGACGACCGATCGGAATGCACCCGCGATCGACCACGCTGCCGCCCGTCAGCTGCTCGACGACCTGCACGCTGCCGGCGTCGAGCTCGGCGCGGACCAGTCCGCCGCGGTGCGCGGCGTCCTGACGTCCGGAGCTCAGGTCGAGTCGCTGGTCGGCCCGGCCGGCACCGGCAAGTCCTTCGTCGTCGGCGTGCTCGCCCAGGCCTGGCAGGACCCGACCCGCTGGGACGGTCAGCAGCGCAGGGTCATCGGGCTCGCCGCCTCGCAGATCGCCACCGACGTCCTTGCCGGTGAGGGGCTGGCTGCGCGGAACATCACCCGCTGGTTGGCCACCCAGCGGCGGCTCGCCGAGCGCAAGCCGTTCAGTGAGGACCGGGACTGGCAGCTCAACCCGGGTGATCTGGTCGTGGTCGATGAGTCCGCGATGGCCAACACGCCCGACCTGGCCGCCATCTACCGCCACGTCACCGATGTGGGGGCGAAGCTGCTGCTCACCGGCGACCACCGCCAGCTCGCCGCGGTTGGCGCCGCCGGCGGCATGCAGCTCACTACTGCGACTGCGCCCTCCTACGAACTGAGCGAGGCCCGCCGGTTCACGAACCAGTGGGAACGCGCCGCCTCCCTCCGTCTGCGCGACGGCGACGAGAGCGTGCTCGGCGAGTACCACAAACACGGCCGGTTCATCGAGGCCGGCGCCCTGGAAAAGGCCCACGCCAGTGCCGCGCGGGCGTGGCTGGCCGACACTCTCGCCGGGAAGCGGTCGCTGCTGATCGTGGACACCAACGAGCAAGCCGCGAAGCTCTCGGCGCAGATCCGTACCGACCTGATCCGCCTCGGCAAAGTCCGGGAGGATGGCGTGCCGCTCGGGCTGCAGCACGCCACCGCCGGGGTCGGGGACGTTGTGCAGGCCCGCACGAACCAGTGGGACCTGGCCGGGGTGCTCGGCAACCGGCGCGGGCCGATCAACCGCGAGCGCTATCGCGTCGTGGAGACCCTGGGCGACGGCGGCCTCGTCATTGCACCGATCAACAGCGCGGAGGGGGAGCGGATCACGCTGCCGAGCTGGTACGTCAACGAGCACGTCGCGCTCGGCTACGCCACGACCGTGCACTCCGCGCAGGGTCTGGCGGTGGACACCGGTCACGCCGTGATCACCAACCGCACCGGACCGGCCGCGCTCTACGTCGCGCTCAGCCGGGCCCGCGACGCGAACACCGCGCACGTGGTCACCCGCGCCGTGCCCGACGACGCGCCGACCGGCACCGTCAACCAGACCATGCACCGCGACCCGGTCACCGTCCTCGCCGCAACGTTCGACCTCGCACAACCCGAGCAGTCCGCCCTGGCCACCGCGGCCGAATCCCGTTCCGCGGCCGAATCGATCCGCACGCCGAGCGAGCTGTTCGTCGACGGCTGCGAACAGGCGAGCGCCGGGCGCACCGCCCGCTGGCTCGACCAGCTCGTCGACACCGGCCACCTCAGCGCCGAGCAGCGGGTCCAGCTGGCGGCCGAGGACGGCGCGACCACCGTCAACCGGGTCCTGCGCCAGGCCGAACTCGCCGGACACGACCCGCGACAGGTCCTGCACGACGCCGTCACCGCGCGCGACCTCGCCGGAGCCCGGCAGCTGACCAACGTCATCCACCACCGCATCACCGGCTCCGTCTCCCTCGGCCCGACCGGGGACCGGCACGCCGACTGGATCCCCACCGTCGAGGATTCCGGGTGGTGCGCCTACCTCAGCGAGCTCGCCGCCGCGGCCGACGCCCGCCGCGAGCAACTCGCCCACCAGGTCGCCGACGACCAACCGCAATGGGCCGTCGAGGCGCTCGGGCATCTCCCGGACGACCCGCGCGAGCGCGAGCACTGGTTGCAGCGGGCCGGCGCCGTAGCCGCACACCGCGAACTGACCGACCACGACGACCCCGCCGCCGGCATCGCCGGACCGCCGAAGGCCGGCCAAGCGGAGGCCTACGCCTCCTGGCGCGCCGCGTGGCACGCCCTGGGCCGGCCCGAAGCCGACCGCGACGAAGCCGAGATGAGCGACGGACAACTGCTCATGCGGGTGCGCGCCTACCAGCGCGAACAGAACTGGGCACCCCCGTACGTGGCCAACGAACTCGCCGGCACCCGCCAGGCCGCCGACCGGCACCGCGCCACCGCCACCGTGCGCCGCCACGCCGCCGAAACCACCACCGACGCCGAGCACCGGGCCCGCCTCGAGCGAGAAGCCACCGAGGCCGAGGCACTGACCAAACTGCTCGACCGCCAGGCGGCCCAGCTCGCCGAGGCCGACGACGCCCGCGCCCACTGGTACGCCCACACTGCCGCCACCCGCGCCGCCGCCGACCGCGCCCAAGCCGAACTCGCCCAACGCCGCGCCGCCCGCGGCGAGGACCAGACACCGGCCCGCATCACCGCCGAGGAACACCTCGCCACCCGCGACCAGCCCGATGACCACCTGACGATCACCGACGAAACCGACCTGGCCGACGTCGCCGCCCAGCGCGAAGCCGACCGCCGCGCCATCGACCGCGAACCCCACCGCGACGCCGCCGAAACCGGATTGACCGACATCCGCGACACCGACCACGACCCGCGACGCCGCGTCGAGGACCAAGTCCGCGTCCCGACCGCCGACGAGACCACCGACGCACTACGCCGCGCACACCGCGCACTCGCCGAGATCCGCGCCCGCAACGCCGACGACGCCCGCCGCGCCGCCGACGAAGCGCGCACCGAACAACTCGCCCGCTGGCACCAGCACGACCGCGCCGCCAAACAAGCAGCCGCAGACGAGCACGGATGGGACCGCAGCGCATGAGCGTCACCGCGCCTCCGACGCGGACCGGCTCAGTGCCTGGGCACAGCCTGGATCGTGTACCCCTCGGCGAGCATCTCGGCGAATACAACCCGCGCCGAACCCGTTTGCGCCCGCCACGTGGTCAACAGGGTGGCGATCACCGGCGGCAGCGTCGCCCGCTCGATCGTGACCGGCACACCCCACCGCGGGACGATCGCCGGCAGGCCGTGCTCATCGCTGCCAACGTCCAGCACGACGGGGTGCCAGCGCAGCGTGTGCCCATCGGAAAGTGACGCGACCACGACCGCCATCCCGTTCGGGTAGTCCCGGCCGCCGTGCACTGAGGTGTGCAGGTCGGCGTGCTCCCACGCGACCACCACCCGCGTCGCCCGCGCCGCCGCAGCCGCGTCCCCGAGTCGGATGATCGCTCTGACGGCGTCGACACCGTCCCGGTACGGGCGGGTGAACAGGTAGCCCAGGTAGGGCTGCTCCCACGCGTCGAGCAACATGTGCAGCTGCGGCTCCGGCACGAACCCGCCCGCCCGCATCGCCTTGTCCGCCGCCACGAGACACGCCCGCTTGACAGCGTCGATCAGATCGACCGAGGTCTCGGTCATGCGTCGAGGCTGACATCCGGCACCGACATTGAGAATGGTCTGGCCCCGGTTGTCGTGCCTCTCGCTACCGACTGTCGCTCTGCTGGGTTGACTATCCGTTGGTCTGGCCGGCGACCGGGCACCGTTCGCCGGCCGGGCGGACATGACCTGATAGGGGCCTGGCGAGTACCTCCTCAATGTCCTGTCTGCCGCTCGACCGGCGTCGACCCATCGGATTCGATATGGAGGGCAGTCCCATCGCGACAGTGACCAGATCAGGGCCCAGCGCTTCGGATGACCGGCGTGTGGTGGCGGGTGCCGACACCCACGCGGACACCGTCCACGTCGCAGCCGTCGATCTCCTTGGCCGGGAACTGGGTGATCGTGAGTTCGCGACCACGCCGGCTGGCTACGCCGCGGCGCTGGCGTTTGTGGGGTCATTCGGTGCGGTGCAGGTGATCGGGATCGAGGGCACCAGCTCCTATGGCGCGGGCTTGGCCCGGGCCGCCCGGGCGGCTGGTCTGGAGGTGCGGGAGGTGATCCGGCCTGGGCGCAGTGTGCGCCGCCGGCGCGGCAAGTCCGACCCGATCGACGCCTATGAGGCCGCGCGGGCCGTGCTGTCCGAGCGAGCAGCAGCTGCAGCGAAGGACGAGTCGGTCGAGGCGTTGCGAGCGCTGAACAACGCCCGACGCTCCGCGGTCAAGGCCCGCACGGTGGCGATGAACCAGATCCAGCACATGCTCATCACCGCACCCACCCTGGTGCGAGAGAAGTATCGGCCGCTGACCGAAGCACGGTTGGTCGCTGCGCTCGCCTCGTGCCGACCCGGAACACAGGAGCCGCCTGCCCGCATGGTGTTGACCGCGTTGAAGGCTCTGGCCCAGCGGCACCAGTACCTGACCACCCAAGTGGATGCGCTGCAGGAGCAGATCCGGGACCTGGCTCGGGCCGCCAACCCGCACCTGATGTCGCTGCGTGGGGTCGGCCCGAACACCGCGGCCCAGCTGCTCATCACCGCCGGTGGCAACCCTGACCGGCTGCGCAGCGAGGCGTCTTTCGCCGCGTTGTGCGGCACCGCCCCGGTCCCAGCCTCGTCAGGGAAGACGCGCCGGTACCGGCTCTCCCGCGGTGGTGACCGGGCCGCGAACCGGGCGCTGCACACCATTGCCCTGGTCCGGATGTCCTGTGATGCCCGCACCCGTGAATACGTGCGCACCCAACGCGCCAAGGGCCGCGCCCACCCCGAGATCGTGCGACTGCTCAAACGCGCCATCGCCCGCGAGGTGTTCAAATCACTCGCCCGCGGCCTGGTCGCCCCCGACCTGGCCGACCTGCGCCCGGCCCGTCAAGCCAAGAACATCACGCTGCGCGGCGCCGCGCGAGCAATGAACACCTATCCCAACAAGATCCTCCGCACCGAACGCGGCACCTTGCCCGATTACGACCTCGCCGAGGGCTACCGCGCCTGGCTCAACGCCGCGTGACGTGCAGCTTCCATGCTGAGCCTTTGAGGGGTGATCGTTTCTCAGGTTTCGCCATGATGCGGGCCGGGCGGCGGGGTGGGCGCGGTCAGTCCTGCGTGGTCGAGCAGGGCTGTGGCGGTGGCGACGGCGATGCCGTGAAGGGCATCGGCCTGGAGGACGGCTCGCACGCTCGCGCCGTCGAACACGATGGTCAACTGCTGGGCCAGCACGGCGGGCTGCGCCGCTCCGCCGCGTTCGGCCTCGGTCTGGAAGAAGGCGGTCAGGGCGTTCTTGTGCGTGCGGGCGACGAGGCTGGCCGGGTGCTCGGGGGTCTTGACCTCCACCGCCGCCGCGACGAATGGGCAACCCCGGTAGCCCGATGATGCGGCCTGGTCTTCCAGCCGTTCGAACACGTGCAGAATCCGCGCCCGCGGCGGCCGGTGATCCTGATCGGAGGGGATCAAGGTGGCCGCGTAGCTGGGGGCGATGCGGTCCAGGCTGGCCGCCATCACCTCGTCCTTGCTGGCGAACAGCTGATACATCGACCGTTTGGACACGCCAGCCGCGCGGCACAGCGTCTGCACACCGACACCCACGCCCTCCCGATAGAACAACGCCGCCGCAGCGTCGAGCAAGCGATCACGCGTTGCCGCGGATGCGGCAGGGGCGGGACTGGTCACGTGTGGCACGGTACCCGGCCGCTTGCCATTTGGAAACCGATCGGTTTACGCTATTGAAACCGATCGGTTTCCAGGGAGTGCCCGTGACCAGCATCAACGACAGCCAATCCGCAATCACCATCCCCGGAACCCGTAGCCACGTCCTCGAACCGGTTGGGGCGGGCCAGCGCGGGCAGGGCCGGCTGCGGTACCTGACCGGTGGACGTGGCGCGCCACTGGTCCTGCTGCACACCGTGCGCACCCAGGCCGAGCACTTCCGCCACCTCATCCCGCTGGTCGAGCAGCAATACAGCGTGTACGCGCTGGACCTGCCCGGAATGGGCTACTCGCAGATCGTGCCCGGCGCCTCCTACGACGAGCCGGCCCTGCGCGCCGCCGTCAAACGACTCCTCACCCAACTCGACCTGCACGACGTGACCCTGCTCGGAGAATCGATGGGGGCGGTGCTCGCCGTCACCACAGCGGCCGACCTCGGTGACCGGGTCCGACGCGTGGTGGCGGTCAACGCCTATGACTACGCCGGCGGGATCGCGAGGTCCAGCCTGCTGGCGCGACTGATCGTGACCGGCGTCATCGCCCCCGGGGTGGGTCCACTGCTCGCCGGGCTGGAACCCAAACCCGTCATGCGCGCCATCCTCCGAGGCGGCCTCGGCGACCGGAGCGCACTGCGCGAGGACTACCTCGACGAACTCCTCGCCGTCGGCCACCACCGCGGCTACCCAACCGTCGCCCGCGCCGTGTACCGCAACCTCCCCAGTCTCGTCGCGGCCCGCGCCCGCTACCCCGAGGTCAGCGCACCGGTCCACCTCATCTACGGAGACAAGGACTGGTCCCGACCCTCAGACCGACAAGCCAACAGGCGACAGCTCCCCAACGCCGAGTTCACCCACGTGCCGGAAGCCGGCCACTTCATCGCCCTCGAACGACCCGACGTGCCAGCCAGCCTGCTGAACTCGGTCGCCTGACGCTAGGAGATGACGATGACGACAATGCCGGTGGCGCTGGTAACCGGTGCAACCTCGGGAATCGGGCAGGCAGCTGCCCTCGCGCTCGCCGAGGCGGGTTTCGAGGTGATCGGCACCGGCCGCAACACCGCGCGAATCGCTGCCCGTGACGCAGTCACCTACGTCGACCTGGACGTATCCAGCGACGAGTCCGTGGCGGGCACCATCCAGAAGGTGATCGAGCGGTTCGGCCGCGTCGATGTCCTGATCAACAACGCCGGCATCGGCTCGGCCGGCGCCGCCGAGGAGAGCTCGATCGCACAGGCCCGACACATCTTCGACGTCAACGTCTTCGGCGTGATGCGCATGACCAAGGCCGTGCTGCCGCACATGCGCGCCCAAGGCGGCGGACGCGTCATCAACCTCTCCTCTGTACTCGGCTTCCTGCCGGCGCCGTATGCGGCCGTGTACGCGGCGAGCAAGCACGCCATCGAGGGGTACTCCGAGTCGATGGACCATGAGGTCCGCGAGCACGGTGTGCGGGTGCTGCTGATCGAACCGGCCTACACCAAGACCGGCTTCGACGCGAACCTGGTGCAGCCAGACGCACCCTTGCCGCTCTACGACGAGCAACGACGCATCGTGGGCGAGGTCAACACGACGGCGATCGAGTCCGGTGACGACCCGGCCACCGTCGCCAAGGTGATCGTCGCGGCGGCCATCGACGCCAAGCCGAAGCTGCGCTACACCGCCGGCCCGCTCGCCCGCCGCGTCAAGACGCTACGCCGCATCGTTCCGGCTCGCGCCTTCGATCGGCAGATCCGCAAGATGAACCGCCTGCCCGGCTGACTTCTGACTGGTCTGGGTGACGTCGTGGCGATCATCGTTGCCCGCACGGACCGGGCCGGCGTCGGCGCGTTCGATCCGGCGGCGCCTAGTCTCGGCAGTCCCGGCGCCCACCATCGGCGCCGTCGCGATCACGGGGAAAGCCGCCGACAGCGCGGCTACCACCACGGGCACCTGCGCGAGGCGCTCGTCAACGCCGGAGTCGAACTGGCTCGCGCCGGCGGGCCCAACGCGGTCCAGCTACGCGCAGTCACCCGCGAGGCCGGCGTCTCGCCTAGCGCTGCGTACCGGCACTTCGCCAACCAGCAGGACCTGCTCGCCGCCGTCGCCGATCGGTGCATGACCCAGCTCGGGCTGCTGATGATCCAACGCTCGAATCAGGTCACGGCCCGCGGCCCCGTCCGCCGGGCCCGCGCGCGCCTCGAGGCGATCGGACGTGCCTACATCGACTTCGCCCGCACCGAACCGGGCTGGTTCCGCACCGCGTTCAGCTCAGCCCGGCCCCATCCCGCCGACCGGCCCGGGCGCCAACCATCCCGCGCAGACCGTAGCGACGCCGAGCAGGCCACCAGCCCGTACCTGATACTCGGCGCACGACTCGACGAACTCGTCGATGCGGGCGCCCTGACACCGCAACGCCGCCAGGGGGCCGAATTCGCAGCCTGGTCCGCCGTCCACGGCCTGTCCAGCCTGCTGCTCGACGGGCCGCTACGCGACCTTCCCGAACCCCAAGTCGATTACGCGATCAGCACCGTCCTCGCCGCGATCGGCAGCGGACATCAATGACCTCAAGCGGATCTTTCGCCGCTTCCACAGGCGATCCGTAGACCGAGATCAACCCCGGGCGGGGGATCAACCCCGGACACTTTGCACTTCAGGACAGCTTCGGGGAGTCCGACGCCGAAGCGGGCCGCAGACTGCTGGCCGAGTGTGTTGATCGTCATGCGATTCGCGGCGACCTTGATCGTGAGGTCAGCTCGTGGTCGTGCTGGGAGTCGCGGTGCAGGCGGGTAGTAGGCGGCGTGCGAACGGGCCACCGCAACACACGGCGTTGCCATCGCCTCATACCGAGTAGAAGAGCCCCGAGACCGCGCGTGCCAACGAGGGCAACCCCAGCCAGGGGCGATCAGCGGGTATTCAGCCGGGCCCACGGTCAAGATCACTCCCGACCTTGACACCTATAGGAGCATCAACTCATGGCACGATGGCGTGGTCATCTCATCGCCAGCTGATTCGCGACGATCACTGGAATCCGCCTCTCGTCCAGCGGGCGGGCGGCCCAGTCGTTCATCTCCTCGACCACCTTGTCGGTGATCCTCGAGATCGTCTCCTTGCTGACCGAGGCGCCGTAGATCTCGGCGAAGTGCGCGCTGATCTCCCCGGTGGTCAGCCCCTTCGCGTAGAGGGACAGCACAATCTCGTCAACCTCGTTGAGTCGCCGCTGCCGCTTCCTGACGATCTGCGGGCTGAACGTGCTCGCCCGATCCCGAGGCACCTCGATCTCGACCGGGCCGCTGTGCTCGGTAAGCACCGTCTTGGCCCGCGTCCCGTTACGGATGTTCCCGGTGCCGGCACCGGCCGGGTCGTGCTTCTCATAGCCGAGATGCTCGGTCATCTCCTCATTCAGCGCGTCTCGAGCACCGTCTTGGTCAACTGCTTGAGCAGCCCGTCCGGTCCGGTCAACGACAGCCCCTGCTCCCGGGCCTGCCGCACCAGTTCGGCTGCTGCCTGCTGCTCGGCCGACTACTCCTGCTTCTTCTTCGCTGCCACGTCCGGCAGTGTCGCGGTCATCGCCGCACCTTCCCCGCCAACCACACCGGTCGGCGTGTCAGGCCGGAAACACCGTTAGATCAACAGTCCCGCCGGAGCTTGTACACGGGGTCTGCATTCGCGGCCGTCCGTAGACCTACGAGCTCATACGTATCCTGAAGTGCCCGCAAGCTGATCCGCTTGTGCGACAGGCAAGATCATCGGCTGGCGGTCAACTCTTGGCCTCGCAGCTCGTCCGTAGACGGTTGCCCACCCTGGCAGACACCGTGGTCGCACAGCCGACAGATCACGCGCGCCTGTTCGCGGCTCGAGGTCAGCGCGGCCAGCAGCCTCTCCGACACATGCGTCAGGCGCGCCTGCTCGCCAGCAGTCAGCGCGGCGAGCGCACTGGTCAGCGCAGCCTCGCGGTCCTGCCGCAGCCGCCCCGCTACCTCACTACCGCGTCTCGTCAGGCGCACTGCGTCGAATGCGTTGACAGCGATCCGACTAGGCATGCGCGCCAGCATCCCCTGGTCGACCCGCGAGCCAGTCGAGCGCCCCGGCGCAGAGCTGGTCGCTGAGTGCGCCGTCGAGGTGGGACAGCCCGTCGTAGAGCTTCACGTCTATACGGTCCGCGGCCCGGGGATCGCGCTCGATCAGGGCGGCGCGGAACCGCAGCGCCCCGTCGGGGGGCACATGCTGGTCCTCACCGGCGCAAAGGAACCTGACGGCCACGTCGCGCTGGTAGGCCTCGAGGTGGGTCATGGGATTGAGGGCCTCGAAGAACCACCAGGCGTAACTGTCGGCCTGGCCCTGGTCGATCACGTTGGGGTGCTCGCCGAGCGTGCGCATCCCGGGCCGGGTCCAGTCCGGGGTGGCGACGAGGGCGCCAACGCGGCTGATCCGGCGGTCGATGCCGGCTAGGGCTACAGCGGCGTCGCCGCCCATCGAGACGCCGCCCGCTACCAGCGGGCCCGGGACGCCGAACCGGTGACCGGCCCAGTCCAGCACCCGCAGGCACTCGAGCACGGTCTGCCCGAGCAGCGGCCACATCCGCTGGCGGAAGGAGGCGAGGACCTCGCCGGCAAGCCGCTCTGGCGACGACCCGTCGCCGCGGCGCCCGTGCCCGGGAGGATCAAAGCTGACCGCTAGCAGCCCCCGCTGCGCCAGCCGGGTGAGCACGGGCGCGGCCTGCTCTGCGGACCCGCCCAGGTGTGTCAGCCACAGTGCCGTGCCTGTAGCGCCGGTACTGGGGGCCGCCCAGCTCACGGGGATGCCCTCAACGGTGTCGCTGCCAGAAGTGATGTTCTCGTCCATGAGTTCCTCGCAATCTGCTCTGCTTTCACGCCAGGACTAGCGGCGGGGCGCCGCAACGGCGAGCACGGCGGAGGTCCGCCAGTGGCGCACCTTGCCGGGGACCACGATTGCCCCGCGGCTGACGCCGATCCTGGTGTTGCGGAGGGTCATGTGCCTCCGGTCTTCGCTGGGTCGTTAGTGGTTGAACGAGCGGCCGGGCTGACGATTCACTGATGAATCTGGGGCGCCGCTGGGCTCCGTCCGGGTCACCCTGGTGCATGAGTTCCCCGGCGCGCCGGCCGCGGGCTGGGTCAGCCGGGCGCATAGGTGAGGATCATCGACCCGTTGTCCAGCCTTCTCGCGTCGGTGAGCTTGAGGCGCAGCCCGGAGGTGTCCACGTCTTCGAACAGCCGTTGTCCTGCGCCGGCGACGACGGGCCTGATCCGGAAGCGGAACTCGTCGATCAGGTGGTCGCGCACGAGGGTGTCGTCGAGGTGGGTGGTGCCGTATTTGATGAGGTCCTTGCCGGCTGGTCCTTCAGCCGGGCGATCGCGCTGGATGGGTCGGGCCTGAGCAGGGTGGCGTTCCATGCCGTTTCGGTCAGTGTTCGAGATGCGACGTACTTGGGCATGGCGTTGATGAGGTCGATGTAGGGGTCGCCGGCGGTGTGGCCCCAGTTGGCGTAGAAGTTCTCGTAGGTCGCCCGGCCCATCACGAACGCGTCGTAGTTGCCCAGCTCAGTGAAGGCCAAATCCGTGTCCTCGTCGTCGAAGTTGGCCCATCGTTCGGGCGCGCCGGTGACACCGTCGAGCGAGACAAGGGTCGATTCGATCAGTTTGCGCATTGTCGTTCCCTTCCTCGAGTGGTTGATCTTGTGATGGGACGCGGTCCTCGGGCGGCTTCCTCAGCGAGATCGAACGTTGCCGAGGAAGCCGACCAGCGAGGCAAGCACGCGCCGTCCCACACTGGTCGGGGAAGACCTCTTTCGGCAGCGCTAGCGCTCCACCAACGGCCGGACCTCGATCGCGCCGCCGAGACGGGCCGCCGGGAACCGCGCGGCCAGCTCGATCGCCTCGTCGAGGTGGTCGACCTCGAACACGAAGTAGGCGCCGAACACCTCCGGTGTGTCGACGTACGGGCCGTCGGTGGTCAGCGTTTGACCGTCCTGCACGCGCACCGTCGTGGCGGTCTCGGGCGGCTGGAGCTGCGCGCTGTGCCGGGCGCGGGGGTCCTGCGCCAGCGCTCGGTATTCGGCGATCATGGCCTGTTGCTCGTCCTCGGACAGCGGCTCGAAATAGTCGGGCTTGTAGTGGATCAACATCGCGTACTTCATCGGAAACCTCCTGAGGTCGGGTTCTACCTGCGGCTTCAAACGGTGGCCAGCTCGAGCCGCTCGGGCGTCGGTGTCGCCGCCGCGGCGGTGGCGGCGACTGCTCGGTCCAGTTCGCGTTGGCGAACGAGCACGGCGCTGATCGGGACGGCAGTCAGGCCGATCAGGCCGAGCACGATGAACGCCCAGTGGAAGCCGCCGGTCATCGCGGCTGGGGCCGTGTGGCCGTGGTGCAGCAGCGTGCTGGTGCGGGCCGCGGCGACGGTTGATGCGACGGCCACGCCGATCGCGCCGCCGAGTTGCTGGGTGGTGTTCAGCAGCCCGGAGGCGAGCCCGGCCTCATGCTCGGCGACGCCGGCCAGCGCGGCGATCGAGACCGGGATGAACGCGAACGCGGTACCGATTCCGGTGATGAAGAACGGCCCGGCGAGATCGGCCCAGTAGCGGCCGTGCACCGGGACCTGCATGGTCCAGAGCACGCCGGCGCCGATGAGCGTCATGCCGAAGGCCATGACCAGCTTGGCCGAGCCGCGGGTGACGAGTGCTTGCGACAGCCCGGCGAACGCGACCGAGGTGATCGACGCGGTGAGCCAGGTGACGCCGGTCCGCAATGCGGAGTAGCCGAGCACCTGCTGCATGTACAGCGTTCCGACGAAGATGTAGGCGAAGAAGCTGGCACCCAGCAGGAAGCTGACCGCGTTGGCCCCGGCGAGCGTCTTGAGCCGGAAGATGCGCAGCGGCACCAGCGGGGCTTGCACCCGCGACTCGATGACCAGGAACGCGACCAGCAGCGCCGCCGAGGCGGCCAGCGCCGCGACCGTCCTGGTCGAGCCCCAGCCGACCTGCGGCGCATTGGAGATGGCATATACGAACAAGACGAGGCCGCCGGTCACTGAGCTCGCGCCGAACGGGTCGTAACGCCGCCGCGCTGCCTCGATGCGGCTCTCCGGCACGACGCGCGGCACCAGGATCAGGACCACAACACCGATCGGCACGTTGAGGAAGAAGATGTACTCCCAGCCGGCGAACCGGGTGAGCAGGCCGCCCGCGATCGCCCCGATGGTCGCCCCGCCGGCGCCGAGCGCACCCCAAATGCCCAGCGCCTTGTTGCGCTCGGCGCCCTCCTCGAACATGTTCGTGACGATCGAGAGCGCGGCCGGCAGCACGATCGCCGCCCCGATGCCTTGCACGGCGCGCATCGCGATCAGGAACGTGTCGGTCCTTGCGAGGGTCGCGGCCAGCGACGCGGCCGTGAAGGCGCCCAGCCCAACCATGAACACGCGGCGGCGGCCGAGAAGATCGGCGGCCCGGCCGCCGAGCAGCAGCAGCCCGCCGAACGCGATGCCGTAGGCGGTGACGACCCACTGCAGGTTCGACTCGGAGAAGTGCAGTGAGCGACCAATGGTCGGCAGGGCGACGTTGACGATGGTGAGGTCGACGACCGTCATGAAGAACGAGACGGCAAGCAGGGTGAACGCCCGCCAACGGTTGACTTGTTGCATGTGCATGGTGCTCTCCTCGGAGGCTGTCGGTCCGGGTCGGCCGGGTCAGGTGGGTGTCGATGCCAAGACCGCGAATTCGACACACCGCGTGAAGCCAGCCCGGTTTACCGGCGGCGATCGACCGGAGCCGCAGGACAGGAAATCATTGGCGAGTGGCCGTACCCGATCTGCCGGCGCGCAGCGATCACGAGCACCGGCCGCCTGACTTCGCCGGGTTGCGCGCCAGCGCCGCTGTCGCGGGGCTGAGCGCGCCGAGCGCGGGGTGGTGGAGTGAAGCGCAGGTACCAGCGCAGCAGCAGACCCATGGTCAGCAGGTAGAAGGACTGCATCGCCCAGATCGGGCCGGGCGGCAGCTCGTACACGTACAGGCAGTACAGCACGTTGCCCGCGTTGTTCAGCACCAGGTAAGCCAGGCTGTAGGAGGACAGGTCACGGGTGCGGCGGGCCTTGACCAGCATCGGCAGGTTGCTCGCCGCGAAGATCACCGAGGAGACCGTGCCGGCCGCCAACGCCACGCTCATCACGCACCTCCGTCCTGCCGAGCTGTTCGTCGGCCGGGTGTCGAAGCTGGCGATGCGGTCTCGACACAACGGGTGCAAGAATCCGATCCTCGGAGGTGGCAATGCGGTACGTGATCCTGATCTACAACAACCCGGCGTCCGGGCAGGTCTTCGACGCCCTGCCCCCCGCCCGGCGCAAGGCGGGCATGGCCGCCTTCCGGGCCCTGAACGAGCAGCTCACCGCGTCCGGGGAGATGATCGCCACCGAGGCGCTGGCCGACCCGTCGCTGGCCAAGCAGGTGCAGGTCAGCAACGGCCAGACCGTGACCAGCGACGGCCCGTTCCCCGAGGCCAAAGAACATCTGGCCGGCTTCTACCTCATCGACTGCGACGACATCGACACCGCGATCGCCTACGCCGCCCAAGTGCACGAGGCCGCGGCCGGGGTCGACCGGATCGAGGTACGGCCGGTGATGAACCCCTTCAACGGATACGAGATGTGATTACCGGGCGCGCGGTCGAGGAACTGCTGCGCGAGCAGGCGCCGCGAGTCCTCGCCGTGCTGGTGCGCCGCTACGGCGACTTCGCCGGGTGCGAGGACGCGGTCCAGGAGGCGCTGCTCGCCGCCGCCGAGCAGTGGCCAGCCGCCGGGGTGCCGGCCAACCCGACAGGCTGGCTGGTCACCGTCGCCGCGCGCCGCTGGGTCGAGCAGTGGCGCAGCGACGCAGCTCGACGCCGCCGAGAAGAGATCGCCGCGAGCCGACAGCCACCTGCCCCCGACCCAGTCCCGGACACCGACGACACCCTCACCCTGCTGGTGCTGTGTTGCCACCCGACGCTCACCCCGGCCTCCCAAATCGCGCTCACCCTGCGGGCCGTCGGCGGACTGAGCACCGGGGAGATCGCGCGAGCCTTCCTGGTGCCCGAGGCCACCATGGCGCAGCGGATCAGTCGCGCCAAACAGGGGATCAAAGCCAGCGGAGCCCAGTTCAGCACACCACCGCCAGAGGAGCTGCCCGGCCGGCTCGCCGCGGTGCTACACGTGCTGTACCTGATCTTCAACGAGGGTTATGCCGCAACCTCCGGCGCCGCCCTGACCCGGGTGGACCTCACCGTCGAGGCGATCCGACTGACCCGCCAACTGCACGACGCCCTCCCCGACAATGGCGAAGTCACCGGCCTGCTCGCCCTGCAACTGCTCACCGACGCGCGGCGACCCGCCCGTGCCCAGCCCGACGGCGCCCTGATCCCGCTCGCCGAGCAAGACCGCGCCCGCTGGGACACCAAGGCCATCACCGAGGGCACCGCCCTGATCCGCGGCGCGCTCGCGTCCGCGCCCGTCGGTCCCTACCAGCTGCAGGCCGCGATCGCCGCCCTCCACGACGAAGCGGCCAGCTATCAAGACACAGACTGGCCCCAGATCCTCACCCTGTACCAGCTACTCGAGAGCCTTGCCCCCGGGCCGATGATCACCCTCAACAGAATCATCGCCGACGCTATGGTCCACGGCCCCGCCGCCGGGCTGCAGGAGCTCGCCGCCGCGGAAGCCGACCCCGCCCTCGCCGACCACCACCGGACACACGCCGTCCGCGCCCACCTGCTCGACGAGGCAGGCGACACGGACGCCGCCCGCGACGAGTACCAGCTAGCCGCACGCCGCACCCTCAGCATCCCCGAACAGCGCTACCTGCAAGAGCGCGCCGCGGGACTACCCCAATAACCGTGCCCGCCGTCGAGCCGAGCCACCTCCCGCGACGCCAGCTCAGAGATCGCCACGGTGCCGGCAGCCTCGACGCGGTCATCAAATCGCCCGAGGTCGACCTTTCGCGGACGCCCTCGGCAACGGTCGGGAGCCCGGGCCAGTTGCGTGATGAGCGTGCGTATCCCGACGTGGCTCACCACCGGACGCCACCGTGCTGGCCGTGCGGCTCACGCGTAGATCGAGTCGGGTCATTCGATACGTGTGGACAGCTCGCGCAACTCCTGCGCGCGACGCAGCCACTCCTGCGCGACGACGAGTGCCTGATCGAGGATGGCGAACCTCTCGCTTCGGCCAGCGATCGTGACCTCGAAACCGCTCGGGGTCATGCTTATCTCCACCGTCTTCAACACGGACGCTCACCTCCATCGTGCGGCTCAGTCGCGGGCTGCTCTACCCATACGTCGAAGCCAGGCCGACGAATTCGACATCGCCTGCGCTCGAGATTGCGAAGGACGTCGCTTGCGAGCAGAGACACTTCGGCGCTAACGGTTACGGCGGGCGGGGCCGGCCACCTCGTCGCCACACCGTGATCGCTCCAGCGCCAGCGGGAACCTCGCCCGCGACGAGCCCAGATTCGCGCGACCTCGCCGCGGCGCCGGGTGGATTCACGCACATTCTCGTGGCGATCGACGGCACGCCGCGAAGCGCGCCGGCCGAGGACATGACGATCGCGCTCGCCCGCGCGTTCAACGCGCGCGTGGACGTCGTGCACGTCGAATCCCAAGCGACTGGCTCGGACACTGGCAGGCCCGGTAACGACGACGCGAATGTCCTCGAGGGCGCAGTCGATCGAATCGCGGCAGCCGGCGTGGCCGCCGTGGGCCATGTCGTCCGCGCCGCCGACGTCGACACCGCCGAAGCAATCGCCGACACCGCCGCACAACTCGGGGCAGACCTGGTTATCGCCGCCCCGCATCACCGCGCACACCTTCGGCGCTGGCTCGAGCCCAGCGTTTCGGAGGAGCTCGCCGACCGTACCCGCGCTGCCGTACTGCTCGTCGCCCGATCGGCGGCATGCACCGGCGTGGCCTGGTTCGTGGCCTGAACGACAGGCACCTGTAGCGCCAGGTGTGCACGGAGTGCCTACGTGGCGGTACAGGAGTGCCGACATGGACTGGGTGAGCAGTGGTCGGCCGGTGTCCGGGGCATTCGTAATGCGTGGGTCCGGGGTTCGATTCCCCGAGGCGGCTCCGTCGTCCAGTCCAGCATTTCCGGGGGCTACAGCATTCTGAAGACCCACGAGCGTCGCCAAATTGCGGCCTGTTTCGTG
>WNGL01003045.1_pt1 | contig 20182 bp, 21 predicted proteins | sample 5400591 | NCBI WGS metagenome assembly WNGL01 (sample SAMN13153377, study PRJNA577476) | soil metagenome | isolation source: 80 cm soil or saprolite under Garry oak tree replicate 1 | place: USA:California | collected 2016-06-15 | reverse complement strand
ACACGCCGCGATCGTGCATGCCGTTCTCAGGCGCGATGCCGATGCCGCCGTCGCTGCACTGACACAGCACTTCCTGACGACCATGCATCTCGTCGAACTTGCAGCCCCCCGAATTTTGGAGATCAGCGAAACAGCCTGAACCGAAGCGCGCAAAGACTCCGGCCCAAAATCGCAAAAAAAGAGGGAAACGTCACCATGAAAATCACCAGACGCCATCTGCTGGCGGCGATGACCGCGTCGACCCTGCTCGCCATGCCCGGCGTGGCGCAGGCCGTGGAGACGGTGCGCATCGGCCTGCCGACAAAAACCTACTGGCCGACCACCATCGCCGAAACGGCGGTGCGGCAAAAACTGTTCGAGAAGGAAGGCATCGCCGCCGAGCTCACGATCTATCGCGGCGGCGCCGAAACATTCGAAGCCATGGCGGCGGGCGCCGCCGATGTCATTCTCGATGCGACCTCGCTGCCGGCCGCGGGCCGCAAGAAGGGCGTCATGTCGAAAGTGGTGGCCAATGCCTCGATGGGCAGTTTCGGCTGGCAGTTGATGGTGCTTGCGAAATCGCCGCTCGACGTCAAGGACCTCAACGGCAAGAAGGTTGCCATCACCTCCGCCGGCTCCGGCTCCGACCTGCTGGCGCTGTGGACGGTGCAGGAAAGGAAGATCAACTTCACCCGCGTGCCGGTTGGCGGCGGCGGACTGGTGCCTAACCTGCTCGCCGGCAATGTCGACGCCGCCGTGGTGTATTCCCCGCTCAGCTTCCAGATCGCCAAGTCAGGTGAAGCGCGCACCATCCTCGATTACGCCAAGGATGCGCCGCCCAACCTCACGGCCGGCTGGATCACGCCCGACAAATACGCGCAGGAGAAGCCGCATATGGTGCAGAAGACGCTCAACGCGCTGTATGGCGCGCTGGCGTTCATGCGCGGCAACAAGGACGCGACCGTCAAACTGATCGCCGATCTCTATGAGATTCCCGCCGACATCGCGGCGCTGGAATACGAGAATACGATCATGAAGCTGGAAACCGACGGCAGCATGAGCGCTCCCAATACGCTGCAACAGCTTCAGCTGGCGCTCGATCTCGCCAAACTCGGCGGCATGAAGGATCTCGCCCCGGCGGAGGAAATTCTCTCGACGCAGTTCAAGCCGGTTCCGACCAAGTTCTGAGAGAGCGACGATGGCCGGTACGTTCGCAGTCAAGGCAACGCGGATCGCCATCGTGGTGGCGTTGTTCGCGGTATGGGAACTGCTGTCGCGGACCGGCATCGTCAATCCGCGACTGCTGCCTTCGGCTTCGGATACGCTGGTCATGCTCTGGGAGCTGCTGCAGCGCGCGGGTATCCGCAACGATCTTATGGTGACGGCGAGCGAAGTGCTGACCGCCTTCATCCTCGCCGTTCCCGTCGGCGCCCTGATCGGATTTGCGATCGCGGAGAACCGCTACTTCGCCGAGGTCGCAAAACCGCTGTTGTTTTTCGCCTTCAGCATTCCGAAATCGATCTTCCTGCCGATGTTCATCCTGGTGTTCGGCGTCGGCTTCTCGCAAAAGGTCGGTTTCGGGTTCTTCTCAACGATCTTCATTGTCATCATGTCAACGACGACGGCGGTGGAGTCCGTCAAGGTCGAGCATCTGACCGTCGCCCGCTCCTATGGCGCGACGCCGCTGCAAACCGCGTTCCGGGTCTACCTGCCGAGCATGCTGCCGGTGCTGCTGGAAGCGCTGCGGATATCCATGATCTTCAATCTCACCGGCGTCATTCTTGCCGAAATGTACGCCTCGCGCGATGGTATCGGCCATCAGATCGCGACCTGGGGCGAGAACTTCCAGATGAAGCAGTTGCTCGCCGGCGTGATCATGATCGCCGTGATCGCCATGACATTCAACGAACTGGTCAGATCGGTAGAAACACGATGCAGCCATTGGCGAACGTAACCCCGCTCAAGCCGGCCGCCCGCGCCGGTTCGATTGCCGTCCGCAATGTCGGCCAGATCTTCAGGACGTCGACGCAGGACGTGGAGGCGCTGTCGGACCTCTCGCTCGAGGTGAAGCCCGGCCGCTTCGTGGTGCTGGTGGGCCCGAGCGGCTGCGGAAAATCGACGCTTTTGATGATGATGGCCGGCCTGCGTCAGCAGACCTCCGGCACCATCCTGATCAACGACGCGCCGATCCCGCAGCCCGATCCGGACCGCGTCGGCGTCGTGTTTCAGGAGCCGAGCCTGTTTCCCTGGCTGACGGCGGAGGAAAACGTCGAATTCCCGCTGGCCTTGCGCGGCGTCGCCAAATCCGAGCGGCGCACCAAGGCCGAGGACGCGCTGAAGCTGGTCGGCCTCGAAGGCTTCGGCAAGCGGCATCCGCACGAACTTTCCGGCGGCATGAAGCAGCGGGTGGCGATCGCGCGCGGCATGGTCCAGGATCCGCCGGTGCTGCTGATGGACGAGCCGTTCGCCGCACTCGACGAGCAGACCCGCATGACCATGGGCGACGAATTGCTGCGCATCTGGGCGGCAACTGGAAAGACCGTCGTATTCGTCACGCACAGCCTGACCGAGGCCGTCTATCTTGCCGACGAGGTGGTGGTGATGTCGGCCCGGCCGGGCCGCATCGTCGATCATCTGACGATTTCGCTGCCGCGTCCCCGCACCTACGAGATGCTGAGCGGCGAAACCTTCGGCACGCTGCGCGACCGCATCTGGCGTCACATCAAGAAGTCCGCATGAAGCATTCGATGTCCGCAACCACGCTGCGCCGCCTGATCGTCATTTGCCTCATCGCGCTGTGGGAGATGCTGCCGCGCGCCGGGTTGATTCCCGAGTTGTTTCTCCCCTCGCTGTCCTCGACGATTACCGCGGGCTGGAACGACGCCGGCGAGTATGGCCACGCACTGGCCGTGACCCTTTATGAGATCGCAATCTCGATGGTGTTCGCCTGCGGCGGCGGCATTCTGGCGGGCGTCATCGTCGGCAGCCTGCCGCGTCCGCGCGTGCTGATCATGCCGATGATTTCCAGCATCTACGCCGTGCCGCTGGTGATCCTCTATCCGGTATTCACCGTATGGCTCGGCATCGGCTCGGAATCCAAGATCGCCTTCGCGGCCATTTACGGCTTTCTGCCGACGATGTTGTCGACCGCCGCCGGCATCCAGACCATCGATCCGCAACTCGTGCTGGCCGCGCGCAGCATGGGCGCCACGCTGAGCCAGCGGCTCACCCGCGTCATCATTCCCGCGGCGATCCCGACCGTATTGTCCGGCCTGAGAATAGGCGGCGCGCTCGTCATCGTCGGCGTCGTGGTATCGGAAATGCTGATCTCCTCGGCCGGCATCGGTTACCTGATTTCCCGCTACCGGACCATTCTCGATAGTGCGCACGTCTTTGCCGGCGTGCTGCTGGTGCTGGCGATGGCGATCGCCTTCAACGCCGCGATCAAATGGATCGAGCGCAAGGCGTCGATCTGGCAGACCGGGTCGCGCGCGGGCCGGCGCGCGGCGGACGACATCACGGCCGGCGCCATTCAACCTGCGACCTGACGGAGAGTTTTAAGTGTTCGACCTGACCTTGTCGTTCGACAACGGCCCCGAGCCGGAGGTGACGCCGCGCGTGCTGGACGCCCTCGGCAAGCGCGGCATCAAGGTCACTTTCTTCGTCATCGGCGAAAAGCTTAGAGATCCCGAACGCCGCCGGCTAACGGTGCGGGCGCATGAAGAAGGTCACTGGATCGGCAACCACACCTATACGCATTCGCTGCCGCTCGGCCTGCAGCACGATCCCGGCGCAGCCGAGCATGAGATCGCGCGCACGCAGGATCTGATCGGCGAGCTTGCGCATCCGCAGCGCTGGTTCCGGCCGTTCGGCGGCGGCGGCAATCTCGATGACCGTCTCCTGAAACCGTCGGTCGTCGATCATCTATGCGCAGGCGGCTATAGCTGCGTGCTGTGGAATTCCATACCGCGCGACTGGGACGACCCCGAGGATTGGACCGATCGGGCGCTGGCGCAATGCCGCGCGCAGGCCTGGAGCCTGATGGTGCTGCACGATTTGCCGACCGGCGCCATGCGCCATCTCCAAACGTTTCTCGATTCCGCCGTTGAGGCGGGCGCCCGCTTCCGCCAGGAATTCCCGCCGGACTGCGTGCCGATCCGCGCCGGCAGAATCGTGCTGCCGATCAAGCCCTATATATCAACCATCGAAGAAAGCGTTGCACCATGAAGATTGCGAGTTTCAAGACAGACGCCGTTGCAAGCTATGGCATCGTGACCGACGCAGGCATCATCGATGCCGGACGCCGGCTGAAGAATTTTCCGACCCTGAAGTCGTTGCTGGCGCATGGCACCCTCGATGAGTTGAAGAAACTGCAAGGCGAACGGCCGGATCATGCCCTCGCGGCCGTCGTGCTGCTGCCGACGATTCCCGATCCCGACAAGATCTTCTGCATCGGCGTCAATTACGCCACGCATCTCGCCGAGAGCGGTCATCCCACGCCTCCACATCCCATGATCTTCACGCGCTTCGCCAACAGCCAGGTCGGCAGCGGCCAGCCGATGATCCGGCCGCTCGAATCCGAACGCTTCGACTACGAGGGCGAGATGGCCGTCATCATCGGCAAGGGAGGCCGCCGCATTTCGCGCGAGGCGGCGCTGACCCACGTCGCCGGTTATGCCTGTTACAACGACGGCAGCATTCGCGACTGGCAGCGGCACACCTCGCAGTTTGCCCCCGGCAAGAACTTCATGGCGACCGGCGGCTTTGGGCCCTGGATGGTGACGACGGACGAAATTGCGGATGTCGGCAAGCAAACCATCGCGACGCGTCTCAACGGCGTCGAGGTGCAGGCGGCGCCGATTTCCGATCTCGTCTTCGACGTGCCTGACCTGATCGCCTACTGTTCGACCTTCACGGAGCTTGCGCCCGGCGATGTCATCGTCACCGGCACCACCGGCGGTGTCGGCGCCTATCGCACCCCACCGCTCTGGATGAAAGACGGCGACGTGGTCGAGGTCGAGATTTCCGGGATCGGAACCTTGCGCAATCCGGTCAGAGACGAAGTCGCCAAAGCAGTCGGACAAGCCGCCTGAACCGGCGCCCCATCACAACAACAAGGAGAGCATCGTGAACATGCCGAAGCATCTGTTGCCGACCACGGTTGTCGGAAGTTATCCGCAGCCGGAATGGCTGGTCGACCGTGCCATGCTGTCGAAAGTGGTTCCGCGCACCCGCATGCACGCGATGTGGCGGCTTCCGGAGCCATATCTCGAGGAAGCCCAGGATGACGCGACCATCGTCGCCATCCGCGACATGGAGCGCGCCGGCATCGACGTCGTGACCGATGGCGAGATCCGCCGGGAGAGCTACTCGAACCGGTTCGCGACCGCGCTTGAAGGCATCGATATCGACAATCCCGCGATCATTGTGTCGCGGTCGGGACAGCAAACACCAGTGCCGCGCGTCGTCGCCCGTATCAGCCGCAGCCGTCCGGTCGAATTGCGCGACATGGAGTTTCTTCGCCGCAACACCGATCGCGCGGCGAAGATCACGCTGCCGGGTCCGTTCACCATGAGCCAGCAGGCCAAGAACGAGTTCTATCAGGACGACGAAGAGCTGGCGATGGCGTTCGCCGACGCCGTCAATGCGGAGGCGCTGGACCTGCAGAAGGCCGGGGCCGACGTGATCCAGCTCGACGAGCCCTGGGTGCGCAACAATCCAGAACTCGCCAAGCGCTATGCGGTCAAGGCGATCAACCGCGCGCTGCAGGGCATCACGGTGCCGACGGTGGTGCATTTGTGCTTTGGCTACGCCGCCGTCGTGCCCGGTTCGACCAAGCCGGCCGGCTACTCGTTTCTGGCGGAACTCGCCGATACCAGCGCGGAACAGATTTCGATCGAGGCGGCGCAGCCCAGACTCGATCTCGGCGTGCTGAAGGATTTATCGTCGAAGAAGATCATGCTTGGCGTGCTCGACCTCGGAAACCCGGAGATCGAAACCGCCGAAATTGTTGCCGATCGTATCCGGAACGGCTTGAAATACGTCGCCGCGGACCGGCTGATACCGGCGCCCGACTGCGGCATGAAATACATGCCGCGCCATATCGCCTTCGGCAAACTGAAGGCGATGTGCGACGCCGCGGCGATCGTGCGTCAGGAAATCGGCTAGCCTCACACATAGCGCGCTGCTCCCATGCACACAGCCGCCAGTGCGAGCAGCGCGGCGGCGATGCGCTGGGCCGTAGCGATGCGCGACCGCGCGCCAGCCTCATCGGCCGTGCCGGCGCGCAGGCTTCTGATCGCGCGGCCGCCAATGGCGCCCTGAACCCCCGCAGCGACAAGTGCCGCGAGCGCGCCCACCGCCAGGATTTGCTCGGCCGTGCCGAATGAACCAGCATGGGCCAGGTGGCCGAGATAGCCGCCGCTCAAGACGGCGATCGTCGCCGCGCCCATCTGCGGACGAAAAAGCAGCTCGCCGCCGACGCCGCCGGTTCGCGCCAGCGTGAAGCTCGTGCCGGCCCAGAACACAGAGGACAGAATATGAAGTGACAAGGCTATGATGAGCGCGATCTGCATGGCATCGCTCCGGGCTCGAGTTGTAATTAGATATACAATATGTATAGTTAATTTGGCAAAAGGATGGCGAGCAGCCGGGATGTCGACCCGCCCCTACACGAGTTCGGTTCGAGCGGCTGCCGCGGCGAAGAAGCGCGATCGCGTCATCGATGCCGCGGCCCGTTCGCTGCGCGAGGATGCCAGCATCGCCAGCTTTTCATTGGAGGCTGTGGCGAAGGCTGCAGGGGTGACACGGCTGACCGTCTATCATCAGTTCGGATCGCGGCGGGGATTGCTCGAAGCCGTCTTCGATGAGATTGCGCGACAAGGCGGCCTTACGGAGATCGCCGATGCAATGGCGACGTCGGATCCACACGCGGCGCTCGACCGGTTGGTCGAGATCTTCTGCGCTTTCTGGAATCGGGACCCGGCAGTGGGCCGGCTGCATGAGGCGATGGCGACCGACCCCGAATTCGCGCAGGCACTGATCGGGCGCAATGAACGCCGACGAAAAACCGTCAATGTTCTGATCGGACGGATTGCCGGGAAAACCGCGTTACCTCGGGCGCGGCGGGACGCTGTCGACCTGATCTTCGCCCTCACCAGTTTCGCCATGTTCGCCATGCTTCGTACGGATCGTTCCGTAGAAGAGGTCTGCGCGCTGGTGAAATCGGCCTGCCACGGCGCGCTTGGTCCGCTGCTTTCAGACGCATCGCGTAGCGGCAGCCGGCCGCACCGTCCTGGAGCCTCTAGCCGATCTTGAATTTGCTGTAGGCCTCGGCGGTCGCGATGATCGCGTGCTCGGCGCAGCCGTTGCGGCGATGCGGATCGCTTAGGTTTTCGTAATCCGCTGACGTCATCATGTCGATGAAAGCAGCCACGGACGGATAATACACCAGCGCCACATAGTCCCATTGGTTGCCGTCCTGCGGACCGAGCGCAACCGTCTTGGCCTTGCCGGTCCACAGCAGCGTTCCGCCGCGCGCCTTGATCATCGGCACGGTCAGCGCGCTGTAGCGAAGATAGGCATCCCAGCCGCTGCCGTTGCCGTCGAGCGAGCGAGCGTGGAAGCGCATCAGGTTCACCATCACGACCGGCGCTTGATGCTCGATCTCCTTGAGGCCCTCGATATTCAATTGATCCACACCCATGGCAGGCTCCTGATGGCGTTCGACGAGGTCAGGACATTGTAGCATTGCGGCCCCGGGGCTTGTCGTGCGGCATGATTCCGGCACAATTCCCCATGAAGCAATGATGATTCCCGCAAGCCCGCCGTCTGCCCCCGGTCCCGCCAGATGGCTCAACAACCAACCCTATCTGCTGCTGAGCCTGACGGCGCTGTTCTGGGCCGGCAATATCGTGCTCGCGCGATACGTCGCCGGCCACGTTCCGCCGATGACGCTGTCCTGCGTGCGGTGGATCGGAGCGTTTTTGATGCTGCTGCCGTTCGCCTGGCGGCATCTGATGCGCGACTGGCCGGCGCTGCGCGCGCGGCTGCCGCTCCTGGTGCTGCTGTCGGCGACCGGATTTGCCATCAACAACGCGCTGTCCTACTGGGCGCTGCAATACACCCAGGCGCTGAACGCGCTGCTGATCCAGTCGTCGGGACCGCTATTCGTGGCGGTGTGGTCGCTGCTGCTGTTCGGCGTGCGGCTGACATGGGCGCAACTCGCGGGCATCACGACCTCGCTTGCGGGCGTACTCACCATCATCCTGCACGGCGACCTCGGCGCGCTCACCAGCATCCGGTTCAACAAGGGCGACGTGATGTTCGCCGGCGCGTTGCTGGCGTTCGGACTATATTCGGCGCTGATGCCGCGCCGGCCGAAGACGCATCAGCTGTCGCTGATTGCCTTCACCACCGGCTGCGGCGCGCTGCTGCTGTTGCCTTTCTCGATCTGGGAATTCTCGACCGGCTACACGCTGAAATTCGACCTGCTGACGGCGGCGACGCTGATCTATGTCGTGATCTTCCCCTCCACGCTGGCATATCTGTTTTTCAACCGCGGCATCGCGCTGATCGGGCCGAACCGCGCGGCGCCGTTCTTTCATCTGGTGCCGGTGTTCGGCTCGGCGATGGCGATCCTGCTGCTCGGCGAACAGCCGCGGCTATTTCACCTCGTCGGCTATCTGCTGGTGCTGGCGGGCGTCGTGATCGCGTCGCGGCAGGCATCGGCCGCGGTATAGACTTACGGCTGCGGCGCTGTATCGCTTCCGCTCCGGCGCTGGGCAGGCTAGCCTGCCCAGCAACGGCCGATCCAGAAACGTCCATGGGAGAGACAACACAGAATGATTTCGCTATCGACACAACGACTGCGCGCAGCCGCCGCATTCGCGCTGATCTTCATCGGGCTGGCATCCGCCGCCGCGCAGACCCCGTATCCGAACCGGACCATCACGCTGGTGCTGCCGTTCGCCGCGGGCAGCGGCACCGACACGACAACGCGCATCATTTCGCAGCATCTGGGCGCGGCACTCGGCGTCGGTATCGTCGTCGACAACAAGCCGGGCGCTAATGGCATGATCGCCGCGACCTATGTCGCGCGCGCGGCGCCGGACGGCTACACCCTGTTCGTCACCACCAACACCACGCACTCGGCCAATCCGTACCTGCTGAAGACCTTGACCTATGATCCGGTCAAGGACTTCACGCCGATCGCGCGCACCGGCGATCTGCCGTTCATGCTGGTGGTGCATCCCGACGTTCCCGCGAAAACCGTCGCCGAACTTGTCGCTTATGGCAAGGCCAATCCGGGCAAGCTGACTTATGCCAGCGGCAGCTCGTCCGCGATCGTATCCGGCGCGACCTTCGCGCACAATGCCGGCATCGACATGCTGCATGTGCCTTACAAGAGTTCGCCTCCGGCGATGAACGACGTCATCGGCGGCCGCATCACCATGATGTTCACGGACGTGCTGACTGGCTTGCCGCATGTCAACGGCAACGCGCTGCGCGCGCTGGCCGTGACCACCAAGGACCGCTCGCCGCTGGTGCCAAACCTGCCATCAATGCAGGAGGCCGGCGTGCCGGATTTCGACATCACGTCCTGGCAGGGCTATTTCGGTCCGGCCAATTTGCCCAAGGAGATCGTGACGCGGCTTAACACCGAGATCCGCAAGATTGTCGAGAAGCCCGAGATCAAGGCGCAACTCGCAACGCTCGGCATGGATGCGTTCTCCGGCACGCCGGAAGAACTCCGCGCTTTCGTGGGCGATCAACTGGTGCTTTGGGAAAAACTGATCAAGAACGCCGGTATCGAGAAGCAATAAGCTTTTCGCTGCGATTTGCGTGTCCCGGACGCGGTGCAGCGTTCTTCGGTGCACCGCAGAGCCGGGACCGATATGTGGACCCCGGATCAGCAGCGCACCACCATAGCGCGCCGCAGACGCGCGTGAACGCGCTGGTGGTGCTGCGCAGCGTCCGGGGCACGTAACGACGGTCGCAACTACGCCGCGCGGACCTTGGCCAGAAATTCGTCAACCGCCCCGCGCAACATGCCGGACTGATTGTCGAGTTCACGCGCGTTTGAGAGCACATCCGAGGCGGCCACGCCGGTGGCCGACGCGGCGGTGGTGACGCCGCCGATGTGGGCGCTGATCTCGTTCGATCCGGCCGCAACCGACTGGATGTTGCGGGCGATTTCCCGGGTCGCATCGCCCTGCTGGTCGATCGCGGTGGAAAGGCTGACTGTGATCTCGCTCATCTGCGCGATGGTTTCGGTGATTCCGCCGATCGAGAGAACGGCATCGCTGGTCGAGGCCTGCATGGCCGCGACCTGGGCGGAGATTTCCTCGGTGGCCTTGGCGGTCTGGTTGGCGAGCGCTTTCACCTCGGAGGCGACGACGGCGAAGCCGCGGCCGGATTCGCCGGCGCGGGCGGCTTCGATGGTGGCGTTGAGGGCGAGCAAATTGGTCTGGGCGGCGATAGAGTGGATCAGCTTGACCACTTCGCCGATCTTCTCCGCGCCGGTGGACAATGCCTGGACCGTGACGTTGGTGCGCTCGGCATCTCCCACTGCCTTGCTGGCGATCTCGCTCGAACGCGTCACCTGGCGGGAAATCTCGGTCACCGAGCTGGACAGCTCCTCCGCCGCAGCGGCGACCGTTCCAACGTTGTTCGAGGCGCTCTGGGATGCAGCCCCGACGGTTGCAGCGCGTGCGCTGGCGTCGCTGGCGGTCGCGGTCATGGACTGCGCCGTGGTCTGCATTCCTGCCGCCGCCGCCGACACCGAACGGACGATGCCGGTGACGCTGCGTTCGAAGTCGCTGGCAATGCTCTCCATTGCCACGCGACGCTCGGCCGCGGCGCGGCCCTGTGTCTCCGCCTCGACCTTTTCGAGGCCGCGAATCCGCAGCGCATTATCCTTAAAGATCTGAACGGTCGCGGCCATCGCTCCGATCTCGTCGCCGCGTTCGATACCGGGGATCTCGCCTTCCAGGGATCCATCGGCCAGCGCCCGCATCCGAGTGCCGAGTTGACCGAGCGGACGGGTAATGCTGCGGCCAATCATCCAGGCGATGCTGCCCGCGATCACGACGATGCCGAGAATGGAGAGTCCCAGCACCCACGCGATCGGCGTCAGTTTGGCATCGAGATCGTCGAGGTAGGCCCCGGTCCCGAGATACATGTCAAAGCCGGGGATAGCGACGGCGTAGCCGATCTTACGGATCGGCTTTTGCTCGCCGGGTTTCATGTATTCGTACGTCAGCAGGATTTCGCCGTTGGCCTTGACGCCATCGCGCAATTCGCGGGAGAGCATCCTGCCATTGGTCACCACGTCCATACGATTGGTCCCGATCTGCTTGGGATCAGGCGACAGCACCGTGATGCCGTCGAACGTCGTACCGAACAGGTAGCCGGCCCCCTTGTCGTAGGTCATCGAATTGGCGCGGCGGCCGAATTCGGCCAGCGCGGCTTCCTTGGTCAGTTCCCCGGCCTCGACCTGCTTCTGTAATCCGGCCGCCATGTTGCGCGCCATCTCGACGATGGAACGAACCTGATCGATCCGCGCGTTCAGCATCTCGCGCTGCATCAGATAGCCTGCGAGTGCGCCGGCGATGCAGAGGCCGAACAGGGTCACACCCACCAAAATACCGAGTTTGGGGGTGATCGTCAGATTGGTCAGCTTCACGGGGCATCTCCGGGGGGATTGCACGCAAGGTGCGATTGGCGGAATTACTCGCGCCACGATATAGTCAAATCCTTTAGCACTTGGTTACCAAGTCTTCTCGGTAGAACTACCCCGGTTAAGAAGGTCGCCATCGTCTCCGGCGGCGGGGGTTGCCGGGAAGCTGATCAAGACGCTGGAATCGGGGGGCAGCCGCGACATGTCGCGGCTATAACCAACACCGAAATGTCAAATCGGGAGAGAAAAAATGTCGAAATTCAAAGTGGTGACGCCGAAAGGCGCGAGTTTCACGGTTGCCGGCGGGGGTTACGCCCTGGAGCGTGAAGCGCTCGATCCGATCGGCGCCGAGATCGTCGAGGCGCCGGCCAATGAGGCGGACTTTATCGCCGCGGCCCGGACCGCCGATGCCATCTACGGCAAGGGCATGCGGATTTCGAAGGCGGTCATCGATGCCCTCGAAAACTGCAAGGTCATCACACTCGGCAGCGTCGGCGTCGACAGCGTGGACGTCAAGGCGGCGACCGCGCGCGGTATTCCCGTCACTAACATCCCCGACACGTTCATCGAGGAAGTGGCCGATCACGCCATGATGCTGTTGCTGGCTGGCTTTCGCCGCCTGGTGGTACAGGACAAGATGGTTCGGGACGGACGCTGGGCCGAGGGCCGCCCGGCCCTGCTCAAGATCCCAAGGCTGATGGGGCAAACGCTTGGCTTCATATCGTTCGGGCGCGTGGCGCGTGCCGTCGCCAAACGCGCCGCGCCATTCGGCCTGCGGATGATGGCCTATGATCCCTTCATCGCGGAAACGTTGATATCCGATCACGGCGTGCTGCCGGCGACCTTGTCAGAGGTGCTCTCGCAGTCCGATTTCGTGTCGATGCACGCGCCGGCGCGACCGGAGGTTCACCATATGCTCGGCGAAACGCATTTCCGCCAGATGAAGCCAAGCGCGACCTTTATCAATACCGGCCGCGGAGCGACCGTGAATGAAGAAGCGCTGATCAAGGCGTTGCAGGAAGGCTGGATCGCCCATGCCGCGCTCGACGTGCTGGAAACGGAACCTCCGTCGCACAACAATCCGATGCTGAGCATGGAAAACGTCACGATGACCGCCCATGTCGCCTCCGCCTCGGCACGCTTTGACGAGGCACGCAAGCGCCGTGTCGGCTACGAATTGTCACTGGTGCTGTCCGGCCTGTGGCCGGTAAGCTGCGTCAATCCGTCGGTGCTGCAGAATACCTCGCTGCAACGCTGGCAACCTGTCAGCATGGAGCGCGGCCCCAACAGCTAAGCACTGCCCCAATTCATCGGCGAACAACGCCGGGTTTAAGCAGGGAGAAGATCATGAAGCACGACATCACGCGCCGTGACGCGTTGGGTCTGGGACTTTCCGCGGCGGCGCTGGCCGCGACCGGCGCCTCGGCGCAGACGGCCTCGGCCATCAAGGCCGCCGACGTTCCCGCACCATCGCTCCCGATCGAAAAAGGCGCGAGCCTGCGCATGCTGCGGCCGGTGCGGTTTGTCAAAGCCGACGAAGACGTGTTCCGGGCCAACGCGGCGAAATTCACCGAGAAGATGGGCATCGAGGTCAAGGTCGACTTCGTCGGATGGGAAGACATCAACCAGCAGACCGCGGTGACCTCGAACAGCGGCGCCGGTCCGGATGTCATCATTGGCTTCAGCGATGCGCCGCATATCTATGCCGACAAGCTGATCGAGTTGACCGACGTCGCCGACTATCTCGGCAAGCGTTATGGCGGCTGGATGTTTCTCGCCGAGAAATACGGCAAGCGTCACAAGAGCACCGCGTGGATCGGATTGCCGTTCGGCGCCGCCAGCGGCCCGCTGGTGTATCGCAAATCGATCGTGCAGGCGGCAGGCTTTGACAAGGTTCCAGACGATCACGCCGGATTGCTGGACCTTTATCGCAAGCTGCAGAAGGCCGGAAAACCCGTGGGCTTCGCGCTCGGCAACGCCGTGGGCGACGGCAACGGCTTCGCAAACTGGCTGCTGTGGTCGCACAATGCCTCGCTGCTCGATGAGGAAGGCAATGTCATCATCAACAGCAAGGAAACCGTCGCCGCGCTCAAATATCTCAAGGAGTTGTACCCCACCTTCATTGCCGGAACGCCTTCCTGGAATGACGTCAGCAACAATCGCGCCTACTCGTCGCAGGAAATTTCGCTGACCGCGAACGGCGTGTCGCTTTACTTTTCGCTGAAGAACGACCCGGCAACGGCGGCGATCGCGGAAGATACCGAACACCAGTTCCTGCCGAAAGGCCTCGCGAAGAGCTCACCCATGGGAGGGCTGACGCTGAACGCGATGGTGTTCAAGCACAGCCCCTATCCCAATGCCGCCAAGGCGTTTCTGCAGTTCATGCTGGAGCGCGAACAGTACGAGCCGTGGCTTAACGCCAACAGCGGCTACTGGGCGCAACCGCTTGCCGCCTATGCCGACTCGGCGGTGTGGTCCGGCGATCCCAAGGTCAAGATCTTCAAGGACACGATGTCGAATACCTACTGGAATGGGTACAAGGGTCCGATTTCAACGGCCAGCGGCGCGGTCAACGCCGACTACGTGCTGGTGCAGATGTGCGCGTCGGTCGCCACCGACGCCGCGACACCTGAAGCCGCCGCCGCCGAAGCGGAGCGCCGCGCCAAACGATATTTCCGCCGCTAGACTCGGCGTTCGGCGGCAAAATCAAGGGGAGCGTCATTGCGAGCGAAGCGAAGCAATCCATAGCCGCAAAGAGAGAATGGATTGCTTCGTCGCTTCGCTCCTCGCAATGACGAGATCAGGACCAACATCTGATGTCTGTGACGACACTGCCTTCGCGAGGGTTGGTTCATCGGCAGCCGGGCTGGCTGGCGCGGCTGTTCGACTACAAGCCGTTTCTTATCGTCATTTGCCTGACGCCGGCGATCGGCCTGCTGCTGGTGTTCCTGACCTATCCGCTTGGCCTCGGCGTCTGGCTGGCGTTCACCGATACCACCATCGGCCGCCGCGGCGTCTTCGTCGGCCTCGAGAATTTCCAGTACCTGCTGAGCGATCCGTTGTGGTGGAACGCGGTATTTTACAGCGTGTTCTATACCGCCGTCGCCACCTTCGGAAAATTCGCGCTCGGCTTCTGGCTGGCGCTGCTGTTGAACAACCACTTCCCGTTCAAGAGCCTGTTGCGGGCCATCGTGCTGCTGCCGTGGATCGTGCCCACGGTGCTGTCGGCGCTGGCGTTCTGGTGGATCTACGATCCGCAGTTTTCCATCATTTCATACCTGCTGGTGGACGTGCTGCACCTCCGCACCACCAATGTCGACTTTCTCGGCAGCCCCTGGCCCGCGCGGTTCTCGCTGATCGCCGCCAATATCTGGCGCGGCATTCCCTTCGTGGCGATCTCGCTGCTCGCCGGCCTGCAGACCATATCGCCTTCGCTCTATGAGGCGGCGATGCTGGACGGCGCGACCGCCTGGCAGCGCTTTCGTTACATCACGTTTCCGATGATGCTTCCCATTCTGGCGATCGTGATGACGTTCTCGATCATCTTCACCTTTACCGACTTCCAGCTGGTCTACGCCATCACCCGCGGCGGACCGGTCAACTCCACTCACCTGCTGGCGACATTGGCGTTCCAGCGCGGCATCGCCGGCGGCGAGCTCGGCGAGGGTGCCGCGATCGCGGTCTCGATGATCCCGTTCCTCATATTCGCGACGCTGTTCAGCTACTTCGGCCTCGCCCGCCGCAAATGGCAGCAGGGAGAGAGCAATGACTGAGGCTCTGGCGCCGTCCGCAAAATCGAGCAACGTCGCAAGTTCGACGCCGGATACGATGGAGTGGGATTCGCGGGCGCGGCGGATGGTGATGATCTATCTGCCGCTGTCCTGCTTCGTGCTGATTCTGCTGTTTCCGTTCTACTGGATGGCGATCACGTCGTTCAAGCCGAATGCGGAATTGCTCAACTACAAGGCCCACAATCCGTTCTGGATCTCCTCGCCCACGCTCGCGCACATCAAGCATCTGCTGTTCGAGACCGCCTATCCGCAGTGGCTGATGACGACGATGTCGGTGGCGATCGGCGCCACCTTCATCTCGCTGTTCTCCAGCACGCTGGCCGCCTATGCGATCGAGCGCCTGCGTTTCAGGGGCAGCCCGTATGTCGGGCTTGGAATTTATCTGGCGTATCTGGTGCCGCCGTCGATCCTGTTCATTCCGCTGGCAACCGTTGTGGTTCAGTTCGGGCTGTTCGACAGCCCGCTGGCGCTGATCCTGGTGTATCCGACCTTCCTGGTGCCGTTCTGCACCTGGCTCCTGATCGGCTATTTCAAATCCATCCCCTACGAGCTGGAGGAATGCGCGCTGGTCGACGGCGCTACGCGCCTGCAGATTCTGCGGCGGATTACCTTGCCGCTTGCCGTGCCCGGATTGATCTCGGCGGGAATTTTCAGTTTTACGCTGTCGTGGAACGAATTCATCTACGCACTGGCGTTCATCCAGAGCAGCGCCAACAAGACCGTGCCGGTCGCGATCCTGACCGAACTGGTTTCCGGGGATGTGTATCAGTGGGGAGCGCTGATGGCGGGCTCCCTGCTCGGCTCCCTGCCGGTTGCGATCTTTTATTCGCTGTTCGTCGATTACTACGTCTCGTCGCTGACCGGGGCGGTGAAGGAATAGCGCCTCAGCGGATCACGAAATCCACCGCAACCGCGAAGCCGATCGACGCATCCTTCACATCCGGCGGGAACGCGGGAAACGGCTGGGCGCGGCGCACCATCGCCAATGCCTCGGCGTCGAGCGCGGCATGTCCCGACGATCCGCCGAGCCGGCTCGAGAGCACCTGGCCGCCGCGGCCAAGACTGAAAGTCAACTTGGGTATGCCCTGCTGGCCGGAGGCCTTCGCACCTGGCGGATACTGCTGGAAGCGCTTTAGATGCGCGGCAACGAGCTGCTTGTAGGAAGCCATCGCCGCCGCCGATGCACCCGCGCTGATCGCCGATGCGGCAGGCGCCCGACGTTCGGCCCGAGGTGACGCGGTGGTCCGGGGCGCCGGCGGGGCTTCGGTCGGCTTTTTTGCTTCGGCACGAACCACGTTCGGCTTCACCGGTGCCGGCTTCGGCTCCGGGACGATTTTTGCCGGCTCGGGCTTCGGCGGCGCAGGCTGCACCATCTGCTCGGGCGGGGCTTCCACTTCAGGCTTTTCCTGCGGCGGGGTCGGCGCGATTGGCTCCTGCACTGTTTCCGGCTTCGCAGGCTCGGGCGGCGGCGAGGCGTCGGCCTGCTGCATCACCGGCCCGGGCGCAAGGTCCATCGGCGTCGACTGCGGCGAAGACGATGCCGGCGCCATGTCCACCATGATCGCGGGCATGGTGATCCCTGGCAGTGGACGTTGTGTGTACCAGGCAAGACCGAGCGCGAGCAGTGCCGCATGCAGGGCGACGATCGCCGCAGCCGACGCTCCCCAACGGAGCACCCCGCTCCGATCGCCGACATCGTGCAGAACGAAAGCGTTCATGGCGATCAGCTTCGTCCATCAAGACCGACCAGAGCGACCTTGAGATAGCCGGCGTTGCGCAACAGGTTCATCACCTCCATCAGGTCGCCGTAGCTGACGGCCTTGTCGGCGCGCAGATAAATTCGCTCGTCCTTCTGGCCCTTGGTGGCGGTGTCGAGCGTGGCGGCAAGCGCGTCGCGCAGGATCATGTCCTCGCCTACCGCGACCGAGAGATCCGGCTTCACCGTGACGAACACCGGCTTATCCGGACGCAGTTGCGGCTCGGCGGCGCTGGCAGGCAGGTCGACGCCGAGATCGACGGTGGCGAGCGGCGCCGCCACCATGAAGATGATCAGCAGCACCAGCATCACGTCGATGAACGGCGTCACGTTGATTTCGTGCGCCTCAACAAGATCGTTATCGGTGGCGCGCGACCGCCCGGCGATCCCACCACGCACGCCGCCCAGTCTTACACCCATCACTCACTCCGCAGCCCGCGCGATTCGAAAGTCGCGGCGATCGCCTTCGCGGCTGATCAAAAGCAGCACCTGCGCGGCGGCGTCGCCGAGCAGCGCGCGATAGGCCGCGATCGACCGTGTCAGATGATTGTAGATCACCACCGCGGGGATCGCCGCCACCAGGCCCAGCGCGGTTGCGAGCAGGGCTTCGGCGATGCCCGGCGCGACCACCGCCAGGTTCGTGGCGTGCGCTTCGGAAATGCCGATGAAGGCGTTCATGATGCCCCACACCGTTCCGAACAAGCCGACAAACGGTGCGGTGGCGCCGATCGTCGCCAGCACGCCGGTGCCGCGCGCGACCTGCCGCGACATCGCGGCTTCGACACGATCCAGCCGCAGCGCAATACGTTCCTTGAAACCGTCATCGAAGATGCCACCGGAGAGACTGGCTTCCCGCGCGGCGGACCGGATGATCTGCGCGACCGCGTCGCGGCCGTCACGGCTGGCACGCTCGGCATCGGCCAGCGCGGTATCTCGCTCAAGCAGGCTCAGCCCCCGCGCTGCGATGGCGGTCTTGCGACGAAGTTCGACGGTCTTTGCCAGCCAGATCGTCCATGTCACCAGCGAGGCGAACGCCAACCCGATCATGACCGCTTTCACCACGATATCGGCATTCACGAACATGCCCCATGGCGACAGATTGCGCGGCAGCAGCACCGAGTCGCTCGCAGCGAAGCTCGCAGCCGGAAGCTGCGCCACGCCGACGGCAATCAGCGCATTTACCTTCAGACAGCGGCGCATTTTCGTGCCGATCATGGTTCGATGCATGGTCATCTCCCGCAGGCAGGACGCAATGTATGATGCGGCGTTTCCTAAGTCGCACCGACCCTCTCGGCCAGGGAATGGAAACGCGCAAGCTGGTCCTGACGCAGCGCGCGCGCCTCGTCGCGGCCGACGAACACCTTGAACATGATGCCGCCATCGATGTTGATGAAGGCGATGAAGGCCGACGATTTGCCCATGAACGGCCGTTCGACAAAGCCGATCGCATCGCATCGCTCGTGCCGGAGATGGCCGTGCAGTCCCTTCGGCCGCATCAGGTTGAAATAACCGCGGCCGATCTCGCCCGCCGGTATCTCGCCGGTAAACTCGAAGATCGCATCGTCGGTATGAACGATCAGCGTCACCTCGCCCCATTGCGCGACGTCCTGCATCGCGTCCGCAAATGCATCGCCGCGACCGATACGCACCATCTCCGGCGGAAGCGCCTCGATCACGGCGCGCGGCGAGGCCCTCCGTTCCCGCGCCACGTCCTCGATCACAGCACCCGGATTTTGCGCCATATGCGCCCGGAGATCGGCGAGGTCCGTACTCAACATGATGTTCTCCCTTGCAATCGCGCCCGCCTCGCGTCGTCCGCTTTTCGCTCAAGCGGCGGCGCTCGACTTGCGCTCGGACTGTATGACCTCAAAGCCCTCGAACTTGGGATGGCCCAGATAGAGGCTTTCGCCGGTTTTGTTGTCGGCGCGGGCATGGGCGCGGCGGAACTCTTCCGACCGGGTCCAGGCCTCGAATGCGGCCTTGTCGACCCAAGTGGTGTGCGACGAATACAGCGTGTGATCGTCGGCCACGGGACCCTTCAGGAGGTGGAACTCTACAAATCCGGCGATGTTGCCGAGATAGGATTCCCGGGTCGCCCAGACGGTCTCGAACGCTTTCTCCGAGCCTGTCTTTACCTGAAACCGATTCATCGCGATGAACATCTGAAAACCTCCTGATTGTGGTTGAACGGCATAGCCGGCGTTGAAGTTACCGGCTTAGTTAGGCGGAAACACGAACGCGCCGAAACCGCGCTGGAGCGTAGCGCGGCGCGGCGGAGGTACGAAAGAGATGTCGGTCGTCCTGATTACGCTCCACCAAAATGAATCTTCAATCCGGCCTTGTAGACCGTGCCGGGACCGGGGCTTGAGAATAGCACGTCGTTTTGTGTCGTGCCGTCGGTCGAACTCCCCGGGATCGCATACGGCCGATAGTACTGGTTCAGGAGGTTGTCGATCGACGCCGTGAGGGTGATGTCCTTGGTCGCCTGATAGGTGAGGTAGAGATTGACCAGTTCGTACGACGTCGAAGGCAGATAGCCGGCCGGAAGATCGTTGTTGGCGCCGAACGATGACCACTGCGCCGAGATCGTCAGCCTGCGATCAAGCAGCCGTACCCCGCCCGTCGTCGTGATCTTGCGCGGCGTGATGGTGGCGAGCCCGACATTGGTCTCCGTGTTCTTGCCGCGGATGAGGTGGCCGGCAACGCCGACGAACCATGTGCCAGCGTCGTACAGCGTCTCGGCTTCGACGCCCTCGATCCTGGCATGCGTGATGTTCTGATACTGGAAGAACTGGCTGAAGGTTCCGAACGGCGGCACCGGCACCGGCGCCGACGCAACGAGATCGATATAGTCATCGACATCGTTGCGGAACAGGTTGAACTTGCCGCGGAAGCTGTCGCTGGCGGCGAAAATGCCGTCGTATTTCAGATTGAGGCCGGCTTCCTTGTTCTTGCCGACCTCCGGCCGCAGGTTCG
>WNGL01015553.1_pt1 | contig 20189 bp, 19 predicted proteins | sample 5400591 | NCBI WGS metagenome assembly WNGL01 (sample SAMN13153377, study PRJNA577476) | soil metagenome | isolation source: 80 cm soil or saprolite under Garry oak tree replicate 1 | place: USA:California | collected 2016-06-15 | reverse complement strand
TTGCCGGCGACTTCAACCGGCAGGGTTGCCGGCGACCGCGGCGGCGACCTTCGGGTAGGCCCGCACCGCGCCGGCGAAGCCGGCGCCGAAGTCGGCCGGAACGATCTCGACGTTCATGCCGGGTTCCGGCGCCTGGATCATCTGGCCGTTGCCGATGTAGATGGCCACGTGCGAGATGTAACTCGGGGCGGTCGGGTCGGTGTGGTAGAAGAGCAAGTCCCCCGGCCTCAGGTCGCTGAGCCGCAGCAGGGGCCCGGTACGTGCCTGATCCGCCGCCACCCGCGGCATGATGACCCCGGCCTGGGCAAGCGACCACTGCACCAGGCCCGAGCAGTCGAACTGCGTCGGCCCGGCGCCACCCCAGACATACGGCATGCCCAGCCGGCTCTTGGCCGCCGCCAGGAAGTTGGCCACCTCGAGCGGGGTCAGGCCGTGACCTTGGCCGGCGCCGATGCCGACCGCGCCGGCCGCGCCGGTGGTCACGGTCGCGTTGCCGACCACCACCTGGGTCACCAGGGGCGCGACGGCCGTCCGGGCCGGCGCCAGCCGCTTGATCTTGGCCATCAGCCGGTCGAGCCTGGTGTGCGGGGCGCTGACGACGATCGCGTTCGCCGACGGCAGGCCGAGCGACCGGGCGACGGCATCGGAGACCACCGCGTCGACGCCGCCGATGCCCACCGTGCCGAACCCGGCCACCGGAAGCTTCATCGGGCTGGCGCCGACGACCCGCACGGGCTTGGCCGGGCTGAGCCGGTCCTGGCGGCCCATCGTGTAGGAGATGGCGATGCCGCCCGCGGTGACGTTTTCCCAGAGAGCGGCGGAACGGGCGGTCGGCCTGGCGGCGAACGGACGGAAGGCTGCCGGGTTTACGCCGAGCACATTCACGAAGACGCCGTTCACGCGAACCCGTCCGGCGTCCACCCGCACCGCGGCCGCCACGCCGCCGAGGCGGCGCAGCCTGGCCACCAGGCGGGCCGGCAAGGACCGTTGCGCCACTACCAGCACATCGGCCTGGAGCAGGTGGCCTGCGCGCCGGGTGGTTGCACCGCGCGCCGACGGCAGCGGCTCCGCGGCGACCGCCGTCGCGGTATCCGCGTGTCCCCCTGCGGAACGCCAGGGATCGCGCGTCCGGTGCTGAGCGCCGGGCATGGCGCCGACCGTGGCGCTGATACCGGCCGTGCGGTCGCTCGCCGCGACCAGAGCCACTCCCGCCGGTCGGGCGGCCTGGCCGGCCGGCACCGTGAGCGCGAAACCAGCGCGGTCGATCAGCCCCGTCATGATCAGGAAAAGGGCAACAGTCAGGGCCACGACGGGGAGCAGCCGACGCGCCAAGGAGGGCACCGCGGTCCTTCCGCTCGGGGGCATCTCTCGCTCTATCGGGAATTATGCCTCCCCCGGACGGCACAAGAAAGTGCCGAACGGCCCCGAAAGCATCATCCCCAGTACAGATCCTATGTGCGCAACGTAACCGGCAGGCGGCACGGAGATGACGAGGCGGGAGCCGTCGAAGGGCGACCGTGCCATCCGCCGCGCCCGACGCCGGCCAGAGCCTCGCGGCAGCAGGTACCGGCGTGACTCGGCCGGACCGGCGCAGGACTACGGCCGGACCGGCGCAGTGACCTATCGGCGGAGCATCGCGAGCAGGTCGCCCGGTGTGGTGACCGGCAGCCGGCAGCTGAAGCCGCGGCAGACGTAGGCGGCCGGCTGGCCGCCGACGAGCCCTCGCCCGGCCAGCAGCGGTATGGCGTGCTCCGCGCCCGGCGCCGCGGGGCCAGCTGGCTCGCCGACCGCGAGCACGGCACCCGGCGTGGCGCCGAGCGCCGCGGCTTTGTGCAGCGCCCTGGTCCGCCCGTCCGCCAGCTGGCCGATGACCGCGATCTCGTCGGGACCGGCAAGAAACGCCTCGGCGACCGCGAGCCCACAGCCCGCTGCCTGCGGGTACTGGGCGGCTAGGTCGGTTACCGGGCCGAGCGCGGCCGCCGCGGCGTCGCGATGACGGGCCGACCCGGTCAGCGCCGCGTAGCTGAGCAGCGCGCTGGCGGCCGCGAAGGTCCCGGACGGAGTCGGGCCGTCGGCCGGGTCGGCCGGCCGGTAGATCAGCTGCTCGCTGTCGTCGGCCGTGTCATAGAAGCCGCCGCCAGCGTCGCGGAACCGCTCGAGCGTGGCATCCAGCAGGTCCCCGGCCAGGGTGACCCACCGCGGCTCGCCGGTCACCGCGGACAGCGCGAGCAGCCCGGCCGCGACGTCGGCGTAGTCCTCGAGAACGCCGGCGCTGCGGCCCGCGACCCCGTGCATCGACGTCCTGGCCAGCCGCCCGTCGGCCAGGTGCACGGCAGCGAGCAGTTCCGCGGCGTCCCGAGCGGCATCGACGTAGTCGGCCCGGTCGAACAGCAGCCCGGCCTCGGCCAGGGCCGCGATCGCCAGTCCGTTCCACGCGGCGACGACCTTGTCGTCCCTGGCGGGCCACGCGCGGGCGGCGCGGGCGGTCAGCAGCGCCGACCTGATCCGCTCGTATCGCGGCCAGTCAGCCGGGTCCGCCCTGAGCTGCAGCACCGAGCGGCCGCGCTCGAACGTGCCGGACGGCGAGACCGCGAAGAGCTGCGCCGCGTACGCCCCGTCGTCGGCGCCGAGCACATCGGCAAGCTGGGCAGGAGTCCAGACATAGAACGCGCCCTCCTCGCCCTCGCTGTCCGCGTCGAACGCGCTGGCGAAACCGCCCTCGCTGGTCCGCAGGTCCGCGATCATCCAGTCGCAGGTCTGCACGGCGACCCGGCGCGCCAGGTCGCCGCCCGACCGCCGCCACCAGTGCGCGTAGACCCGCGCGAGCTGCGCGTTGTCGTAGAGCATCTTCTCGAAGTGCGGCACGACCCAGTCCGCGTCGACGCTGTACCTCGCGAAGCCGCCGCCGAGCTGGTCGTAGATGCCGCCCCTGGCCATCGCCTCCGCGGTTCCCGCGGCCATCGCGACCGCATTCCCGGCCGACCCGGTTCGCTGGCCGTGCCGCAGCAGAAACTCGAGCACGGTCGACGGCGGGAACTTGGGTGCGCCGCCGAAGCCGCCGCGTGCCGCGTCGTATCGCCGGGCCAGCATCGTCACGGCCGCGTCGCAGACGTCGGCCTGGACGGGGCCGGCGCCCCCGCCCCCCGCCGCACCACCGATCCCAGCCGCACCGCCGCCGGCGGAGGCCAGCACCTCGGTGACCTTGCGTGCCTGGCCGGCGATGCCCTCCCTGTCCTCGCGCCAGGCTCGCGCCACGGCCGAGACCAGCTGCTTGAAGTGCTCGCGCGGATAGTACGTACCGCAGTAGAAAGGCTCCCGGTCCGGGGTCAGGAACACGGTCATCGGCCAGCCGCCCTGGCCGGTCATTGCCTGTGTCGCCGTCATGTAGACGGCGTCGACGTCGGGACGCTCTTCCCTGTCGACCTTGACCGGCACCACGCTGTCGTTCAGCAGCCGGGCGGTCGCCTCGTCTTCGAACGACTCGTGCGCCATCACGTGGCACCAGTGGCACGCGGAGTAGCCGACCGAGAGCAGCACGGGCACATCCCTGCGCCGCGCCTCGGCGAAGGCCTCGTCGCCCCACTGCCACCAGTCCACCGGGTTGTCGGCGTGCTGGAGCAGGTAAGGACTCGTCGCGTTCCGCAGCCGGTCAGCCATCCACCCATCTTCCCGCAGACCCCGGCCGGGGGGACGCCGACTCGGCGCGGACCGGACGGACCGTGCCCGGCCTGCTGCTAGCGTGCGAGTTGTGAACGTCCCAGAGCGGGCGCCTGACGCCCGGCCGCACGGCACCCGGGTTCGCGGAACCCGGCAGGCCGAGGCGGTCGCCGCCGTCCTCGATCGGCTGCCGGGGTTCTGCAGCGCTCAGCAGATCCACGCCGAGCTGCGCAAACGCGGCGAGCAGGTCGGCCTGACCACGGTGTACCGGCACCTGCAGGTGCTCAGCGAGACCGGACGGGTCGATGCGATCAGGGACTCCACCGGCGAGATCCTGTACCGGCGGTGCCAGACCGACACCCACCATCATCACCTGACCTGCCGGAACTGCGGCCGCAGCGTAGAGGTGGAGGGCAAGGCCGTCGAGCGGTGGGCGGAGCAGGTCGCGCAGCAGGCCGGCTTTTCCGACGTCGGGCACACGGTGGAGTTGTTCGGCCTATGCCCGGACTGCGGGCAACCGCAGCGGCGCTAGCACCTGGCAGCGGCCCGGCCGACGCCGGCCGCGTTGAGCACGTGCAGCGCGAGCGCCGGATGGTCGACCTTGCTGGCCGGCGCGTCAGAGACCAGCACGTCTGGCCCGGCGCCGGCCACGGCGAAGCCGTACGCCGGCGTCACCTGCAGGTAGCCGCCAGTGCTGGTACTGGCCAGGTAGGTGGCGCGCGTGGTCGTCCAAGCGAGCGCCCCCTGCGCCATGCCCAGGTCGGAGAACGAATCCCCGTGCGGCAGTCTGAGCACGACGGAGGCAGCCAGGTTCGGTGCCGGTGAGTAAGAGAGCGCGTTCAGGCCCGGACTCAGGTACGCGGTGCGCGTGCCGTCCGTGGCCACGAAGTCGGTTCCCCTGACCTGGCGCAGCACGACGGGCAACGCGGCCGGCCGACCGGTCGCCGGGCTGTACGCATGCAGGCTGGTCAGCGCGCCCGGCCGGTCCGAAGCCGGCCAGACCAGCAGGCGGCCGTCGAAGAACGGCGCCTGCAGGTGCCCGCTGGCTATCACGCGGACCCGGCCGGTGCTCAGGTCGGCGAGGCGGATCTGGACCAGGCCGCCGGGACCGTAGCCCTGCGCCCAGGCCGCGTAGTGCCCGCTGACGGCCGGGGCGTGCCACGGGCTCGGCCAGGGCGTGCCGCCTTGCCCCGAGATCGAGTGGCCGAGCCGCATCAGGTGGCCGGTGACCGAGTCCCAGCCGAGGACGGTGAAGTCGTCGAGGCTGGCCAGCGAGTACGTCTGGGTCCAGACCAGCCATCGTCCGCCCCACGCGCCGTCGGCCTGGTCGGCTGCCGGGTCGCCGAACCGGAGTATCGGGTGCAGCCGTCCGGCACGCAGGCTGAGCGCGGCGACACCCGCGAACCGCCGGGTCCATGCGGACACGTACGCGGTCGCACCGTCCTCCGTGATGCCCAGCGGGATGATCTCGCTGCGCAACGACCCGGGCACGGCGCGCGCGAGCGAGGCCCTCAGGCCGGCCAGGGGCCGCGCGGCGCAGAACGCGGTGACGCCGGCGGCCGGCTGGCCCGAACGGCCGCACCCGGCGCGCGCGGCTCCGGCCTGACCGGCTTGGGCGTGACCGGCTCGGGAGTGACCGGCCGCGGCCCCGCCTGGACGCGAGCCGCCGGCCGGGTCAGCCGCCCCTGCCTGACCCGCCCCCGCCTGACCAGGCGACGCGGTGCACCCGGCGATCAGCAGCGCCGCGACGACCGCAGTGGCTTGCCAGCCGGAACAGGCCGGACGGCGGTCCGTCGTGCTCATCACGCCGACCCGCTACCAGACGTAGCCGCGGGCCCCGAGAATCCCGGCGATCGTGGCCGTAGGCAGCGCGGCGTAGCCGGGTACGGCGGCGGACCAGCCGATGCTGGACGCGCCGTGCACAGAGTCCTCGTAGTCGATCACGGCGCCCGACCGCGAGTAGCCGCGGATGTCGAACCAGTGCATGATCGTCTGCCCCGACGGGTGCCCGACCAGGTGCGGGCCGCCCGGCACCTCGTAGGCGGCGCCGGCGATCGGCACCCCGCGTCGCTGGCTGATATCGCGGACCAGGTCCATCCTGAGAACCGCGATCTGAGCGGCCGTCGGCGACCATGGCAGGCCAACGGCCACATACTTGTTGCGCTTCTGGTGAGAATTCAGGACGCGCGGCAGCGGATAGCCATGCGAATTGGACCAGTCGGTGCCGTTCCGGGTTGTCCCGAGTGCCCGTGCCGCCGCTCGCTGACTAAGGACAATATGCATCTGGGCGAGCATTTCGGTGACCGTGGCCGGCCCGCAGAAGTAATTGGTTATCTGCGCCCGCTGAGTCGCGGCGAGGTCCCGCGCCGCCGGCGGCCGCGCGTGCCGCAGATACCGACGGGCCTGCCCCTGCCTGGTCTCGTTGGCCAGCCGCATCGCCCGGCTCGTCAGCGGAGCGGGCAGCCCGCGCTTGGAGTGCCGGTGCCGGACCTGGCCGGTGACCAGCGGTGCACGGCCAGTCGCCGCGGTCCTGGTCAACCCGGCCGTGACGGAGCCGGCCGTGACGGAGCCGACCGTGACGGAGCCGGCCGCAATGGCCGGGCGGCTCGCGGCCACAGCTCCGGTGATCGGAGTGACCAGCGTCCACGCGGTCCCCGCCACCATCGTTGCGACCATCACCGGCAGTGTCCACCGCGCCGCCTGCATACCCCCGCCCCCCTGGCCGTCACTAAGCCTGCGAACTGCCCCGCGCGCCGCCCCGAGCAGCATTCCGATGCTCTTTCCGGCTGCGCTGGCACGGTCACTCCCCCATTCCTGAGGCAATGCTGAATTGCCGCAGGCAATCAACTAACCATAGTAGCTCGGCATGCGAGAATCGGCGGTGAAATTTAGCGGCCTGTCGGCACCGGCTCAGGCCGTACTCGGGCCGTATTCGGACCGCAGTAGTCTCGGCAGACCATGATCGTGGTGGATTGACCGGTCTATATGACGTCAATCCGCAACGATCATGGAAACCGGAGGCGGGGCGCCGCGTGAGGGCGGCGCGGCGCCCCGCGCCAGGTGCCCGGGATCCGGACCGTGCGGGCCGCACGGCCGGAATCCAGCCGGCCTCAGATGTGCCCGAGCACGGGATGCGGGACGTAGGGCTCTGCCGGCCTCAGATGTGCCCGAGCACGGGATGCGGGACGTAGGGCTCTTCGAGCAGCCGTGCCTCCTCGCCGGTCAGCTCGAGTTCCTCGGCGGCCAGCGCGTCATCGAGGTGCCCAGACCTGGTCGCGCCGACGATCGGCGCCGACACCCCCGGGCGCTGCAGCAGCCTGGCCAGCGCGACCCGTGCGGGCGGCGCCCCGCGGTCGGCCGCCAACCGGGCGACCCGGTCCACCACGTGGAAGTCCGCCGGCATCGCATAGAGCGAGTCGCTGAACGGGTCCGTGCCGGCCCGGGTCGTGCGCCGCTCGCCAGAACGAGTCCGGTTGCCGGCCAGCACGCGGCGGGCGAGCGGGCTCCACGGGATCAACCCGACGCCGTGGTCGATGCACTGCGGGATCATCTCCCGCTCCTCCTCGCGGTACAGCAGGTTGTAGTGGTTCTGCATCGAGACGAACCTGGTCCAGCCGCCCGCGTCGGCGGCGTGCTGCGCCTTGGCGAACTGCCAGGCGAACATCGAGCTCGCGCCGATGTACCTGGCCTTGCCCGCGTGCACGACGTCGTTGAGCGCCTGCATGGTCTCCTGCACCGGCGTCCTGGGGTCCCAGCGGTGGATCTGGTACAAGTCCACGTAGCCCATGTTCAGGCGGCGCAGCGAGGCGTCGATTCCGGCCAGGATGTGCTTGCGGGACAGCCCGCGGTCCTTTCGCCCTGACCCATCGCGCCGTGCACCTTGGTCGCCACGACGACCTGGTCACGGCCGGCGAACTTGGCGAGCAGGCGCCCGGTGGCCACCTCGCTGGCCCCGCCGGAGTAGACGTCGGCGGTGTCGAAGAACGTGACGCCGCCTTCGACCGCCGCCTTGACGATCGGCTCGGCGGCGTCCTCGTCGAGCACCCACTGCCGGTCGCTGTCGTTGCCGTAGCTCATCATCCCGAGGCAGATCCGGGAGACCCGAAGGCCGGTCCTGCCCAGGTTCACGTACCTCATCTGTCACCTCCGGCGGGGATCAGCGTGCGCATCGCACGTTACCGGAGCTAGGGCGTGCGGCCCTAGCCGCACCGGCAGGGACCGGCCCGGCCCTGAGATACCCCGTTGGATGCGTAGAAGGCGCGGTTACGGCACGAGACTCTGGCGGTAATACCGCCGTAGTCGTTCGACAGCGACGTGATGGACCTACGGGAGGTCGGCTTGGCCGCGGCCAGCTTGGTGAAGCGCGACCCGAGCACCAGGTCGACCGTACCCGCCGCCAGCCCGGGCACCAGCTTGAGCGACGCCGAGGGCACCTGCCCCCGCAGCGTCCTGGCAGCCGCCAGGTCGGCGATGCGGCCGTACTCGATCACCGAGTCGCGGTAGCCGGTGGCCGAGGCGTAGCCGGTGCCGAGGACGTCGAAGCCGCGGCTGGTCAGGCCGGCCTCCGCCTGGCTGGTGCGGTCGCCGCGGCTCGATCCGTTCAGCACCAGGACCTTGACCTGTGACGGAATCAGCGTCAGCAGGTGGCCGGCCGGGCCCTCGTCGATCGGGCCGTTCCGCTGGCCCTTGACGCTCTCGGTCCGCAGGTGGGACTTCTTGCCTGTCGGCGGCAGCGCCGTGTCATGGGCGAGCGCCCAGAACATCGCGTCAGCCTGCGGCTGCGCGAACTCGACCTCGTTGGGGTCGTACGGGTAGGACGTCCACGGCGCGGTGATGAACTGCACATCCGAAGCCGAGATGTGGCGCAGGCTGGTCGCGATGTGCAGCAGTTCGGTATCGCTGGCGTCGGTCGACATCGCGTCGGCGACATCGCCGATGACCGAAATGATCTTGGTGGGGCTGCGAAGCAGGCCGCTGTGCAGGACGCCCTTGACGATCTGCGCCATCAGGTACTGGTCGCGGGCGATCCTGGCGATGTCCGAGCCGTCGGCGACGTTGTAGCGGGTGCGCCAGAACTCGAGCGCGACCCTGCCGTCGATGTGATGCTCGCCCGCCTTCAGGTCCAGGCCCGACCCCTCGGTGGCCGTGATCACGTTGTGGATGGCGAACGGCAGGCACACGTTGACCCCGCCGATGTCGTTGATCACCTTCTCGAAGCCGGTGAAGTTCAGCTCGATGACGTCATTGATGTAGATGCCTGTCTGCTGCTCGACGGTCTCGCGCACGCACTCGGGACCGCCAGCCGCCAGCGTGGCGTTGATCCGCTCGACGGCGTAGCGGTCGGCCCGCTGTCCGGGCGTTCCGTTCCACGGCGAGCAGGCGTAGAGCGGGACCACGGTGTCCCGCGGGATGCTGACTGCCGTGACATCGCCGCGCCCGGGGGAAAAATGCGCGACCATGATCGTGTCCGAGCACGCACAGCCATTCGGGCCGCCGATCGCGCCGTTGCGCCCGGTTCTGGTGTCCGAGCCGAGCAGCAGGATGTTCAGCGCGTTGGTATATCTCGGCGGCCGCGCGTGCGAGTCGATCCTGGTCAGGTGCGTGATACCGGAGAGCTCCAGCCGCACGGCGGCGAAGACGCCGGCGGTGATCACGACCAGGATGGCGACGAGGGAGATCGCGGTCCGGCCGAGGATCTTCGACCGCCGCGACCGAATGTGCATCATTGAACCCTCCGGAGCAGTGGCGCCGATCACCCGGGCGGCAGGTTAGCCGATACGCGACACAGCCGGATGATAGCCGCAAGAAGGGCGATTCAGGATTCAGCCGATTCATCCGGCATCCTTCGCGAAAGCGACGCGGGCACCGCCACTTGGTTAACTAGGTGAACGGACTGGCGCTTCGACAGGTTCCCGCCCGCATCCAGGCTAACCACCCGCTTTCTACCGCTCTCGGCCCGCTTTAGGCCAGTCCGGCCACGCCGCGCTGGGGTGGAACTGCGTGAGAGCGGCACGAGTAGCCAGATCGGCGAGGGTGGCGGGACGGCAGGATCTGCCAGGAGTGACGGCAGCGGACCGATTGACGGCGGGGCACCCTGTCATGAAAAATGGTCTAAACGTCAGTCCACTAGACCATGAGGCGGAATGACCGGGCGGCAGCCAGTCCACTGGGCCGCGATTGACGCGGCGATCGAGGAGCGGGCCGAAGCGGCCTTCGCCTTCCTCGATCGCCTGGTCGCCGCGCCGAGCACGGTCGGCGCCGAGCGTGCCGCCCAGGCTGTGGTCGCCGCGGAGCTGGCCGGGCTCGGGTTCGCGGTCTCCGAGCCGCCGGTCCCCGACCGCGCGGCCGCGGCCGCGCCAGGCGGGGTGGCGGAGTGCTCGTACGCCGGTGCCCTGGCGGTCGCGGCGCTCCGCGCGGCCATGCCCGAGGCGCTGCGCGGGGAACTGTCCTTCCTGTCCGTCATCGAGGAGGAGTGCACGGGCAACGGCACGTTCGCGGCCTGCAACGCCGGCGTGCTCGGCGATGCGGTCATCGTGCTCGAGCCGACCGACCTCGATCTGCTGCTCGGCGGGGTCGGCGTGCTCTGGGTCGAGATCGAGATCGCCGGGGTCGCGGCCCACGCCGAGTCGGCCGACCGGGCGCAGAACCCGGTCCACAGCCTTCCCGCGATCCTGACCGCGCTGGCGGCCTTCGAAGATGAGATCAACGCGGTGCCGGATCCCGCATTCGGCCACATCGCCAGGCCGTACAAGGTCAGCGTCGGCACGGTGGCCGCGGGTGACCGGCCGCCGAGCGTGCCCGGCCGGGGCCTGCTCAGGGTCAGGGTCGGCTTCCCCAGAGCCTTTCGCCCGGACGAGGCGTTCAGGCGGGTCAGCGCCGCGGTGGCGGCGGCCGGAGCGGCGGATCCCTGGCTCGCCGCCAGCCCGCCGGCGATCCGGCCGGTCGGCCTCCGTGCCGAGGGTCACCTGCCGCCCGCCGACCACTGGCTGGCCGACGCGATGGCCGCCGCGCACCTGGCCGCCTCCGGCGCGCCGCCTAGGCGCGCGCCTCTCGGCGCCACAACCGACGCCAGGTTCTACCTCAACCAGTTCGCCGTACCGGCTCTCGCCTACGGGCCGCGCGCCCGCAACATCCACGCCAACGACGAGGCGGTCGAACTGGCCAGCATCGTAACTGGGGCCAAGGCACTGGCGGCCGGCGACGGGGCGCAGGCGGCCGGCGCCGGATCGGGAATGGCCGACGCCGGATCGGGGGCGGCCTGATGACCGACTACCTCGTCCCGATCACCATGCAGACCGCCGGCGAGCGGATTGCCGAGCGGATCGTGACGGCCATCGCGCTCGGCGAATTCGTGCCCGACCAGAGGCTGCCGCCCGAGCGGGATCTCGCCGCCTTGCTCGAGGTGAGCCGGACGACGGTGCGGGAGGCGCTGCAGCGGCTCCAGGCCGCCGGGTACGTGACCACCAGGCGCGGCCGGGCCGGCGGCACGTTCGTCACGACCAGCGGGGGTCCCGAGGCGGACGAGATGATCCGCCGCACCCTGGTCCCCGCCTGGCAGGAACTCACCGCGGTGCTCGACTTCCGCAGCCTGATCGAGCAGACGATCGCCCGCACCGCCGCGCAGCGGCGCACGACCAGGGACATCGGGGCGATCCGGCGGGCCATCGGCGACTACGCCAGGGCGAAGGACAGGGATGCCTCGCGCCTGGCCGATCACGCGCTGCACCAGGCGATCGCCAGGGCAACGCACAACCGCCGGCTGGTCGACCTCAGCGCGAACGTCAGGCGCGAGGTCAGCCTCGGATTCAACGCCGAGCCTTACACGCCGCAGGTCCGCAAGCTGGCCCTGGGGCAGCACCCGGCACTCGCCGACGCCGTCATCACCGGGAACCAGGACCGCGCGGCCGAGATCGCAGCAGAGCACTTCTCCCTCACCGAGGACATGCTCAGGGAGCTTCACGCCCGTATCCGCGTCCGATCTGGAGGTGATTCCGATGCCGATAGCGCGGGTCAATGACATCGGCCTGCACTACAAGCTCGACGGCGACGGCGAGGACACCATCGTCCTGATCAACGGCCTCGCCGACGACCTGGAGTCCTGGTTCGCCCAGATGGACGACTTCCTCGCGGCCGGCTACCGGGTGCTTCGCATCGATAACAGGGGCATCGGTGCGAGCTCCAGGCCGGCCGGGCCGTACACAAGCCGGATGCTGGCCGACGACGCCAAGGCGCTGGTCGACTCGCTCGGCGTGACCGACTTCCACCTGATGGGCGTGTCGATGGGCGGCATGATCGCCCAGGAGTACGCCCTCGCCTACCCGGGCGACCTGCGTTCGGCCACGTTCGGCTGCACGTACGCCGCGCCCGGGCCCTTCTGCTCGGCGATGTTCGCCATGTGGGCCGACATGGCGCCGGTCCTCGGAGTTCCGTTCGTCATGCGGGACGTCACGCTCTGGGCCTTCACCCTTCCGTTCTTCGAGCAGCGGGGTGGCGACCTGGCCGAGTTCGAGACCGCGATGCGCTTCATGGACCAGCCGGTCCACGCCTACCTCGCGCAGCTCGCGGTGATCCAGAACCACGACACCACCGACCGACTGAGCCAGATCGCCGTGCCATCGCTCGTGCTGGCCGGCGAGGAAGACATCCTCATCCCCGTCGCCTTGTCCAAGCGGATCCACGAGGGGATCCCCGGCTCGGAGTGGGCCACCACCAAGGGCGGTCACGCCTGCGTGTGGGAGCACCCCGCCGAGTTCAACCAGACCTTCCTCGACTTCGTCAGACGGCATGGAAGGGGCTAGCAAATGGCCGTCACCCATTCCCCCGAGCGCCTTCGGCGCAATCAGCTTGGCATGTTCGGCATCATCATGCCGGGGCTGGCCCAGGTCGCCCCGGCCTTCAACCTGTTCTTCACCACCGGCTACATGGTCTTCTACGCCGGCGCGTCGGCACCGCTGATCTTCCTGATCAGCATGGTCGGCATGGGAGCCACCGCGAGCAGCCTGGCCCAGTTCTCTGGCATCTACCCGAGCGCGGGGTCATTCATCACCTACATCACCCGGGCGATCGGCACCAAGGTGGCGGTGGCGATCGGCGTGATCTGCGTGCTCGGGTACATCATCGCGTTCGGCGGCATCTATATCTTCGTCGGCAGCTACATCGTGCAGAACGTGCTCAACGACCCGCACATCTGGGGCATCACGCAGATCGTGACGATCGTCTACGGCGCCCTGGTCGTCGCTCCTGTCGTCGTCGGCCTGAAGTTCGGCGTCAGGGTCACGATCGCGCTGTATGTGTTCGAGGTGATCCTGCTGCTCGCGCTGAGCCTGACCATCCTGGCCAAGGGCGGTGCGAACGGGCTGTCGGCGACCCCGTTCTCCTGGCCGGGCGGCAAGTCGAGCGACGTGCTGCTCGCGTTCAGCCTCGCCGTCCTGGCCTTCGGGGGGTTCGAGGCCGCCGCGCCGCTGGCCGAGGAGACCCGCGACCCGCGGCGCAATGTCCCGATCGCCGTCCTCGGCTGCGTGCTCGTCAGCGGCATCATCTACGTGGTCGGCTCCTACGCCCTGGTAACGGCCTTCGGAGTCGGCCATACGAGCACGCTAGCCGGCGACTCGAACCCGTTCCACACCGCGGCCAAGTCCTTCCTGCCGGTCCTCGCGCCCCTGATCACCTGGGTGTTCCTGTCCAGCGTGACGAGCTCGTACGTCGCGGCCAACACCCAGACCTCGCGGGTCATCTTCGCTGGCGCGCGCGGCGGGCTGTGGATGAGGGCGCTAGCAGGGGTGAGCCCGCGGTTCGGGACGCCGGCGGCCGCCGCGATCGCGTTCGTAGCGCCCAGCATCCTGATCGGCGTCGTCTCCACGGCGTTCACCGACCCGGGCACGGCGTCCAGCTTCCTCGGCACGTTCGGGATCCTCGGGCTGATCATCATGTACCTGGTGGCGAACGTCGCGCTGGTCGTCGAGTGGGCCAAGTTCCGCCGCAGGGGCATTCACAAGAACGTCTGGCTGTGGGTGATCACACCGGTCATCGGCGTAGCGGTGCTGGCCATCCCGGTCTGGGGCGACCTGCGGCCAGGCCAGCCCAGCCCGTTCAACACCCTGCCATGGCTCACCATCGGCCTGATCGCCGTCGGCATCGCGTACGCGCTCGTGCTCGGCGCCCGGCGGCCGCAGGTGCTCGAGCGGGCGCCCGCGCTGCTCGAGGGCGAGGACAGCCTGGCCACCGACCCGCTCCCGCTCGGGTAGGCCCCCCGAAGGCGATGGGCCATCGCTGTCGCTGTATCGGCGTCAGGGGTTCAGCGTTGTCACGGACTGTTGTGAGGGGTGCTCCAGGTGGGGGCCACCGAGTCGCGGTGGACGAGGCGCATCGGCTCGCGGACGAGCACGTCGCGTTCCGGGTTCCCCTCTACCCGCGCGATCAGCGCGTCCACGGCCGCGCTGCCCAGCTCGACGAGCGGCATGGCGACGCTGGTGATGGGCACGTCGAGGAACGCCAGGCACTCGTCCTCGTCGAAGCTCACCAGCGACATCTGCTCCGGCACCGGCACGTCGGCCGCGCGCAGCGCGGCCATGACCCCGAACACCTGGTTGAGGCTGCCGACGCCGCAGGCCGTCGACCGGTCGGCGGCGCGCAGCAGCTTGCGGGCGGCATCCCAGCCGCCCTCCTCCGTCGCGGCCGTGTGCAGCACGGCGAGCCTGATTCCGCGGGCGGCGCAGATCCGCCTGGCCGCGCTGACCCGGCGGTGGACGGTGTCCACTTGGGCCGAGCCGTCGATGATGCAGACGCTGTGGTGGCCAAGCCGGGCGACGTGGTCGATGAACAGCCGGACCGCGCCTGGCTCGTCCATCACCACGTTGTCGCCGCGGTGCGGCCCACGCCGGTTGACGTAGACGTGCGGAACTACCTGGACCCCGCCCGCGTGCTCGCCGATCCGCAGCGAGGTGGCGATCAGCAGACCGTCCACCCGGCTCTCGTCGACCAGGTAGCGGTAGGCCTCGGGCGGCTGCGGGTCGTCGGTCGGCTCTTCCATGATCATGACGACGTAGCCGCGCTCGGTCGCCCGCTGCAGAGCGCCGCGCTGCAGCCTGACCCAGATCGGGTTGCGCAGCAGCGGGATCACGAACGCGAACGCGCCGGTCTTGCGCCGCTTCAGCGCCCTGGCGAGCGCGTTCGGGCGGTAGCCCTGCTGCCGCGCCGTCATCAGGATCTGCTGGTAGATCTCCGGCCGGACGGACTGCGCGGGATCTCCGTTGAGCACGCGTGAAACGGTCGAGGTGTGGACGCCGACCGCCTCGGCGATGTCGACCAGCCGGGAAGCTCGGCGCCGGCCAGGCGATGTCGGCTTGTCGGCCGGCCGTACGCTCGCCGCGGTAGGCCCCGCGGCGGCCGGCCCCGTCGTAGCCGGCACTGCTGCGGCCGACCCCGTGCCGCCGCTTTTGCCCTGATCCTTCGGCACCTTACTGCTCACCTGCGGCTAACTCACGCGGTGACGCCGCCATCGGCCGTCACCACCGCACCGTGCAGGTAGCTCGCGTCGGCCGAGGCGAGAAAGGCGACGGCGGCGGCTATCTCGGCCGGCGAGCCGATCCGGCCGGCCGGCGTGCTGCCGCTGAACTGGGCCATCGCGGCGGCGTCGTGCCGGATCCAGTCGGCCATCTCGGTATCGATCAGGCCAGGGCACAGGCAGTTCACCCGCACCCCGTCAGGTCCGTGGTCGATGGCCAGGCTCCTGGTCAGCAGCACGAGCCCGCCCTTGGACGCGCAGTAGGCCGCACGCCTTCGGCCGCCGCGCACGCCCGCGGTGGAGGCGATGTTGACGATGCAGCCGTCGTGCGCCTCGATCATCGCGGGCAGGAACTCCCGGCAGGTCAGGAACGGTCCCTTCAGGTTGGTGTCGACGATCCGGTCCCACTCCCGCTCGTCGGTGTCGGGCAGCAGGCCGATGCTGAACACGCCTGCCGCGTTGACGAGCAGCCACGGCTCGCCGAGGTCCTGCCTGATCCGCGCGGCGGCCAGGTGCACCGAGGCAGCGTCGCGCACGTCAGCGGCGTAGCCGCGGCTCCGCACCGGACGCCCGCCGGGATCGGCCTGGCCGGCCGGCGCCGCCAGTTCGGCAGTCAGCCCGGCCAGGTCGGCCTCGCGCAGGTCGAGGCAGGCGACGGCGAAGCCGTCGGCGGCCAGCCGACGGCAGATCGCCGAGCCGATACCGCCCCCCGCCCCGGTCACGACGGCGACCCTCGCACGGCCGGCGGCGGCCGAGGGAGCCGCGGTGTCTCCGCTGCGCGCCTGCGGCACGGTGCTCATCTGCGCGCTTGCGGCACGGTACTCATCTGCGCGCCTCCGGCACGACGCTCACACGACCTCCGCGACGGTCCTGGTCAGCAGGATCGCGGCGCAGAATGACCGGTAGACGGCGAGCGGGTCGTCCCCGGTGAACCGCAGCTCGCGGGCGCCGGTCCGCTCGACGCCGCGCACCCACGTCGCCGCCTCGGCGACGTCCGCGGTCCTGACCGAGATCTCCAGCACCGCCGAGCCGAGCGGCGGCGGCTGCGCGGCGGCGGCCCCGGCGACCGCGCGCTGCGCCGTCTCGCGGATCAGCGCGCAGGCGCGGTCGGGATGCAGGCTGTGCGCGGCCAGCCTGCTGATATGTTCCTTCACGACGGCGCCGTGCACGCCGGGTATCAGCGCGGCCGTCTCCTCGCACGCGCACCTGTCCCCCGTCACCAGCACCACCGGGACTCCGTAGTGCGCGGCCACCAGCGCGTTGATGCCGGCTTCTCCGGTCACCGTGCCGTCCAGCCGCGCTTCCATCACCGCGCGCGGGTTGTAGGTGTGCGACAGGCCGGCCGGGGCGCCCACCGAGCCGTGATAGGAGATGAACAAGACCGCGTCGAAGCTGCCGTCCAGACCCTGCATCATGTACAGCGGCTTATGGCTGCCCGAGATGTAGGACGCGCCGCCGGCCAGCTCGCCGGCCGGCAGGTTGCGCATCGTCGCGTGCGAGTCGTTGACCACGATCTCGGTCGCCCCGCCGGCCAGCGCGCCCTCGATCGCGGCGTTGACCTCGGCGAGCAGCAGCCGGCGGCCGGCCGCCGCCTCCGGGCCGTCCCCGACGCACTGCTCCCAGTCGACGACGCCCGCGGTTCCCTCCATGTCGGTGGACAGGAATACCTTCATATCTGCCGTCTCTCCTCGATCCGGTAGCTGTCGTCGCCGGCGGTCAGCATGCTGTACGTCGAGCCCGGCCTGGTCGATGCGCCGCCGTGCCTGCCGTCCGGGGTCAGGCACAGCGCCTGGAGCGGCGCGCGGTACTCGTCGGGCAGGTCGGCCGTCTGCGCCAGCGCGGCAGCGCAGGCCTCGGCCGGGCCCTCACCCGCTTCGAGCGCGAGCAGCACGGCTCGCGCCGTGCCCGCCCTGATCGCCAGCTCGCCCCGGCCCGTGCAGGCGGCCGCGCCGACCCGGTTGTCGCAGTAGTTCCCCGCGCCGATCAGCGCCGAGTCGCCGACCCGTCCCGGGTACTTCCACGGGTAGCCGCTGGTGCTCACCCCGGCTGCCAGGTTGCCCGCCGTGTCGAGCGCGAGCACGTTCGTGGTTCCCCACGGCCCGGCCGGCGGCGCCATCGCCGCGAGCCGCTCGATGACGTGGCGCCGGTAGGCCACCTCGCCCTCGCCGTGCCGCTCGCCTGCGGTCTCGAGCCCGGCGGGCTCGAGACCGTCCCGCCACATCTGCCTGGCCTCGTCGGTCAGCGTCGGGCCGCGTTCGATCCCGACCTCATCGGCAAACCGCTCCGCGCCCGCCCCGACCAGCAGCAGGTGCTGCGGCAGCCGGTCGCACACGGCCCTGGCGATCGAGATCGGGTGCGGGAACCCGGTGACCGCTGCGACCGCGCCTGCCTGGCGGGTCGCCCCGTCCATGATCGAGGCGTCGAGCTCGACCTCGCCGAGCAGGTTCGGCAGGCCGCCCACGCCGACGTAGTGGTCGGCCTCGTTGGCCTCGGCCACGCGCAGCACGGCCTCGACCGCGTCCATCGCGCTGCCCCCGGCGCGCAGCAACTCCATGCCCGCGGCCAGTCCGACCTCGCCGCGCTCGCTGGCCACGATGACGGGCGTGCTGACGGGACTGATGGCTACTCCTTTCTCCAGGGAGACTCCAGCGACGGCTTCGCCGGCTCCACCGACGGCTCCACCGACGACTCTGCCGGCGGCTCGGCCGACGACGCCGCCGGGGACACGGCCGTGAACGCGAAATGGCACGCGGCCTGGTGCGCTGGGTTACCGGTGGCGTGGGTCAGGGCCGGGTCCTCGGTCGCGCAGATCTGCTGGGCTATCGGGCATCTGGTGCGGAACCGGCAGCCGGCCGGGATCCGCAGCGCGCTCGGCATGTCACCGGCGACGGCCGGCCCGCTGTTCGCCAGGGCGTCGAACCCGGCGGCGCTGTCGGCGAGCCGCGGGATCGCGGCGAGCAGTCCCTTGGTGTAGGGGTGCCTGGGGTCGCTGAACAGCCGCTCGGTCGGCGCGACCTCGACGATCCGGCCCAGGTACATGACCGCGACCCGGTCGCACAGGTGCCTGACCACCGCGAGGTTGTGCGAGATCAGCAGCAGCGTGAGCCCGAGCTCGCCGCGCAGGTCGCGGAGCAGGTTCAGGATCGTCGCCTGGACGCTCACGTCCAGCGCCGACACCGGCTCGTCGGCCACGAGGATGTCCGGGCGCAGCGCCAGTGCCCTGGCGATCGCCACCCGCTGCCGCTGGCCCCCGGAGAACTGCCTGGGATAGGCGCGCAGCGCGTCCTCGTCGAGGCCGACCAGCCTCAGCAGTTCCTTGCTGTAGCTCACCACCTCGCCGCCCGGCACCGTGTGATGGACCCGCAGCAGTTCGCGCAGCATCCCGCCGACCGTGAGCCTGGGGTTCAGCGAGGAGTACGGGTCCTGGAAGACCATCTGGATCCGGCGCTGGTCGGCCCGGGACCGCCGGGCCGGCATCACCCTGCCGTCGAACCTGACCTCGCCGTCGTCCACCGGGCGCAGCCCGGCCAGAGCCAGCGCGAGCGTGGACTTGCCCGACCCGGACTCGCCCACCAGCGCGAGCGCCTCGCCCCTGGCCAGGTCCATGTCGACGCCGTCGACGGCGCGCAGCAGCCGCTGCTCGTGCCTGATCCGCGCGGCCAGCTGCGAGCCGACGTGGAAGTACACGGCCATGTCCCGCGCCGACAGCAGCGGCGCGGCGCCCGCCCCGCCCGCCGCCGCGTCGGGCGCGACCGGCAGCGCGGCCCCGGAGCCCGCCGAGGTCCCGGTCACGGCCCGAGCCGGTCGGCGGCGACGGCTTCCTGGCAGCGCTCGTAGTGCAGGCAGGCGGTCGACCGCCCGCCAGGCAGCACGCGCAGCGGCGTGGGCAGCACCCTGCAGTCCTCCTCGACGAACGCGCAGCGGGGATGGAACCGGCAGCCGGACGGCGGGCTGACCAGGGACGGCGGTGAACCGGGGATCGGCACGAGGGACTCGCGCACGTACTCCACGTCGGGGGCCGACCTGACCAGCCCGAGCGTGTACGGATGCCGGGGATCGAGCAGCACTTCGCGCACGTCGCCGGTCTCGACCAGACCCGCTGGCAGAGCTGGGCGACGATCGGCAGGTCGTGCGTGACGAAGATGAGGCTGACGCCCGACTCGGCGCACAGCTTGGCGAGCAGCCGCAGGATCTGGTCCTGGATCGTGACGTCGAGCGCCGTGGTCGGCTCGTCGCAGAGGATGATCTCGGGATCGCAGGACAGCGCGATCGCGATCATGACCCGCTGCCGCATGCCGCCGGAGAACTCGTGCGGGTAGGCGCGGAACCGCCGCTCCGGGTCGGGGATCCCGACCCGCTTCATCAGCTCGAGCGCCCGTTCCGCCGCCCTGGCCTTGCCGTAGCCCATGTGCACCCGGGGTCCCTCGGCGATCTGGTGCCCGACCCGCATCACCGGGTTGAGCGCGCTCATCGGCTCCTGGAAGATCATCGAGATCTTCGGCCCGCGGATCCGGTTGAGGTCGGGGCGCGCGAGCGGCACCAGGTCGACGCCGTCGAGCACGATCTGGCCCGCGGTCACCTTCGCCTCGGGCGGCAGTACGCCGAGGATCGCGCGCAGCGTCATGCTCTTGCCCGACCCCGACTCGCCGACCAGGCCGAGCGCCTCGCCGCCGACCACCTCCAGCGAGACCCCGTCGACCGCCCGCACGGTGCCTTGCCGACTGGCGATCTGCACGTGCAGGTCGCGGACGTCCAGCATCGGGACCTTGACCCCCACGCCGCTCATCTCAGCCCGCTCATGACTGCCCCGGCCTGATCAGGTCGGCGAGCCCGTCGCCGATCAGCGACAGCGACAGGCCGACTATCACCACGGCCAGCCCGGGGAACGTAGTGAGCTGCCAGTGCGTGGTCAGGAAGTTCTGGCCGTCGTTGATCATCGATCCCAGGTCGGGCGTCGGCGCCGGGACACCGAGCCCGAAGTAGCCGAGCGTCACGATCGCCAGGATGTCCTGCACGATGTCGGACATCG
>WNGL01004715.1_pt1 | contig 20191 bp, 24 predicted proteins | sample 5400591 | NCBI WGS metagenome assembly WNGL01 (sample SAMN13153377, study PRJNA577476) | soil metagenome | isolation source: 80 cm soil or saprolite under Garry oak tree replicate 1 | place: USA:California | collected 2016-06-15 | reverse complement strand
GACATGCAGCACTATTGGGCCGGGGCCGACCGCTCAAATATCGACGGGATCGTGCGTGAAGAAGCACAGCGTTGGCTGGACGAGCACAAGCGTGCTGCCTAACATGCGCTTGAAGCTGTCGGGCGCTCGCAAGTAGGGAAGAATTGCGTTGCCTTCGCCGGCGCGCCTTTTTCTCTGCGCCTCCACCTCCTTGCGCCAGCGGCGATTGCGCCCGCAGCTTAAGCGCGATCCGTTAGGCGGAGGCATGATCAGATGCCGGTGAGCATCAAGTGCGGCTCCCTCCTGGCCCTCGCCAGTGCCGCGTGGCCTGTTGTCGCGTTAGGCCAGCGCACCTCGGCGCCCTCGCTTCCGGTGTGCACCGTCCTGAAGGTCGACGCAACAGGCTGGAAGGAGCTCACGTCGCGAATCGCGCCGGTCACGTTTCGTGCTCCAGCGGACTTTCGTTGGTTTGACGATCCATTGACTATCGAGTCGACCGACCCGCAGATTCGCATGCGCAAAGAGGATTGGCTTGGCGAGACGCCACCCTACTTCATCAATTTGCTTCGTACCACATTCTTGGCAGGAGCCCGCCCCACGCGAGGCACGACGCGCGCTCGCGAGCTAATTTCCTGCCTTGACTCTCTCGGTGGGGTCCCTGTCGTTATTAGTGCCACGCCAAGGCTCCGCAGTGTCGGCGCGTCAGATACCACCTACTATGCCGATGGCAGGCTCGGGCTGGGACCAGGGGACAGTCTACGAATCTTCGGGGCAGCTTACGATCCCGCGGGCCAGGCACTCGTACTAGCCATCATTCGGTCCGTCCGTGTGCAGACGAAGGCCTCCAAGTAGAAGGCCTCCGCCTAACAAGCGCTTGAAGCTGGCGGGGCCTGCTTTCAGAGGAAGCGGAGGTTTGTGCACCAACGAGCTCGTACCGCAGGGCGCGGCGCTTCCGCCCGCCGGCGCTCGCCCCGCAGCTTAAGCGCGATCCGGTAGTCAGACACGCTCCTTTACCGCCATGCGATCCCGGGTTCTGTCTTCCGCGCTCCTCTGCCTCCTGGGACCCATCTCCGCCCTCTCCCAGGAGCCGGACCAGAAGACCAAGGCTCGGGTTGAGTGGTTCATCAACGAAGCGCCCGCAAAGTGGTTCGGCAACACTCGTCATGCCATCACCGCTGCGCTCGGTGTGCCCGTTGCAGTCTCAATCCGCTTGAATCCCAACCCGCAAGACACGTCTATAACGGACAGTGTCTTCACCTTGCAGTACGACAGCGCCAGTTTCGTGATCTACAGCCTCGCGCAGTCTCATCACGAGTTCCTCGTCGAGGCGACCGTCACGGGCTCTCGGTACCTGCGCAAGTCTCCGCTCCCGTTCGGGACCCCTCTTGCCGATGTGCGTGACTATTTTGGCGACTCAAGCTCCGGCCCCACACCGGGTCTCCTGTATTCGTGCACGTGGTGTGTTACTCCTGTGTCCGGGACGAGTGTTGCACTGTCGTTTCGCGATGGTCGTCTCGTGGTGGTCAAATGGACATACGCGATCGACTAGGCCTTCGGAGCGCTGAAGCGTGTCTGCCTAACAAGCGCTTGAAGCTGGCGGGCGCTCACGAGTAAGGAGGAATTGCGTTGCCTCGCGGGCCAGCCTTTTCTTCTGCTGCCCCACTGCCTTGCGCCCGCGGGCGTTGCGCCCGCAGCTTAAGCGCGATCCGTTAGACGGCGCCACATGAACCGAGTGTTGCGGACTGTCAAAGAGGGGCAGACTCTGGTCGCCCTGGCCGGCCTCGCCATGATCCTTCAAGACGTGCTCGGTCCTATCCTTGCGCCGAAGCTCGGCAGCATGAATTGGCTGCGGTTCGGAATCACAGTACTTCTTGCGCTGGGCGTCGGCCTCGGAATCCGCTGGGTTCGCTGGGTGACCGTGGCGCTAACTATTGTCGCCTTGCTAATGGGGGTTTCTCAGTCGGCGATTCTCCCGTTGCCAGCTGATCGGATTCCCTACCTGCTACTTCTCGCCGCTCTAGACGTGTTCGTCTTGTACGTGTTGGCGGTTTCTGATAGTGCGAGCCATTTCTTCGAGATTCGTTCTAAGAGGGCAACGGCCCAAGAGCAACCACCAACTTCCAGAGGCGCCGTCTAACAAGCGCTTGAAGCTGGCGGCGCCTGACAGTTGGGGTAAACTTTCATTTGTGACGAACCAACCCAGGCGCCGCAGCTTAAGCGCGGGCCGTTAGGCAGCGGTGAATGGTCGGTGGCGGGACAGGGCTTTCGTCTCGGATGCCTCCGGAAGAGCAGTTTCATTCAGAGGCCGACCTGCTTTTTTACCAATCGGTTCAACCTGGTGCCTGACATGAAATCGGATTTTGCAGCGGTCGGCTTGAGTATCCGAATCGCTGGCGTGCTCGTGCTGTCGTTGCTGGCGACGGTGTGCCATGGGCCTACAGACGCGAGCCAGCGCGTTACGTCAGTCGACGTGTCTCTCGACAGCGGCCTCGTGTACGTCGGCGACTCGCTGTTAGCCCGTGCGGTTGCCCACGACGTCCAGGGCAACCCCGTTGCGTCCGCGACCATCACCTGGTCCAGTCGCGACAGCAGGGTTGCCACGGTCAGCCCGCTCGGTTGGGTCCAGGCCATCAAGGGCGGCCGCACCAGCATCCTCGCCGACGCGGGCAGCGCTCGCGACAGTTTGATCATCATAGTGCTAAGACGAGGCGTGACCGCCCTGTCTCCCCGTCTCGATACCTTGGTCTTCATCAAGCAAAACCATCAGCTCGTGGCGACGACGACCGATAGCACCGGTCCGGTGCCTGCGTCCTACTTGTGGGTCAGCCGCGATGCGAACCTGGTGAGCGTCACGCAGAGCGGGCGAATCACCGCACGCGCCAACGGCGCGACCTGGATTGTGGCAACGGAAGACGGTGGCAGCAACGACTCCGCGCGGGTCGTGGTGCGACAGCGGACGGCGCGCGTAGTGGTGACGCCTGCCGTCATCTCGCGCCCCGTTGCTCGGTCGCAGCAGTTCTCTGCGGTGGCGCTCGATTCAGGGGGAACCGCCGTCGCGGGGTTGGCGACCACCTGGTCATCTGCTGTCCCCGCCGTCGCAACCATCGATACCGCGGGGCTGGCCACGGCAAGCGGGACCGGCGTAGACACAATCCGTGCTCAGATGGGCGGGGTAAGCGGGCTCGCCGTCCTCACGGCACGGCCGCTCCCCCGTCTGGGGTTCACGCGCGATACGTTTGACGTCGGCGTCGGCCAGTACGCCACCAGCTTCGAGTTGCCCATTCCCCGGGTTGTCACCGACTCACTCGGCATCGACGAGTCGTTCTACGCTCACCTCAGCGTCGCCGACACACTGATTAGCGTGGCAAGCGAGTCCTCACTCGTGCGCGACGCCTTCACGCTTGTCGGGCGTCGAGCCGGCCTGACGGCACTCACGGCGTCCGCCCCCCGCTATGTGGCCGCGAGCGCGCCGATCCGCGCGTCCACACCTCGGCTCAAGCCCAGCCTGATTGTCGCCACGTCCGATACCGTGGCGACGAACGAAATCCTGCGGCTTCGGATCTTGGTGACGGACTCACTCGGCCACGACCACTACCTGGTGGGGCCGCTCACCGTTACCGCCCAATCTTCCGACACGACTGTGATCCGCCCGCAGGCCGACACGTTGATCGTTGCGGCGAATGACGTTGGAGTGAACACGGCGGTGCTGCCGTTACGCGCCGCCGCGGCGTGGGTGCGCTACGCGGCGGCTGGGTATCGGCCCGATAGCGTCCACGTTGTGATCGTGCAGCCCCGGCTGCAGTTCGTTGACCCGCCCGGAGCTCACCAGGCCATCGCTACGATCGGCGTCGGTCAATATCTCGGGGGAGGCGGCTTTGTATCGGTGGCCACCGGTTCCTTGTCCGGCCCCGATACGGTCAGGATCTCCATCAGTCAACGACATCCCGAGCGCGTGGCAATCCCGCCGAACGAGCTGCAGCAGTCGGTACTGCAGGGGTCCCGGGCACCGCTCGAATGGTCTGGCAAGGCCTTGGGTCTCGACACGATCGTGGCCTCGGCCCCGGGATACTCCCCGGACACGCTGCTGCTGTATGTGACGACGCCTCGATATCGCGCGTGCCCACTGCCCGCGGTGGTGCGCGCGGATCAGTTCGCATTCGTCTCGCTCATGCCCACAGACTCGACAGGGGCTAACCACTATCTCGCCGCGCCCGTTCGTGCGGTCGTGACGTCCAGCGACACAACGGTTCTGAGGCTGGCCTCCGATACCGTGGGAGTGGTGAATGATATCTCGTGTGGACCCGGCGATGCCAGAATCATCATGAAACGGGTGGGATCGGCGACGCTGACATTCACCGATCCAGCCGGCATGTACGAGACGCTCGTTACGCCGCCAATCGCTGTCCAGCCAGCACTTCTAGTGATCGGGTTGGGCTACCCGGTGTCACATCGCACGGCGTTAGGTATGCGACAGCGTCTGACACCGGATACGGTTCCCTTTGTCTCCATCCCCGATTACGAATTCGTCCCCGTTCCCGTGACCTTGCGGAGCACGAATCCGGCCGTTGCAGTGGTGTCCCCCTCTCAACTCCTGCTCAACGGCACGCAGAACGTGGAAGTTACCGGCGGCGATACCACCGGGACCGCGTGGATTGTCGCGGAAGGACCGGGTGTGGTTGCGGACAGTATGCTCATTGAAGTGGGGCGCCCTCAGTTCGTCGTGCGCGGGCGTGGTGTGGGAGCGGACACACTCCGGGCCATTGCGGTGGAGGTGCGCGACCACTTGGGGAACCTGCGCACGGCAGCAGAACAGGTTGTGGCGACAATCACGTCGTCGAATTTCACTTATGTTGTCGCCGATTCATCGACTCTCACGGTGCCTGCCGGTGCGCGAGGCAGCGGGATCAGCTCCGTGCGCTACCTCACCCCAGGTTCCGCTATTCTGCGGGCCTCGGACCCGCGAGCGGCATATTACCGCTACGAGCCCGGATCGACCGGGGAGCTTCGCTCCCCATAGGTCGCGGGCGCACCACGCCAGAGACAGCTATGCGCGCGTGCGACCACACGTATCGCCTATCCGTCGCCGGTGCATGAGGATGGCTCTGCACAATAGTGTCGCTGGCGTGTTGCTGAGGAGCCACGGCGATCTGACCCGAACGACGTGGGGAACGGTGCGGGATCGCAACCTGTACTCGGGCGCGCCCGGCAACATCTCGACCGCCCAGGAGCGGATCGGCAGTCCGTTGTCACGCTGGCACACTGCGGCACACTGGGGACACCAGCGTGCCAAGACATCGCGCCACCACTGCACGTTCTGATGGACCATAAGCGTGATAGGCTAACGACGCTCAAACGAGGCGCCCCTCAACCGATTCGCACTCATCGCTCGACGAGCCTGAGCGACCCGACCGGCAGCGGATTCGTAGTCCGCTGTCCGCTTGTAACGCGAAGCGATAGCTCACCCTGAGCGATGGCTGTACCGCAATCGTGCCGCAGCCCGGATCGGCCCGGATCGCAGGATCGTCAGCCGCGCCAGCGTTGCAACACCCCCCCCGTTCGCGAAAAGAGGGGGTGGGTGGATCGAGCCATGTGGATGTCCAGCGACGCGAGGCCCCCGGCCCCCCCGGCGTGGTTGTAAGGGAGGTGGCGCTCCCTCCGAAAAAAAGTTTCCAGCGGCGCGGGCGGGGGTTTACCGTAGCAGATGCGGGTGCTGTCATGAGCGAGTCGGAGGTCGGGCGACTTGTCACTCCCTCGTCACCCTCAGCACCTCCTCTGGCGTCGTGACTCCGGCCTGCACCAGCCGGAGGCCATCCTCCCGCAAGGTCTGCATCCCGCCGGCAACCGCGAGGGCGCGTACCTCCCCGGCCCCGCGTCGCTGCAGCAAGTCGCCGGCGGATGACCTCGCTCATCACGAGCAGCTCGTAGATAGATCATCCTGTGTTGTAGCGTGCCAGAGCGCGGCGAGGCCCTGCGCCGTCGTAGGGTAGCGCCCGTTGTCCAAGCGGTAGGCATCGAGGGCCGCGCCGAGCATCTCGATCTGGGAGCGAGCGGTGACGTTCTTGGCTTCGCCGACGTGCTGAAACACGTTGGGCGCGACCATGCCGGCCAGCACCGCGATGACCACGATGACAACGAGGATTTCGATGAGGGTGAAACCCACTGAAAGCCGCCCTGTCTCCGGAGCCGGTCGCGTCAGGCGGCCCGTTCGTCGGGCTCCTTCTCGGAGCATGCGCCCCCACGACCCAGAGCTGCCCATCACGGTTGTCCCCTTCCCCCAGCACGCCGCAGCACGGCGCGAGCGGCCGCCTGCGCGTTTCGCCAAGCCCGTAGGCGTAGGTACGCAACCGCCGTACCGATTGGCAGAGCAAAGGTCACGGACCACGGCGCAGCGGCCCCAGGCCGCGCGAAGGCGCCACCGAACAGTACGAACAGGTTGTTGGCGATGGACGGCTGACCCGTCGTCCAGTCGAGCACGAACGCCGGAGACGCGATGAGGGCGGCGACCGCCCACAGCCAGCGACGCGGCATACCTTTCGCCCTGACGACGCGCACGGCGGTGGTGAGGGTCATCAGGGGTATCAGCCCCGCGAGTGCGAGCCAGAGGAAATGGAGTCCCGACTTGTCCGCCAATGTGAACGCGTTGATTTCCTCGAGACGGCTCGGAATGCGATGAGCGGAGAAACCAATGACCATCCTCTGGCCTCGCACCGAGCGGGTCGCCACATTGGTGGTGAGCCAGCGGCCCGTGGTGGTCGGCACTTCGTAGCTGAGATTCAGCTCGTGGACATCGTTCCGGAGGTTGTCATGGACGTTGACCCCGATCACGTGCAATGAGTCCAACCGAGCTTCTCGCAACAGGGCGCCAACCTGCAGCAGGGTGCGCGCTGCGGTATCGCTCCGCAGGTTGGGAGCGAGCAGCGTGGCCGCGGAGTCGGTTTGGCCCTTCGCGAGTAGCTGCAGGTAGTTCTCGGCGAACTCGCGCTCTTCGCGTGTGGTGTGTTCACGCGCAAAGGTGGCCAGGTCGGGCGACGAGCAGCTCGACAGGAGGTGAAGGAGCAAGAGCGGGGCGAGGGCCTGTCGCATGACTCGACTCCAAGGGGTCTCAAAACCGCATTCCGCCTAACGAAGCCGGGACGCAGCTCAACTCACGTATGATCCTTCGAGCTTCGATCCTGGCGCTTGGCGGCTCTGTGTATAAGAAGCGCTCCCACCATCGCGCCAAGGATGCCAAATGGGCCAACGATCTCGGCCAATCGCCCTCGATCTACTTCCTTTCGCGTGACGTAGACGTGAGAGCGATTGGCCGTGTACGGGTACATCCTGCCGCTGCTGGGATCGGGCGTCCTCGGCATCACAGCGTAGTAATGCAGCTGGACGTAGAAAAGCCAGACAAACGCACCGGAGCCTAGACTAACCAAGGCGAGTCCCACGATCCGCAGGAGCTTCATCACACGTGCAGCACCGGTCCCAGCGACGTCCACGTACCGCCTGCAAATCCACCGGCTCCAAGGCCTGCTCCGACAGTAAATCCTCCCCCTGTTACCCACCCATGGTCGCTGTTGCCCGAAAACACGTCGATCGAGCCCGCGATCCCCGCGCCGGCGCCGACGCTTCCGTTAGTGAACGGTCCCTTTAGATCGCAGACCGTCGCCGCGTTCGAGGGTGCGAACGCGGTGCGCCAGATGGCCGGGCAAAGCGGTGGTCGCCCGCACAAGCGACGGGCGAAGTCTCCGCTGACGGCGAGGTGACCCACAAGCCAACCCGCCGTCTTCGCGCCAGGCATCGGTTCCAAGGCGCCGTGGGAGTCATCCAATTGGGTGAAGATGGGTTCAGCGAGTGCAAGCAGGTACGTGGATGCTTCGACGGTCGGCTGCATTGTTCGGTCTCCCCGTGTGAGCCAGGCTCTCGCCGCCTAACTCCCACCTAGAACTGCAAGGGACGAATCTCCCCCGAGGCGTGTCTCGAAGGCCGTGAAAAGTGCTGCTCGGCGGCGCACAGCACCAGTGCGCTCGCCACCGCCGCCCGATGGGCAGTCCGCCAAGGGCCAGCAGCGCGCTTCAGCACGTCCCTGCTGGCTCAGTCCGCGCGAGATACCTCGTAGTTGGGCACGTCACGACGACGCGTCAGTCCCCGCTCGCTGCCCCCGATTCATGGCAGCCATCAGCCGTCCCGCTTCCGAGGCAAGAAGAACGATAGCGGCTTGCGATAGAGCTTCGCGAAACGCTGGAGATCGACGGGATCGATGCGACGCTCGCCGACTTCGCACTTGGTCACGAAGGACTGCGGTCGCCCGAGGGCCTTAGCGACCTGGACTTGCGTCAAACCCGCCTGCCGTCGCGCGTCACGGAGGCGCTTCAGGAGATACTGATAGTCGGCGCTGTGAACCGCGCTGCGACGCTGCTTGGCGTGCCCCATAACGGAGCACGCTGCACCCCATTACGGGATACCCCATCATAGGTTATCCTTAAACAGAGTAATCCGGCGGCGCCGTCCCGGTCGTCGGTGCATGCAGAGCGCGGCGAGAGCACCGGCTCCACGACCCACGTACCAACCGTGTCCTTAACGGTGGTAAATCCGGCCCGGAATCATCGGGACCCATGCGCGAGACGGGACGAGGTAAACCCCATCGAAAGGATCGCCCCGATGCCTCCCAGAACGCACGCGTTGGACCACCGACCGCCAGCCGCGGGCCGATGACACGCAAGCCGCTCGCGCGGGAGGCCGCACGTGGTTTGCCGAGGCCGACAGTGCTCCTCGTCGTTCTCGTGATCACGGGCTGCGCACCCTCGGCCGCGGATCGCCCGATCCGCGAGGACGCTCAGTCCGTCCGCGACTCTTCCGCGTCGTTGCTCGGTAAACGGACGGACTCAGCGGTTGCGCACCTCGTGCGTCGTGACTGGAATCTCGAAGAGTTCACATCACACCGGCAGGTTCTTGGGCGTCATGACCACGCCGAGCTGGTGCTCTACAGTCGGGGCGGGCGCGTATGCTACACGCACCTCGTGACGAGCCCAGACGTAGGATACGACCCGGAGCGCCCGGACTCCCTGCTCGCCTCCATGCCAAAGGACCGCGTCAAGGACGCATATATCGAGTGGCTGGGGCACCTGATCGGTCGTCACGGCATGCCCCTGTCCGCGAACGGCGATACTGCGACCTGGGGCGCCGTGCGTATCACTCATGGCTCAGAATTTCTGCATGGGTTCGTGGGTCACGCAGAAGGGTGCCTAGAGCCGTCCGATCCGAGCCAGGACGTTCGCGACAAGTGACGGCCAAGCGAAGCGCAACTAGCAAGCTGACATTGAAGCCGAGACGCCGCCTCGGCAGATAGGGCCGTGCTTGCAGACGAGACCCCGTTGGCACAGGAGGATGAGCCATCCACAAGTCACGCTATCTTTGATAGATGCTGACGCGCCCCCGATGTTGGGCGTGTTGAGCAGGAAACCCGGCGGCGCCGTCCCGGCCGCCGGTGCATGGAGAGCGCGGAGAGAGCACCGGCTCGACGACCCGCGCGCCAACCGATCCTCACGGTGGCCCATCCGGCCCGGCATGCCCGGGACCCATGCGCGAACGGGACGAGGTAACCCATCGAAAGGATCGCCCTGATGTCCACGACCCCGATGTACGCGCAGGCCCTCCGACCGGCGGCTGCCGACAACGTGAAGGAGCGCCGCCAGAAACCCCTGCCTACGTGGATTCGGCTGGTTCGCGAGCTGGACCCGGCGCATGGCGAGCCCGTTCTCATCCGAAGTCCGCAAGATGTGCACCGGCTACTGCACCTGCGCGCGTCCCAGGAATTGGGCGAGGTCTTCTACCTGATCACGCTCAACGCGCAGGCAGCTGTTGTCGGCCTGCACGAGGTCACACGCGGGACGCTCACGTCCAGCCTCGTGCATCCGCGCGAGGTTTTCATCCGCGCCATCGCGGATTGCGCGGCCGGGATCATCGTCGCGCATAACCACCCGAGTGGCGATACCACGCCCTCACAAGATGACCGAGCGGTTACGCGGCAACTGGTCGAGGCGGGGAAGGTCGTCGACGTTCCGGTCTACGATCATGTCATCATCGGGAACGGGCGGTACTTCTCGTTCGCCGAAGGGGGACTGCTGTGAGGAAGCGGCTGTCATCGCAACGGACGACCAAGGCGGGTTCCGCAGCGCGGCCATCCAAGGCTACGAGGCGAACGTTCCGGTTCAAGCTGACCGACCTTCGCATCGGGTCTTCGAAGGGGCCGGACGACCGGGCTCCGCTCCCGTATCACCCGAAAAGTAGGAAACGCTAATGGCGGACCGCCTGACGCCCGAACGGCTGACGGAGTTAGCGGACGAGTTCGAGGCGCAGCTCGTGCGGGAAGCGAAGAACCCGGCCGATCTGCTCAACGCGCTCGACGTCATCGCGCTCACCTTCCAAGTGCGCTCGGACGAGATCAAGGCGGAGATCGCCGCGCGGTCCTAGTGGTCCGGCGATGGGGCGTTTTCATGCCCGTGCAGGAACGTTGAGCCCCTAGTTCACCTGTGCGGACGAGCAGTGGACTACTACAATCTCGACCCAGCGCGAAGGGGCCGTCGCGCTTTAGAAGAGCAGAATCTGCTCCAGCCAGAACTCCTTAGCCCGCGTTGTCATGGCGCCGGGCGGGCCGTTGACGCATCTTCCCGCGACCTGAAATCGACCGACGGTATCGGTCCGCGCGGGCAGCGGAGTTATCGAGTCAATGACAGCTACCCAAGACAGCCTTCGATCTTCCCATCGCGAAGCGCTCATCGAGCATCTGTTCCTCGGCGAGGTCATGAAGCATCTATGGCGCGGTGACCCTCCTGCCGAGCTGGAAATCCTCAAGCCTCAGGTTGACGATGCTGGATACGACCTCGCCCTCGAAGCGAAGGGGATACTTCGTCACATCCAGCTCAAGTCCTCGTCTCGCGACGCCAAGACTGCTACCGTAAACGTGAGCGTCAAGTTGGCCCAGAAGCCGAGTGGCTGCGTGCTGTGGGTCCTCTTTGACCCCAACACAATGGCGCTTGGTCCATTCCGGTGGCTCGGTGCGGAACCGGGCTTGCGGTTGCCGAGTATCGCGAACCTCAAGGTCGCGAAGCACACGAAGGGGAACGCGCAAGGCGTGAAGTTGCCGCGTGCGGGCCTCCGCGTTGTGCCTCGGCGTCGATTTGAGACGCTCCAAGATGTCGGCGCCGTTGTGGAGCGCCTGTTCGGCAACGACGCGACTGCTTCGTAAGCGCGATCCGTAGGCCGCGCCGAGACACGCCCCCAACCCATTGTGATTCGCTGGATTCGCGACGAAACGACCGCAAGACGCAGGCTCCGCCCTGATCTCCGCCTGTTTCTCTCAGTGGCTCGCGCCACGCACGAGTTGATCGATCAGTCCATCGGGACGCTCGGCAAGTCCAAGCTCCGGCCGTCGGCGGAAGTCCAGGCGCGCCTCTTAATTCAGGGCTCTCACCAACTTCGCCTTACCGAGATCGCTGCTGAATCCGGTTACACACTTCAAGCACTCGGCCTGGCTGCCACAACCTACGAACTGGCAGCCGCAATAGGGTTCATTGGCACGAACGACACGCGAGCGCGCGAATGGTCGGCCCACACCGACCTTGCTCAGTCATACCCTTCAACGCGTGCCCGTAAGTCAGCCATCGAGGCGTTGCTTGCCGCAATGGGTGTTGATTCGGCCAACATCCCTGAGCGCGTCGCTGAAGCTGAACGCACCTACCAGCTATTCTGCATGGCGAAACATGGAAACCCCGGCCTCCTGCGTAAGTATGGCGCTAACGTCCAGAAGGAGCGGCTCACTCTATACCACGGGCCTTTCGGCGGCCCCGCCATTGTCTGGCTTGCTAAGTTCGCTCTCTTCCACAGCGCACGTCTACTGGCTGGCGCGACTATCACGTTCGCCCGCGACCGAGCTAATCAATTGGATGAGACGGCGAACGCGGCACTCGGTAAGCGTGCATTACGATTGCTCCGCAGCCTTGTCGATGCAGGTAAGTCGCTCAGGGGGTCGTTCCCGCGACGCGGCGCGGCGTGACGGCTCGCTTGATCTGACGGACGGTCATCGGTGTTCTAATGGGAACTCCACTTCGGGCACCGGGTGCAGCTCGATCCCGTTCGGGGCGACGCCGCGCTGGCCGTGGATGTAGTCGAAAAACCCGACCCCCGTGATCTGCACGAGCGGGCGTGCCACGCTCCACGCGTCGCTCAGGGGCTTCACGGCGCCCTTCGCGCTGCGGCGCACGTCAAGGCCGCCCTGGAAGGCACGGCCCGGCGTGCACAACATCCTCCTGATGGGTCTCAAGACCCAACGGTTTTCACGCTGCTGTGTCGAGACCTCCAGGGCGCTACCCGTCTCTGAGTTGGAGTCCCCGAGCTTGAGCTTCCCGCTGCAGACTCTGGCTTAATCGCTGGAGGTCAACGCTGGATGTCTTGCCCCGCATTATCTCCGCGACCCCGTGCGTGACAAGCTGGCACCAAGAAGCCGTCAGGCTATCATCGTCAATCTCGCTCACGGCCTGACGGCATGGATCGGGTGCCCCTTGCCAATGTAGACGAACTAACTCCTGCACAAGCCCCGCGAGTTCGTGATGTCGTTCGCGCCTGAGCCGCACAGCGAGCCCCCACAGATATGGCCAGTCCAACTTCAGGCCTCACGGTGCATCGGTTTACCGACTAGTCACTTGAGCAGGGGTGATAAGTTGGGCGGGAGCGGTTCGTCTCGCTCAAGTCGCTGCTCTACGGCGAATAGGCTTCGTTCGTGCCCACTTGAGTGTAGCTGTTAGCCCCGATCATCGCGTAGCCGCCTATCGCATAGAGGATATTGTTGAGCACACCTACACCGAGTTCAGAGCGTGCGGACGGCATTGATGCTTTGGTCGTCCAGGTGTTTGTGGTCGCGTCATAAGCCTCCACCTTAGCCATGAAACCTGAGCTAGAACCGGGGACAGGCACTCCACCGACAGCGTAGAGAACTCCGTTCAACACCCCGACGCCCAGCCCGGATCGCGTGGTGGGCATAGGTGCTTTAGTCGTCCAAGTGTTCGCTACCGGGTCGTAGGCCTCGACCACGTTGTTCAGGGCAGTACCGCCCACTGCGTAGAGAATACCGTTCACCACGCCGACGGCCAACTCGCCTCGCGCCGTGGGCACTGATGCCTTCGCTGTCCAGGTATCGGAAACCGGATCGTATGCCTCAACCGCCCCCGTCGCCGTCTGCGCGCCGCCAGGGAGAACATATCCTCCTACAGCATACAGGATTCCGTTCACGACTCCGACTGCTAAGTACTCGCGCGCCGTTGGCATCGGGGCCTTGGTGGTCCAAGTGTTGGTCGCCGGGTCATAGGCCTCGACTGTTGCCAAAGGCCCAACGAAGGGTGCGAATCCCCCTACAGCGTAGAGTACGCCGTTTACAACGCTCACCCCCAAGCCTAAACGAGCCGTGGGCATCGGGGCTTTCGTAGTCCAACTGTTCGTCCCAGCATCGTAGGCCTCGACCGTTCCCACGGCGTCTATTCCCTGATATCCACCGACCGAGTAAAGCACGCCGTTCGCAACGCCGACCCCCAAGTTCGTCCGCCCTGTCGGCATCGCGGCGTTGACGCTCCAACAGTCCGTGCCGCACGCGACTGTGAAGGCGCTGCTGGCCGCTGCGCTGAGCCCCGGGGCTGAGGCGATGAGTGTGTACTCGCTGCCAGCCAAGTCGATGCTTAAGGCGGAGAAGGTTGCAACCCCACTTGACGCGGCCACGGTTCTTGTGCCCGCAAGGCTACCGCCCGCTGGGTTGCTCCCGATGGAGATTGTCACGTTCCCGGTGAAGCTAGGCACCGTGATCCCAGAGGCGTCCTGCGTGGCGACTTGAACTGGTGGACTAATCACCGCAGCAGCAGGCGTATTGCTCGGCTGCACCGTGAACGCCAGCCTGGTGGCCGAGCCCCTCGGCTGAAGGGTCTGGTCATGACAACCGAGCACCGCGCCGCTGCACAACAGGACGACCCAACCCGCTTGGTGTCGTCTGACGTAACCGGATTCAAATGCCAGATTGCGAAGCATCCACATTCGACTTCCCCGCCGCTCGCAGGTGTTCCGGACCAAGATGTGTCTAGCGCAAGGTGGTGGCCAGGAGTGCGCGCGCTTCTCGCTGTGAGGGTCGCGACCACGATGCGCTGACGGGGTCAACGCACCGGCAACGCCTTCTGCCGCGCCTTGGGCCGCTTCGCTTAGGCTGTCACGGTTTGATCGATGTGCCGCCAGTGTTTGAGCCTCCGGTGTAGCAGAGTAGCAAGACCATAGGTGCTAGCACCGACGATTATGTAGCCTAGCATGGCCGAGGTACGTTCAACGACGATTGCCAGAAGGACCGACGCCAGAAGGACCAGCACAAGGAATCCAATGCGGCGGCGCTTGCGCCGTTCGCGCTCGTCCTTGCGGGCTTGAATGGCCTCTTTAAACCACTGGCAACAACGGACCAGAAGGGCTCCGAGAGCGGTTCCAACAACATCGAGCCAGAAGGCGGAGGAAGGTCCGGGCAAGGCGGGAGTAGGAGGGAGCGTCGGGGGACCGGCACTCACTGTGACCGCGGCAGCGCCCGAGAAACCTTCAGATTCGGCAATGATCAACGCCGATCCTACACCAGCACCAGTTGTAAGACCAGCGGGGCTCAGCATGGCCACCGACGCATTGGGGCTCGACCATTTGACATCGCGGTCCAGCACGTTTCCGTTCGCGTCCTCAACGGTGGCGTAGAACGGCGTAGTCTTACCGACGACAAGGTTGCTCACGGACGGATGGATCTTAAAGGCGGCAACGGGAACAGCGGTGACCGTCACGGAAGCGTCGGCAACACGGTTGGCGCTCGCGGGCGGAACGACACTCCCAGGTCCGGAGGCGACCAGCACTAGCGCCGTGGCAGCAAGCAGGGGGACAGGGCGGGGGTTCATAGGTACCTCGTCGGGATTCGTCGTCTGGATCAAGTATAGTGGATCGCGTAATCCGTTGTGCTGCGACACCATCCTTCCGTGTCGCAAATCCGCCCGTCAGGGCCGCACAAACGCCCTACTCCCCGCGCGGGTCGAGCTACATTGTTAGGGTCAATCAGCCTTTTCGCCTCGCTGGAGGTACGCCATGTCGCGCATCATCGTGTTGGTCTCGGCGGCGACGCTGGTCGTGGGCGGGTCGCTAAGTCTCACGGCTCAGCAACCGAATGCAGCGAGCGTCCGAAACGAGATTCAGCAGGCTGTCCGCGCTTACGTCGACGCCATCAACAAGGCCGACGCTGCCACCCTGGTTGAGATGTACAGTCGTGAGGCAGGCGTCACATCGGTTGGCGATGGTCAGATTACCCGTGGGTGGGATGCCATTCGCTCGACCGCCGATTCGATTGCTGGCGCGGAAGGCAAGTACAAGATCGCGACAGGTTCCATTGACGTTAGCCCTCTTGGCGCTGGTTACGCGCTGGCACTCACGTCCACGATCCTCACCGTCAAGTCTGGTGACCAAGAGGTGCAGCTACGCGGCGCGATGACCCTTCTGTTTAAGAAGATGGGTGGGGAGTGGAGGATCATTCACGATCACACTAGCACCGTAGCTCCCACGAGCGCATCAGGAGGCGGAGGCGCAACCGGACCCGCCGCACCCGCTCCGGCCCCACGCCCGACCCCGACCGAGAGGGCTGCCGCCGCACCGCAAGCAGCCGCGCCACAGCCGACGCGAACCGCGATTGCCGAATCCGAAGCTGCGGTCGTTCAGCCAGGACAGTTCCTCTACTATCCGTTCTCCATTCCACCCTCGACTACCTGCGCCGTCACCGGGCGCATCGTCGGCCTAGCAGGCGGCAACAAGGATTTTCAAGCGTTGGTCTTGGACGAGAACAATTTCCTGAACTGGAAGACGAGCCACCAAGCGCAAGCGTACTGGCAGAGTGGACAGGTGGCTGCGACGAACATTGGCGTGCGCCTTAGCGGCCCCGCCACGTACTACCTGGTCATCAGCAACGTCTTCTCGCCGGTCACGGCGAAGACTCTGAAGGTGGTCGAGAAGTATCCAGCCGATGGGCTAACCGGCGAGCCTGAGGAGCAACTCGTAGCCCATTTCGCCGACCGGTTCAAGGTCGAAGCGCCTGTGCTTACCGAGGGTGCCATCAGCGTTGCCGCTGAAGAGACGCAGGTCGGTGTGAGCGGAAGCTTTGACCGTGACACCATGGGCCAAAGCCCCTACTACGTGCCGGGGATGCGCGTTACCTACCACATCCCGTTCACCGGTGAGGCGACACTCTTCAAGTGTCGGCCGGGGACGTCCTCGTTTAACCCACCAAGGGGCGATGTCGTGGGCAACGACCTTCAGTTCAGGTACGACACCGATGGTGAGGTTGCCGCGACGAAGCGGGCCTTCGATGACGAGCTACAGAAGGTTCGACAGTTCCTTGGGTGGGTGTCGAACGAGGTTACCATGTTCAACGGCACCCTGCCCGCCAAGATTCGAGCGAAGGTCGTAGAGAGGCGCGGTAGGCTTGAGCGCGCAGAGGCTGGGCTGCAATCCCTGGGGTTGCCGGTACATCGCACGCAGCCAGCGACAACGCCCAAGACGGCCCCCGCGAGACCTACGGCTGCGCCCACGCCTCCCACGCGCCCAACATACGATGTGTCACTCTCGTTTGCAGGAGAAAACCGCGATTATGTCGAGCGCATTGCCGAGGCGCTGAGGAAGGCAGGTGTGACGGTCTTCTACGACGGATTCGAGACAGCGACCCTGTGGGGCAAGAATCTCGTTGACCATCTCGCGGACATTTACCAGCATCGCTCCCGCTTTGTCGTCATGTTCATCTCGAAGCCCTACGTGGAGAAGGCGTTCACCACTCATGAGCGCCGACACGCGCAGGCGCGAGCCCTAGTCTTGAAAGAGGAATACATCTTGCCTGCGCGCTTCGATGATACGGAGGTACCTGGCTTAGAGCCCACCGTCGCCTACGCCGACCTTCGCAAGCTTTCGCCGGAACAGTTGGTGGACTTGATTCTCGTGAAGCTAGGCCGCAAGCCTTGAAACAGAGTAACTGAGGCGGGAGGACTCGAACCTCCAGCTTCCCGGTCAACGACCGAGCGGTCTGCCGATTGACCTACACCTCAGAATCCTGCTGTCCTACTCGGCCTTCGCCAACCCCGCGTTCTTCAGTACTGCAAGCATGTCGGTGATCGCCGTCCGGGCCGCGCGTCCACTGTCGCGCCCCCTGAGGGGTCCGCGATGAACGTCGCTGGCATTGACCATCCGTTGACACGATGCCCCCACAGTGAAGCCATGCGCTTGCTGCTCATCCCCGTAGCGTCAAGTCTGCCCGCAGTCCGTGACCATTTGGGTCGGTTTGACGAGAGCCGACCGCTCACTCCAGCCGAGCGGGCCGAACTGTCCCGCCTCCTCGTCGGCGTCGTCGCCGCCAGCGAAGCCCTGCTCGATTACGCGAGGCGGGTGGCGGGAAGGCCGTGCTGGAACTAGGAGGGTCGGGGACGCGGGTTTCCGTACCGCAGTCCGCGATGCGTCTGGGTCACGTGGACGAGAGCCGCGCGCTTACCGCAAGCGGGGCTGACCGAACTTGGTTCCGAGCTACGGCCACGGGTCGCGTCGAACTCTTGCGGCGTAGAAGTCCTCGGCCTGCCGCAAGCTCTTGATCGTCGTGACCGGCCTGCCAACCGGGGACCCCCGGCCCGGGAGCACGGGCACAATTTCTATCCCACCTCGTGGACCTGCCTTGTGGTTGTACCTGGCCCGGTACGACCGGCCCGCGTGGTCGAACTTGAGCTGGCGGTCACGAGGGACCTTCCAGGTTGTCCCCGCCAGCTTCTCGATGCCGAGTACGATCAGGCCGACCCAGGAGGCCACTTGGCGGACGTGCCGCGCCCCCCGGTATTCGTCGAAGAGGTAATCCACGAAATGGTTCGCCAAGCGCTCGGCTGGCGCGGCGACGAGTTGAGCCATGCGAATCCCGGACCTGTAGCGGCTCACGGACGTTAGCACGGTCGCCTGCCGTCGCGCCAGGACGCGGCTCCCACGCTCCACGAAGTTCCCTTGCTACATTTGCTCAATGCGTTGCGTCCTATACCTCGACACGAATCACCTTTCACGTCTCGCGCGGTCCCCAACGGAACCGGCTGTTCAGGCCGTACGCGCTCTGCTCGCTAACGGTGAGGCCCGCCTGGCAATCTCGATTCAGCACCTGTACGAACTAAGCGATCCAGCGTTCGCGAGCCGCGCCGATGTCGGCGCCATGCTGGACGGAGAGCCGCTGGTCTGGGCTATCCACGCGATGCCTGACCTCTTCGACCACGAAGTCCGCGCCGTGCTCTACCGAATCCTGACCGGGTCTACGACAGCACCCTCCGTCTTCTACGACGACGTGCGCCATGCCTGGAACGCGCCGGACGTGGATTTCCCCGCTCCCTCGGGAATGATCGAGGGCTTCACAACGAGCGCAACCTTGAGGCGACGAGTGGAAGCGTCGACTGGCCGTGGCGCGACCCTAGACCGTATGATGAAGACGGCGGCCGCCGTCGTGCAGAATCCAGACGGACCGCTCTTGTCTCGTCTTCGCGACATGCAGATCACCAATACCCCAGCGGGTCTCGTGCTTCCCAAGCCGTATCCGCCCGAGGAGCTGTTGCAGCGTGCCGGTGGCATCCAAGGGTTCCCGGCATACCATGTCTGCCAAGCCTTGACCTTGACGCGCTTGAAGGACACCCGTTTCCCGACGAGCCGGAACGATCTAATAGACGAGTGGCACGCCCTGTACTCTCCCTACGCGACGGTGACGGCGCTGGATCGCGCGACCGTAGGACGATGCAAGTCCGCCAAGCTGCCGCACATCAGTCGAATTACGGCTCGTCTTGAGGACGTGCCGGGCATCCTAGCGCAATCCCGTTCGCCGCGTGGACGTGTAGGAGCGCGGTGAGTTATGGTATTCCTAAGCCTCCTCTTCTGGGGGTTTCTCGGATCATACGTCGTTCACGTCCTTGACGAAGCCCTTCTCAACGGCGGCTTCGTTAAATGGATTGCAGAAAACTTCTGGCCGACTTATCGCGAGCGGATGTTCTTCTGGTTCAACGCGGCGGCAATTGCGGCCATCGCCGTCAGTAACGTTCTCTTTGACAATCTTGGCGGCCATTGGGTCATACTGCCGCTCGTCTGGGTGGCAGGGTTCGTCACCCATGCTCTGACCGTTCACTTGTATTGGACCATTCGCCGCAACACCTACTCGCCGGGCTTGCTCACCAGCCTGCTCTACATAGTCGTCTTCTACCTCTTGATCAGGTACGGCCTTGGCCGACATCTCATTTCGGGTGCGGACTTCGCTATCGGAACGGTGGTGGGCGTTGCGACCGTGGGTACGTTCTTGACCGTGGGACCGACTGTGCTCTTTCCCTGGCTCACTCGTCGTCATCACTAATCGCGGGATGTACTACGTCAACGTGTAGCAGCGCGGTGTACCAGAGCGCGTCGTGCCTTCGAGCTGCCGACTCCTGTCCTGACTAAAGGCAAAACGAAAGGCCCACCGCCACGAGGGAAATGGCGGTGGGCCACGAACATTCTAAAAGTGTGCCGAAGTGTGCCGGACCATGTTTTCCGATGGTTGCAGTTGAGCACAAAATCTTGTCTATACTATCGGATGCTCCGTGCTCAACGCTCACGCTGCACAGATTATCAGGCGTGCGCTCTAACCACCTGAGCTACAGGCCCTCACCGCCACCCCACCCCTCACCGTTGCACGACGCTACGACGCCACGTCGTAAGAGTGACCCCTCACGCCTCTTCGTTAAACGTAGCGTCGTGGCGTCATGTAACGGTCCTCACTCCCAGTCCCGGCGCGGTCCCGGTCCCTTCTTCGGCCGGAACTCATCGTCCTCTTCGTCGTCGAACTCGTCATCCAGGTCGTCGTACTCGTCGAGATCGTCCAGGTCCTCCTCTTCAAGCTCGTCCTCATCCAGTTCGTCGTCGAAGTCCTCGTCCAGGTCCTTGTCCTCTTCGAAGTCTCCGAACTGCTCTTCGCCGAGACTGTCGCCGCGACGCTTGAGCGACCAGTCCGACGTCTCGCGGGACAACATTGTCACCCCCAGCTAGGGTTACGGTTGTTGTTTGAACGAGCTTCCCGACTCTCTCCCTACGACTCCTCCGCCGACCGCGCGTTCCGCGCCAGCTTGCGCCGCTCCGTGGCGCCCAGCGCGCGCTTGCG
>WNGL01003040.1_pt1 | contig 20196 bp, 16 predicted proteins | sample 5400591 | NCBI WGS metagenome assembly WNGL01 (sample SAMN13153377, study PRJNA577476) | soil metagenome | isolation source: 80 cm soil or saprolite under Garry oak tree replicate 1 | place: USA:California | collected 2016-06-15 | reverse complement strand
CCAGAAGGTCTTGTCGATGATCCACTGGGCGCGGCGTGGATCGTGCTCGACGAGGATCTCCAGAGTGGGGCCGCCCTGCTGAGAGTGCCGTGCCTCATCGGTCTGGATCGACGAGATCATATTGGCGAAGTTGATGTCGCCGGATTCCAGCGCGTCCGCGGCCAGCGCGACGAACTGGACATTGGTGAACCCAGTCTCGAACGTGAACGGCAGCTGGATCGCGACATCGACCACGTTCGGGTTCATCATCATGCCGTCGAAGGTGGCCCGGGCCGCGATGATGCCCCACTGGTTGGTCTGGTACGCCTTGTGCGCCCAGTCGTACTGTGGATCCTTGCCGACCAGCCCATGCGGGAAGTACAGGCTGATCTGGGCATGACGGGTCTCGTCCAGGGCTCCGAAGATCGCCATGTTGCGCCACGCCGGCGACAGGCCGAAACGCGCCATCCGCAGCTCCGCGTAGACGGCCAGGTCCTCGACGAGGGCGACCGAGCCGAAATGCTCCTTCGCCACCGACTTCCAGCCCTCGTCCAGCTGGTCGAAAACCCGGGATTTCTGCAGCACCGCCTTCACCGAGTAGGCGCCGGTCTCCTTCTCTCGCTGTGTCGCCACGTACTCGGGATAGGTCACCTTGTACGGCTCGTCCCACTTCGCCCAGGCCTCGCGGGGAACCTTTCCCTGCCCCGACATCCACTCCGGGAACACCGCCTCGTAGTCCACGTAGGACAGTTCCCAGTCGAGGTCGCGTGCGATGTCATACCACTTTTCGCGCGCCATGCGTGCCATGGTCTCCTCCTGCTGCGTCCTAATCGACCTCCAGGCAGCCGAGTTGCTTCTTCCAGCCCACGTTGTCCCAGTAGGCGACGATGTCGTCGATCAACCCGTCGCCGGTCACATGGAACAAGAACAGATGCGGTACCTGGTAGTGGCCGCCGGTGCAGGCGATAATGCCGAAGTCCTTGGCCTGCCTCCCGCCGATGCCGACCTCCGCCGCGACATTGCCGTCTCCGTCAGCGCTGAGGTTGGTCACGGCGTTGGTCAGATCGGGGAATGCGTCAATCAAAGTTGTCCAGATCACCTTGCCGACGGTGCACACCTTGCCTTCGCCGTACAGCACTCGCTGACGGCCCCATACCTCGAACGGCACGTAGCGGAAGCCGGCGCCCTCCGCGCACAGGTCAACCATGCGCTCGACATCGTGCGCCCGGTAGGCGTCAAAGAACGCGCGGACCACCGCCTCAGCGCTGTCTTCGCGAGGTGCCGTGCCGGTGCCCGCCCGGAGTGCCTCGGTAGTCATCGCCACCTCACCCCGCCGTGATCGTGACCTTATCAAGCCGTTTGACGCCGAGCCGGCGATAGAGCTGGTTCTGGTCCCAGTACGCGATGACAGCGCTGATCCGGTCGTCCGGCGTGACCTTAAGCATCCAGGCCTGGTCGAGATCGAAGTGCTTCTCCTGGTTGGCCACCGCAAGAAAGGCATCGGCCTGGGTGCCGTCAATGGTGATCTCGGCCACCGCGGTGTTGTCGCCGGTCACGAACAGCCGCCGTACGCGCACCAGCAGGTCCGGGAAGGACCTGGCCAGCTCACGCAGGTAGCACGCACCGGCAGCCGTCATCGGGCCGTGCCGGTTCAGCGGGACCAGGGACACGGTGGCGTCCGGCGTCATCATGCCGAGGATCTCGTCCACCTCTCCGGCCTCGATGTGGCCGAAGAACTTCTCCGCCAGGCTGCGCGCGCTCAACGGTTCACGCCCTCAGCCGCTTCAGCTGGGCGCCGGCGGCGGCTTCGGCCGATCCCGGGTTCTGCCCGGTGATCAGGTTCCGGTCCACGACCACATGGGACACCCAGGCCGCATCGCCGTCGTCGAAGATCGCGCCACGGTTCTTCAGCGCCGCCTCCAGGTACCAGGGCATGCCCATCTTCCCCGCCTTGGTCTGATCTTCCTCCTCGTCGGTGAATGCGGTCATCCTGTAGCCGTCGAACATCCACGCCCCGTCGATCTCCGGGGCGGCCAGCAGTGCCGCCGGCCCGTGGCACAACGCGGCGATGGTCTTGCCCGCGCCGTGCATCAACCGCAGGACACGGCCGACATCAGCGCTATCCGCTAGGTCAACCATCGCCCCGTGGCCACCCGGGATGAATACTCCCTCGAAGTCCAGGATCTCCTCATCGGTGAGCGCGGCCAGATTGCCGGGCTGCTGCAGTCCGGGAAGCCTGGCGAGGATCCCGGCCGCACTTTGCGCCCTGGCCTGGCTGGCCTGCCACACCTCGTCCCGGATCTCCTTGACCCGCTCCACGGACAGCCGGCTCGTCACCTCATCGTCCTCCGCGAGCACCTCGATGAAGTCGATGTTGCGCCGCCAGGCCCTGTGCGCTGCCGATTCAACTGCCTTGCGGGCCTCGGCCGGCTCCGTGCCAGTATCCAGCAGGGCGAGGTAGACCCGTCGGACCGCCACCAGGTTCAGCTCGCTGAAATGCGTGAACGTCACCCGCACGCGGTCCTGGTGATAGGCGAACCTGCGCAGCACCGAGAACATGAAGTCCTCGTCCACCTGCGGATAGTGGAAGAACGGCTCGAGGCCCCACGGGTCCGGCTGTGGCACCTTCCCATCCGGGGTGGCGATCACCACGTCAATGCCCGCGGCGACGAACGCCTCATGGGGCTTGCGGACCTCTTCCGCCCGGTAGCCGGTCGGATGATCGCTGCCGTCCGCCAATCTGATCGTCCGCGCGCTGGATACGATCATGAGCAGCTTCGCCATGCGAGCTCCTGTGATAACGAGGGTGGCGGGCTCGCCGCTGCGAACGACGTCTGGTGAACGTCACAAACATCCTGCCCCGCCCGGAGCGGGGAAACAACCGAATGCCACCAGAACTTCGCTCATGGTGGCGGCAACTCGAAGGTGCCGTCCGGGACGAGGCCGAGCCCGGGCAGGCGGAGCTGCCCGGTGGCGACCGACTCGACACTGCCGAGCATGCGGCGACGTACACCGTCACCCGTGCCGTGCAGGAACTTCTCGGCTCCGGCGAGGGTGTGGTACCGGAACAGCCCCTCGCCCAGCCTCGTCAGCATCAGGTACTTATAGTTGATGAGGCCCTTGAGTTTCTTGAGCATCTTCCACAGCAGCTCACGCGCGATGACTGTTGTGCTGGCGGCGACCTTGCTGATCTCCATGCTGACGTCGCAGGAGGACTTTCCGTAGCCGACGACCACGACGTGCTTGCCGCGGGCACCCGACGTGAGCGCCTCGCGTCTTCACAGCAGGCACCCAACTCGGCTACCGGCTAACCGGAAAGTCCGCGGCGATGGTGACATCGCGTAGCGGAGGTAGCCGAGAAGGTTCACCCGGTCCGGGCGGAACGCATTGCAGCTAGCCGGGGGGCGCAAGTAGGCGCTGGCATCGATGATCTCGGCTGGCCTGCGAGAAATCCTTAGATGAACCACATGGATCGGCGAGAGAGACGACATGTCTGACCCGAACTCCACATTGTCCGCATGGCAGCTGGCCATCATGGCCGTGGTAATAGTCGCATCGCTGGCGGCGTGGCTCATCGCCGTATACCTAGCCGACCGGGATCCCCGCCGCCATGACCGCGCGGGGGCCGCATCACCCGGCAAGGCGACCGAGACGGCCTCAGCAGGCAGCATCAACGCCGCGGCGGCCGGCGAGCGTGAGCCGACGCGGCAGGCCGGAAGCCGGAAGGCCGCATAGCTCGGAGCCGGCTGGCAGTGTCTGGCTATCACACCCGGCTGGCGGCACACGGATGGCGCGCGATCCGGAGCCAGGGGGCATCGTTCGCGATGGTCCACGCGACGGCAGAGAATGGTCTCGTTCCCGACCCCGGGGGTGGACCATGCGGCTTCGGCAGATCGCACCAGTAGCGTTGGTCCTCGGGTTGACCATCGCGGGTTTCTTCGGGACCATTTTGCTCGGTGAGCGAGACGCGAGCATAGGCTCCCAGCACCGCGCCGAGGTCGCGGCCGTGCAGATCCGCGAGCGCGTCGAGCAAGGATCCTCCCTCGCAGAGAGCCTACGCCGACTCATGGAGAGCCTCGCCGGGTACCAGTTCCCGAGCGCGGAGTTCCAGAGCAACGCATCGAGATGGCTCATACCGGGTTTCTCAGCCGCTGCATGGGTCGAGCAGGTTCCTGCTTCGCAGCGTGCTGCGTACGAGCGGCGGACCGGCAACTCCATCGTTGCGCAAGACCGGCAACTCAGGATCGTGCCTATCGGCGCGCGCGCCTCGTATCTGCCGGCAACCTTTGTCTCCGGCGTCCCTCCCATGGAGGTGCCCGGCACCGATCTTGGCGGCGAACCAGGCCTGGCTGCGGCGGTGACCCGTGCGAGCACGGTTTATGACGTAGCCGCAACCTCTCTGGCCACCCTGCGAGACGGTACGGAGGGGCTCTTTCTCGTTATGTTCGCTCCGCTTTCCTCCGGCGGGCTCGCCAGACCGGGGTTCGTGGTGTTGTTCGTGTCAGCAGACTTGTTGCGCTCGGCAGCTACAGACACCGCGCCGGTGCAGCTCACCGTCGGCGGCACCTCCGCTGGAGATCTTGCGGGCGCGGCAGCCGTGCGCAGCACGTTCACAGAGGCCGAACAGCGATTCGACGTTGCAGTGCCGCAGGAATCGGTACGAGGCGCCGCGGCGGTCCTGCCCTGGATCATCCTCGCCGCCGGCCTGGTCCTCTCCGCCCTCACCGGCGCGCTCGGGATCAACGCGGCGCGGCGAGCCAGGGCGCAGGGCGAGCTCGACCGTATCTTCAATCTTTCTTCGGACCTGATCGCGGTCGCCGATTTCGGTGGACATTTCACGCGCGTCAATCCGGCCGTTGAGCAGGTTCTCGGCTACACGCCTGAAGAGTTCCTAGCGCGGCCGTACCTCGAGTTCGTCCATCCGGATGACCGTGAGAAGACTGCTGCGGAGGCGTACCGGATCCGCCAGGGGAAGAAGGTCACGTCGTTCGAGAACCGGTACGTCCGCAAGGACGGCTCGTACAGAGTGCTTGAGTGGACGTCGACTCCCGTCCTTGACGAGGGGCTCATGTACGCGGTGGCACGCGACGTTACAGAGCGCCGACAGGCCGAAAGCGAGCAGGCGGCCAGGCGGCGTGTGGCGACGCTCGTCGCGAGGGGCGTGTCGCCGACGGAGGTGTTCTCGGCTGTTGCCGAGGAGGTGGAGCGGCTTCTCGACGCCCAGGCCACGGCGATCGGGCGGCTGGAGCCCGACGGGACGATGGTGATCGTTGCCAGCAGCGGGACCGCCAGAGACGAACTGCCGGTGGGCATTCGCTCGACGCTCGAGTCGGAAATGGCATTGACCACAGTGGTACGAACCGGCCGGCCAACTCGCATCGACGACTACAGCCACGCCTCGGAGTTCGTCAGTCGCAGGGTGCAACGGCTGGGGATTCGTTGCAGCGTGGCGGTCCCGATCCTGGTCGGAGGGTCCCTATGGGGGTCGGTTGCCGCCGGGACAAGCCGCGGGCCGTTCCCTGCCGATACCGAGCAGCGCATGGCGGATTTCACGGACCTTGTCGCAACCGCGATCGCGAATGCGGACAGCAGGTCGGCGCTTGCCGCCTCGCGCAGGCGGATCGTCGCCACGTCGGACGAGACTCGCCGCCGGATCGAGCGAGATCTCCACGATGGTACGCAGCAGCGACTGGTCTCCCTCAAACTGGCACTGCGCGCCGCGGAAGCGGATGTCCCTCCCGACCTGGGCGACCTTCGAGCCGAGCTGTCAGCCATCGCGGCCGGGCTGACGGATGCGGTTGTAGAGCTACAGGAGATCGGGCGCGGGATCCACCCGGCGATCCTTTCCAAGGGCGGTCTCGGCCCGGCTTTGCGAGCGCTCGCGAGGCGCTCGACGATCCCCCTCGAGCTCCACGTCACGATGGACACGCAACTCCCCGAGCCGATCGAGGTCGCGGCGTACTACGTTGCGTCCGAGGCTCTGGCCAATGCCGCGAAGCATGCGCAGGCGCCGCTCATGGAAATTTCGCTCACAACGGGCAACGGCAGCCTGTTGCTGTCCGTCCGCGACGACGGCGTCGGCGGCGCGGACCCCAACCAGGGCTCCGGGCTGGTCGGCTTGCAAGATCGCGTCGAGGCGCTCGGCGGGACGATCAGGATCGATAGCCCGCGCGGTGGCGGAACCTCCCTCCTCGTCACGCTTCCGCTCGACGTCGAGTCAGCAGAGACAAGAACAGGCAGCCGGACCAGCCAGCCGTGATGTTCGGAACCGGCCGCTTCCGGGCGATGATTCGAACCTGCCAGCACCCAGCTGCTGAGGAACACGCCGACCTGTTCGCGTGGCTGGCTCCCGCGATAGGACTCGAACCTATAACCTGCCGGTTAACAGCCGGACGCTCTGCCGATTGAGCTACGCGGGATCGACCCGCATAAGAGTAGCGCACCCGCGGCGGAGACGTGACGCCGGCGGGGCATGGCAGGCCGTGTTTATCAGAGCCTTACCTGACGAGTACTCTCGCGTTGTGGGGGAAGGTCATGTCTACACGTGACGTACACGCGCGAAAGGGGTGCCAGATGCGATTCCGCGCCACATTCCTTGCGGGGTTCGCAGCCGGCTTCGTGGCCGGCACGCGGGCCGGCCGCGAGCGCTACGAGCAGATGAAGAAGCTGGGCCGGAAGGCGGCCGAGAACCCGGCCGTGCGCCGGACCACCCGGGCCGCGGGCGAGAAGGCCGCCGAGCTGACCAAGGTCGCGAAGGACAAGGCCGCGGAACGGGTGCCCAAGCTCACCGAGACGGCGAGGAGCAGCGCCAGCAAGGTGCGCGGGCAGCTCGACCGGATACCCGGCCGGCACGCCGCTAGCGAGCCCGGGGCCGAGAGCGAGCACGCGGCCGTGAACGGCACCCGCCCCGTCGACTAGGGACGGAGCCGGCTGAGGCCGGACCGCCTGGTCTTCGCCGTCGAACCTGCCGAGGGTCTAGCCGCCCCCGCGTGAGCGGGGGCGGAAGATTCAGTCGAGGTACTCGCGCAGCATCTGAGCGCGGCTCGGGTGACGGAGCTTGGCCAGGGTCTTCGACTCGATCTGCCGGATCCGCTCCCTGGTCACGCCGAACTCCCGGCCGACTTCCTCCAGCGTCCGCGGATGCCCGTCGGTGAGGCCGAACCGCAGCTGGATGATCCGCTGCTCGCGTTCGGCCAGCTCGTCCAGGACCCGCTCCAGCTGGTCCTGCAACATGATGAACGCCGCGGCCTCGATCGGCACCACGGCGTCCGCGTCCTCGATGAAGTCCCCCAGATCGGACTCTTCCTCGCCGATCGGGGACTGCAGCGATACCGGCTCCTGGGCGATCCGCTGGATCTCGGCGACCCGTTCCGGCTCGAGGCCCATCTCGGCGGCGATCTCGTCCGCGGTGGCTTCCCGGCCGAGTTCCTGGTGGAGCTGGCGCTGGACCCGGGCCAGCTTGTTGATCGTCTCGACCATGTGCACCGGCACCCGGATGGTCCGGGCCTGGTCGGCGATGGCCCGGGTGATGGCCTGCCGGATCCACCAGGTCGCGTACGTGGAGAACTTGTAGCCGCGGGTGTAGTCGAACTTCTCCACCGCGCGGATCAGCCCGAGGTTCCCCTCCTGGATGAGGTCGAGGAAGACCAGCCCGCGGCCGATGTAGCGCTTGGCGATCGACACGACCAGCCGCAGGTTCGCCTCGATCAGCCGCTGCTTGGCCTTCACCCCCTCGCCGACCAGCAGCTCCAGGTCGCCGTTGACGGCACCGAGCATGGGGAAGCCGCCGCCCAGCTTCTCCTCGGCGAACAGGCCCGCCTCGATCGCCTTGGCCAGCTCGACCTCGTCCTCGGCGGTCAGCAGCGGCACGCGGCCGATTTCCCTGAGGTAGATCCGGACCAGGTCGCTGGTGGACGCGCGCCTGCCGACTTCGGCGGCCCGCTCGGCCTGCCGGATCTCGGCCTCGGTGTCGTCCTCGGTCGGCACGTCGAGTACGTCGACGCCCTCCTCGGTGAGGGCACGCACCGCCGCGTCGATGGCTTCCGGCGGAAGGTCGGCACGGTCGAGCGCCACCATGACGTCGGCTATGGTCAGGGAACCGCGCTCTCGTCCTAGCGCCACGAGATCCGTCAGCTGCTCTGCTGGTGATGGTCCGTTCGTTAGCACGGTGAGAGTCACGGGACCAGTCTGCGTCACGAAGCCGTGGTTACGGGGGACCTAATTTTGTTACCCCCCGGCTACTTAACAGTCCCCGGCGTCCCGCCGATAATCGCGCGCGGGACCGGCCTCAGGCCCCCGCGGCCCGGTCGAGCAGCGCCTTCCTGCGTTTCTCCAGTCCCACCAGGTCCCCGAACATCCTGTTGTAACCGGCCTGCTCGTCCACCGGATTCATGCGCTGCAGCCGGGCCTTGACCGAGGTGATCTCCCGGCTGACCGCGAGCTGGCCGACCTGGGCCAACAGGATGTCGGCGTACCTGGCGTCCGGTTCGCCGTCGATCCGCAGTGGCTCGACGGCCAGCGCGGTCACGAACGACTGCGCCCGCTCGTTCGGCGCCTGCTCACGCAGCCGGGCGGCCCATTGCCGCGGGCTGCTGCCACCGCTGGTCGCGCCGCCGCACGCCGCGATCAGCGTGTAGACCGCGCCATGCACGGGGGCGGTGAACGCGTCCGCGCCGAGCGCGTCGAACTCGGGCCCGCACAGCGCTGGGCGCTGCACCGCGAGCTTCAGCGCCTCGCGCTCCACCTGGACGACCGGATCCCCCAGGTCGTAGGGCTGGCCGGACCCTTGACCGCCGTCGCCGGTGCCGCCGCCATTAGATCCGAACGGGCCCCGCTGCGCGCCCCGGTTTCCCGGCGAGCGGTCCTGGCCGGGCCTGCGCCGCGCCGGGCTCTGCTCGCTCCGGGGGGGACGACCCCCCCGCGCCCCCCCGGGGCCGGTGTCCCCCGCGTGCGCCCGGATCCTGGCCAGCACGAACCGCTCGTCCATCATGCCGAGCCAGCGGTCCAGGTTGACCGCGTACCTGGTGCGCAGCCCCTGGTCCTTGATCCTGGCCACGATCGGCGCGGCCTCGTCCAGCGCCGCGAGCTGCCCCTCGGTGGTGTTCAGGTCGTGGTGGCCGAGCACGCCCTTGACGGCGAACTCGAACAGCGGGACCCGGCGGGCGATCAGGTCACGCACCGCCTGGTCGCCGTGCGTCAGCCGCACGTCGCACGGGTCCAGGCCGTCGGGCTGCACGGTCACGAACGTCTGGGTGACGAACTTCTCCTCCAGGCTGAACGCGCGGATCGCCGCCCGCTGGCCGGCCGCGTCGCCGTCGAAGGTGAAGATCACCTCGCCGGCCGACCCCTCGGTGTCCATGATCAGCCGGCGCAGCACCTTGACGTGGTCCTCGCCGAACGAGGTGCCGCAGGTGGCCACCGCGGTGGGCACCTGGGCCAGGTGGCAGGCCATCACGTCGGTGTAGCCCTCCACGATGACCACCTGCCTGCGCTGCGCGATCTCGCGCTTGGCCAGGTCCGCCCCGTACAGCACGGTGCTCTTGCGGAACAGCGAGGTCTCCGGCGTGTTCAGGTACTTCGGGCCGTCGTCGGCGGGGTCGAGCTTGCGGGCGCCGAACGCGATCACGTCGCCGGACAGGTCACGGATGGGCCACATCAGCCGGCCGCGGAACCGGTCCCGGGTGCCGCGGTTGCCCTCCCTGGACAGGCCCGCGGCGATGAGCTCGCTGTCGGTGAAGCCGCGGCCGCGCAGGTGCCGGGTCAGGTCCTCCCACGCCATCGGCGAGTAGCCGACGCCGAACCGCTGGACGTCGGCGAGCTCGAAGCCGCGTTCGGCCAGGAAGGCGCGGGCGGGCGCGGCGTCGGATCCGCCCAGCCGTTCGGCATAAAAATCGGCGGCGGCCCGGTGCGCGTCGATCAGCCTGCGCCGCTGGCTCTGTTCCTGGCCCGGGACGTAGCCCCCCTGCTCGTAGCGCAGGTCGATGCCCGCCCGGCCGGCCAGCCGCTCGACCGCCTCGACGAAGCTGAGCCCGTCGATCTTCTGCACGAACTTGATCGCGTCGCCGCCCTCGGCGCACGAGAAACAGTAGAAGAGTCCGCGGGCGGGGGTGACGTTGAACGAGGGTGTTTTCTCCTCGTGGAACGGGCATAGCCCCTTGAGTGAGCCGCCGCCCGCGTTGCGCAGCTGCAGGTACTCGCCGACCACCTCGTCGATGGGCGACCGCTCGCGAACCGCCGCGATATCCTCGTCGCGGATCCGCCCAGCCACCATGTACCTCCGCTCACCACACCCCGACGCCGCGAGTCTAGTCCGGCCCGCCGACATTGGACGCGCATCCGGGCCTTAGCCTGGGCGGGTGGCCGATCTGCTTGTGCTGTGGGACGTGGACTACACGCTGGTGAGCGCCGACGGCCTGGGCACGCGCCTGTACGAGGTGGTGTTCCGGGAGATGTTCGGCCGTGAGCTGACCGCGGTCGCGCCGAAGGCCGGGCGGACCGACCGGGCCATCGTCGGCGACACCCTCGCGCTGGCCGGGGTATCGCACGCGCAGGTCGACCCGTTCCTCGCCGCGCTGGCGCGGGCCGCCGCGGATGGCGCCGTTCCCGGCCAGGTCCGGCCGATGGCCGGCGCGACCGCGGCCATCGCTGCGCTGGCGTCGTTCGGCGGGCCGGCGTCGTTCGGCGGGCCGGCCGCCGCCGGGATCCGCCAGTCGGTGCTCACCGGCAACATCAGGCCGCTGGCCGCGCTGAAGCTGCGCCGGGCCGGGCTGGGCGATCATCTCGACCTGGACGCCGGCGCGTACGGCGACGCGCACGAGGTCCGGGCCGAGCTGGTGGCGGTGGCCCGGCGGGCGGCCAGCCAGGCCTACGGCGCGGACTTCTCCGGCCCGGCCACCGTCCTGGTCGGTGACACGCCGCTGGACGTGGAGGCCGCGCTGGCCACCGGGGCGCGGGTAGTGGCCGTCGCGACCGGCAGCTACGCCGCGGCGGACCTGACCGCGGCGGGCGCGCACGTGGTCCTGCCCGACCTGACGGACGCCGCCCAGGTGCTCGCCGCCGTGGCCGCTGCCGGTCCGGTCACTGGCCCTGGCCGGGAGGGGGCAGCAGGCCGCGCTCGATAGCGGTGGTCACCGCCGCGGTGCGGCCGGATACGCCCAGCTTGCCGAACGCGCGCAGCAGATGCGTCTTCACGGTGGCCTCGCTGATGAACAGCGCGCGGCCGATCTCCGCGTTGGTCCGGCCGCGCGCGACCTGAGCCAGGACCTCGGTCTCCCGGGCGGACAGTGACTCGCGCGGCGGCCTGCGGACGTGGCTGACCAGCGCTCTCCCCCGGGCATCTCCCAGCTGACCCGCGCGGCCGCGGCCGGCCGGCCGCCGAGCGAGCCGGGATCGCCTTCGGCGACGATGCGCCCGGCCGCGATGACCGCGATCCGGTCGGCTAGCGCCTCGGCCTCGTCCAGGTAGTGCGTGGTCAGCACGATCGTCGTGCCGTCCCCGCGCAGCGTCTTGATCAGCTCCCAGAACTGGCGGCGGGCCTCCGGGTCGAAGCCGGTGGTCGGCTCGTCGAGGAAGAGCAGCTCGGGCCGCCCGACGATGCCCAGCGCGACGTCCAGCCTGCGAGTCTGGCCGCCGGACAGGTTGCTGATCCGCGACCGCGCCTTGGCGGTCAGCCCGACCAGGTCGATGGCCTCTTCCGGCTGCCGCGGCCGCGGGTAGAACGCGGCGAAGTGCCCGACCATCTCGAGCACGGTGAGTTCCGGCCCGGCGCTGGCCAGCTGCAGGACGATGCCGATCCTGGCCCGCCATGCCCGGCCGGCCTGGGCCGGGTCCTGCCCGAAGACCGTCACGGTGCCCTGGTCCCGGTGGCGGAAGCCCTCGAGGATCTCCACCGTGGTGGTCTTGCCTGCGCCGTTCGGGCCGAGCAGCCTGGTCCGCGGCGGATACGTATCCGCCTGCAAGGCTTCCACCGCCCGGGCCGACCGGTGCAGCCTGACGCCTTTAGCCACCAGGACGTGGCGCTCATGCGGGACGGTCACATGGATCGGATTCGCCAGCTTATCGGCAAGCCCCTGCAATTCAGCGGCCGTGTGGTAGCTGAGCATCGCACCCGGGCCCGCCGAGAGAACCGCTGCCCACAGTCGCGCGCGGCGGCCGGGCACTCCGGTGAAAGTCGCATAGACCCCACGATGCATTAAGCGCCACCGGCCGCTCCGCAGCCTGAACTTGATCATGTCCGTCGAGAGCCCGGCCCGAATGGCTTGCGAGCGGGAGACGACGCCATTCTGCTGCCCGGCCAGGTAGCGGAGGGCAGAGGGGAGCTCACTTTCCATAGCGGCCAGTGTGATGGCACCCACCGACATTTACCCGGGCCCCGAAGATCGGGAAAAGTTCCGTTGTCTCGCATCGGGCGAGACGGACGGGTCTTTTGGTGCCAGATGAGCCATTGGGAAATTTAGCACTCCGAGAAGTACGGGGCCTATGTGATTTTTGGGTCTAAAGGGACTTCAGTTGAGGGTGGGATCCGGCGGGTTAGAGGTCGGGGAGGGGGATAGCGGGGTCGGTGAGGCGGGCGGGGTCTACGGGGCGGGCGGAACGGATCAGGGACTGGATGTCGTCGTTGACGTCCCAGACGTTGACGTTCATGCCGGCGATCACGGCGCCGCCGGAGAGCCAGAACGCGACGAACTCCAAGGTGGCCGGGTCGCCGCGGTAGAGGACCTGGTCGTAGCGGCCCGGCTCGGGCAGGCCCGCGCACTCCATGCCGAGCTCGTACTGGTCGCTGTAGAAGTAAGGCACCCGGTCGTACGTGACGGGCTGGCCGAGCATGGACCGGGCGGCAGCCGGGCCGCCATTCAGGGCATTGGCCCAGTGCTCGACGCGGACCCGGCGGCTGAGCAGCGGGTTGAACGAGTTCGCGACGTCGCCGGCAGCGAAGATGTTCACGTCCGAGGTGCGCAGGGCCGCGTCGGTCAGCACGCCGTTACCCGTCTCAAGCCCGGCGCGGGCGGCCAGGGCGTCGTTCGGGACCGCGCCGATGCCGACGACCAGGACGTCGGCGGGGATCTCGGCGCCGCTGGACGTGATGACCATGCCGGGACGGAACTCGACCGCCTTCTCGCCGAAGCGGAACTCCACGCCGTGCGCCCGGTGCAGGTCGGCGAAGACGGCGCCGAGCTCGGGACCGAGCTGGTCGTGCAGCGCGCCGGACTGCGGCTCGAGCACCGTCACCGGGCAGTCCGCCGAGCGGGCGGCCGCGGCGGTCTCCAGGCCGATCCAGCCGGCCCCGGCGACCGCGACCCGGGTGCCCCGCTGGAACGCCGCCCGGAGCCGGCCGGAATCCGCCAGCGTGCGCAGGTAAAGCACCTCCTCGCGGTCCGAGCCGGGGAAGCTGAGACGGCGCGGCGAGGCGCCGGTCGCGAGCAGCAGCTTGTCGTAGGACAGCTCCCCTTCGCCGCCGGGCCCCGAGGTGGTGACGGTGCCGGACGCAGGCCCGGCGCCCCGGTCGATCGCCGTGACGGTGACGCCCTCGCGCAGGTCCACGCCGTGTTCGGCGTACCAGCCGACGGCGTGCACGTAGACCGAGTCACGCGGGTCCTTGCCGAGCAGGTAGCCCTTGGACAGCGGCGGGCGCTCGTACGGGCGCTCCGGCTCCGCGCCGAGCAGCACGATCTCGCCGTCGAACCCCTCGGCCCGCAGCGTCTCGGCGGCCTTGGCCCCGGCCAGGCTGGCGCCGGCGATCACAAAGGTAGGCATGCGCCCTAGGCTACGACCCGCCGGGTGCGCAGAGGCGGTGATGCCAGGCAATGGCCGACGTGTCGGTCAGCGAGGCCACCTGGTCGACGACGACGCGGCAGCGCGCGGCGTCGGTGCCGGCCGCCGCCCAGGCCGGGCGCAGCAGGGGGTCGAGGGCCTGCGGGGCGCCGCGCTCGACGGCGTGGGCCAGTTCGGTCAGCAGCTCGCGCTCCCTGGCCTGGGCCGCGAGCACTCCCGCCCGGGTCATCACGTAGTGGGCCGTGATGGCCTTGAGCAGGGCGCATTCCAGGCGCTGCCGACGCGGGACGACAAGGTCCGCGGCGTACTGGGTGAGGGAGTGACCCCTGGGACTAGTGTGACTTGACGGGCTAGTGGTGCTGGAAGGCGTCAGGTGGGCGCCGGCGACGGTGGCCTCCTGGGCGGCCACGCAGAAGCGGCCGATGAGCTCGCTGGTCAGGTTCTTCAGGGCGGCCACGGTGTCCGGGCCGCCGTCGTAGCTGGCCGGCCAGATGTCCAGGGCGAGCAGCGCCTCGAGGACCTCGGTGAGCTCGGCTTCGGAAACGCCGTCGTCGCAGAAGGTGGCGGCGGTGCGGGACACCAGGGTCCGTTCGGTCGGCGATTTAAGGTTCTTGAACGTGATGAGGCCCGCGTGGAACCCGTCCTCCATGTCGTGCACCGAGTAGGCCACGTCGTCGGCCCAGTCCATGACCTGGGCTTCCAGGCATCGCCGCCGGGGCGGAGCGCCTTGCCTGATCCAGCCGAAGACCTCGGCGTCCTCGGCGTAGGCGCCAAATTTACTTCCCGGTTCGCCGAACCAGGGGTACTTGAGGGTGGCGTCGAGGGTGGCCCGGGTCAGGTTCAGGCCGGCCCCGGCGACCTTGGGCTCGAGCCTGGTCAGCAGCCGCAGCGACTGGGCGTTGCCCTCGAAGCCGCCGAACGGGGCGGCCAGCTCGTTGAGGGCGGCCTCGCCGTTGTGGCCGAACGGGCTGTGGCCGATGTCGTGGGCCAGGCAGGCGGCGTCCACCAGATCCGGGTCGCAGCCGATTTCCTGGCCGAGTTCGCGCCCGATCTGGGCGCACTCCAGCGAGTGGGTGAGCCGGGTCCGCGGGAAGTCGGCCGAGCCGGCCGTCACGACCTGGGTCTTGGCCGACAGCCTGCGCAGCCCGGCGCAGTGCAGCACGCGGGCCCGGTCTCGCTCGAAGTCACTGCGCCCGGCCCGCTTGGGTGGCTCGGCCACCCAGCGGGCCGTGGCGCTCTCGTCGTACCCCTGCGTCACCCTTACCTTTTACCTGCTGTCGGAGCCGCCCGCACCCAGCGCCGCGCGGCCTGCCTCCAGGCGGGCGATCGGCACGCGGAACGGCGAGCAGGACACGTAGTTCAGGCCTACCTGGTGGAAGAAGTGCACCGACTCCGGGTCGCCGCCGTGCTCGCCGCAGACGCCGACCTCGAGGTCCGGCCGGGCGGCCCGGCCTTCCCGGACCGCGATGTCGACCAGGCGGCCGACGCCGTCGCGGTCGATCGTCTCGAACGGCGAGACGCCGAAAATGCCCAGCTCGATGTACCGGCTGAAGAACGCGCCCTCCACGTCGTCCCGGGAGAAGCCCCAGGTCATCTGCGTCAGGTCGTTGGTGCCGAAGGAGAAGAACTCCGCGCTGGCGGCGATCGGGCCCGCGTTCACCGCGGCCCGCGGCACCTCGATCATGGTGCCGATCATGGTGTGCACGTGGGCGCCGGTCTCTTCCTCGACGTCCTTGAGGACCTTCTCGGTGCGCTCGCGCATGATCTCCATCTCCTGCACGGTGGCGGTGAGCGGGATCATGACCTCCGGGCGCGGGTCCTTGCCCGCCTGCTTGAGCTCGGCGGCCGCGTGCGCGATCGCGCGGACCTGCATCTCGAACAGGCCGGGGATGACCAGGCCGAGCCGGACGCCGCGCAGGCCGAGCATCGGGTTCTGCTCGTGCAGCCGGCGCACCGCGGCGAGCAGCACCTTGTCCTTCTCGGTGGCCGCCTCGCCGGCCAGGGCGACCTTGACGGAGAGCTCGGTGAGGTCGGGCAGGAACTCGTGCAGCGGCGGGTCGATCAGCCGGATCGTGGTCGGCAGGCCGTCCATGGCGTCCAGGATCTCCACGAAGTCGCCGCGCTGCAGCGGCTCCAGGGCGTCCAGCGCGTGCTGCCGCTCCTGTTGGGTGTCGGCCAGGATCAGGTCCTCGACCAGCTGGCGGCGCTCGCCGAGGAACATGTGCTCGGTGCGGACCAGGCCGACGCCGCCGGCGCCGAACCGGCGGGCGCGGGCGCAGTCCGGGCCGGTGTCCGCGTTGGCGTAGACGCCAAGACGGCGCTTCTCGTCGGCGTGCACCATGATCGAGTGCACGGCCCGGATCAGGTCGTCGGCCTCCGCGGCGTGCGGGTGCAGCTCGCCCTCGAAGTAGCGCACGACCTCGGACGCGACAACCGGGACCTGGCCGGCGTAGACGACACCGCTGGTGCCGTCGATGGAGATCATGTCGCCCTCGCTGATCGTGATGCCGCCCGGCGCGGTGAACCTCTTCGCCTTGGTGTCCACGTCGAGCTCGTCGGCACCGCAGACGCAGGTCTTGCCCATGCCGCGGGCGACCACGGCCGCGTGGCTGGTCTTGCCGCCGCGGCTGGTCAGGATGCCCTGAGCGGCGATCATGCCGTGCAGGTCGTCCGGGTTGGTCTCGCGGCGGACGAGGATCACCTTCTCGCCCTGGCCGGCCAGCTCGACCGCGCGGGCCGAGTCGAAGACGGCCTTGCCCACCGCCGCGCCGGGCGACGCGCTGATCCCCTGGGCGATCTTCGTGACCTCGCCGCCGGTGTCGAACCGGGGGAACATCAGCCGGGCCAGCTCCTCGCCGGAGACCCGGGTGAGCGCCTCGTCCATGTCGATCAGGTCCTGGTCCACCAGCTGCAGGGCGATGCGGAAGGCGGCGGCCGCGGTGCGCTTGCCCACCCGGGTCTGCAGCATCCACAGCTTGCCGCGCTCGACGGTGAACTCGATGTCGCACAGGTCGCGGTAGTGGTTCTCCAGCGTGTGCATGATCTGCATCAGCTGGTCGTAGGAGGCCTTGTCGATGCCCTCCAGGTCCTGCAGCGGGACGGTGTTCCTGATGCCGGCCACGACGTCCTCGCCCTGGGCGTTCTGCAGGTAGTCGCCGTAGACGCCCTGGGCGCCTGTGCCCGGGTCCCGGGTGAACGCCACGCCGGTGCCCGAGTCCATGCCCAGGTTGCCGAAGACCATCGTGACCACGTTCACGGCGGTGCCCAGGTCGGTGGGGATGCGCTCCTGGCGGCGGTAGAGGATGGCGCGGGGCGAGTTCCAGGAGTGGAACACGGCCTTGATGGCCAGGTCCAGCTGCTCCCTGGGGTCCTGCGGGAATTCCCGGCCGGCCTGCGCCTTGATGATGCCCTTGAACGTCTCGACGAGATTCTGCAGGTCGCCCGCGTCCAGCTCGAGGTCGTTGCTGACGCCCTTGGCCTTCTTGGCCTCGTCGATGGCGTGCTCGAAATGCTCGCCGTCGACGTCCAGGACGGTCTTGCCGAACATCTGGAGCAGGCGCCGGTAGGCGTCCCAGGCGAATCGCTCGTTGCCGGCCTGCTTGGCCAGGCCCTGCACCGACTCGTCGGACAGGCCGATGTTCAGGACGGTATCCATCATGCCCGGCATGGAGAACTTGGCCCCGGACCTGACGCTGACCAGCAGCGGGTCGGCCGGATCGCCGAGCTTGCGGTCCATCGCCGATTCCAGCTGCTCCAGGTGGGCCGCGATTTCCTCGTCGAGGCCCTCGGGCGTAGAGCCCTGCTCCAGGTAGTAGCGGCAGGCCTCGGTGGTGATGATGAATCCGGGCGGCACCGGCAGCCCGATATTGGTCATCTCGGCCAGGTTGGCGCCTTTACCGCCCAGCAGATCCTTGAGGTCCTTGTTACCTTCGGTGAAGTCATATACGAGCTTCGGCACTTCCTGCTCCTCGCAGCATGCAACGTCGTGTAGTCACTCGGGACTCTACCGGCCGAGGACCGCCCAGGCGACGGGACCAAAGTCATGTCCTGCCCGTATCGGGTGCCCGCCGGGTGACAGGTACGGGCGCCTGCGGGCCACCTGAGCAAGGCGGCTACCTCTGTGAATACATGATGGCCGACACGGGCACCCCGGCACCTGATGATATAGGGGAGCATGGGCGATGTGACGATAGGGCTCCTGCATCCCGGGGAGATGGGCGCGGCGGTCGGGCAGTGCCTGGCCGGGGCGGGATACCAGGTGCTGTGGGCGCCGGCCGGGCGCAGCGCGGCGACCAGCGAGCGCGCCGCGGCGGCCGGGCTCACCGGGTGCGGGCTGGCGGAGATGACAGGCCGTTCGGACCTCATCGTGTCGGTCTGCCCGCCGGCCGCCGCCCTGGACGTCGCGCGTGAGGTGACCGGGTTCGGCGGCATCTACCTGGACGCCAACGCGATCTCGCCGGCCACCGCGGGCGAGGTGGCCCGGATCGTGGCGGCCGGGGGCGCCGGCTACGTGGACGGCGGGATCATCGGCACGCCGCCGGTGGCGCCCGGGTTCATCCGGCTCTACCTGTCCGGGGCGCGCGCCGGAGAGGTGCGGGCGCTGTTCGACGGCACCGCGGTGTCCGCGCGGGTGGTCGAGCGCGCGGATGGCCCGGCCGGCGCGGGGGCCGGGGTGGGCGCGGCATCGGCGGTGAAGATGGCGTACGCGTCCTGGACCAAGGGCACCGCGGCGCTGCTGCTGGCCGCGCGGGCGCTGGCCCGCGCCGAGGGCGTCGAGCCCGACCTGCTGGCCGAGTGGAGTATCTCCCAGCCAGGCCTGGACGAGCAGTCGGCCCGCGCCGCGGGGTCCGCGGCGGCCAAGGGCTGGCGCTGGGTCGCCGAGATGGAGGAGATCGCCGCGGCGATGTCCGCGGCCGGCCTGCCGGACGGCTTCCACCGGGCCGCGGCCGAGATCTACCGCCGCGCCCCGCGGGACGGGGGCCTGGACGGGCTGCTCGACGCGCTGCCCTCAGCGCTGCCCTCAGCTCTGCCCTCAGCAGGGGCCGAGGCGCTCGGATAGATAGGCCTCGACGCTGTCGAGGCCGACCCGCTCCTGCTGCATGGTGTCGCGGTCCCGGACCGTGACGGCCTGGTCGTCCAGCGTGTCGAAGTCGACGGTGACGCAGAACGGCGTGCCGATCTCGTCCTGCCGCCGGTACCGGCGGCCGATCGCGCTGGCGTCGTCGAAGTCGGTGTTCCAGCGCTTGCGCAGCGCCGCCGCCAGGTCGCGCGCCTTCGGCGAGAGATCCGCGTTGCGCGACAGCGGCAGCACCGCCGCCTTCACCGGCGCCAGCCTGCGGTCCAGGCGCAGCACCGTCCGCTTCTCCAGCTTGCCCTTGGCGTCCGGCGCCTCGTCCTCGGCGTAGGCGTCGAGCAGGAAGACCAGCGCGCCGCGGTCGACGCCGGCGGCCGGCTCGATCACGTACGGGATGAACCGCTCCCCCGACTCCTGGTCCAGGTAGGACATGTCCTGCTTGGACGCCTGCTGATGGGTGGTCAGGTCGTAGTCGGTGCGGTTGGCGATGCCCTCAAGCTCGCCCCACTCGGTGCCGACGAAGTCGAACTTGTACTCGATGTCCACCGTGCGCTTGGAGTAGTGCGACAGCTTCTCCTTGGGGTGCTCGTAGAACCGCAGGTTCTCGGGGCGGATGCCAAGGTCCGTGTACCAGGCGAAGCGGGTGTCGATCCAGGTCTGATGCCATTGTTCGTCGGTGCCCGGCTTGACGAAGAACTCCATCTCCATCTGCTCGAACTCCCTGGTCCTGAAGATGAAGTTGCCCGGGGTGATCTCGTTGCGGAACGACTTGCCGATCTGCCCGATGCCGAACGGGATCTTGCGGCGCGACGTCTGCAGCACGTTGCGGAAGTTGATGAAGATGCCCTGGGCCGTCTCCGGGCGCAGGTAGGCCAGCCCGGACTCGTCGTCCACCGCGCCCAGGTGGGTACGGAGCAGGCCGTTGAACATGCGCGGCTCGGCGAAGGCGCCCCGGGTGCCGCAGTTCGGGCAGGCGATCTCCTTCAGGCCCTCGACCGGAGGGTGGCCGTGCCGCTCCTCATAGGCCTCGATCAGGTGATCGGCGCGGAACCGCTTGTGGCAGGACATGCACTCGGTGAGCGGCTCGACGAACTCGGTGACGTGGCCGCTGGCCTCCCACACCTCGCGGGCCAGGATCACCGAGGAGTCCAGGCCCACGATGTCATCGCGTTCGGTGACCATCGCGCGCCACCACTGGCGCTTGATGTTGTTCTTCAGCTCGACGCCGAGCGGCCCGTAGTCCCAGGAAGCCCGCAGGCCGCCGTAGATCTCGCTGGACGGGTAGACGAACCCCCGTCGCTTGCTCAGGCTGACGATGGCGTCGAGGCGGTCACTGCGCAATGCCATGGTGCAGGTCTCCATCCGGCTGGCGG
>WNGL01010065.1_pt1 | contig 20203 bp, 19 predicted proteins | sample 5400591 | NCBI WGS metagenome assembly WNGL01 (sample SAMN13153377, study PRJNA577476) | soil metagenome | isolation source: 80 cm soil or saprolite under Garry oak tree replicate 1 | place: USA:California | collected 2016-06-15 | reverse complement strand
TCGGGACGGCGGGATTTGAACCCGCGACCCCCTGAACCCCATTCAGGTGCGCTACCGGGCTGCGCTACGTCCCGAACACCGGTACTGGCTTCTCTAATCTAGACTTGCGCCGTCCCTTCCGGGTATGGCTTCGGCCGCTTGGAGTAACAGTTGGAGTAATTTCCCTTAGGCCGTCGCTGTAGAGCTTCGGGGCTCGTAGCACGACCCCTTGCAGCGTCGCCGCGTCCGACTGCTGATAACATTCCAGCAACGTGCGCGGCTCCTTCCACCCGCCCGCAACAGCCACGTCCCGGAGCGGTAGATGCTTCCGCTCCGTGGCGAACTTCCGGCGGTACGGATGCCACAAACCACCGTTCAATGGCTTGAGTCCCGCTCTCTGATACGCCGCCCGCAGGCGCCTACTCATGAACCAGCGATCCACCGGGTGCGTCGGCTGGGTGTCTGCCGGAAACAGGAACGCCACTTCGGCGGGCAAGGACCGTACGTGCCTCCGAACGAGGCGTGCCGTGTTCTTCGTTAACGGGACCCAGTGGTCGCAGCCGTTCTTCTGATGCTCCCCCCTGAACTGCACCCATCCGTACGGCAGGCGGTCAAGTGCGAGATCCTCGCGCCCGAGATGGAGAATTGCGCTGATTCGCTGGCCCGTGGATTCGGCCAGGGCCACCGCTAACGCCAAGCGCCAATCGACTTCGCCAGCGACGCGCATCAGCTTGAGGTAGCGGTCATACGTCTCGATCGGCCGTCGTGGGTTCTTCTCTGCGGGCAGTCTGATGCCGCGCAGCGGATTGTGCGTCAACAACGGTGTGCCATCACTCCTACGCTCACGGGTTGCCCAGTTCAGCATGATGCTCAAGGCCACGAGGTCTGCGGCCACCGCGCGGGCGCGCACCGGCTTGCCCTTTGGGCTACACTGCCCAGACATCCTCGCTTGGGCGTACCGCTGCACGTCCGAAGGACCAATCGTCGCCACAGCTCGGTCGCGGCCCAGGAAACTCATGACCTGCTCGAGTTTCCGCCGATCCTCCGCCTGCGTCCGTGCCTTCTTCGCTCGGAAGGCCGGTGATCCGTCGTACTTGTCAAAGAGCGTCGCGAGGGTGACGTGGCCGGTGGCCATTGATTCACGTCGGGCTTTCAGCGACGCTAAGAGCGTGAACGCCTCAGCCTTCGCTTGTTCCCGGTCGCGGTGACCTATGCTCTTCTGCGCCGCGACTCGCACTCCACCGACCCACACCTCGCGATAGATCGGGCCGCCCGGTGTCCGCTCGAACAGCATCACCCGGCACCCGCGCTCGCCCAAGGATTCTCGCCACAGCTTAGGCATGGCTGCCTCCTAGCCGTTGGGCGATGTCTCGGGCGTCCTCGTCCGGATTGTAGGCTGAGACGACGCCGGCAGTGTGCCTCGGCGCTCGCTCATCCTTGGCGGGAAGGGACGCGCGTCGCACGCGCAGATGACTCTTAGCTCCCTCACCGCGCTCGCTCAGGAGTTTACCACCCCTCGCCAGGCGACGTAAGTGCTCGGCAGAGTAGCCGCTCTCCGCGGCTGCGTCTTGGATTGGCAAGGCTTCGCTGTCCCACGCACGAAGCTCCGCTTCGACCTCGCTTGCCAGGCGGTTGTAGACCGCTGCCACGGCATCGCAATGATGATCGGCGAACGGTTCGGCTCGGAGACGCCACGCCCCGACCAAAGCACGGAGGCGGTCTACGAGGCCGCGGTTCTGCGCGAGCATTGTCATCGCCTTTCCCGCTACGTCGCTGTTGAGGCCAGCGCGTGTCGCCGCGGTATCACGGCTAGACGTCGCACGGCTGCTGGCGGGCCACCCAGATGGAAATCGATCGTGAGCTGGTCGGTGGAAGGCTCACCCTGTCCGTTTCTCGGCAGACAGCTGCGCATGCGATTAGGCGATGCTCCCGGCGTCTCGCGGGTGACGGTGATCGCGGGATGGTCGGGCGCTCGTAGAGCCAGCACCTCGGCCAAGAGGGCGCGGTGGTCGTTTCGGATTTCAGCGAACAGCTCGGCGAGCTGTGCATCCCCAGTCGACCGGACGTGTCGCATGGCGTGTTCGAGCCTCGCTCCCAAGCGCGCGAGGGCGTGAAGCAGCCGGTCGGTATCTGCGTGATGGCGGGCCTTCCGCACGGCGCCGAGCGCGGTCTCCCGGATGAAGAGGCAGGCATGGATGCTCCTAGGAAGCGGCTCGCTCAGATGGACCCCCTCTACCTAGAAGTAGTCCCTCACCTGGGTAAGCGTGTCACCGTGGGGAGGCGAGGTGACTCCCTCTACAAGGGAATAGTCCCGGATGGGGGTCAGCGTGCCCGGGCCTGGGCTCCGGGACTGGGGAATGGGCGTCAGTTCGGCATCTCGCCACTAGCTTGCACGGCAGAAAACAGCATGGACCTCAGTGCACTGTCGAAGTCGCCGGCACGGTTTGGAATGCTGGCCCGGGGGAGGGTCTCGGAAGACGCCGACGGTCGTCTCTGCGAAAGCCTGGCGATCAGCGGCGCGAGTTGGCCGTAATATTGGCCGGCCGCGGCTGGGTCAGGGCAACGCGATTTCCCTGGAGCTCAGATAGCGCTGCGGACCCGGGACAAGGTGGTCTTACACGGAAACATCCAAGGGCGGCCCCGCGCCGACGGAGCAGCAACACGATTCGGAGCAGGACGAGCCATCTCCCAGACGTGCCAAGTCATTGCACACAAATAACTTGATAAGCCAGCGCAAACGTCACGACTTGACAAGGCCCCGCCCCGTTCCCATTTTGGGAACACGTGAATCACCCAGAGTGGGGATACGGACATGGACGGCTAACAGATGCACGTCATCACACGCAAGCGGCTTCTGGAATTCGGCAAGAGCTACCCAGACGCCGTGACGCCGCTTGATGTTTGGTATCGGTTAATGAAGGCGCAGCAGTTTACAAGCTGGGCGGAACTGAAAGAGACTTTCGGAACAGCGGATAACTTGGGGAAAGGGCTCGTCGTCTTCGATATCGGCGGGAACAAGTACCGGCTAGTCGCGTACGTGCGATACACAAGCGAGACAAACATAGGCCGCGTTTGGGTGCGGCATGTGTTTACGCACTCTCAATACGACGGTTGGTCGAAGGCACGTTCCAAGCGGTAGGGCAACTAAAACTTTTGGGGCCGCCGAATAAGCATAGGGTGGCCGAATATAGAAAGAAGGAACTTTTTCGATGGCTACTTTGACAGAGCTGCTTGATTTCTCGAATCCTCATACTCTTCGGAGCGAAGCAGAGTACGACGCGGCCGTCGCCGAGATTGATGCGCTCCTTGAGTTAGAGCCCGCTCGCGGGACATCAGAGTATGATCGCCTGGAGCTGCTGAGCGTGCTCGTTGAGGCATACGACGAGGAACACTATCGCATTGCGGACACGGCGACACCGCAGGCGGTAGTTGATTTCCTGCTAGAGCAGCGCGGCATGGCGCGGGCGGAACTAGCTCCCTACCTTGGCGGGCGTAGCCGCGTGTCCGAGTTCTTTGCTGGAAAGCGACCACTCTCAATCACGCAAATCCAGCAGCTTCGCCAATTATTCCACGTTCCGGCCGACCTCCTTCTAGAAAAAGTCCCGGAATAGGGTACTTGTCCGCTGTCGGACAAGTAGTCCGCGCCCCTCAGTTAACGCTCGGCGCTCTCCGTGTTCTTGGAGCTCGTTCACAGTGTCACGGGCCACGCTCCTTCAAGCCGACTACGAGGCTGTCCGGAAGTCTTGGCTCTTTCTCGCGAAGAAATGGCACGATATGGTAACCGTGCCGTCCAAGATCAGATTTCCATTCGCGCCGCACCATTAGCAGGCCAGCTACTCCTTGGTGGCTTTCGACCACTTTACGCCGCAATCGTTCACCGCGCTCGGGCAGCCCATCGAGGAGGCGGGTCTGCCAGACGTCTACGACAAGAAACCGATGCTCACCAGTGGTCGAGCGTGCTTGACCGAGCTTACTCTCAATCTTCCGACCCAGACGCTCAAGCGACACGTCGGGATCTTCCTTACTCTGGTCCGCTCGGTGCAACCCTGGCGGCGGCCATACGGCGAAATGGCTAAGCCCGTCCATTCCTTCGACCGTACCGTGTATCCCCGACGCCGCAGCCACCTCCCCGACTCCCGCCCGGGCGAAGTAATCCCAGTCGTCCCCGGTGTGCGGGAAGGACGGGTGGCGAAGGACAATGCGCCGGCCTCCGAGTTGTGTGGCAACCGCGCGCGTGACCGAGACAGTTCCGATCGGCCCTGTCATGAGGACGGTCGGGAAGGTCTCGGGCTTCTGTGACGTATCCTCTGCCACCTGACGCGACGCGTCGTTCACTGCGGATACAAGCTCACGCCGCGCTGCTACCGTTGGCTTCCCATTAAGATCGATCGCGATTGAGAGAACGACGGGATACCCCCTCGCTATCTCAAGGCAGTCCTGCGCCAGGCGCGCGAGCTCGTAAACGACCTCCACCTTTGTCTTGTAGGTTGGCCGGAAGCACTCCGCTCGGTATCTCCTCCCTTCGTACTTGAAGGACAGATCCGAGAGCCGCCCCTCAGCCGCGGGGGGTTCTAACACGAGATCCTGAGCGCCTCACCGAGGCCGACTGCGCCTCGACCACGGACGGCGAGCCGAAAGGCTCGCCGTTTGGCGTTGGGTACGTGGCACTTGACAATACTCCTCGCGAGGAGTAATTATTCCCTATGTCAGTTCCCACGCCTGCCGCCGCAATGGCGATTCGCGACTCGCTGGAAGAGGAGGTGCTGATCGCGCTGGTGCGGGCCGCATGGCTGGCGGCCGAACGATCCAATGCGGTGACCGCCGCCGCCGGGCTCTCGCCGTCGCAATACAACGTCCTACGAATTCTCCGCGCGGCGGGGCGGGGGGGACTATCCTGCACCGAGATCGGAGCGCGGATGGTGACGCGCGATTCCGATCTCACTCGCCTGATGTCGGGTCTAGCTGCGGCAGGACTCGTTGTGCGCGGTACCGATCCCGTCGATCGCCGCCGCAGCACCAATCGGATCACTGCCGCGGGCAGGGCCCTGCTCAGCCGCCTCGATCGCAACGTCGCCGACGCCGCAAAGCAGACACTCGGTCACCTCGGTCGTACTCGACTCACCGCGCTGCGCGACCTGCTGGTCGCCTTCGCACCACCCCAACCCTCGGAGCTCACATGAGACATCGCTCGCCCTTCTCCGCATTGCTGCTGCCGTTCGCGCTCCTGGCCTTCATCCCGAAGCACTCTCTGCAGGTTGTCATGTCCCCCGCTGAGGAACAGCTGCGCGCGTTGTTGGCCACCTATGAAACGTCCCTGAACGCCGGGAACGCGAGTCGGATCGAACAGCTCTACGCCGAGGACGGCGTCTTCATGCCCGCTGGCTTCCCGACGGCGTCTGGCAGGTCGGCGGTCCGAGGCGCCTACGACCTGGTGTTTTCGAACATCCGTATCGCGATCCACTTCACCGTCGACGAGTTGACGGTGAAGGGCGATGTCGCGTACGCGCGGACCCACTCGGCGGGCACGGCCACCGTGGTGGCCACAGGAGCGAGCGGGCCCGAGGCGAACCGGGAACTCTTCATTTTCGCGCGGGGACCGGGCGGCTGGAAGATCGCTCGCTACATGTTCAACAAGGCATCATGAGCAAGAGAATTCGCGTCGGCATCATCGGTGCTAATCCGGATCGCGGCTGGGCAGCGCAGGCGCACATCCCGGCCTTGCAATCGCTCCCGGATGACTTCGAGATCACGGCGCTGTCCACCAGCCGGCGCGAATCCGCCGAGGCCGCCAGCAGGCGATTCGGCGTGCCGCTCGCGTTCGATAACACCCAAGAGCTCGTGAACAGCGCCGACGTGGATGTCGTCGCCATCACGGTGAGGGTGCCGCATCACTTCGAGCTGGCGACTGCGGCGCTCACCGCGGGGAAGGCCGTGTATTGCGAATGGCCGCTCGGCAACGGCTTAAGGGAGGCGGAGAAGCTGGCCGCACTGGCGAAGCAGCAAGGTGTCCTCGCCGTGGCGGGGTTGCAGGCACGCGCTGCACCGTCGGTGCTCTATGTGCGCGACCTCGTCCGGCAAGGGTTCGTCGGTGAGGTGCTGTCCACGACGCTGATCGGCTCGGGAATGGGTTGGGGACCGACGGTGGAGCCGTACAACGCTTACCTCAACGACAGGAAGAACGGCGCGACGATGCTCTCGATCGCGGTCGGCCACGCGGCCGACGCGCTGTGCTACTGCCTCGGCGAGGTCCGAGAGCTCTCCGCCACGATGACTACGCGCCGAAAGTCATTCACGATCGCGGATACAGGAGAGAGCAGGCCGATGAAGGCGGACGATCAGGTGTGCGTCGCCGGACTGCTCGAGGGCGGGGCCGCGCTCTCCATTCACTATCGCGGCGGGCGTTCGCGCGGCACGAACCTGCTCTGGGAGATCAACGGCACCGAGGGCGATCTACGGGTTACGGCTGATGGCGGCCAGGCCCAGATATTCGAGATGACCGTCCGTGGCGGAAACGGCGCGCAGTCCTCGCTCGAGGTCCTGCCCGTGCCGCAGCAGTACCGGTTCTCGCCCCTGCACGGCCCTGCCACCAACGTCGCCCAGGCGTACGCGCGGTTCGCCCGCGACTATCGCGAGGGAACGCATCTCTGCCCCACCTTCGACGACGCGGTCACGCGCCATCGGATGTTGGACGCGATCGAGAAAGCCGCGGCAACCGGTCAGCGTCGAACGCCGGGTTGATCCGCCGGAAGCATTCATATCGGTTGATCTTCGGTCCCACTGGTATGACACAGATGCCCAGAACGTCGGGCAATTACTACTGGGTGTCCTAATTCGGCCCTTTATCGAGTCGGATGGGGTTAAGAGCGTTCGGGTTCAAATCCGGCCGTCCTGCACGAACAACGTCAGGCCCGAACGCGCGCGGATAGGGTGGAAGTCTAGCCGTCTGAGGATATGCTATCCCAAAGCTAGTGGCGCTGGCAGCGCCAGGGCAGTGCCTGTATTGCCGTCGCCCGGGTTACTTGATCGTCTTCGTCGCCTCGTCCCACGTAACCGCGGCCCGCCGAAAATACGCCTCGTTGGCCATGTGACAGGCGAGCGCCGCGTGGTGGCCAAAGACGACATCCTCGACCACCGGCTTCCGGGTGCGCACCGCCTCGAAGAAGTTCCACAGGTGCGCCCGCGTGAGGTCAGGCTCAGGACTCGTGTACGACACCGTCTCCGCGAAGGGGAACGCCGCGCCCGGTTTGGGATCGTGGTCCCGGTGCCACTGCTGCTCGTACGCGTCGCGCAGGGCGCGCGGGTAGCTGCCGGTGTAATAGCTCGGCGAGTCGTCCTTCCCATCTTGCGGCGAGAACGTCAGCGTATTGCCCGTGACCTCGAGCACTCCCTTCGATCCCTGGATGCGATACAGCTCCGGCATCGCGGTCCCCAGATTCAGTCGCATGTAGACCGGAAGATCGCCGTAATAAAAGATCGTCGCGTGCACGTCCGGCATGTTGCGGCCATCCTTCCAGCGGCGAATGCCGCCGACGGCCGCCGCCTGCCTGGGCGGCTCGTTGACGCCGAGCATGAACATCATGCCGCTGATGAGATGGACGAGCAGATCGCCCGCCACTCCCGTACCGTATTCCTTCCAGCAGCGCCAGCGCGCGAAGATGTTCGGATCCAACGGGCGCTTCGGCACGTCGTTCTGCCAGGTGTCCCAGTCGAGCGTCTGTAGCGACAGGTCGGGGGGCGGTGGATATTCCCACGCGCCGGTCGGATCGTTCCGGCCGTTCCAGCCTTCCACGAGCGTGAGCTCGCCGAGCATACCCTGCGCGATCATCTCCTTGGCCTTGGCGCAGATTGGCGAGGTGACGCGCTGCGAGCCGACCTGAAGGATGCGGCCGCTCTTCCTGACCGCGTCCACCATCGCGACGCCCTCGGCCGCCGTATGCGACATCGGCTTCTCGATATAGATGTCCTTGCCCGCGCTCACCGCTTCGACCACCATGCGCCGGTGCCAGTGGTCGGGGACCGCGGCGACGATGCAGTCGATGTTCTTGTCGTCGAGCAGTCTGCGATACTCACGCGTGGCGGGAAGATTCGGACCCGCGATCTCCTTCGCCAACATGTGACGGCCGTCGTACAGGTCGGCGGCACCGGCGCACGTCACGCCCGGCAGCGTAATCGCGTCCCCCAAGAGACCCGACCCCTGCATCCCCACGCCCACCATGCCGAAGCGCACGGTGTCGCTCGGCGGCATGCGCCGGGCCCGCAGTAACGGCGGCGCGAGGGACCCGCCCACGGCGGCGCCGCTCAGCTCCAGGAATTCACGGCGGGACCAGGTGGTGTTCATGGTGACTTCCCTTTCTCACGCGTTGGTTTCGAGGCAGGTGCGAGCCGCCAGAAATCCCGATCGGCCGCGACCCAATCGGGCGCGGGCATGCTCCAATTCGGCCGCACCGCGAAGATTCTCGCCCCCGCCGCCGGCTCCTGCGCCAGCGCCTCGGCCTGCTGGCGCGTCGTCACCGGCCGGAAGATGTACAGCGTGGAATCCGCCATTTCCCAGACCCATCCCTCGGCAGGCCGGCGACTCCGCGTGATGCTCACGACCATGAACCGCGCGCCGGCGACCGACCATGCCGCGCCCCGGCTCAGATGGGGGCGCAACACGGCGAACCCTTGGATGGGTGTACCGATCAGGGTCTTCTTTCGTTTGGCTATCGCGCCGAGTGCCTCCGCCAGCGGACGATTCGTGGCGTACGCCTGGGCGACGCGCGCGGTGTCAGCGTCACTCGCGAACGCGTTGACCCACCACGCTTCGTGGGGCCCGCTCAGGGACTCGAGGGCCAGATACGGGTTGGGGCAGTGAAAATCGGCGCAGATCTGGGCGCCGTCGTCCTCGATGGCGCGGTAGGCGGAGTCGACGCCGGCCTTCAGCGAATCCCGGTAGATGTACATGAAGCGGGGTGCCGCCTGCTGCCCGAGCAGCGGGGGCGCGAGCAACAGCACGAACGCAGCGGCGGCGTGCATGCCTAAGGGACTGCCTTAATTGATCCCCACCCGCCCGCGCGCCGCGGCCACCACCCGACGCCGTCCTTGAAGACGGTCACGACCTTGCGGATCACCGTCGGGTCGGCGGCGAGATCGCCGTCCAGCAGCACCACGTCGGCGTTCTTCCCCTGCTCGATCGAGCCGATCTTGTCCTGCATGCCGAGAATGCGCGCTCCGTTCAGCGATACGATCTGCACCGCCTGCTCTGGCGTAAAGCCGGCCTCGCGCATCAGCTCGTAGCCGCGCTGGTGAACGGCCAGGTGCTCGAGCTGTCGATGAAGTCGCGACTCTGCAGGTAGGAGGTGCGCACCTCCGGCGCCATCATGTCGAGCGAGCGCTGATCGCGCACCGGCCGGTGGGAGCAGAGTGCTTCAATGACCGGAAGGGTAGAGGTCATCGGCACGTGATGCTGGACCAGACTGCGGATCGTGGCCTGGGCTGCGGGTCCGGCCGGATCGGCGGTCTTCGCGATCACCTGGTAGGAATCGAGCGGGCAGAGATCGGGCTGCTTGCCGGGATAGAAATCGGTCGCGGTGATCATGCCGTGCTCGAGATTGTCGATGCCGAGTGCCACCGCCTCCTGATAGCTCACCGAGCAGAGATGGCCCGTCACTTTCATGCCATGTTTGTGCGCCTGTTCGATCGTGGCCCGAAGATTCGCGCGGGTGATGTCGGTGTAGATCTTGATCCACGTCGCTCCTTCGGCGGCCCAGTAGTCCACGAAGCGCCGCGCAGCCTCCGGTGTGGTCACCACCGCCATGTCGGGCGATCCCGTCTGACCGGCGCCGGTGACGTAGGGCGCGGTCACAACGATGTGCGGTCCCACCCGATGGCCGGCGTCGATCTCACGCTTGGTGTTGATGTCCGAGTACGCCGAGTTCGCTCCGGTCGTCCGGATCGTGGTGACGCCCGATGCGAGATAGAGCCTCGGGCCCGTGAAGCCGATCCCGACCTCGCGGCCGCCTGCCGCCGTGTAGAACAGATGGTCGTGCATCCCCACCAACCCCGGAATGAGCGTCTTGCCCTGGCCATCGATCACCTGGGCTCCCGCGGGGACCTGCGCGCGCGCGCCCACGGCGGCGATGCGGCCACGCTGGATGACGACCGTGCTCCCCGTCTGCGCCGGAGCGCCCGTGCCGTCGATCAGCGTCACGTTGGTGATCGCGACGACCGGGCTGTCCACGCTGATGAACGGACGCAGCGTGTCCGGTGTCTGCGCGACGAGCACGGCGGCCAGGGTGGCGGAAAAAACGACGGTGAGAACCGTACTCAAGGTGCGCATGTTTCCTCCGGGCGGACGCGACGTCAATCGACGGTGATCGCGGTCATCATGCCGGCCTCGAGATGCTCAGCGATGTGGCAATGCAGCATCCAGGTGCCGGGGTTGGACAGGTCGACCAGCAAGTCCACGGTGGCGCCCGAGGGCACCAACACCGTGTCTTTCCAGGCAAGATTATCGTTCCGCCGGCCGTTCACCGCCAGGACCAGGAAGCGCTGACCGTGGAGGTGGATCGGGTGCTGCATGCCGTGCAGCACCGCGCGCTCGTTGGCGATCCGCAGCTTGATGACCGCTCCGCGATGGAAGTGCCACCCGATGTCCATGTTCTCCCGGCCCGTCGCCGGGTCGCGCAATACCCACCGCACCTCTTGCCCGGTGGTCGCCCAGTTGATGGCCGGCATGCCGGCCCCCCACTCCACCGGCGCGAACCATGCCGAGTCGAGCATCATGAGGCGGGCGCTCAGGAACGGCAGCCCGTGCGTTTTCATCGCCAGCACCAGCTCGCGGTCCGGCGGCCGCCCGGCGTCACGCACAACGCGCTCGATCTCCTGCTGGACGGTCCGGTTTGAGGCGAGGGAATCGAAGCTGCTCGCGAGATCAGGGCGCGCGGACTCAGCGTCGACATCGATGACGCCGAGGGTGTCCGTTTCCGGCACGAAGCGCCCGAACAGGCGGTCGAGCACGCGGACCCGGTTCACCAGCGCCACCCGGCCCGGCTGGTCGAAGCGCACGTCCACCACGTAGCGCTCCGCGGGCCCGATCACGACGCTCGCTGCCCACACCTGGCGCTCGAACGCCCCGACGTCCGTGCCGACGAGCTTGGTGCGGGCGCCCCCCCCATCGAAGGAGACGTTCCAGGTACGCGTGTTGGCGGCGTTGGTGAGGTACAATCGCACGACTTCACCTTGGTGCGCGCGGGCTGACCAGCGCGGCGCACCGTTCACGAGCATCACGTTGCCGAATCGGCCCATCAGCGCGTGGGTCGGTGTGTCGCGGCCGTAGGCGACCGGACCGTCGTCGCCGATCAACAAGTCGTCCAGGATCAGCGTCTCCTCGCGATTCACGGGACCGTACCGGTCTGCGCCCGCCGCATGCACGAGGATGTTGCCGTACAGGCCGAGGTCTTGCTGGATGTCCTCACGGAGGTGCGGGTGGTACCAATAGATGCCGGCGTCGGGGAACTGGACCGTATAGATGAACGTGCCGCCCGGTGCGACGGCTGGCTGGGTGATTCCCGGGACGCCGTCAAACCGGTTGTCGAGCCGCACGCCGTGCCAATGAATCGAGGTCGGCTGCTCGAGATGATTGATGAGGCGGACGGTGATGCGTGCGCCCTGCGTCGTGACGATCAGCGGTCCGGGCTGCACTCCGTTGAAGCCGTACATCACGAGGTGGTGGCCGGCGATGGTCCGATGCACGGGTTCCGCCACGAGCTCGAGCGTGTCACCATCACGGAGCGTCCGGGGTTTGGGTGGCTGTGCTTCGCCGATCGCGCTATCGGTTCGCGGCAGCCAGGGGGCGGTCGCTGGCGTCAGGGCCATCTCCGATGGCAGCATCGGGATGTTCGGCGTCATCGGCACGCCGTGCCAGCCGGACGACTCGGCCGGCGGCATCACCGCGCCGAGGGAGAGCTGGTACAGGTCAGGGGGTCGCATCCGGTTGCTGGGCGATTCGCCGCGGAGCAGTATCGGGCTGCGAGGCTCCGTGGACACGGGGCCAGCTTCGGCGCTGATGAGCACGAGGAAGCGATCGAGGGCGATCTCGCCGACCTCATTAACGCCATTTGTGACCACCCCGAGGCGCTGGATGACATCGAGGTTCGGCGTCGCTGCCCAGGCTACGAAGCGTGTGCCGGTGGGCGGGCGGGGTAGCCCGCGCAGCGTGATGCGTGGCGCGTAGCGATAGTGGCCATCGAGCGTGATGGGCACGGTGAACGGGCCCGGGATGTATCCCAGGGCCACGACCCCTGAGGCAGCGCCGCCGCGCTCGGTGGCGGTCAAGTCGATACAGTAGAGATCCCGGCTGGGGCGCAGCTCGCCGGAGCCCGGCGGGGAACACAAGGCACCCTGCGCGGCATGGAGGGAGAGGATTAGCGTGAATATCAAGGTGCAGAATCGTACGGAGGAATCATGCAGCGGCGAAGCCCTCGCTCCCGTGGACGCCGCCCTGACCGCGAGTGAGCGCGATCACAGGGGCGGTGGTCGCGCGTCTGGCGTGGTGTGACCCGTCTTTCCCGGCTCGACTCTTTACCGCGGGTCGCAGTCGGGAGGCAATACGGCCAGCCAGGAGCGCTTTCTCGGGGTTTACTGGGCGCGCATCAAGCTCGATGGGGACTACCCCATCCGGCGGGGCGCATGGTATCGGGTGACCCAGTTTGCCAAAGAGAACATCATCCTGGACGTGCCGGGCACGTTCGTCACGGTGCCGCGCAAGGCGGTGGACCTGGTCGGCACGCCGCCGCGCCGCTGGACGGTGGTCCCGCGCCCCCCGGGGTACACGTGGCTGCCCGAGAGCTGGGGCCAGCACTATGGCGTGTGTCCGGGCTGTCACCACCGCGCGCCACTGCTCACCATTCCGCAGATGCTGTGCTGCCCCCGCTGCAGCGAAGCGTTTCCCGTCGCGTGGGACGAATCGTACCTACGCAAATGAGGGAGCTACGCCGAGTCGCTCCAGGGACACGTCCCGTTGGCGAGCGCGACGTTCCCCTTTAGTAGATGATAGACGTACGCGCCGAGGCAGAACTTTCCGAACAGGAGAGCGGCGAAGGCCACGGCGATGAGCCCCTGGAAGACGTAAGACGCCGTCCTCCAGCCCTGGAGCAGTGTCAGCCCCGCAGCCAGCATGAACACCGCCGCCATGCCCTGAGCGAATCGCCGGGGCCCCGGCGCCGGCGTGAGCGGCGGTCGCCCGCGCCGTCGTGCGACAAAGCGGTTGTAGACCTGCTCGAACGGGTTTGCCGCCGGCACCAGCACGTTGAGCCACAAGAGGGCCGAAACGAGCAGGAAGATCGCCGGCGACTGGGTGAGGATCGCCACCAGCATCATCGATCCCACGATCGCGGGCTGGAACTGCAAGCCCTTGAACCGCAGGGCCGCGCGATCGGGCGGCTCCTGCGTGAACCCCTGCTGCTTCATGAAGTTCAGCACGGCTGACCGGGCCATGTTCGCCTCCTTCTGCCTCCTCCGTCATTAATCTATCGCTGCGCCCCCCCTCCCGCAGTTCCCGCCATCGCCCGCTGAGGGTCCTCAAGCAGGTCCTCCGCTCGCACCCTTTGCCCTCATGCGCCAAGCGTCCTCAAGCAGGTCCTTCGCTCGCGCGCGTTCCGCGCGCTCGCTCAGGATGACACGCACCGCGTGTCTCAGGTAGAAATGGGAGATTTCTTCCTCTCCCTTTGCGAAGCGAGCGCGCGCTGTCATCCTGAGCGCCGCAGGCGCGAAGGACCTGCTTTCCCCCAGGTGCGAAGGACCTGTGGCTGCTTGCCACCGCTCGGCAGCGCCCGTATTCTCCTCGTTCCCTCCAACGGAGATGCGCTATGCGCCCACGCCACACCCTCCCCATCCTCGTCGTCGCCGCACTCGCCTGCCAGGCTGCCCCTCCCCCGACGGACACGAGCGCCGAAGCCAAACAGGCGATCGACGCCGCCGACGCCAAGTGGGCCCGACTCACCGCCGCCGGCCACGCCGACTCGCTAGCGGACCTGTACCACGCGAGTGGCGTGATGCTGCCGCCCAACATGCCACCCGTGCACGGGCGTGATGCCATCCGCGGGTTCATGACGATGATGAACTCGATGTCCAGTCCACCGCCTGTCCTGACCGTGCGGGCCGAATCGGTCTGGGCCCAGGGTCCCCTGGCACTCGAGCTCGGGCGCTGGAACTTCGCGTGGGCCGCCGGCGCCAAGCGCCCGCCCGGAGCCCCCGCCGCCGACTCCGGCAAGTACATGGTGCGCTGGGTGAACGACGGCGGACGCTGGCTGATGGTGCAGGATATCTGGAATTCGGACGTCGCGCTCCCGACGGCTCCCGCATCGCCCAACACTAAGAAGTCGTAAGGTGGCGGGGCAGGGGTTACCGGTTGAGCGTGTTATCCAGTAAGGGCCGCTTGGTGTCGGTGGAATCGGTGATCGTGATGTTCCCGCGCGCGGTGACGGTATAGACCCTGGCCGCGGAGAACGGCACGCCGGTTGCCGTGACCGCAGTCGCAGTGTTCGCGTAGCGCGTGAGCAGGTCGTACACGCCCTCCGACAGGGCCGTGAACGGGCCGGCGCTCTTGTAGGCCACCTCGGCACCGACCGCCGCCCAGTGGGCCGTCACCGTGTCGCCGCTGGGCCTCGCATACAGCGTCAGCGGATTCGCGTTGGAAATCGCGTGGACGAATCTGACGTACGCCACCGAATAATCGATTGCGGGAACGAAGGGATCTTCCACGACGAAGGCATCGACAGTCTTGGTGGTGGAATTGTAGATGCCGCTCTGATAAAACGAGTAGGACTTGCCGTCCTCGATGGTTGTGGCAACGCGCGCAATGGTGTCGGTCGTGGCCGCGGCCTTTCCTTTCAGCGTGTACGGGCCCGGCGCGATGGCCATATAGTATCCGCCGGCCGCGACGTTGCCGTAGGTCACGCCGTTGGTGGATTCCTTTCCCGTGGCGGAGCTGATCGCCGTCATCTTTTGGTCGTTGGCGTAGAAGTTCACGCCGGGGGAGCTGACCCCGTAGTTGAAGAACTTGACGCGGGCAGTGGCGGGCACCGGACCCGCGATGTTCCGCACCGTGGTCTTGTCGTACCAATTGCACGACGACAGCACGGCCGCGCACAGCAGAATAGATCGCTTCACGGTTGAGTGATCCATAACGGCGTGGTGTGATAAGCCGGGTCGAGGGCGCCGATGGCGGCCAGGCCCGGTTTGTTCCAGACGTACTCCGAGTTATAGCGCGGCCTGATGCGCTGGACGAGCTGGCCGCCGTTATCGGGATAGAGGTTGGTCGGCGGGGCAAAGCCCCGGAAAATCTGCACCCCGCTCACCTGATCGACATCGGTATAGTGATAGCGCCGCATGTCCATCCACATTTCGTTGTGGCCCCACGCGAATTGCGCGATGAGCTTCTGCGACATGATGTGCGACAACGTCAGGCTCCCCACTGGGGGAACGATCGCCGGCGCGGCAAGGAAGGTCGATTCTTCCTGGGCGCTGATCGGTGTGGCCGCCGAGCCGATCTCCAGGTTTCGCGCATTCACGAAACCGATGTGGGCGACGATACCCTTCTGGTACGCGTCCAGCGCGAGCGGCTGATTGTTCATGCGCAGCGCGGCTTCCGCCTTGACGAACTGCAGCTGCGCGTACGTCATGACGGGGATCCTCGCCTTGTCGTCGAACACATACCGGCCGGGCAGCCCCGCGCCGCCCGTCCCCACATAGCCGAAGAAATTCTCGGGGTACTGCGGCGTCGTGTCGACCAGGCCGCCGCGGGCGAGATTGTTGTTGAGCCCGCGGTATTGCCCGTCGGGGGACGGCGCGAGCATGCGGCTCATACGTGGGTCCACCACGCCGCCGAACTGCGCACCGTTCATCAGGTTGACGATGAACTGGGTCTGCCGGTAGTTGGTGATGTTGTTTCTGGTACGCCCCCAGAAATTCCTGTCGAGATTGTCGGGGCTCTGACCGGGATACGACAGCAGCGGGTCGTCGGACTCGTCCGTGAACGACGAATCGACCTCGGCGATCACCCGCGCGGGATCGTAGGACGCCTTGTTGGTGAAGTGATTCAGGTGCAGGGCCAACAGCCCATGGGCCAGCTTGATCCACTTGGTGCTATTCCCGCTGTAGATGCGGTCGCCCTGCGCCAGATAGCCCTGGTCCACGGCGCCGTCGGTCCGTCGCAGCAGCACGATGGCGCTATCGAGCAGGCGCTCGACCTCCTGATACGCGTAGTCCTGCGTGTCGTAATCGAAGGTCGTTCGCGACACGTCGAAGGCTTCCTTGATGATGATCTCGCCGTGGAGATCGGTCAGCACCTGCCAGCCCCACGCCTTCAGGATCAATCCGACGCCCAGCAGGTCCCAGCGCTGCTCGGCCGTCGCCTTGGCGTTCATGTCGACCAGGTTCTGACCGAGCGACCAGTAGACATCGCGCCACTGCTCGCCGCCGTTGTCGCTGCCCGGATCGTACCCCATTCGGTCCCACGTGCTGAGACTGGTGCCGGGCAGCATCCACTGCTGCGTGTAGCGGCCGACGAAGCGTCCGTCGTACTGGGGCGACGTCGCCATCCAGTACAGCATCGGCGGCAGGTACAGATTCGCCGACACGCTCTGCGGCCCGTTGGGATTGGTATTGACGTCCAGGAAGTCGTGACACGCCGTGCCCAGGCCGACGACTCCGACGAGCAGCGCGACCGCGGTCTTGTTCATGGTCAGAACCCCAGTCTCACGCCGAAGTTGACGCCGCGCGGCACGGGGAAATTGCCGTAGTCGATACCGACGCCGCCCGATCCGCCGACGGCGGCGGTATTGCCGTTCACGATCGGATCGAGCCCGGTGTAGTTGGTGATCAGGAACAGGTCCGTGCCTTTGACGAACACGCTGCCGTCCCCGGCGTGGAAGAAGCGCAGGGCCGCCGGCGGCAGCGCGTAGGAAAGCTGCACGTCCCGCAGTCGCAGCCAGTTGATATCCCGCTCGATGAACAGCTCCTCGCTCATGCTCGTGTAGTAGGCTGGCTGCACGGACGGGATGACCACGATCGTGTTGACCGTGGGATTCGCGCTGTTCTCCTTGCCGTCGCGCAGCACCCCCGGAATCACGCGCGGCTGCTCGCGGTCGAGCGTGCTCATGCTGAGCCCGTGCGTGGTGAGGTAATGATCGGTCGCGTCGAACACGTCGCCGCCCTTCCGGATGTCGAGCAGGAAATCCAGGGTCCAGCGCTTGTAGTGGAGCGTGTTCGTGAGCCCGATGGTGAAATCGGGTTGGCGATCGTAGCCGGCATCGATGAAGTCGGCCGAGCGGACGGGCAGGCCCGAGGTCGGATCGATCAGCAGCGCGCCTTGGTGCCCGCTGTCGCTCTTGACGCGCAGATAGAATTGACCCGTGAGCGACATGGTGGAGAGCCCCGGCATCGTCCCGGCCCGCACGTTCCCGTACAACCAGGTGTCCGAGACGTAGGACTCCGGCAGATTACGGGGAAGGAAAGTCACGATGCTCCCCGCGGCCGCGAAGTTCGCGCTCACGTCCCAGGAGAACTCAGGCTTCAGGATGGGGGTGCCCCGCAGCGTGGCCTCCACGCCGCGGCTTCTCGTCTTCCCGCCGTTCAGGTTGAACAGGATGAAGCCCGTTCCATAACTGCCGCGGATGTTCTGGATGATCTGGTCCGTCGTCACCTTGCGGTAGGCGGTCACGTCGAGACTGAGCCGGTCGTGCAGGAAGCCCAGCTCGGCGCCGCCTTCGACCGACCGGGCAAACTCCGGTCGCAAGTCCAGGTTGGGGCCCCAGAAGTTGTACCCATAGCCGCCGTACGACGTGGTCTTGTACTGCAGCGCCGGCCGATAGGCATAGGGCGGCGCATCCTTGCCCGCCTCGGCATAGGCGGCGCGCAGCTTCGCGGTCATGAAGCGGCCGATGCCCTTGAATGCGTCGGACAGGACGAAGCTCGTCGAGACGGACGGATAGAAGAGCGAGTTATGTCCCGGTGGCAGGGTCGAGGTCCAGTCGTTCCGGCCGGTCACCGTCACGTAGAGGAACTGCCGATAATCGAGCGTCGCGCTGCCGAAGACGCTGACCACCCGGCGCTCGGTGACCGTCGTCAACGGCATCCGGGTGCTCGTGTTGTTGATCGAGACGAATTGCGGGTCCAGGAACTGCGTGCCGTCCATCGCGTCCGTCGTCGACTTCTGGTCCACGACCGCGTGACCCACGAGGCCGTTGATCGAGAGGGCGGGCGTGAGCGCGTGGGGGTTGAAGCTCAGTATCGTCTGCGCGCTCAAGTTGCGCGTGACGTCGGCCGCCACATCGAGAATGCCGCCGTTGGCGAAGCCGACCGCGCTTTCTGGATGGCGCAGGATCTGCTCTTCGTTCGTGTAGCCATCCAGTCCGAGGTTGGTCTTGAGATAGCCCCAAGAGAACGGCGCGGCCTGGAGGCCGAGGTTGACGAGCAGCCGATTGTTCCGGGAGTTCTGCTGGTTCTTGTCGACGTTGAAGTAGGGGTTGTCGATTTCCGCGGATTGCGTCAGCAGGGTCAGCCGGCGCCGCGTGCCGGCCGGCGTGAGAAAGTCCTTGGCGTTGTCGTTTTGCGGCCATGCCAACAAGCCGATCAGCGGACCGTCGTCTCCCTTCCACGGTTGATCGTTGGTGTCGTAGGCATACGTCATCGAAAGGTCGGCCGTCAACCAGGGTTTCACCTGCGCCCGCGACGCCCCGGTCAGGTTGAGGCGATTGTACCGCGAATTCGGCACGACGCCGTTCTGCTGCAGCGTGGACGCGTCGAACCGGTAATTGATCCGGTTGTCCGGCGCCGCGCCGCTGAACACCAGATTGTTGCGGGCCGTCACGGCCGTCCGGAAAAAGCCGTCGATGTTGTCGTAAAACGCCGTGCCGGCGGGATACGGGCTGCCGAAGTACGTGAACGAGCTGAACGTGCCGCCGGCGCTGGAAGGGCCGTACACTCGCTGGATGTCGGGGTGCGCGCCGGTGCGCTCGACGGTGAAGCTGTTGCTGTACTCCACGCTGCTCGCCCCGGGTTTGCCGCGCTTGGTGATGATGACGATGGCGCCGTTGGCCGCGTCGATGCCGTACAGGGCGGAGGCCTCCGGCCCCTTCAGCACGGTCAGCGTCTCGATGTCCTCCGGATTCAGGTCGGCCGCCCGATTGGTGAAGTCCACTCCGCGGTTGCTCAGCGCCGTGTTCGAGCTCTGATCGGACGCCAGCACCCCCGTGTTCATCGTCTTGTTGTCCAGCGGCAGCCCATCGACGATCATCAGCGGCTGGTTGCTGCCGCTGATGGAGCTGACGCCCCGGATCACGATCGACGCGGAGGCCCCGGGCACGCCCGACGTGCTCGTCACATCGACGCCGGCGATACGCCCCTCCAGCGCGTTGACGAAATTCTCGCGCTGCGTCTGAGCGATCTCCGGACCCGGCACGCTCTGCTGCGACCAGCTCACGCCGCGCTGCTCGGCGGTCTGCCCCAGGGCTGTCACCACCACGGCGTCGAGACTCATCGCGACCCGGCGGAGCTGGACGTCGATGACATTCGCGTCAGCGACGGTGCGTTCCACCGGTGCGGTCCCGATAAACCGGAACTGCAGCTCCTGGCCGACCGCGGCGCCAATGGAATAGGCTCCCTGGCTGTTCGTCGATGTGCTCTTACCGGTCCCCTTGACCGCGACCGTGACGCCTGCCAGGGGAGCGCCCTGCTCGCTGGTCACCGTACCGGTAATGGTCTTTTGCTGTGCGAACGCGCGGGGAGCGGCGACGAGGAGTAATTCCACCAACAGCGTGACGGCGCGTTTGGTCATGATGACGGCTATCGGGTTTTGGGGGCGCCTGTTGCGTTCGCAAGACGCGCGCCCCACCGCGTGGTGCTCAGCCGCCGCGGTGATGTGGCGACGACGCAACACTCAACGCCGCGAGCACGTACGCCAGATTCGCCGTGCCGTCCATGATCGGCTCGTTGGTCGAGTAGTCCCCCACGTCGTCGTGGTACACGATGAAGCCGGTATTGAACGGGGCGTACTCGTCCGCCGCGAGCAGCCGGATCCCCCGCAGGTGCTCGAAGATCGAGCGGTACACGGGACCGTCCACCAGCCCGCCCGTGAGCTGCAGGTGCAGCTGCTCGGCGACCACCGAGTGGGGCGTCCGCGGGTAGTTGGCGCCCAGCCCGATGACCATCGACACGCCCCATGGATTGGTCCCAAACAGCCAGT
>WNGL01004720.1_pt1 | contig 20204 bp, 18 predicted proteins | sample 5400591 | NCBI WGS metagenome assembly WNGL01 (sample SAMN13153377, study PRJNA577476) | soil metagenome | isolation source: 80 cm soil or saprolite under Garry oak tree replicate 1 | place: USA:California | collected 2016-06-15 | reverse complement strand
AGTTCCACTACTACGGCGATCGCGAGCGCGGCCAGGCCTGGCAGGTGCCGCTCCTCCTGCTCGAGGACACCACCTACCTCCTCATGTCCGCCACGCTCGGCGACGTGTCCTCCATCTCCGACGGCATCCGCCAGCTGACCGGACGCGAGGTGAGCGAGGTGCGGAGCACCCTCCGGCCGGTGCCGCTCGAATTCCTCTATGGCGAGAAGCCGCTCCACGAGGCGATCGAGGAGCTCGTCTCGGCGCAGCGGGCCCCCGTCTACCTGGTGAACTTCACCCAGCGCGCGGCGGCGGAGCAGGCGCAGAATCTCATGTCCGCCAACTTCTCCACGAAGGAGGAGAAGGAGCGCATCCGCGCGGCGCTCGACGGCGTCCGCTTCGATACGCCGTTCGGCAAGGACGTGCAGCGGTACCTGCGGCACGGCATCGGGCTCCACCATGCCGGCCTGCTGCCGCGATACCGGCTGACGGTGGAGAAGCTGGCCCAGGGTGGGCTCCTCAAGGTGGTCTCGGGCACGGACACCCTCGGCATGGGCGTGAACATTCCGATCCGCACGGTGCTCTTCACCCAGCTCTGCAAGTTCGACGGGCAGAAGACAGTCATCCTCTCCGTCCGCGACTTCCACCAGATCGCGGGACGCGCCGGCCGCAAGGGCTTCGACGAGCGCGGGTACGTGGTGGCGCAGGCCCCCGAGCACGTCATCGAGAACAAGCGGCTCGCCGAGAAGGCCGCCGCCGGCAAGAAGGTGGTGAAGAAGCAGCCGCCGCAGAAGGGGTTCTTGCCCTGGGATCGCACCACGTTCGAGCGGCTGCAGACGAAGCAGCCGGAGCCTCTCACCGCGCGCTTCGACATCGGGTTCGGGCTCCTGCTCGACCTCGTCCAGAGCACGACCACCCGCCGCGGCGGCGGCTACGGACGGCTCGTGGAGATGATCGCCCGCTCGCACGAGACCCCCTACGCGCAGGAGAAGCTGCGCCGGCTCGCGGCCGAGCGTTTCCGGACGCTGCGCCGGGCGGGCCTCGTCGAGCTGCACGCCCTCGAGGGTTACCGCGGCCGGTACGTCCGTCCCGCCGCCGACCTGCAGCAGGACTTCTCGCTCCGCCAGACCCTCGCCCTGTGGCTCCTCGACACGCTCCCCGAGGTCCCGCGCGACGCGGAGACCTACGCGCTCGACGTGCTCACGCTGTGCGAGTCGATCCTGGAGAACCCCGACGCCGTGCTGTGGAAGCAGCTCGACGTGGCGCGGGGCAAGGCCGTCGCCGAGATGAAGGCGAAGGGCATGGAGTACGACGAGCGCATGGCCGAGCTGGAGAAGGTCGAGTACCCGAAGCCCCACGCGGACTTCGTCTACGCGACGTTCAACGCCTTCGCGGCGCGCCACCCGTGGGTGGGCGCGGAGAACATCCGCCCCAAGTCCATCGCCCGCGAGATGGCCGAGCGGTACATGACGTTCAACGAGTACGTGAGCGAGTACGGCCTGGAGCGCTCCGAGGGCGTGCTCCTGCGGTACCTCTCCGACGCGTACAAGACGCTCGTGCAGAGCGTCCCCGAGCGCTACCGCGACGAGCGGGTGGACGACCTCATCGCCTTCCTGCGCGCCACCGTGCGGGGCGCGGACGCGTCGCTCCTCGACGAATGGGAGCGGCTGCGCGATCCGACCTGGGCCGCGCTCCCTCCGGACCAGCGCGCCGCGCTCGCCACCCTCCCGCCGCGCGTCGCGCAGCTCGACGACGACCCGCGTGCCTTCGCAGCGCGCGTCCGTCACGAGCTCCACCGGCTGCTCGTGGCGGTGGCCCAGCAGCGCTGGGAGGCCGCCGCCGCCGCGCTGTGCCAGCCCGACGGAGCCTGGCCGGCGGCCCGGATCGAGGAGGAGCTCCGGCCCTACTTCGCCGAGCACGCCAGCATCGACGTGCGGCCGGTGGCGCGGCTCCCGCACAACACGCTGCTCGAGAAGAGCGGGCCGCGCAGCTACACCGCCCAGCAGCGCCTGGTCGATCCGGAAGGCGAGGTGGACTGGGTCCTCGCCTGCGCCATCGACCTCGCGGTGGAGCGCCCCGCGGACGCGCCGCTGCTCGAGCTGGTCCGGGTCGGCACCTGAGACGCGGTCACCCGCGCACGACAGGCGCCGCTGTCGTCTGCTGTGCGTGAACTACGCCCATGCAGCTGGCGAGCGAGCCAGCGTATGCTCGCTCCCATGCGCAAGCTCCTCCTCGCCATCGCAGCCATCGCCGCGCTCACGGCGTTTCCCCGCAGCGCGTCGGCTGGATTCCTCCTCGAAGGATCGGTGGGATCGGGCGCGCAGCTCAGCCCGTCCGTCGAGCGGACGCCCGTCAACGTGATGCTGGCGCCGGGCTGGGGCTTCGCCGGCCTGCTCAAGCTCGAGCTGGGCCTGCTCGGCAACCTCGGCGACGTGCAGAACTCGAAGTTCGACCTCGAGCTCCGGCCCATGGTGGTGATCTCGCCGCCCTTCGTGCCGCTCTACCTGCGCGCCATCTTCGCGGTGCAGAACCTGATCGACGGCCCGACCACCTACGCCTACGGCGGAGCGCTCGGCCTCTCCTTCAGCCTCTTCGGCGCCGGCCTCTTCGTCGAGGCGGGCGTCCTGCCCCGGAGCGTGAAGATCGACGCCGTCACGAACGTGCCGGTGGTCGGCACCGCCGCCCACGCCACCCGCGATGAGTTCCGCTGGTTCGCGGAGGGCAGGGCCGGCGCGTTCTACGAGTTCTGAGCCTCCGCTCCGCTCGTCACAGCCGCTCGTCGAAGGCGCCCGGCGGAGCGGCGGCCAGGATCTCGATCCGCTGCAGCTCGGTCGCGCCGGTGTGCTGCCCGCGGGCCCAGTTCTCCTCGTGGTGCGCGAAGAGGACCCCCGCCACCCGGCGGAAGTCCGAATACGCGGTGGCGAACTCGATCTTCCCGCCTGGGCTCGGCATCGCGCCCGACGAGCGCAGGATACGGCCGCTCGCGGGATCGATCTCGGCCACCAGCTCCAGCGCGCCGGGCAGCGCCAGCGCCACCGCGCGCCGCCTCTTTCCGTCGCGTTCGACCGTCCCCCGGTCCGCGACCCGGGCGCCTTTCTGCACGAGCGCGAGCGGCAGCGCGAGCCGCGCCGCCTGCAGCACCATGGCGGCATGGGCAGGGCCCGTCACCTCCTGGCCGTCGCGAGCGCCGCGCCCGCCGTGGACCACCCGCACCTCGGGCGTCTCCTCCGGATAGGCGATCTCGACGCGGAGGCTGTCCGGGCGCTGGAAGATCCGGACGATCCGTCCTGGGTTCGGGTGCATCAAGGAGGTGACCGTCCCTTCCTCTTTCACCACCCGTGCCTTCTCCAGCGCGGCGTGCCCCCCGTAGGCGGCCACCACCTGGTCGAGCAGCGGTGCCAGGGCCTCCCCGGCGCGGCTCGGGCAGGGGGCGAGCGAGAGGGCCAGCGCGATGGCGAAGGGCGCGACGGAACGAGGCAGCGGGCGCATGGAGGCGAGTCTGTCGGCCGGGCGGTGCCGGCGCAACCGCGCGAACCGAGAGCCTCACCCCGGACGCGCCGGCGTCCCCGAGCGGGACGGCGTGGTGACCGCTCGCCAGCGTGGGCAACCTTCTCTGGTGAACCCAGGAGGCGGAACGATCGTCCAGCGGAGCTCCAGGGTCACCGAGCGGTCGCTGATCGTGCTGGCGAGCACCGCCGTGCTCGCCTTCCTGTGGCTCGCGCGGGAGTTCCTCCTCCCGGCGGTGCTGGCCGTGTTCATCGCCTTCACCGTGCACCCGGTGGTGTCCTGGCTCGAGCGGCGGCGGCTGCCTCGGTGGCTGGCAGCCGTCTTCGGCACGCTGCTCGCCACGACGGTGGTGGCGAGCATCGGTCTCCTCCTCTACACCAGCATCTCCGCGTTCTGGACCGAGCTCCCCGGCTACGAGGAGCGGCTGCGGGGCGCCTTGCAGACCGTCACTCGCCACGTCACCCACTTGCAGAGTCAGGGCGAGGCGATGGTGAAGCCGCCGCCCGGGGGCCTGAAGGTCCAGGAGGGCGTGCCGTGGGGAACGCTCCTCCTCGGGACCGCGCAGGGCGCGCTGGCGCTGACGGCCGAGGCTACGATCGCCGTCTTCACGCTCTACTTCGCGCTCGCCGAGGGGCCGCGCTTCCGGCAGAAGCTCCTGCGCGCGCTGTCGCGCGACGCCGAGGCGCACGAGCACGCCGTGGTCGCGCTGCGCGAGGTGCACCACGACCTGGAGCGCTACATGGTGAACCGGCTCTTCATCAACGCAGCGCTCGGGCTCGTGACGTGGGGCATTTACGCGCTGTACGGCCTCGAGCACGCCGCCATCTGGGGCCTCACCACCGGGCTCCTGCACTTCATCCCGTACGTCGGGCCGGCCTTCGGGCTCCTCCTCCCATTCGGCATGGCGCTGCTCCAGTACGGAGATCTCCAGCACGTCGCGGGCGTCAGCGCCATCTACATCGGGCTCGTGGCGCTGCAGGGGAACGTGGTCGATCCGCTCTTCCTCGGAAGGCAACTGCGGCTCAGCTCGATCGTGGTCTTCCTCGGCTCCCTGTTCTGGTTCTGGATCTGGGGGCCGGTGGGTCTCTTCCTGGCGGTGCCACTCCTCAGCGCGATCCGGATCGTCTGCGGGCACATCCCGCGGCTGCGGGTGGTCGCCGACTTCCTCGGAGAGTGACGACCGGACCTATCGCTTCTCGTGGGCGATGGGCTCGGGCGCGAGCGGCGAGGTCTGCAGCTGCTCGAGGAGCTCGCCCACGTCCTGGTAGATGGCGACGCAGCCGGCCTCCTCCAGGTCGCGGCGCGGGAAACCGCCCGACAGGACGCCGACCGTACGGATCCCGGCCCTCCCCGCCGCGTCCGCGTCGTACGGGCTGTCCCCTACCGCCACCGCGTCTCCCGGGTCGAGCGCGAGCCGGTCGAGGCAGGTGAGGAAGACGTCCGGCTCTGGCTTCGACCGCTCCGCGTCCTCGGGCGTGGTCGCGGCGTCGATGAGGCTCGCACCACCCAGCATGCGGAGGTAGTAGCCGAGCTCGGTGCGCTTGCACGACGACGCGAGGCCGACCAGCGTGCCCGCTTGCTTGAGTCGTGCGAGGAGGTCGCGCGCACCTGGGAAGGCCTTCGCCCAGGGCAGGTACAGCCGCTCGTAGAGGCCGCTGCGGTAATCGTTCAGGTCCTCCCCGAAGCGCTCCAGCTCCTCCTCGTCCAGGAAGACCGGCAGGAGCTGGTCGCCCCCCTTCCCGATCTGGCTGCGGATGGCGTCGTACTGCACCTTTTTGCCGAAGTGGGCGAGCGCCTCCTGCCAACCCTGGGCGTGCAGGTCCACCGTGTCCATCAGGGTACCGTCGATGTCGAACAGGACCGCTCGCGCCATGGCTCGAAGGTGCGGTGCTGCCCCAGTCCCCGCAACGCTCCGGCCCATGCTCCGCTCCTTGAGGGGCCTGCGTGGCGAGCCGACGCTCGCCCGGCCGGGATTGACACGGCGGCTGGTTCGGCTCATTTCTTCAGCCTCATGCTGGAAAGTCTGAAGCCCCGCGCGGGCAAGCGCTGGCCACGCGGCCAGAAGTTCGTGATGTCCGAGCGCGGCCTCGCCGCGGACACCTCCTACCGAGAAGCCGTGCAGACCGCTCGCGCCCAGGGCCGATCCGCGCTCGACGCCGCGCAACGCAGCTGGGCCGAGCCGCTGCGGGTGGATCCGGTCGACGGGGTGGTCCTGGGCGAGCTGCGTGGCGGCCGCAAGAGCATCGCCGACTTGGCCCGCGCGCTGGAGGACTGCGGCACGAGCGCGGTCGAGGTGAAGGCCGCCGTGGATCGGCTGACCGAGGCCGGGCTGGTGGATCCCGTCCCCGCCGCGATCGCGGCGGCGTAGCGGATTCAGTCGTACCCGCCGCGCCGTTCAGCCTTCTTTCGGCCCGCGTGCTTCTTCGTCTGCAGGCGGCGCTCCTGCGAGCCGCGGGTGGCTCGCGTCGGGCGCCGAGCCCTGGGCTGGTGCGCGAGCGCCTCCAGGCGGGCCCGCAGCCGCTCCAGCGCCGCGCCCCGGTTCTGAAGCTGGCTCCGCCGCTCGGTGGCGGTGACGGTGATGCCGGTCGGAGGATGGGTGAGCCGGACGCCGCTCTCGGTCTTGTTGCGGTGCTGGCCGCCCGGGCCACCGCCGACGAAGAAGGTCTCCTCGCACTCCTCCAGGAGCGCGTCATCCGTGAGCGCCCGCGCGCGCCGCGCGGCCGCTCGGAGCGCGGGGGCCACCTCGCTCACGCCGCACCACCCGGGCGTCGACGGAGCACCCGCGCGCCCGTCGCTCCGAGCGCCACGAGCAGCGCGCCCGTCAGGAGCTGGGTGGTCGTCGGGAGGCGTGAGACGGCCGGCGCGGACGCTTCACCCTCGCAGCGCGGCGCTCGCACGGGCCCGGGGCGATCGCGTCCCCACGGACGGTCCACCAGGATGGCCACGGCAGCGCCGCCGGGAGCCGGGAGCACGCGCGGCCAGCGCGGAGGATCATCCGAGCGACGACTCCGCTCCTCCACCTGGGCGGCCGCCGGAAGGGCCTCGCGCGTCCGCACGCGCTCGCCCGCCACCACTCCTGCTGCGGACAGGAGGATCTCATCGCCCTCCGCCAGGCCACCCTTCACCTCCGTCATGCCCTCACCGTGGAGCTCGACGGCGATGGCGCGGCGCTCCGTGCGGCCGCCCCGGACTGCCAGCACCCACGCCTCGGCCTCGCCCTCGTGCACGGCCGCGGCCGGGACGACGAGCGCTCCTGGCCGGTGCGCCACGTCGATGTTCACGGCGACTGCCATGCCCGGCCGCAGGAAGGCTGGCTCTACCGGGAGCACGAGCTCGAGCTCGACCGTGCCGCGGCCCGGGTCGACGACCGGCGCCACCGTGGCGACCTCCGCCGTGAAGGGCCGCAGCGGCCAGGCGCGAGCGACGGCGCTCGCCGGCTGACCGACCGCCAGCCAGGGGAGGTATCGCTCATCACACGCGGCTCGAAGGCGCAGCGGCCCGCCGGCCGTCGCCTCGACGTGGCCGGTCGTCACCACCCGCGCGACGAGGTCCTGGCGCCGCGCTCGCACCGAGGTCACCTGGGGGCCGAGCAGCCCGCGCGCCGCCGACCAGACGATGGCGAGCGCCACCAGGCCGAAGGCGAGCTGCCAGGGACGATCGCGGTGGAGCGCGGCGCGCATCGAGCCGACATTCGTACACCACCCGCCCATCGCCGGGAATCTCGAATGGGCGAGCCGCCCTGGTGAGCGCCCACTAGAGTAGGCGAGCCCAGAGGGGACGACGATCCAGCGATGACACCCATCGACCTGTTCCAGCAGCAGCTCGACGCCATCCGCGCCGCCGGCACCTACAAGGAAGAGCGCGCCCTCGCTTCACCGCAGGGCGCGCGGGTGCGGGTGGGCGGGCGCGACCTCCTCAACTTCTGCGCCAACAACTACCTCGGGCTCTCGTCGCACCCGGCGGTGCTGGCGGGCGCGCGGCGCGCCCTGGACGAGCGCGGCTTCGGCGTCTCCTCGGTACGGTTCATCTGCGGGACGCAGGACCTCCACCTCGAGCTGGAAGCGGCGCTCGCCCGCTTCTTCGGCTTCGAGGCCGCCCTCCTGTTCGGCTCCTGCTTCGATGCGAACGGCGGCGTCTTCGAGGCGCTCCTGGGCGAGGAAGATGCCATCGTCTCGGACGCGCTCAACCACGCGTCCCTCATCGACGGCATCCGGCTCTGCAAGGCCCGCCGCTATCGCTACGCCTCCGGCGACATGGGCGAGCTCGAGGCGCGCCTCTCGGAAGCGCGCGCGGCCGGGGCGCGGCTCGTCCTCGTCGCCACCGACGGCGTCTTCTCGATGGATGGCCACCTCGCGCCGCTCGACCGGATCTGCGAGCTCGCGCGCCGCTTCGACGCGCTGACGCTCGTCGACGATTCGCACGCCTCCGGTTTCATCGGGCGGACCGGGCGCGGCACGCCCGAGCACTTCGCCGTCCAGGGGCAGGTCGACCTCCTCACGTCGACGCTCGGGAAGGCGCTCGGCGGGGCGGCAGGCGGCTTCGTGGCGGCCCGGCGCGAGGTCGTCGAGCTGCTACGTCAGCGCGCGCGGCCGTATCTGTTCTCGAATGCGCTCGCGCCCTCCATCGCTGGAGGAAGCTTGGCCGCGCTCCAGCTCATCGAGGGCTCGACCGAGCTGCGCGATCGGCTGATGGAGAACGCGCGCTCGTTCCGCGAGCGGATGACGGCCGCCGGTTTCAAGGTGAGGCCCGGCCAACACCCCATCGTCCCGATCATGCTGGGCGAGGCCCGGCAGGCGGTCGACTTCGCGAAGGACCTCCTCGAGGAGGGTATCTACGTGGTCGGCTTCAGCTACCCGGTGGTGCCGCAGGGGCAGGCGCGCATCCGCGTGCAGCTCTCGGCGGCGCACGCGCCCGAGCACGTGACGCAGGCGGTCGAGGCGTTCACGAAGGTCGGGAAGCGCCGCGGCGTCCTCTGACGAGTCGCCCTGCGTCATCACTCCCGGGGCGAGCCGCTTCGGCCAGGAAGTCCTAAATTCGCCCTGAGGCGGCGGTAGCTGCCTCGGAGGTGTGCCCTTGGCCGCCGTCCTCACGCCCAGCGAACGCGCCCTGAACCAGCTGCCTCCGCACCTGCGCCGTTACGTGGTAGCGCAGGACTACGGCGCCTACACGCCGCGCGATCAGGCCGTCTGGCGCCACATCCTGCGGCGCCTGGTCCGCCACCTCTCGGCGCGCGCCCACCCCTCCTACCTGCGCGGCCTGGAGGCGACCGGCATCGGGGTAGAGCGCATCCCGAGCATGGACGAGATGAACGAGCGGCTCTCGCGGCTCGGCTGGTCGGCGGTGAGCGTGCGCGGCTTCATCCCGCCGGCCGTCTTCACCGAGCTGCAGGCGATGCGCGTGCTCGCCGTCGCGGCGGACATCCGAACCCACGAACACATCGAGTATACCCCCGCCCCGGACATCGTCCACGAGAGCGCCGGGCACGCGCCCATCCTGGCGGATCCGGCCTACGCCGCCTTCTTGCAGAAGGCCGGCGAGATCGGCTTTCGCGCGATCGCCTCGCTGGAGGACCAGGAGATCTACGAGGCGATCCGAGCCCTCTCCATCGTCAAGGAGGATCCCTCCGCGGGCGCCGCCGAGGTCGCGCGGGCCGAGCGCCGGCTGGAGGAGGCGTCGGCCGCCCGTCGCTATGTCTCGGAGGCCACGCGCGCCTCGCGCCTGTACTGGTGGACCGCGGAGTACGGCCTCGTCGGGCCGCTCGAAGATCCGAAGATCTACGGGGCGGGCCTGCTCAGCTCGATCGGGGAGAGCACGCACTGCTTCTCGAGCGAGGTGGAGCGGCTGCCGCTCTCGGTCGCGGCCGCCGAGGTGGAGTTCGACATCACGCGCATGCAGCCGCAGCTCTTCGTGGCGCGCGGCTTCGAGCAGCTGTCGGAGGTGGTGGACGAGCTGGCGCGCACGCTGGCCTTCCGCCGCGGGGGCGACCACGGCCTCGGCGAGGCCCACCGCGCGCGCACCGTGAACCACCTGCAGCTCTCGGACGGGACCGCCGTCACCGGCGTGGTGGAGTCGCTCTTCCAGGGCCCGCGCCCGGCCGGTGACGGCCTCGCCACCGCGCTCGCCCTGTTGCGGGGCCCGGTGCTGCTCTCCCGCGCCGGCAAGGCGGTGGGCGCCCCCCAGCACCTCCCGGCCGTGGTCGCCTTCGGCGAGGCGCGCGTCCCGCCGGAGGGCTCCTTCTGCCTCTCGTTCGCGAGCGGCCTCGCCCTCTCCGGCCGCATCGTGGAGGGAGTGGCGACCGATCTGCATGCGGCCCTCGGCTCGCGAGAGCTGCCCGTGCCACAGCAGGCGGTGCTGCTCGCGAGCCAGGCCCTGCCGGCGGTGGCGGGCGGCCCCGGCGACCCCGGCGCCTGGGACTGGCACTTCGGGGCCCCTGCTCCGGACGAGGAGGGCGAGGCACGCGCCCGCGAGCACCGCGCGAGCGCGCTTCCCCCGCGGCTGGCCGAGCTATACTGGAGCGTGCGCGCGCTGCGAGAGAGCGGCCGCATCGACGCGGCGCGCCTGGCCGAGCTGGCCCGCGAGGCCCGCCGCTTCCCGGACGAGTGGCTGCTCCGGGCGGAGCTGGACGAGCTCGACCCCGGACTCGAAGCGGCGGCCGCCGCGCACTGAGCGGCGCGGAACCGGGGGAAGCGACCTCCATTTCCGCGGTATGGTGCGTCGCCCATGCGCGCCCCGACCATCCTCGCGCTCGCGCTGCTGCTCGGCTGGGGCTGCGGCCGCGGGGCGACGCCGGGGCCGGGGATAGCCCTCTCACCCTGCCAGCTCAGCCACCCGAGCGCTGCTGTGTCCGCCTCGGCGCGCTGCGGCACGCTGGAGGTGCCGGAGGACTGGGGACATCCGGCGGGGCGGCGGCTGCGCCTGCGGGTGGCGGTGGTCGCGTCGGAGAGCGCGAATCGCACCCCCGAGGCGCTCTTCTTCCTGGCCGGCGGGCCGGGCCAGGCGGCGACCGAGCAGTACCCCGTCGTCGCCTCGGCGCTGGCCGGCGCTCGGCGCCGCCGAGACGTGGTCCTCGTCGATCAGCGCGGCACGGGCGGCTCCGGGCCGCTCACCTGCCTCGATCCCGCGCGCGTCGCCGACGCCACGCCGCAGGAGGACGAGCTGCGGCGCCTCCGCGACTGTGGCCGCCAGCTCGCCGCCGCGGGTACGGACCTCACCCGCTACGGCACGGGCGACTTCGTCCGAGATCTCGAGGCCGTCCGCGCTGCGCTCGGCTACCCCCGAGTGGACCTCGTCGCTGTCTCGTACGGCACCCGTGCCGCGCTGGGCTGGCTGCGCGCGCATCCGGAGCGCATCCGCGCGCTCGTCCTGGATGGCGTGATCCCGCCCGGGGTGGCGATCGGCGCCTCCGCCGACGCGGACGCGCGGCGCGCGCTCGAGCTGCACCTCCGCCGCTGCCGCGCGGACGCGAGCTGCCGGGCGCGCTTTCCGGACCACGAGGCGCGCTCGGCCGACCTCCTCCGCCGCCTCGCGCGCGCCCCGGCGCGGCTCTCCGTGCCCGACCCGGTCCTCGGCACGCCGCGCGCGGTGGAGCTCGGGCCGGCGCAGGTGAGGCGCGTCGGGGCGCTCCTCGCCTACGCGCCCGAAACTGCGGCCCTCTGGCCGCTGCTCGTCGAGCGCGCCGCCCAGGGCGACCCGGCGCCACTCGCCGCCCAGGGGCTCCTCCTCGGCGGCGACGTCGCCGCGGAGCTCACGCTCCCGCTGCAATACGCGGTGCTCTGCGCCGAGGACGTCCCCTTCTACCCGCCCAGCAGCGGCGACGAGGCCGAGGGCGAGGCCGCGCGCGCCCCGCTCCGCGCGGGCTGCGCCGCCTTCCCCGAGCTGCCTCCCCGCCCCGAGCTCCGCGTACCCGTGCGCTCCGGCGTCCCGGCGCTCCTCCTCTCCGGCGAGGCCGATCCGGTGACACCGCCGGCCTGGGCCGAGCTCGCCACCGCCGGCCTGTCCCGCGCCCGCCGCCTCGTCTTGCCGGGCGGAGGACACGGCGTCCTCTGGCGCGGCTGCGTCCCGCAGCTCGTGGCGCGCTTCCTCGACAGCCCGGACGCGGCCGCCCTCGACGCGTCCTGCGTGGATCGCAGCCGGCCTGTGCCCTTCTTCCTCGACGCGGCTGGGCCGGCGCCATGATCGAGCTCGCCGACGTTCACAAGCGCTTCGGCGCCGTGCAGGCGCTGGCCGGCGCCTCATTCACCGTTCGTGATGGGTGCATCACCGGTCTCCTCGGTCCGAACGGCGCCGGGAAGACCACCGCCCTGCGCGTGCTCTACGGGGTGCTCGAGCCGGACCGCGGACGCGCCGCCGTCGACGGGCGCGACGTCGCGCGCGCACGCGCCGCGGCGCAGCGGCGGCTGGGGGTGCTCCCGCACGCCCACGGCCTCTACCCTCGCCTCACCACCCGCGAGCACCTCGCCTACTTCGGCCGGCTGCACGGGCTCACCGGGACGGCGCTGCGGGCGCGGGTGGATGAGGCGCTCGGCCTGCTCGACCTGGGCCCCATCGCCGACCGGCGCACCGACGGCTTCTCGCAGGGGCAGCGCCTCAAGGTCGCCCTGGCGCGGGCGCTCGTCCACGGCCCGCGGAACCTGGTCCTCGACGAGCCGACCGCCGGGCTGGACGTGGCGGCCACCCGCGCGCTGCGGACGCTCCTGGGCCGGCTGCGCGACGAGGGACGCTGCATCCTGTTCTCCTCGCATGTCATGCAGGAGGTCTCGGCGCTGTGCGACGAGGTGGTGGTCATGGCGCGCGGCACGGTGGTCGCGGCGGGGTCGCCCGCGGAGCTGCAGCGCGCCACGGGGCACGCCTCGCTGGAGGACGCGTTCGTGGCGGCCATCGGCTCCGACGAGGGCCTCTCGTGAGGCGCGCGCTTTCACTCGCCGGCGTCGTCCTGCGCAAGGAGCTCCTGGACAGCCTGCGCGAGCGGCGCGCCATGGCGATGGCCCTCCTCTTCCCGCTCCTCGGGCCAGCCGTGCTCGCCATGACGCTGTGGGTGGTGGGCAGGACCGCACACGGCGCCGTGGAGCGCCCGCTCGCCCTGCCGGTCGCGGGGGCCGAGCACGCGCCGGAGCTGGTCGCTTTCCTGCGCGGCGCTGGCGTGGAGGTCACCGCGGCGCCGGCCGACCCGGAGCGCGCCGTGCGCGCGGGCGAGCGCGACGTGGTGCTCGTCATCCCGCCGCGGTTCGGGGAACGCCTGCGAGCGGCGCGGCCGGCGCCGGTACGCCTCGTCCTCGACGGCTCGCGCCAGTCGGCCCAGCGCGCCATCTCGCGCGCCCGCGCCTTGCTCGACGGCTACGGCCGCCAGCTCGGGATGCAGCGCCTCCTCGTGCGCGGGGTGCACCCGGGGCTCGCGCAGGCCATCCTCGTGGAGGAGACCGACCTGTCCACGCCGGAGAGCCGGGCCGCGCTCGTCCTGAGCGTGCTCCCCTACTTCGTCATCCTCTCCGTCTTCGTGGGCGGGATGGCCACCGCCATCGACACCACCGCCGGCGAGCGCGAGCGGAAGTCGCTCGAGCCGCTCCTCGCGAACCCGGTCCCGCGCAGCGGCCTCGCGCTGGCGAAGATCGCCGCCACCGCGCTCTTCGCGGCGGCCGGGCTCGTCGAGACGCTCATCGGCTTCGGGCTCGTACCCCTGCTCCTCCCAGCGGCGAGCCTCGGCTTCACCGTGCGGCTCGATCCCGCCCTCCTCCTGCGCACCTTCCTGCTCTGCCTGCCGCTGGTGGCGCTCCTGAGCGCGCTCCAGATCCTCATCGCGGCTCGCGCGCGCGGCTTCAAGGCTGCCCAGACCACCCTCTCGCTGCTCATGATGGTCCCGGTCCTGCCGGGGATGATGCTCGCCTTCCTCCCGCTCACGATCCGCCCCTGGATGGCGCTCGTCCCCACCCTCGGCGAGCAGCTCGTGGCGGCGCGGCTCCTGCGCGGCGAGCCGGTCGCGCCGGCGTTCGTGGTCGGCACCATCGCCGCCACCGCGTCCTGGGCGGTGCTGCTCGGGGCGCTCGCCGTGCGAGCGTTTCAGGGTGAGCGGATCGTGTTCGGGAGGTAAGGGCGGGGGTTTTCTCCGGGTGTGCTCATTGGCGGCCCTGCCGGGCTGGGCAGCCCGACGATCAGGGTGGTAGATTCACGCCATGGCGCGCGACGCTCGAGACCTGCACCGCCTGGCTCAGGAGCTTGCCGCTCTGACACCCGAGGAACGCTCCCGCGTACTCGCCGAGGCGACGCAGCGTGAGGGTCTCCACCCACCGCCGAGCAACTTCTCGCCGCCGGTCCTGAAGGGCGGCGGGGCCTGGGTAGGCGGCGATCTCCGGCGCGAGAACCTGTACGGCGACGATGGCCGCTGATTCGCCCTGCTCGAAAAGCTCACGGCCGAGCGGACACCGCTGTGCATCAGCCCGCAGGTGTGCCGGGAGTTCCTCGTCGTCCTTACCCGCACGCCGGTCTCTGGGCGCGCCTTCACGGTCACCGAGGCCCTGGAGGCGCTCGATACGTGGCGCTCGGCATGCGTCGTCTTGGACGAGGGCGCCTCCGTGCTCGTCGAGCTCCTCGCCCTCGTCCACGACCAACAGGTCAGGGGCAAGCAGGTCCACGACGCCAACATCGTCGCCACCATGCGCTCGAAGGGCATCACCCGTCTCGCCACGCTGAACGCTGGCGACTTCCAGCGATTCGAGGACCAGGTCCACATCGAGGGACTGGTCACGTAGGCCGTCACGAGGCGTCACCGTCCTCGTCGTCCTCCGCATCGAGCTGGCCGAGGAGGTCAGCGTGGGGATTGGCGTTACCCGCGCCGCTCGACGACCATCTTCAAGCCCTGAAACTCGAACGCCTTCCTAAGATCTCGAAGCATCCGTACTTGCTGGTCGGATGGAATACCAACGCCCGTCCGCGCCCCCGCCGCCGCCCGCAGCCGCGCAGCCACCCGGTCGAAGTTCAGCGCCTCGCGGCGGGCCAGGATGCCCTTCGCCCAGACCAGGGCGGCGCGCTGATCGGCCGGGATCGGCGCGCCACCGACGTCCTGCTCGAGGCGGTGCAGCGCCGCCTCCACGACGCCCTGCACCTGCTCCAGCCGCTCCGGCCCCATCGGCTCCTCCTTCAGGAAGGCGACCGCGAGCTCGTCGGCGGCGCGCCGCGCCTCCTCTGCGACGACGGCGGTCGCGGCCGGCGGGAGGCAGGCCTGCGCCAGGGTGCGAGGGAGGAAGAACCAGCGGTACAGCCACGCGAAGAGGGACGGCGCGCCGGTGTCCGATCCCGCCAGGCGCGTGAGCGCGGTACGCTGCTCGGCGGAGAGCTCCTCCCATCGCGGCACGACGGCCGCTCCAGCGGCGGCGTCCCATCGCACGAGCTCCGGTCCGGTCTCCTCGCGCAGCGCCATGCTGGAGGGCAGGCTCAGGCCGGCCCGCGCGGCGCGGGCGAGAAAACCGTCGCGCAGCCGCTCCAGCGGGGCGAGCCCGCAGGGGGGCTCGAGCGGCGATTCGTCGGGGCAGCCGGCCATGGACAGCGCTGGGACGGCGACTGCGAGGAGGAGGGCGAGGACGAAGCGGGCCCAGGACATGGCCGAAGCGTACAGCCCGTTCACCTCGGGAGCGAGTCCTCGGTTCCCCGCTGCGCGGTGGGAGAGACGAGGTGCGCGGCCTACAGGAGCCTCCGCCGGAAGCGCAGCGTGGCGAGCGCGAGGATGGCGACGCCGTAGACCGCCAGCGCCCCGACCTGAGGCGCGAGATCCCGGAAGCCTGCGCCGCGCAGGAGGACCCCGCGCGCCAGCTCTGCGAAGTAGCGGAGGGGGTTCAGGTAGGTCGCGAGCTGGAGCCAGCCTGGCATGGCGTGAATGGGCGTCATGATGCCGGAGAGGAGCACCGCCGGCAGGACGAACAGGAACCCGCCCAGGAAGCTCTGCTGCTGGTTCGACGAGATGGTCGAGATGAAGAGGCCGACGCCCAGCGTCGAGCACAGGTAGAGGAGCGTCCCGAGCGCCAGCACGGCGAGCGGGCCGCGCACCGGCACCGCGAAGATCCAGGTCATGGCGGCGAGCGCGAGCAGCACGTCGAACAGTCCGATCGCGACGAAGGGGGTCATCTTACCGACGAGCAGCACGAGCGGCTTCACCGGCGTGACGAGCACCTGCTCCAAGGTCCCCACCTCGCGCTCGCGCGACAGCCCCATCGCGGTGACGATGGTGGTGACGATGACGAGCAGCATGGCGAGAATACCGGGCACGAGGTAGACGGCCGTCTTCAGGCTCGGGTTGTAGAGCACGCGCGGCGTCACCCGCACCTCGGGCGCCGGTGGGCGCCCGGCGGCCGCGAGCCGCTCGCGCATGAGCGCCTGCGAGCGCGCACCGAAGAAGCGGGCTGCGGCGCTCGTCGCCGCGCCGGATTGCACCGGGTTCGTGCCGTCGACGATGACCTGGAGACGCGCGGTCCGGCCGGCGGCGAGGTCCGCCCCGAAGCCGGGCGGCACCACCACCGCCGCCGCCGCCCGATCGTCGTCGAGGAGCCGGTCCGCTGCCGCGCCGTCCGTGGCGCGCTCGGCCAGGCGGAGCGTCCCGTCGGCGAGGAGCCGGCGCAGCTCGCCCCGCACGTCGAAGTCGACCGCGAAGCCGAAGAGCACCGTCTGGATGAGCGGCGCCGCCACCAGCATGAACAGGATGCGCCGGTCGCGCAGCGTCTGGAGCGTCTCCTTGCGCACCACCGCCCGGTACTGCGTGAGGGCGAGGCCGCGACCTCTTGGTCGCGCGGGCGTCATGCCACCCTCCGCTGGAAGCGCGCCGTGGCGAGGGCGAGGATGGCCACCGCGAAGAGTGCCAGCGCGACGAGATCGGGCCCGAGGAGGCCGAGGCCGCTCCCCTTGAGGAGGACGCCGCGCAGTCCGTGCACGAGGTAGCGGGCGGGCACCAGTCGCGCGAGCGCCTGCAGCGGGCGCGGCATGTTCTCGATCGGAAAGAGCGCGCCCGACAGGAGCAGCGACGGGAGCAGCGAGGAGAGGACCCCCGCCTGCGTCGCGACGAGCTGGTTCTTGGCCAGGACCGAGATGAGGAGGCCCTGCCCGAGCATGCCGATGAGAAAGAGGAGTCCGAGCGCGAACAGGAGCGTGACGCTGCCTCGGATGGGCACGTCGAAGACCGACGCTCCGACGGCCAGCACGAGCAGGAGCTGGAGCATGCCGAGGCCGAGGTAGGGCAGGAGCTTGCCCAGGATGATCTCGAACCGACCTACCGGCGACGCGAAGAGCTGCTCCATCGAGCCGCGCTCCCACTCCCCGGCGATGGTGAGGGCAGTCAGGAGCACGGCCCCGATGGCGAGGAGATAGGCGGCGAGGCCGGGGACGAGGAAGATCGCCGACCGCGCCGCCGGGTTGTAGCGGGTCCAGGTCCGCACCTCGATCGGCGGCGCCGCCATCCCCCCGAGCAGCGCCGCCAGGCGAAGCGATTCGGCGCGAGCGATGGCCTCCGCCTTCTGCAGGATCTGGTTGGCCGTGGTGGCGTCCGCGCCGTCGACGAGGAGCTCGGCCCGCCCCGGCTCGCCGCGGCCGAGGTCCTTCCCGTAGCCCGGCCGCATCACCAGCACCGCCTGGGCTGCGCCGCGCCGGAAGAGCCGCTCCGCGTCGTCGGGCCCCACCTCGGCCACGGTCACGAACTCGCGCGAGCGGGTGAAGGCGCCGGCGAGGGCGCGCGAGGCGGACGACCGGTCGCCGTCCGAGATGGCGAGCGAGATGCGGTCGAGGTCGAACGAGACGCCGTAGCCGAAGAGGAGCAGGAGCAGGACCGGCATGACGAGCGCCAGGTAGAGCGTGCGCGGATCGCGCTGGATGTGGAGCACCTCCTTGCCCGACATGGCGGCGACCCGCAGGAGGAAGCGGCGCAGGCGCTCCGTCACGGAGTCGCTCCGGCCTGAGCGGTGACCGGCTGCCCCACCACCGCGAGGAACACGTCCTCCAGGGACGGCGCGCCCTCCTCGATCTGGACGTCGGCGGCGCCCGCGGCCGCGAGCGCGCGCGCCACCTCGCCGGCCTCGAGCGCGCCCTCCTCGACTCGCACGTGCAGGCCGGCGCCGAACGGCTCCACCCCGAGCACCCCGGGTCGCCCACGCAGCGAGGGCGACGCCGCGAGGAGGCCCCGGCCACGGGCGAGGAGGACCTTCCCGGGCACCCAGGTCGCCTTGAGCGCCGCGGGCGTGTCGAGCGCCACCAGCCGCCCGTCGACCATGAGGCCGATGCGACGGCAGTTCTCGGCCTCGTCCAGGTAATGCGTGGTGACGAAGACGGTCGTCCCCTCCGAGGCGAGCGCGCGGATGAGGCGCCAGAAGCCGCGCCGCGCCACCGGGTCGACGCCGGCGGTCGGCTCGTCGAGGAAGACCACCTCCGGCCGGTGCAGGATGGCACAGGCGAGCGCGAGCCGCTGGCGGACGCCGCCCGGCAGCGCGCCGGTGACGGCGCCGCCCAGGTCGCCGAGCTCGGTGAGGGCGAGCACCTCGTCGGCGCGCGCGCGCAGATCCTCCCCCTGCATGCCGTAGGCGCCGCCGAAGAAGAGCAGGTTCTCGCGGACGGGCAGGTCGAGGTAGAGCGAGAACTTCTGCGACATGTAGCCGATGGTGCGCTTCACCGCGTCGGGGTCGCGCCCGACGTCGTGGCCCGCCACCGAGGCCGCGCCGCTCGTCGGGGCGAGGAGCCCGGTCAGCATGCGGATGGTGGTGGACTTGCCGGCGCCGTTCGCGCCGAGGTAGCCGAAGATCTCCCCGCGTGGCACCTCGAACGAGACGCCGTCCACGGCCGTGAACTTGCCGAATCGGCGCGTGAGCCCGTCCGCCACGATGCTGGCGTCTGCGCCGCTCACGCTGCTCCCTCCCGTCCGACCTGCGCCAGGAAGAGGTCCTCGAACGTCTTCGCCCCGTAGCGCGCGAGGAGCGCGCGCGGCTCGCCCTCGAGCAAGAGCCGCCCGTGGTCGACGAGCGCCACGCGGCTGCACCGCTCCGCCTCGTCCATGTACGGGGTCGAGACGAGCACGGTCATTCCTCCCTCGACGAACTCGTGCAGGAGCGCCCACAGCTCGCGCCGCGAGACCGGGTCGACGCCGTTGGTGGGCTCGTCGAGGAGGAGCACCCGCGGCTCGTGCAACAGCGCGCACGCGAGGGCGAGCTTCTTGTACATGCCGCCGGACAGCGCGTCGGCGCGGCGATCCGTGAAGCGATCGAGCCGCGTGATGCCGAGGAGGCGGTGGACGCGCTCCTGGAACGTGCGCCGGGGAAGGACGTAGAGCCGGGCAAAGAAGCGCAGGTTCTCGAGCACGGTCAGGTCGCGGTAGAGGCTGTACTGCTGCGGCATGAGCCCGAGCGCCTCGCGCACGGCGCCACCGCCCCGCGGATCCTCGCCCAGCACGCGCGCCTCGCCTCCCTCGGGGACGATGAGGCCAGCCAGCGCCCGCAGGGCGGTCGTCTTCCCCGCTCCGTCGGCGCCCACCAGGCCGAAGAGCTCGCCCTTCCCCGCCTGGAAGGAGAGGCCGCGGAGCGCCTCCACCGCGCCGAAGCGCTTCACGAGCGCGCGCGCCTCCAGCGCGGGCGCGGCCTCGCCAGCGCTCGCCACCGCTACTTCCCCGCCGCGGCCAGGGTGACCTGGACCGGCATTCCCGGGCGAAGCTTTCCGTCCGGGTTCGAGACGGTGACCTCCACCGGGTAGACGAGGCGGTCGCGATCGGTCCGGGTCTGGATGTTGCGCGGGGTGAACTCTGCCTGGGCTGCGACCGTCCGCACCACCCCCTCGAAGCGGTCGCCGGGCCAGGCATCGGCCACCACCGTCGCCCTCCCGCCCGGACGCGCCGCCGCCAGCTCGGCGTTGGGGAGATAGAAGGTGGCCTTCACCTCGGCCAGGTCGACGAGCCGCACGAGGAGCTGGCCCGCGGGGACGAGCTCGCCCGGCTCATGCGGCAGCTCGTCCACCACGGCGTCGCGCGGCGCTCGCAGCAGACAATCGTCGGCGAGCAGGCGCGCCCGGACCAGCATGGCCTCGGCCGCCTTCATCTGCGCCTCCGCCGCCACCGCCTGCGCACCCGAGGCCTGGATCGCGGCCACCGCCGCCCGCTCCTGCTCGCCGCTGGCCGAGACCTGCGCGCGCGCCGCCGCCGTCTGGTGCTCGAGCCCCTGGGCGCTGGCGCGCGACTGGTCGCGGCTCGCCTGCGCCACGTCGCTCGCGAGCTCCTCGAGGCGCTTCGCCTGCCGCTCCGCGGCGTCGCGCTGGGCGGTCAGCGCCGAGGCCTGGGCGCGCGCGGCGAGCTGCGCCGCGGCGGCGGCCTCCCGGGACCGGCGCGACGCCACCACGGAGGCCCCGGCCGACGCGGCCTGCGCTCTCGCCGCCGCCAGCCGCGCGTCGGCCTCAGCGACCGCCGCCTGCGGGTCGCCGCAGTCGAGCAGGAGGAGGAGGTCGCCCCGCTTCACCAGCTCACCCTTCCGCACCCGCTGCTCCAGGATGCGCGCCCCCACCCGCGAGGCGAGGCTCACCTCGGTGCCCTCGATCTCTCCCGATCCCCCGGCCGGCCCGCGCGCCTCGGCGCGTTGCAGCCCGAGCCTCCAGGCGATGAGGCCAGAGAGCAGGAGCACCAGCAGGACGAGGATGATCGCGATCCGCCGCATGACACCCCAGGTCGCAAGGGGCGTGCCGCCCCGCGACCGGCCGTCGCCACGGCCACTTCCCCA
>WNGL01003038.1_pt1 | contig 20206 bp, 15 predicted proteins | sample 5400591 | NCBI WGS metagenome assembly WNGL01 (sample SAMN13153377, study PRJNA577476) | soil metagenome | isolation source: 80 cm soil or saprolite under Garry oak tree replicate 1 | place: USA:California | collected 2016-06-15 | reverse complement strand
ATCGGCTGATGGACCTCACCGCCGCCGACGAGATCGAGCGCGAGGTGCGCTCCGAGATGGCCCGGTGCTTCGGCGGCCTCCTCGACGACCTGGCCGCGGTGGGGCCGGTGGCGGGGTGAGGCTGCGGCGCTCGGTGCGGTGAAGCATCGGCGCTCTGGCCGTAGGGCGGGGGCTCGTCCCCCGCCGCCGCGTGCCACTCCTCGGAAACCGCGGCGCGCCGCGCCGGCGCGTGCCGCTGGAGCGCGGTCCGGCCGCGAGTGCTCCACGCCGGCGCGGAGCACGGCGCCCGCAGCGCACCCCGACGCGGCGCGGCGCAGGTAGCTCAGCGGACACGCAGCGCACCCCGACGCGGCGCGGCGCACACACCACGCTCCCCCAGCTTCCCGGGCGAGAAGCCTGGTCGCCCGCCCGCCTCCGCTCCGGCAGCGGCGCTGCGCCAACCTCCGCGATATTGACAGGTTCGGCTGCTGCCGCGTAGCTTCACAGCCCCTTCGAACCTCCTTCCCCGGGAACCACCCGCATGCCCGCTAGCGATTATCTCTTCACCTCCGAGTCCGTCACCGAGGGCCATCCCGACAAGATGGCCGACCAGGTGTCGGACGCCGTCCTGGACGTGGTCCTCTCCCAGGATCCGAAGGGCCGGGTGGCCTGCGAGACCCTGCTCAAGACCGGCTACGTCATGATCGCGGGCGAGATCACGACCAGCGCCAGGGTCGACTACACGAAGCTCGCCCGCCGGGTGGTGAATCGCATCGGCTACACCTCGGGTGAGATGGGCTTCGACGGCAACACCTGCGCCGTCCTGGTCGCGGTCGACCAGCAGTCGCCCGACATCGGGCAGGGCGTCGACACCGGCGGCGCCGGCGATCAGGGCATGATGTTCGGCTATGCGTGCGACGAGACGCCGGAGCTCATGCCGGCGCCCATCCACTATGCGCACGCGGTGACGCGCCAGCTCGCCAAGGCGCGCAGAAGCGGGCTCGACTTCCTGCGCCCCGATGGCAAGAGCCAGATCTCGGTCGAGTACAAGGACGGCAAGATCCTCCGCCTCGACACGGTGGTCGTCTCGACGCAGCACTCCGAGGACGTCTCGAACAAGAAGCTCCACGCCGCCATCCGCGAGGAGGTCATCGCGAAGGCGCTGCCGAAGAAGCTCATCGACCGGAAGACGAAGATCTTCATCAACCCCACCGGGCGCTTCGTGATCGGCGGCCCCATGGGGGACACCGGCGTCACCGGCCGCAAGATCATCGTCGACACCTACGGCGGCATGGGCCGCCATGGCGGCGGGGCTTTCAGCGGCAAGGATCCGTCCAAGGTCGATCGCTCGGCTGCCTACATGGGTCGCCACATCGCCAAGAACGTGGTCGCCGCGGGCCTCGCCCGCCGCTGCGAGGTCCAGGTCGCCTACGCCATCGGGGTCGCCGAGCCGGTCTCGGTCATGGTCGACACGTTCGGCACGGGCAAGGTGGCGGACGAGAAGATCGCGGCCGCCGTGCGGGAGGTGTTCGTCCTCACCCCGCGCGGGATCATCGAGGACCTCGACCTGCTCCGCCCCATCTACGAGAAGACGGCCGCCTACGGTCACTTCGGCCGCTCCGAGAAGGAGTTCAGCTGGGAGCGGACCGACAAGAAGGACGCGCTGCGCGACGCCGCTGGCGCCGCCAAGGTGCGCGTGGTCGTCGGGTAGGGCCCGCGATCCATGACGCCGGGCCCGGCCGCTCGCACCACGCTGCGTGGCGGGGCCGGCCGCCGGCGCATAAGATGCCGCCCCCATGAGCCTCCTCGTCGCGGCGGTGCTGGGAGTGGTGCAGGCGCTCACCGAGTTCCTGCCCGTCTCCTCGACCGCGCACCTGCTCGTCTTCGGCGAGCTCTTCGGCCAGCGCCTCGGCGACGACCGGTTCCGCGCCTTCGTGGCGATCATCCAGACCGGCACCACGCTGGCGGTGATCGTCTATTTCCGCGAGGAGCTGTGGCGGCTCTTCCGGGCAGCGCTCCACGGCCTCGTCGTGGGCAAGCCGCTGGGCACGCCCGCGGCGCGCCTCGCCTGGCTCATCGTCCTCGGTACCCTTCCGGCGGCGGTGGCGGGGAAGCTCCTCGAGAAGCGCATCGAGGCGCTCGGGAACGTCACCATCGCCTTCGCGCTCGTGGGGTGGGGCCTCATCCTGCTCGCGGCGGAGCGGTTCGCGCGCCACCGGCGCACCGTGGACGACGTGGGGCTCGCCGACGCGATCGCGATCGGCTGCGGCCAGGCGCTGGCGCTCATCCCCGGCACCTCGCGCTCCGGCGCGACCATCAGCACCGGCATGGCGCTCGGGCTGAAGCGCGAGGACGCCGCGCGCTTCAGCTTCCTGCTCTCGGTGCCCATCACGCTCGGGGCCGGCCTCTACAAGCTGCGGAAGGTGTTGCCGGCGCTCTCCGGCCACCGCGACTGGGTGCTCGCCACCGCCGTGGGGACGGTGGTGGCGCTCGGGGCCGGCTACCTCGTCATCGGCTGGCTCCTGGCTTACCTGCGCTCCCGGACCACCTACGTCTTCGTCGCCTGGCGCATCGTCGCCGGCCTGCTCATCGGCCTGCTGCTGTGGCGGGGCGTCCTCCCGGCCAGCGACGAGGAGGCGCCCACGCCGCCGCACGCGCCGGCGGCGCACGCGTCCGCGCCATGACGTTCGACCGGCTGCGCACGGTCATCGAGTCCCGCGTCCCGGGCAGCTACCCGTTCGACACGCTCCGCGCCGAGCACCTCCCGCCGGGTGGGCTGGCGCACGCGGCGGTGCTCGTGCCGCTGTACGCGTACGCCGGTGAGCCGCATGTCCTCCTCACGCTGCGGCGGGCTCACCTGCGCCGCCACGGCGGTCAAGTCAGCTTCCCGGGAGGCCGGGTCGAACCGGGCGAGGAGCCGCGCGAGGCGGCGCTGCGAGAGGCACAGGAGGAGATCGGCCTCGACCCCGCGCGGGTGGAGCTGCTCGGTCGGCTCGACGAGACCCTGGTCCTCGCCACCGGCTTTCGCTTGACGCCGTGGGTGGGCGTGGTGCCTTATCCCTACCCCTACCTCGCTCACCCCGGAGAGGTGGAGGCGATCCTGGAGGTGCCGATCGCCTCGCTGGCCCGTCCCGGCGCGCACCGCACCGAAGAGGTCGAGGCCTACGGCGAGCGCCACCTGGTCCACTTCTACGATCTCCCCGCCGTGACGATCTGGGGCGCGACGGCGCGCATCCTCGACCAGCTCATCACCCTCTGGAGCGCATGATGAAGGTCTATCCCGTCGTGATGGCCGGCGGCTCCGGCACGCGGTTCTGGCCGCTCTCCCGCCGCTCGCGCCCGAAGCAGTTCCTGTCGCTGGTCGGCGGTACCCCGCTCCTCGCCGCGACCGTGGCGCGGCTGCCCCCGCTCGCGAAGCTCGATCGCACCTACATCGTGTGCGGCCCGGCCCATGCCGCCGCGGTGCGGCGGATCCTGCCCGAGCTGCCGAAGGACAACCTCCTCGTCGAGCCGTGCGCGCGCAACACCGCGCCCTGCGTGGGCCTGGCCGCGCTGCACGTGGCGCGGCGCGACAAGCGCGGGGTCATGGTCATGCTGCCGGCCGATCACCACGTGGCGCGGCCGGCTGACTTCCGTGAGACGCTCGCTGTCGCTGCCGCAGCCGCCGAGGGCGGCGCCATCGTCACCATCGGCATCCGCCCCTCGCGACCCGAGACCGGGTACGGCTACCTGAAGGTCGGCGAGCCGCTCGCGGCCGGAGCGGCCAAGGCGAGCGCCCGGCCGCCCGCGAAGAAGAAGGCGACGAAGGCCGGCCTTCCGGAGCAGGCCCGGGCCGCGCCGGGCGCGCGCCGGGTCGAGCGGTTCGTCGAGAAGCCGGACCGGGCCACCGCCGAGCGCTACCTGCGCGACGGCAGCTACCTGTGGAACAGCGGCATCTTCCTCTTCCGGGCGGACGTCATCCTGGACGAGATCCGGCGCTCCATGTCCGACCTCGGCGAGCAGCTCGCCCGCATCGACGCCGCGATCGGCACGCCGCGCGCCGCGCGCGTGCTCAGCGAGATCTTCCCCCGCTGCCCCTCCATCTCCATCGACTACGGCGTGATGGAGAAGAGCGATCGCCTCGCCGTCGTCCCGGCCGACTTCGGCTGGAGCGACGTGGGGAGCTTCGACGCGCTCGCCGACGTCCGCGAGCGGGACGCGAGGGGCAACGTCTCCGAGGGCGAGGCGATGATCTTCGACGGCAGGAACAACGTCGTGCTCGGCCTGCCCGGCCGCCCACTGGCGGTCATCGGAGTCGACGACCTGGTGGTGGTCGACGCCGGCGACGCGGTGCTCGTCTGCCGGCGCGACCGCGCCCAGGACGTCCGCAAGGCGGTGGACGAGCTGAGGCGTCGCGGGCGCGACGAGATGCTGTAGCGGCCGCTCGCCCGGACGCGGCGGCGCGCCGTCCGGGTCCTCCTCCTGACCTGGCGCGTCCGTTAAGCTCGACGAAGGGCGAAGGCCCGATCCATGGCGACGACCATCTCCCCCACCATCTTCCGCGAGTACGACATCCGCGGGCTCGTGGACCGGGATCTCACCGAGGAGGGGGTCCGCCTCATCGGGCAGGGGCTCGGGACGCTCGTCCGCCGTGCGGGTGGCAGGAAGGTGGTGGTGGGACGGGACTGCCGGCTCTCCGGCCAGCGCTTCGCGCGCCAGATGACGGAGGGGCTGAACGCGACCGGCGTCGACGTCGTCGACCTCGGCGTGGTCCCGACGCCGCTCACCTACTTCGCCGCCCAGACGCTGCCGGTGGACGGGCTGTGCATGATCACCGGCTCTCACAATCCGCCCGAGTACAACGGCCTCAAGGTGGGCGTCGGCAAGACGACGCTGCACAGCGAAGGGATCCAGGATCTGCGTCGGCTCGTCGCGTCGGGCCGGTTCGAGCGCGGGCAGGGCAAGGTCGAGCCGCACGACGTCGTCGGGCCCTACCTCGCCTACGTGAAGGAGAACCTCGGGCTGGGCGGCCGGCGGCTCAAGGCGGTGGTCGACGCGGGCAACGGGACGGGCGGGGTGGTGGCGATGCCGCTCTTCGAGTCGCTCGGCATCGAGGTGGTCCCGCTCTTCATCGAGATGGACGGGAACTTCCCGAACCACCACCCCGATCCGACCGTCGAGAAGAACCTCGAAGCCCTGAAGGCGAAGGTGCGGGAGGTGAAGGCCGACCTCGGCATCGCCTACGACGGCGACGCCGACCGGGTGGGCGCGGTCGACGAGCAGGGGAACGTCCTCTGGGGCGACCAGCTCATGATCCTCTTCTCGCGCGCGCTGCTGGAGGAGAACCCTGGCGCCGCCATCGTGGGCGAGGTGAAGTGCTCCATGACCCTCTTCGACGACATCGCTCGCCGCGGCGGCCGGCCCGTCATGTGGAAGGCGGGGCACAGCCTCATCAAGGCGAAGATGAAGGAGGAGGGCGCCCTGCTGGCCGGCGAGATGAGCGGGCACGTCTTCTTCGCCCACCGGTGGTTCGGCTTCGACGACGGGATCTACGCGTCGGCGCGTCTGCTCGAGCTCCTCTCCCGCACCTCCGCCCCGCTCTCCTCGCTCCTCGCCGACGTGCCCAGGACCTTCGCCACGGCCGAGCTCCACTTCGACTGTCCGGAGGAGAAGAAGTTCGAGCTCGTGAGGCGCGCGCAGGCCTACTTCGCCGGGAAGTACGAGACGGTGACGGTGGACGGGGTGCGGGTCACCTTCCCGGACGGCTGGGGGCTCGTGCGCGCCTCGAACACGCAGCCCATGCTCGTGCTCCGCTTCGAGGCGACGAGCGCGGCGCGCCTGGCCGAGATCCAGCAGCTCGTCACCGAGAAGGTGGTGCAGCTCGCGCGTGAGGTGGTCGGCTCGTGAGCGGCCGGGGGCAGCGATGAGGTCGCTCGCGCTGGGCGTGGACCTCGGCGGGACCAACGCCCGCGCGGCGGTAGTCGATCGCGACACCGGCGAGATCATCTCGTCGCACAAGGCGACGCACCAGGACCGCAGCCCTGCGGCGGTGGTGGAGACCGTCGCGCACGTCGTGCTGGCGGCGCTCGTGGGGCAAGGCCGCACCCCGGGCAGCTTCGGGCAGGTGGGGGTGGGGGTCGCCGGCCAGTGCCTCGGGCGCACCGGGGTGGTGCTGAACGCGCCCAACCTCGGCTGGCGCGAGGTGCCGCTGGGCGAGCTGCTGGCGGCCCGCCTGGGGGCGCCGGTGCGCATCCTGAACGACCTCTCCGCGGCGGCGTGGGGCGAGCGCCGCTTCGGCGCGGCGCGCGGGTTCGACGACGCGCTGCTCGTCTTCGTCGGCTCGGGCGTCGGGTCCGGTCTCATCCTGGGCGGCCGGCTGCACGACGGGCACCACGGCGTGGCGGGGGAGCTCGGGCACGTGAAGGTGCGGCCGATCCGCGGCGGCGTCCCACGCCGGTGCGGCTGCGGGGAGGCGGGTTGCCTCGAGGCCTACACCAGCGGGATGAACATCGCCGCGCGCGTGCGCGAGGAGCTCGCCGCCGGCGCCGCCTCGCAGGTGCTCGAGCTGGTGCAGGGCGACCTCTCCGGGGTGAGCGCCTCGCTGGTGGACGCCGCCCACGCGGCCGGCGACCCCTACGCCCGGGCGCTGTGGGAGGAGGTGTCGGACCTGCTCGGGAACGCGATCGCCACCGCCGTGACGCTCCTCAACCCGGCCCGCGTCATCCTCGGCGGCGGGGTCATCCTCGGCTGCCCCGAGCTGCGCCGGCTCGTGCTGAGCGCGCTGGAGGCGAAGGTCTCCCGCAGCGCCGCGGCCGGGCTGAGCGTCGAACGGGCCTTCCTCGGCGACGACGCCGGGGTCATCGGGGCGGCGCTGCTGGAGTGAGTTGGTGAGGGGTTCGCGGCTCGAGCGACGCCACTCTCCCTCCGCGCTACAGCTCGAACCGGACCGTGTACGCGATCTCGGTCGCCACCGCCCGCCCGTCCTTCAGCGCCGGGCGGAACCGGCAGTAGGCGCGGGCGCTCCGCGCCGCCACGGCTCCGAAGCCATGGCCGGGGTCGCGCACCACCTTCACGTCCTGCACCCGCCCCCCCTCGTCGACGACGAGTCGGAGCCTCACCTCGCCCTCGAGGCCGAGCCGCCGCGCCTCCTCGGGATACTCCGACTTCGGGATCTCGCAGCCGAGCGGCTCGGGCAGGCTCGTCACCTGCGTGGGCGGCGCGTAGTGGTCGCCGCGGTACGGCTGCACGGTGGCGGGATCCTCGGCCTTCGCGGGGGCGCGGCCGTAAAGGCTGTTCCCGACCGGCGCGGCAAACCCGCCGGCGGTGGTGGTGGAGGACATGGAGACGCCGATGCGGACCGGCGGGGACTTCGGCGCGGCGGCAGGCGGGCTCTCGTTCGGCGGCGGTGGTGACTGGTTCGGTGCGGGCGGAGGGGCATCGTCCGGGAGGGGCGGTGGACGCGGAGCTCGGGCCACGCGCGGCGGCCGCTGCGCGGGTGCGGCCGCCGACGGGGGCGTGGGGGGAGGGGCCTCCGGTGCGCGCGCCCTCGGGGTCTCGACGAGGTCGATCTCCACCGGCGTCGCGCGCTGCTCCCGCGGCGGATGGACGCAGAGCAGGCCCACGAAGAGCAGGCCGTGCAGCGCCAGCGACGCCCCGTAGCCGGCCGGCGGCCCGAGCCAGCGCGAGCTCACGGCTCCTTCTCGATGTTGATGGCGAACCTCGAGACGCCCCCGCCCTTCACCACGTCGATGATCCGCACCACCGCGCCGTGCAGCGCCTGCTTGTCGGCGCTGATGATGGCGCGAGCGTCCCGGTCCTTCGCCACCACCTCGCGGGTGCGAGCGGCCAGGTCCGCCTCGGTGCGCTTCACGCCGTCGAGGTAGATGGCGCCGTCCCGGGTGAGGACCACCGCCAGCGTGGTGCCGGTCGCCTCACCCGCGTGCGCGGCCCGGGGGAGGTCGACCTCGATCGCGTCCCGCACGATGTACGTGGTGGTGACCATGAAGATGATGAGGAGGACGAGGACGATGTCGACGAGCGGGGTGATGTTGATGCCGCTGATGAGCTCGTCGTCGCCGCCGCCGTTCGAGATGCCGGCCACCCGTCACCCCGCCCTGGGCGTGGCGCGCAGCCAGGCCACCACCGCGTGCCCGAGCACCGACGCGCGTTGGGTCGTGCGCCGGACCCAGCGCTGGAAGAGGTTGAACATCACGACCGCCGGCAGCGCCACGAAGAGGCCCACCGCGGTGGCGATGAGCGCGTCGGAGATGCCCTGCATGACCGTCCCCGCGCCGGCTGCGCCCGGGTGCGCGGCGAGGTCGGCGAAGGCTCGGATGACGCCCAGGACCGTGCCGAAGAGTCCGATGAACGGGGCGTTGTTGCCGAGCGTGCCGAGGAAGGCGAGCCGCTCCTCGTAGTCGAGGCGGGAGCGCTCCAGCTGCCCGTTCACCACCTCCGCCACCGCGTCGGGGCCCTTGGCGGCGTGCTCCACCACCGCCCGCACCACGTCGGCCTCCATGCCCCGCCGGCCCTCGACGGCCCGGTGGGCGCCAGCGAGGTCGCCGGCGAGGAGCAGGCGGGAGAGCGCGTCGGGGTTGGCGATGCGGCGGGCGAGGAAGAAGACGGCCCGCTCCAGCATGATGCCCACCGAGACGACGGAGAGCGCGATGAGGAGCCAGAGCACCCAGTCGGCACCGAGCTGGGTCACGGCGAGGAGCTTCTGCGTCAGCATGGAGAGGGATCTCGTGGAGGCGAGGCGGGTGGCCGGGTGAGGCCGGTAGTTAAGGGAGCCCCGGCCGGCGAGTCAAGCGCGGGAAAGGCGCACGGCAGAGGGCGCGGCACGCGTTCGGCGCGGGCTCCGAAGCATGCCCGTGCCGTGGGTATGAGACACCAATCGTGAAAAGGGCGGCGCGGCCGGTCGGCGCGCGCCGTGCGGGGCGCCATCCGATCACGTGCAAATTCATGCATGCCAACTTGCGAGCGCGATCCGGGCGAGATAACGTGGCGCTCGTCTGCACCGGTGCACGGCGTCGAGCCGGCCCGAACACGAGACTCCTCAACGGAGGGAGACACGATGGCGCCGAAGAAGAAGACCGCGACGAAGAAGATTGCTGCGAAGAAGCCCGCCGCGAAGAAGACGGCCAAGAAGACCACGCGGAAGTCGGCCAAGGCCTAGCTTCCAGCCTCGAGCCTCCCGCTCGGTGCCGCGGCCGCCTTCGGGCGGCCGTCGCATTTTGGGGTGCTGAATGTCGCTCCGCGCCAGCGAGATCGCCGCGCTCGTCCAGGAGCTGCAGCCGCTCGTGGGCGCGCGCGTGGACGCGGTGCGGGTCCACGCCGAGCGGGCGCTCACCCTCGAGTTGTTCGGCCGCAGCGGCGGCGCGGCCCTGCTCCTGTCGGCCGAGACCGACCTGACACGGCTCCACGCGGTGCAGCGCCGCCCGCCAAAGCTGCCGGCCCCGCTCGCGCTGCAGGCGCTCTTGCGGCGCGAGCTGGAGGGAGCGCGGCTCGCCTCGCTCTCTGCAGCGCCGGGCGAGCGGGTGGTGGAGCTCCAGTTCGACGCTCCGGCGGGTGCGCTGCGGCTCGTGGCCGAGCTGACCGGGCGGCACGGGAACATCTTCCTCGTCGGCGCGGACGGGGTCATCCGGGCGAGCGCGGGCAGGAACCTCTCCCAGCGCCGGGAGCTGGTGGTCGGAAAGCCGTACGTGCCTCCGGCGGAGAGAGCCCCTCTCCCCGGCCCTCCCCCCGCCCAGCAGGGGGAGGGAGGCGAGCACACCCCCTCGCCCCGCGCCAGCGGGGAGAGGGTTGGGGAGAGGGGCAGCTTCCCCCTCTCGCGTGTCCTCGAAGCGCGCTACGCCGGCCTCGAAGCGGAGCGCGCCGCGGCCGAAGGCCGCAAGCGCCTGCGCGAGCCGCTGCGGGCCGCGCTCGGCCGGGCGCGGCGGGCGCTCGAGAAGTTGGCCGAGGAGGCGGCGCGCGTGCCGGCCGCCGAGGAGGACCGACGCACGGCAGACCTCCTCAAGCAGCAGCTGCACAGCCTCGCCCGCGGCGCGCGCGAGGCGGTCCTCACCGAGTGGACCGAGGAGGGCGCGCGCGAGGTGAGGGTGGCGCTCGACCCGGCCCTCGGCCCCCGCGAGAACATGGAGCGCTACTACAAGCGCTACCGGCGCATCGCGGAGAGCGCGGCCCGGGTCGCGGCCCGCGCCGCCGAGGTGCGGGGACGCGAGGGCGAGCTGGTGGTCATCCTCGCCGAGCTCGAACGCGCACCGCTCGACGCGCTGCCGCGGATCGAGCGCGAGGCGCGCCGGCTCGGCGCTGCGCCGCGGCCGGCGCCACGGCCGCGATCGAAGCGCGACCTGCCGCTGCCGCCTTACCGGCTCTTCCGCTCCAGCGCCGGGGCAGCCCTCCTCGTAGGCCGCAACGCGGAGGCGAACGACGCCCTCACCGTGAAGCACGCGCGCGGCAACGACCTGTGGCTGCATGCGCGCGGGCTGGCCGGGTCGCACGTGGTCGTGAAGCTCCAGAAGGGACAGGCGCCCGACGGCGAGACGCTCCTCGACGCGGCGCAGCTGGCCGCACACTTCAGCGACGGGCGGGGGGAGCCCCAGCTGGAGGTGGTCGCGACGCGCGCCAAGTACGTCCGCAAGGTGAAGGGCTCAGCGCCCGGTGCGGTCACCTTCAGCCAGGAGCGCACCGTCCTCTTGCGGGCGGACCGGGCGCGGGTCGAGCGGCTCCTCGCCGCCGAAGAAGAGCCCTGACGGGCGGTCGGGGGTCGAGCCAGGCCACCGCCTGCCGTGCGAGCGAGCGCTCTCCCGCCCTATCGTACTGGGGCCCCTTGAAAGCACGCTGCCCTCTTCCGTAGCATGCAAGCCTCGTGGGCACGCGCCAGCTCGATCGTCAGCTCGACCTCTTCGGCGCGAGGCTGTGGAACCGCCCCCGGCGGCTCGCCGCCGCCTCCGAGCTGGCGGACCACCTCTCCGACCTCGTCGGTGAGCGGGTCCGTCTCGTCGTGCACGACAACCGCTCGACGATGGTCTCCTTCCGCCGGCTGGACCGGTTCCTCCACTACCGGGTCCACCATATGTTCCTCGACGCGCCGCGTGAGGTGGTGGACGCGCTGGCCAGCTTCGCGGGATCCGGGCGCGGCATGGCCGCTCGCCGCCGCCAGGCCGGAGAGCGCATCGACGCCTACGTGCGCGAGCACCGCGCCCGCATCGCGGATCCGCGGCCGGTCCGGCTCGACCCTCGAGGCCGCGTCCACGACCTCAGGGACATCTTCGACCGCCTCAACGCGAAACACTTCGACGGGCTCATCGACGCGCGGATCGGCTGGGGCCCGAACCGGGGCCGGGGACGGAGGCGGACCATCAAGACCGGCGTCTATGTGCAGGATGCCCGCCTCATCCGGATTCACCCCGCCCTCGACCGTCCCCAGGTGCCGGAGCACTACGTGGCTGGCGTCGTCTTCCACGAGATGCTGCACCAGGTGATCCCGATCGTGGAGCGGAACGGGCGCCGGGTGGTGCACGGCGCCGAATTCCGCCGCCGCGAGCGCCAGTACCCCGAGTACGAGCGCGCCAAGCGATGGGAGGAAGAGAACCTGAGCTTCCTGCTCGAGGCCTGATCGCGAGATCCACGCAGAGTGGGGCCCGGAACGGGTCTCCCCGGCCGAGCCCCCACGAAAGGGCGCGCTCCTCCCCGGCGCTGCGTCATAATCCGCCGGCCCGTGACCTCCACCCGGACCAGCGCCGCGCTGGCACTCCTCGCGCTATGCGCCTCGGGCTGCTTCGTGTGGCCGCAGCCGAGCGGCACGGCGGAGCGGCCGACCATCCTCGACTTCGACCTCGAGGGCACCAAGGCCGTCTCGGCGAGCGAGCTCGCCGCGCACCTCGCCACGCAGCCGTCGGGGCGGAAGTACCTCATCGTCCCCGAGCCCCAGCGCTATGACGTCGACGCCTTCGCGAACGACAAGAAGCGGATCGTCCGCTACTACCAGGCGCGCGGTTACTACCAGGCGCGCGTCGAGTCGTCCGACGTCATCCCCGCGGGGCCGGGCAAGGTCCGACTCCGCATCCGCGTGGTGGAGGGGCCGCCCGTCCGCGTCACGCAGGTGGAGGTGACGGGTCTCGACGAGGCGCCGGACGCGAAGCGACGCCTGGGCAAGCTCCCGCTCGACAAGGGCGACGTCTTCACCGAGGCCGGCCTCGACGCCGGGCGCGCCGCGCTGCTCGCCGCGCTCACATCGACCGGCTGGGCCAAGGCGGAGGTGACGCAGCGGGCGCAGGTCGACCCGATCGTCAACGAGGCGCACGTCTCCTACGCGGTGACGCCCGGCCAGCGTTACCGCTTCGGCCCGGTCTTCGTGGCCGGGGCGGCGGTGGTCCCGCGGGCGCGCATCCGCGAGGAGGCCGAGCTGCAGGTGAAGCAAGGTGACACCTTCGACGCGACCGCGCTTCCGAAGGCACAGGCGCGCGTCTTCGACCTGGGGGTCTTCGGCGGCGTGCGCGTCTCGCAGGGCCCGACGGACGAGGCGAAGCTGCAGATCCCGGCGGTGGTCTCGGTGCGGGAGGCGCCCTTCCGCACCATCCGCGCCGGGCCGGGCTTCAAGGTCGAGCTCACGCGCTGGGAAGCGGACGCGATCGCCGGGTGGTCTCACCGCAACTGGTTGGGAGGCCTGCGCAAGCTGAACCTCGACGCGCGCGTCGGCTACGCGTGGCTCCCGAACATCATCACCCGTACGAAGAGCGGCCCCGTCGCGCTGCTCAGCGCCGACTTCACGCAGCCGGGCGTCGCGACCCGCTACGTCGACCTCAACCTGCGCGCGGAGTTCGAGCGCGGGCTCCAGCTCGCCTACGACTTCTGGGCCCAGCGCCTACGGCTCGGCACCCCCCTCAAGCTGGGGCGCCTCGTCACCTTCGTCCCCTCGGTGAACCTCGAGCTCTACGAGATCACCGGGGCGGTCACCCAGGCCATCCCCGGCACCGGGGGCCAGACGGCCCAGATCCTCACGCTCGCCACCTGCCCGGGACAGGATCCGAGCCTGTGCCTGCTCTCGTACCTCGAGCAGCGGCTCGTCTTCGACTTCCGCGACGACCCGATCAACACCACGAAAGGCCTCTACGTCGCGCTGGTGGTGCAGGAGGGATTCAGCGTGAAGGGGAACGGCGCCCCTTATCTGAGATTCCTCCCCGAGGCGCGCGCGTTCGCGAACCTGCCTTTCGGGTTCGTGCTCGCCGGGCGCGGGCGGATCGGCCTCCTCGATTCCTCCGACGTGCCCATCGTGGCGAGGTTCATGAGCGGCGGCCCGAACCTCATGCGCGGTTACTACACGAACCAGCTCTCGCCAGTCCTGGGCTGCCCCTCGACCGTCAAGTGCTCTGCCGCCGAGCTGAATCTGCCCGTCGGGGGGGCCGGACTCATCGATGGTTCGATCGAGCTGCGCTTCCCCATCAGCGGTGACCTGGGCGGAGCCACCTTCCTCGACTTCGGGGACGTGCGCTTCAAGGCGGCCGACGCGCTCAACGTGGCGAACCTCCAGTACGCCGTCGGAGCGGGCATCCGCTACAAGACGATCTTTGGGCCGCTGCGGTTCGACGTGGCGGGCCGCTTGCCTGGGCCCACCGGCCAGCCCGGGGTCGAGGTGCTCAACCTGTGCCCCATCGCCGGGTGCGGTACCACAGGACCGAGCTCGCGGTCAGTGCTCGTCAACACCGGCAACATCCTCAAAGACTTCCCCGTCTCGTTCCACCTCTCCATCGGAGAGGCCTTCTGAGGCGCTCCAGCGAGGCGCGGATTACGGGATGGGCGTGAGAAGGGCCACGACGCGAGCCCTCGCCGGCTTCGGCTACCTCCTCCTCGGCCTGCTGGCCGCGGCCGGGGTGGTCCTCTCCTGCGCCTTCCTGCTCATCTCGACCGACCTCGGGCGCGGGCTGATCGTGCCGCGGGCGCTGCGCGCCGTCGACGACGCGCTCGCCGGCAGCATCCAGCTCGAGCGGTTCCACCTGCTCGGCGAGGGCGGCCTCGAGCTCGTCGGGGCGAAGGTGCTCGACCCCGACGGCGACGTCGTGCTCACCGTGCGTCGCGCTCGCGTGTACCCCGACCTGGGCCGCCTCCGCTCCAAGGTGATCGGGTTCCGGGTCGAGCTCGACGAGCCCGCGGTGGTGCTGAAGCGCGAGGAGGACGGGGGGCTGTCGCTGGCGCGCGCCTTCGCCCCCACGCACCCCAGCCCGAAGAGCAGCAGCACGCCCTTCACCTGGACGCTGCGGCTGACCCGGCTCACGCTGCGTGGGGGCAGCGTCCGGTATGACCCGGGCGACGGCGGGACCGGGTTTGCCGCCGGAGGCATCGACACCGACGCGCGTGCCATCTACGGGCCGGGCCGCGCCGGGGCGGAGCTGTCCCTGCGCGGCGAGATGACCGAGCCGGAGCGCGCGCCGATCGCCCTGCAGGTGGCGGCCGGCTTGCGCGGGGACTTGCTCCGGGTGCGGGAGCTTCGCGTCGCGGCGGGGGACACGGCGCTGGAGGTGGTGGGCGAGCTCGACCAGGCCACCTGGCGAGGGCGCGCCGCCGTCCTGGCGCTGGCGGTCGACGCCGGCGAGGTGCGGCGGATCGCGCCGCGGGCGCCGCTGGCGGGCGACCTCACCGGGACGATCTACGCCGAGTCGGACGGCCGCGAGGCGACCGCCGCGCTCGACCTGCGGCCGCGGAGCGGCGGCGCCGCGCGGGCTGCGGCGGCGCTGCACCTCCCGCCCGCCGAGCTGGCCGCCGGCGCCGAGGTGATCCTCGAGGACCTCGACCTGTCGCGCGTGCTGCGCGGCGCGCCGGCGACGTCGCTCCGGGTCGACGCGCGCGCGAGGGCCCGCGGCCGCGACCTCTCCTCGCTGCAGGGCGCCCTGGCGCTCTCGGTCGCGCCGTCGCGGGTGCGGACAGGACGGCTCGGGCCGGTCGAGCTGCGCGCCAGCGCTGCCGGCGGGGCGTACGAGCTGACGCGGCTCGAGGCGACCCTCCCCGGAGCGGCGATCAGCGGCGCCGGGCGCTGGCGGCCGCAGGGCGCGCTGGGCGGCCACCTGGCGCTCGATGCGCGCGACCTCGCCGTCCTTCGAAAGAACCTCCAGGAGCTGCTCGGCCGTCCACTGCCGCCCCTCTCCGGCGCGCTGGCGGTCGATGCCGAGCTCACCGGCACCGAGTCCGCGCCAACGCTGCAGCTCCACGCCCACGCGCCGTCGCTCACGGCGGGTGGCGCATCGGCCGGGGGCGTCGCGCTGACCGCCTCGGCGGCGGGCACGCTCTCCGCGCCGCGGATACAGCTCGACGGCAGGGCCGACCGGCTCGTCGCGGGTGGGCTGGATGCGCGCGCGCTCACGCTGCGCGGTCAGACCGACGGCCGCACCGGCGACGTCGCGCTCACCGCCTCGGTCCCCGAGCTGGGGAAGGACCCGCTCGCGCTGCGGGCCGCCGGCGCGCTCGCGCCGGACCGCGCCGTCATGACGCTCTCGGCGCTCTCCATCGCCTGGCCCGGCGATCGCTTCGAGTTGACCCAGCCGGCGCACGTGACGCTGGCGGGGCCATCGGTGGACCGGCTCGTGCTCGCCGCCGGAGCGCAGCGCATCGAGGTGGAGGGCGGACTCTCAGGACCGGCCACGCGGCGCTCGGTCGACGTCCGCCTGCGGCTCGTCGCGGTCGACCTGGCGCTCCTCCCTCGTGCGCTCCTGCCGCCGCGGCTCGGCCTCTCCGGCCAGGTGGAGGCCGACGTATCCGCGAAAGGCGTGACGGCGGCGCCGGCGGTCACGGCGCGGATGGCGCTGGCGCGCGGGGCGGTGCTCGGGATGGAGGGGCTCACCGCGCGCGCCGACCTGGCGTACGACGGCGCGCGGCGCCGGGCGCGGCTCGACCTCGGGGCGCGGCGCGCTGCGGGCGGAGAGCTGGTGGTGAACGGCGAGCTCCCCGTCGTGCTCGCTCGCGCCGGGCCGCGCGAGGCGCTCGCGCTGCACGTCGTGGTACGGGACTTTCCCGTCACGGAGGCGCTGCGGCTCGCGCAGGTGGAGCCACCCGCGCCCATGGCGGGGACGCTCGGACTCGAGGCGCGGCTGGAAGGGACCGCCAGCGCACCTGTGGTGGACGCGACGGCGGCGCTCGAGCGCGCGTCCTACGGCCCGATCGACGGGGTGGCGGTGCGCCTCGCGCTGCGCGGCAGCGGCCGCGAGGCTCGACTGACCGGGACCGCCGACGCCCGCGCCGCGCGGGCGCTCGAGGCCGAGGCCGCGCTGCCGCTCGACTGGGCACGCCTGCTTCGCGCGCCTGCCGAGGTGGGGCGAGGCCTCGCCATTGCGCCGGTCACCGTGAAGGCTGCCGTGCCGGGTTACGACCTCGCCCTCGTCGCCGGCCGGCTCGGGATGCCGTCCGACCTGCGCGGTCGGTTCGCGGCGCGGGCGACCGTGACGGGCACCGCGCGCGCGCCGCGCGGGGACGTGGCCGTGGACTGGACCGGCGGAACCGTGGCGGGCTACCAGGACCTCGAGGTGCACCTCGCCGCAGCCGCCGCCGGTAGCACGCGGCTCGAGGGGCGGGCCGCCCTGCAGGGCGAGGAGGTGCTGCGGCTCGCGGTCTCGGTGGCGCTCCCGGTCGAGCGGCTCGGCGACTCCGCTGCGCGCGAGGCGGCGGCGCTCACGGCGCGGCTCGACGTGCCGCGGGCCGATCTGCGCCGAGCCGGGGCGCCGGTGCCACTCGCCGGGCACGTCGAGGGGTGGATCGAGCTCGGGGGGAGCCTCGCCTCGCCCCGCCTCGCCGCCGACGTGAAGGGCCGGCAGGTCGAGATCGGCGGCAGGCCGCTGGGCGACCTTGCGCTCACCGCCCGTGGCGGCGGGGGCGCGCTCCACGCTGGTCTCGAGCTCACCGTCGCGAGCGGCGGCACCCTCACCGGCGCGCTCGACTCCCAGGCCGACCTCGGGTTGCCCGCGCTCCGCCGTGGCGACCTGGCGCGGGCGCCCTCGCGGGCGTCGCTCCGGGCGCACGCGCTCGACCTCGGGTTCCTGCCGGCAGTCGCACCCGGGCTCCTCCGCTCGGCCTCGGGCAAGCTCGAGGCGGATCTCACCGCCGCCGGGCCGCTGGCGCGGATGGTCCCGCGCGGCACCGCGACGCTCGAGGACGGGAGCGCGGCGGTGGCCGAGTTCGGCGAGTGGACCGCCATCGAGCTCGACGCCTCGCTCTCCGCCGACGTCTTCCGGCTCGACCGCCTCACCGCCCGGCACGGCCATGGGCGGGCGGAAATCAAGGCACAGGCGATCGGCCTCGCCCGCAAAGGCGCGCCGGCCGATCTCACCGCAACGCTCGAGGCGAGCGACCTCACCGTCGCTCGCGCCGGCCAGGACTTCGCCACGGTCACCGCCAGCGCTTCGCTCTCGGGCAAGCTATCGGCCGACGGCGTCGACGCGGAGCTCGACATCCCGCGCGCGCTGGTGAAGCTCCCGGCGAAGCTCCCGACCCGGAAGGTCCAGCCGCTCGACCAGCGGCCCGACATCGTGGTGGCGCCGTTCCACCGCAAGGAGCCGCCCAAGCTCGCCGCGCCGGGGACGCCGTTCCTGGCCAAGGTCCACTTGCTCGTTCCGAACCGCTTTCAGATCAAGGGCGAGAACCCCACCGTCGACGTCGAGCTCAAGGCGGACGTGGTGGCAGAACAGGAGGGTGAGGACCTGCTCCTCAGCGGCACCGTCGAGACGCTGCGCGGGCGGGTCGAGTCGATCGGCGGACACACCTTCGACCTCAAGCGTGGGCGCATCCAGTTCACCGGCGACGAGCTCAAGGCAGGGCTGCTCGATGTCCAGGCGGTGGCGGTGTACTCGAACCCCTCCGCCACCGTCACCGTCGCCATCACCGGGTCGGTGGAGAAGCCCGAGCTGAAGCTGACGAGCGAGCCTGCCATGGACGAAGGGCAGATCGCCCTCCTCGTCGCCACCGGACGGGCGGACTTCAAGGCGGGGGCGGGAGGCGTGTCGGTCGAGCAGGTCAGCAGCGCGGCCTTCGGAGCGCTCACGCAGCAGGCGTTCAAGGATCTCATCGCGGACAAGCTGCCACTGGACAGCGTCACGCTCGACAGTTCGCAGCTCCGCGCCGGCAAGTACCTGACGGACAAGATCTACGTGGGGTACACGCGCCGTGGGCTGTTCGGCTCGACCGTCGACGAAGGGCAGAACACGAACGAGGTGCGGGTCGAGTACCAGATCTCGCGTCGCTGGACGTTCGAGACGAGCTATGGCGACGCGCAGAGCGGCGGGGCCAGTCTCATCTGGTCCAAGGATTACTGAGGATCACCGCAGCCCCGTCGGGTTGACCTGCGCCGGCGCCCGGTGTATCGCCGGACGCCGCACCACGCCCAGGAGACGATGCACATGCCCCCCAGCACCGCCCGCGCCCAGAAGAAGAGCCCCGCCGCCCGCCTGGAGTTCAAGGTGAAGGACCTCGGCCTCGCCGAGTGGGGCCGCAAGGAGCTGGACCTGGCCGAGAAGGAGATGCCGGGGCTGATGGCAGTCCGGCGGGAGTACGCGAAGCGGCAGCCGCTCGCCGGGCAGCGCATCACCGGCTCGCTCCACATGACCATCCAGACGGCGGTGCTCATCGAGACGCTCGAGGCGCTCGGCGCCGACGTGCGCTGGGCCTCGTGCAACATCTTCTCGACTCAGGACCACGCGGCGGCGGCGGTGGTGGTGGGGAAGAAGGGCACGCCCGGCGATCCGCGCGGCGTCCCGGTCTTCGCCTGGAAGGGCGAGACGCTCGAGGAGTACTGGGACTGCACCGAGCGTGCGCTCGACTTCGGCGGCGGCAAGGGCCCGACGCAGATCGTGGACGACGGCGGGGACGCCACGCTGCTCCTGCACAAGGGCGTCGAGTTCGAGACGGCGGGCAAGGTCCCGCCGGCCCAGAGCGCCGAGTCCGAGGAGCTCGCCATCGTGCTCACCGTGCTCGCCCGCGAGCTGAAGAGGGACCCGAAGCGCTGGCGGCGGGTCGCGGCCGCGTGCCAGGGCGTGACCGAGGAGACCACCACCGGCGTTCACCGCCTGTACGAGATGGAGAAGGCGGGGACGCTCCTCTTCCCGGCCATCAACGTGAACGACTCGGTGACGAAGTCGAAGTTCGACAACCTGTACGGCTGCCGGCACTCGCTCGTCGACGGCATCATGCGCGCCACCGACGTCATGCTGGCCGGCAAGGTGACGGTGGTGTGCGGCTACGGCGACGTGGGCAAGGGCTGCGCCCAGAGCTTGCGCGGACAGGGCGCGCGGGTGCTCGTGACCGAGGTGGACCCCATCAACGCGCTGCAGGCCGCGATGGAGGGCTATCAGGTGGTGCGGCTCGACGACGTGGTGAAGACGGCCGATCTCTTCGTCACCGCGACCGGCAACCTCGACATCATCACGGTCGAGCACATGAAGAAGATGAAGGACTGCGCCATCGTGGGGAACATCGGCCACTTCGACAACGAGATCGACATGGCCGGGCTGAAGAAGCTGCCGGGCATCGAGCGCATCAACATCAAGCCGCAGTACGACGCCTGGAAGTTCCCCGACGGCCACCGGGTCCTCATCCTGGCGGAGGGCCGGCTCCTCAACCTCGGCTGCGCCACCGGCCACCCGAGCTTCGTCATGTCGAACAGCTTCACCAACCAGACGCTGGCCCAGATCGAGCTCGCCACTCGCCGCAAGGCGTACGAGAAGAAGGTCTACGTCCTGCCGAAGCATCTCGACGAGAAGGTGGCCCGGCTGCACCTGGCCCAGATCGGCGTGAAGCTCACCAAGCTCACGAAGAAGCAGGCCGAGTACATCGGCGTCTCGCCGAACGGGCCGTACAAGCCGGATCACTACCGGTACTAGGTGGGCGGCGGGGGACAAGCCCCCGCCCTACACACCGGCGTGGGGCGGGGGTGCATCCCCCGCCGCCGCCACGCGAGCACGAGTAGGGCGGGGGTTCATCCCCCGCCGCCGCCACGCGAGCACGAGTAGGGCGGGGGTTCATCCCCCGCCGCCGCCACGCGAGCGCGAGTAGGGCGGGGGTTCATCCCCCGCCGCCGCCACGCGAGCGCGAGTAGGGCGGGGGTGCATCCCCCGCCGCCGCCACGCGAGCACGAGTAGTCAGGATGGAACGACCGGCTCCTGATTCGCAGGCCGTAGATTACGCCGCGAGTCGGGAGACACGTAGCGCAGAGCTACATGCGAAAGGAGCCGGTCGTGTCGAAGAATAACACTCGTTTCGTAGGATTGGATGT
>WNGL01003035.1_pt1 | contig 20210 bp, 24 predicted proteins | sample 5400591 | NCBI WGS metagenome assembly WNGL01 (sample SAMN13153377, study PRJNA577476) | soil metagenome | isolation source: 80 cm soil or saprolite under Garry oak tree replicate 1 | place: USA:California | collected 2016-06-15 | reverse complement strand
ATCGTTCACCTGGGTCGTCAGGGTCTTCTGATTGCACGGACCCGGACAATATTAGCAGCCACGTCTACAACCCTTCGAGGCTACAACAGGTCAGAGCATGCGTAACCGCTTCGGGAACAGTGGATAACGTGTTATCAGAGGCTGATGGAGACTATCACATACGGTTGAGCCTGGATTCACAATACTCGAATCTCACCAACAGCGCCAACGACCAGTACCAGTACAGCGACTTAGTGGTCGAGGTCATATGTGCGAGGACAGTCACGCAGGCAGACGCCATGGCACCCTGCCAAGGCTACACGAACAAGATCCCCATCCCTAACATCAACCAACATATCACGGTTACCGGGCCCTACGTTCTCGATACTGACCATTATGGTTGGGCAGAGATTCATCCAGTCTACTCATTGAGTGTGTCATGACGAATCCACAGTCGACCCTAACGCGAGGAACCTGTTGACGTTTCTCAGCGAGATGTTGTCGTTACAAATGTTCTAACTGGAAGTTTGGTCCCGATAGGAGTTATGACTCTTGTCAGAATGCTTCTCCTGCTTCCCCTATTGGCGCTCATAGGGTTTGAGGCTGCCCTGTTCACCAACTTCCCCTTTGCTTGGAGGCTGGGGGGATGCCCATCAGCTGGACTGGGAGCCTGTTTTCCCGTAAGCTACGACTGGTACAACTATGCGAAGGACATTGCATTCTACACGCTACTCGGTTACTGGTCGGTAATAGTCTCCATAGGGATACGTCAAAGGCTGTTCACAACATCGTCCAGAGTCCCATTGTGGAAAAGAGCGTTGTTGAGGGGCCGGTTCAAACTAGCCTTTTTGGGAGCCCTCCTGATGCTCGCGGCCCCGCTCTGGGCTTTTCCTTCACTCGGATCTCCAGGACCGGGTGTCGCCTGCCTTGTCCCCTCCGCCTGTCAAACCAGGGCTGATCAGTTGATGGCGGGGTGGAATCTTACTATAACCCTCTGGGGATACTCAACCCTCCTCGTAATGTTCGTCGCACCGCTCGGGGTCGTCGAGGACAAATGGCATCAGTTACTGGGCGCCTCCCTGATAGGTCTCTCGGGGCTTTACCTAGCAGGCCTAGAGGCGTTCTTCTCGACCGGAGCCTACGTTCTCTTCGGGCTAGGACAGGCCATGATTGGGGCGGTCGCGCTCACCTTCGGACCTTTACTAGTTCTCTCGGGCGGACTTCTCATGATCACTTTCCGCCCAAAAAGTCAGAAGCTTGCTACAGGCTTGTTGGCCACCGAATATCAAACTCTAACTCCCGACCAACCTAAATCACTAATCGCCTCACCCTGACGCGTCACTCATCCAAACCGGTTGCCCGGCCAGGCCTCCAGATCTTATCCAAGACTCTCGCCACATCCTCGGTTGGCTTGAGCCTCCTCATTGCTGATCTGTCAGCCCACATGTAGTCATCATGCTCTCGCAGGACGATACTCTCCGAGTTCTTTACAGCTACAGCGAAATTGAACACTCTTGTTTCTTCGCCATTCGCAGATGTATAGTCGAAGGATCCAAGAAATTCACCTGGTTCACTCGCCCTCATTCCCGTCTCTTCCTCGACCTCTCGAATCAAGGCTTCTTCCAAGCTTTCCTCAGGTTCGACCTGTCCGCCAGGAAACTCGTAGATACCGCCCATGAAGTCGTCTTTCTTTCTTCGCAACAGAAGAACCTTAGAGTTTCGCGTAATAACAGCTCCAACGGCAAATCTTTCTATTCCCTTTGCCCTAGCCTCCGCAAGGAGGGTCCACTCGAGACTCCGGTCCACAGCAAACCCCTAGCTATGATTCGAAGCTTCCCGGCCTCTAAGATTTACGGATGTGGCTTGCTCACAATTTCAGGGGGTTTGTCTCAGACTTTGAAGCCGTGCCTTTTTCCAATCGGCCCGGGGGCAACAACCCCAGTGACAGGTTTTGGCTCAGCAGAAAGACGCATATTTGACGGCCTCTTCAAGCGTCTGTAGGCGTGGACCACGAAAACCGGGGTTATGAGGTTTGGAAAGATAACACAGAATGTGTCTGTCTCCGTAGCTCCCGTGAAAGTATAGCGGGCATTCATCCACCCGAAGATACACGCTGCATTTACCGGTTCTCTGGCCATCGGCAAGCCTACAGTAGGGGAGAGTTCACCGCGAGTGATGGTAGCATCTTCGGAAGGCACCTTGAACTTGTGAAGGGAAAGAAAATAGTCCAGGAGTGGACAACGACAGAATGGCCCGAGAACTATCCAGCATCGATTTTGACACTCATCTTTCAGTCCAAGCGAAACGGTACGCTTCTGACGATGGTTCACTCAAGAGTTCCGGCCTGCCAGACGAGTCAGTGCTCATCAGGCTGGAAGGAGTACTACCGGACTCCCCTCAAGACCTATTTCTCGAAGCTCAAGAAGAAGAGTGTCAACACATGAGCTACTTCTGCGGGCTAAATCTCGCCCGGGCTAACTCTGAGCATAGACATGACCGAGAAGGAAGCTCTCTTTGGTGGTTTTAGGCGATTGTACCGTCGACTGAGGACGGTGCTCCGAGAAAGTGAATCGAGTACTACCCAAGACGAGTCTTTGAGATGTAGGTCGTGAAAAGGAAGGTCAATAAGGGCCATTGAGTGGTACCACCTGTAGCTTTGCAGTCACAAACCATGTCCAGACTCACCGACTCGGCCCGGAAACTCCTCGAAGGAAAGAACCTCCTCTACCTAACCACCGTAAACCCTGATGGCTCACCACAGATTACACCCGTCTGGGTCGACACGGATGGCCAAAACGTCCTCGTCAACACCGCCGTCGGCCGTGTGAAACAGAAAAACGTGACCCGCGACCCCCGCGTAGCCCTTGCCCTGAACACACCTACCGATTTCTACGACGTCGCATTGATTCGCGGCCGCGTCGTCGAACAGATAACCGGGGACGCCGCAGACAAACACATAGACAAACTCGCCAAGAAATACTTGGGCAAAGACACCTATCCATGGCGAAACCCCAAGGAAAAGCGTGTCCTACTGAAGATTCAGCCAGACCGCGTCATTTCACGATAAGAGGCAAGGGACAACCCTTACTGCCTTGTTCGGAGGCTGTCTCCCGGCTTCGAAAGGTTTAGTTGCTCAAGTTCGATTGACTAGGTCAGTGGGGATTGACTACTAACTATATACGCTGGACCGATACCTATGGTTGCTTAGATGGTAAATACGAGTGACGGAGAAGCCTCTTTACCAAGCCTGGGGCTTGAAGAAATGGAAGAGGCCAACATTACCTCTAGGGACAGCAGCATACTCCAGGCCATACAGGAAGAAGGATTAACAGTCTTCACCTTCGACGGATTAAAGCGAATGCTGGGAGTGCACCAGGAGAAGCTGTCCCGGGTCCTCGACAGGCTTGAGGATGAAGGCCTTTTGGAGAAGGTCTCCGAAGGCTACAGTGTGACCCTCAGGGGCAGCGAGCTTATCCCCCGCCCCCTCAACTCAACCCAACCCCGAATCCCAATCGTTCAATCCCTCCTCCCACAGGACATTGACCTCGGCCAGATCGTCTCAGGGCTGAAGGGTCGCTGGTTCGGCAGCTTACGCTGGCTAGGATACTCCCAGAACGAAGAGGGAATGGTGTTGAAGTGGATTACTGAAGATGATGGTGTTCAGATAGATGCTAAGTTCACCGACGCCTTCCTGAGCATCGAAGCCAAAGTCGGGGAGGGAAAAGAAGTCGGCCAGGCGGTAAAGGCCTCCCACCAGCTACTAGGCTACATCAGCCGACTATACAATGCGCCTCGGAAAGCTCGGAACCTACCCTCTCCAGTCTCCTTCTACCCTGACACTCCCTTCGCCTAGGGTCTGTGACCGTCCCAGGGTCCTCTCGGTCAACAAATAGCGCACCCACCCCTTACTAGGCAAGGTGAAAAAATGAGTAAACAAGCAAGTTCGTCAGCTATTCTCGAATCAATCTCCGAAGCCATAGTCGGCGTCACAGAGAAAATCTCCCCATCAGTCGTCCGGGTAGGAGCCGGAAGATGGAGGGGCGGAACAGGAACCGTCTGGAGCAAAGACGGGCACATAGTCACCAGCAACCACGTAGTCGGCAGAATGCAAGAAGTCGAAGTAGGCTTTAGCGACGGGTCCAAGCAAACGGCCAAGGTCGTAGGCCGAGACCCCTACTCGGACATCGCACTGTTGAAAGTAGACTCGGACAACCTCACAGCCGTAGAAACCGGCAACTCTGACAATCTCAAAGTAGGCCAGTTCGTACTAGCCCTCGCCAACCCGTTCGGAAGACAGCCCAGCGCCACGAGTGGAATAATCACAAACCCCGCCTACAGCATACGCGGATGGTGGGGAGGAAGCATGGACAAGGTAGTTGTCACAGACGCACGCCTCAACCCAGGCTACTCCGGCGGCCCACTAATCGACGCCAAAGGCAGAATCGTCGGAATAAACGCAGCCTACGCCAACAACCGAGGACTCTCCGTCCCGGTCAACACAGTCAAGACTGTCGTGGACAAGCTCATGGCAGACGGAAGAATCAAACGAGCCTACATGGGCATAACAGCGGACACTATCAGGCTACCAGAACACCTCTCCAGCCAATCCCACGTCAACCAACCGAACGCACTCATCGTCTACGGCGTAGACCAGGACAGCGCAGCTAAGAAAGCAGGACTAGCAATCGGCGACGTGATCATAAAGCTCGACGGAAAACCCGTCGAAACCCTCGTAGACCTACGCGCGATACTCGACGACAAAGCCATCGGAAGACGAGTCAACATTTCAGTTCTCCGAGGAGAGAAGCTCACAGAGCTGACGATAACCCCCACAGAAGCAGAAGAGTAAGGAGAGAGAATCGCAACAAGCTCTGGCTCAACGCCAGGGCAGCCCTTTTTTTTCTTTCATCCGACCGAGACAACCATGCCGGATTCCGTTTATCAGTTAACCATCATCATTCCATTCTTCCACTCTATGATTACTGTAAACGGTTAAAGCTCAGAAAACAGCGTGATAACCAACAGGCTAATCAGTATAGGATATTCAGGCTAGCGTCGTACTTTTTTTCATCCGGACCTAGAATACATCGATGTGAGCGGCCGGAAAGCCGAGTTTGACCAGTTCGTCTTTCACCCTGCTCCGATGGTCTCCCTGCAGCATGATCACGCCGTCCTTGACAGTGCCACCTGTAGCCAACCGTGTCTTCAACCTGTGAGCTATCTCATCAATAGACCGTCCCGTCTTCTCCAGGCCCTGCACCACTGTCACCGCTTTTCCCCATCGGCGCGTCTCCATCCGTACCACAAGATGAGTCTCACTACGGTCGAGCTCGCCGAGAATATCCTTGAAGCTGAAGTCTTCGCTCAATGTCTGGAAAAACGGCTCAATGCCGAGGTTCTTCTAGTTTTCTATTACAGCCACAGTCATGCCAGTCAGAGCCTAGAGCAGCACCCAGCCTGTGTCAGGCTGGAAAAATGAGAAGGGGAAATTAGACTGTCTATGGGCTACTTTTTCGAGTATACCTTGGCCCGGTACGTGCCCGAGGCCATGTCGGCGCTGCCTTCGATCCAGCCTTTGCTATTGTTGAGCCAGGAGAGTCTGGGAGACTGAGTCATGAAGAAGGATTCTCCCTGCCATGTGCCGGTTGTAGGGTTGGCCATTTGCCCGGTTCCACGGCCGCTGATAACTACCATGTCACCCTCTTTCGTATTCACTAGTCCCTTGGCCTCCCATTCGTTAGTGCCGTCCGGCTTGAGGAAGAGGTTGACCGTGTTGATTTGTCCAGCGTTGATCCTGCCGGTAATCTGGCCCTCATCGTTCATTTGCATTCTGACCCCGTGAGGGGTGATCTCTTTGATAGTGCGTGAGACTGTCCTGCCTTGGACTTCGAAGAGTAGTTCGCCTTTCGACATTTGAGTCTGAGCTTGCATGTTTGTTCAACCTCTGGGTTGAAAGGCGCTATTTAGGAGTTGGTCGAGGCTTAAGTAAAGCAGCCCCACCCCGGCTCTACAAATGTCGGCCATAGAGGTTTCTTCACTCCAGAAATCCTACGGAGCGCTCAAGGCTGTAGACGGGATATCCTTCTCAGTAAGGCCGGGAGAGGTCTTCTCCCTATTGGGACCTAACGGTGCGGGCAAGACAACTACCATTGAGATTCTTGAAGGCTTGAGGCAACCGGATGGAGGTCATGTCAAGGTGTTGGGTTTGGACCCGTGGTCGAAAGGGTACTCCCTCCATCGTAAGCTGGGCATCATACCACAAGGATTCACCTTCTTCCCAAAAGCTACTCCTCGAGAAGGAATCCAGTACTACGCGGACCTGTTCGGGGTAAAGGCTGACCCCGACGAGGTCTTGAAGAAGGTCATATTGGAGGATGCTGCTAACATCTATTTCGAGAACCTGTCCGGCGGCCAGAAGCAGAAGATGGGCCTAGCTCTTGCCCTAGTCAACGAGCCAGAGGTCTTGTTCCTGGATGAGCCGACCACGGGGCTGGACCCGCAGGCCAGGAGGAACATGTGGGAAGTGGTTCGAGAATTGAAACGAGAGGGCAAAACAATTCTCTTGACGACCCACTATTTGGAGGAAGCCCAGCTATTGGCGGACAGGGTAGCAATCATGCACCATGGAAAGATCATCGCTGCTGGAACTCCGGAAAGCATAATCTTGGAATATGGCTCCGGCGAGCGGTTGGAGGTCAGGGGCGACGGTGCCCTCGCTGAGTACTTGAGGACGAACACGGGTCTCAAGGTAGACTACGACGGCAACAACAGGGTGAGCATCAGGCTCGGGGAGAAGCACGATGCGCTGCTGGCAGTGGAGAGCCTGGACCGGTCCGGGATGAACTGGGAAGAGCTTAGAACTCGACAGGACACCCTCGAAGATATTTTCGTCAGGCTGGTAGGCGGCGTCCTCGAGGAAGCAGGGAGCATCAAGGAGCTCGAGCGCTAGAATGACCAGTCTAAAGAGGATTCTTGCTGATCTAAAGCTCTTCGCGCGAGGATACACTCGGACGAGAATTGGCCTCTTCTTCTCCATAGTCTTTCCGATCATATTGATTCTCCTATTCGGGGCTATCTTCGCGGGGGGAAACAATGCGATCAACGTGTATGTTCAGAACCAGGATAGCGGTTCGGTAGGGAGATTGTTTGTGTCCACTCTAAACAACACAGGCACCTTACATACTATCCTCGTGGATAATTCCGTCAGCCTCCCCCAGTATCTCCTGGACCATTCGGCGTCCGAAGGGGTCCTAATTCCCCAGGCCTTCTCCCAAGATTACTTTTCGAATAGCTCGGTGACCGTTACGATTTATTCGAATCCGGCTGATACTTCCAGTGGAATAGTACTGGCGATTGTCGACGGTGTGGTGAATGGCTTCAACCTGAAGGGAGCGAAACCGGTGATTCAAACTCAGTCTCAACCGATCAAGTCAGCGTCGGCCAAGTACATCGACTTCCTAGTACCCGGCCTCATCGGGTTCAGCGTATTGACCAGCCCCATGTTTTCCATGGTGAACATTTCCAGCGACTACAAAAAATCCAAGTTCTTCAAACAATTATCCCTGACGCCGTTGACCAAGACGGAATGGTTGACCTCGAAGATGCTATGGTACACTTTCCTGTCGATTCTCTCTTTTCTCCTGATGACCACTGTCGGCACATACCTGTTCGGGGCCCACATCGCTGTCTCCCTCCTGATCCTACCATTCCTAGTGTTAGGGCCCTTGTTCTTCGTTTCCCTTGGAATGCTGGTGGGGACCGTCAGCAAAAGCGTTGAGTCCGCGGCGGTTGTTGGCAATCTGATTACTTTTCCAATGATGTTCCTATCTGGGACCTTTTTCCCAGTAAGCCAGATGCCGGCCTATCTGCAAAACGTGGCCCATGTGCTACCTTTGTTCTACGTAATCGACGGGCTTAACCAGGTCATGGTCTACAATAACCTGGGACCCATGCTTACCGATGCCTTGGTGCTCCTAGTAGCCTCGGCAATCGTGTTTGTCCTGGCTGTCAGCCTGTTCAAATGGCGAGAAGACTAGAAGCCTAGGATTCTTCCTCAGCCTAGGTCAGCGATGCTAGCCGAAGGTGTAGGTGTACAGGCGGAGGCCCTCGTTGTTTGTCACGAGTTTGAGCTCGTGTGTCTCCGTGTTCTTTGTTCGCACAATATCGTATAGCCTGTTCTCCCTTACCTGAAGGTAGCTTCCATTCCCGTCCCATTGAACATCGGCGCCTGCCTTCCCCTCCTCAAGGCCATGCCCGTCGAGTTCCACGTCGACCCTGAGCGGGTTCTCCTTCGCGGCTCCAAGGACCGAATTAGCATTGCGCCCAGTGTACTTCAACAGCACGTACGCGGGGTCAGATGTCGCGTGCTCAACGTACTCGGGAGTCTGCATCCAGTCCCCGTTCAAGTAGGGTACGTCCGGCGAGTGTTCTCCAGCGTCGATGAACCGGACACAACTTCCTGGAACACATACCTGGCCGTTCCCGAACCCTTGAGACCTCATTGCACCCACGTATGTCTCGGGAGAGATTCTGCCCACCTGGGTATTTTGCAGTCCCAGTCTCTCCTTCCAACTGGCTTTCGGCTTTCCGAGTGAGTTAGGAATAGAGACTTTTCTCGTCTCGCCGAGTAGGCGCATAATTTGCTCTTCCATCTTGTCGTAGTCTCCCTCCCCGGCATGCTCCCAGCGCACCATTCCTGTGGAATCAATTAGGGTCTGTCGCGGCCAATACTGGTTCCCGTACAACTTCCAGGTTACATTGTCGCTGTCGATAGCCACTGGATACTTTATTCCGAAACGTTTCATCGCACTGGCCACGTTTTCAGGAAGCTTTTCAAACTCAAATTCTGGCGTGTGAACTCCGACAAGAACCAGGCCCTGCCCAGAGTACTTCTGGTGAAGCAGTTTCATATGGGGCAGCGTCCTGATACAGTTGACGCAGCTGTAGGTCCAGAAGTCTAGGAGCACAACCTTTCCCTTTAGACCGGTCATCGTCAGGGTTGGAGAGTTCAGCCATCCCCTCAGGCCCGAAAACTCAGGTGCGGGCCTACCTGTAAGCAACTCAGCGGTCATATATCACCATTGGAAATCGTAAGAGAAAAAAGGGATGTTTGAACTCTCGCTTTCCCCTCACTGGTGTCACTGGAATGCGACCTGTAGGTTACACGTCCGGTTCGGTTAACGAGCAGGAGCCCAGAGGAATCCCTCGGTAAGTAAGCAAGCTCTCTAGGGAAGGAGATCATAGGCCAGCAAGGTCATGAATTCAGCAAAGTCTGAACTTGTTGCAAGGCTGTTGAGTAGTGCCGCGGCGACGCGGTACCTGCTGGCCTTGTAGGCTTCAACTCCTATCTCGAACTCGATTCTTGCCAACTCCTCCTTCAATATGGCGCTGAATAGTTCAGTTGTAACGGCTCGTCCATCTGTCAGTTTCGCTGAATGATGGATCCACTGCCAGATCTGGGCTCTGCATATCTCGACAGTAGCAGTGTCCTCCATCAAGTTGTTGATGGCCACGCAGCCTACCCCGCCCAGCCAAGACTCCAGATACCGCAGGCTCACACCTATGTTTGCTCTCAACGCAGCCTCAGAAACCTTGAGCTCGGGAACAGCGAGAAGGTCCTGGGAGTCTAATTGGGTCGTCAAATGGCCGCTTCTTGTAGGTTTCAGGGCCGGGTCATCGAAGACCTTCATCACAATGGGGACTAGGCCCGGGTGTGCGACCCAGGCTCCTTCATAGCCTTCGGAAACTTCCCGCTTCTTATCCTCAACCACCTTGTCGATCGCCTCTAGGATACGAGGGTCGTTTTTTATCGGTACTTGGGCAGCCATTCCGCCAATAGCCTGTGCCCCCCGTTTATGGCAGGTCTGGACCAGTAGGAGGCTGCAGGCTTTGAGGAAGCTAGTTGTCATGGCCAGAAGGGGCCTTTCAGGCAGTACGAACCTCTTGTCGTTGCCTAGGATTTTGATGAAGCTGAAGATATAGTCCCAGCGGCCAAAGTTGAGCGCTGTAATCCTATCCCTAAGCTCGTAGAGAATCTCCTCCATCTCAAAAGCTGCTAGAATGGTCTCGATGAGGACGCTGCATCTTATGCTGGCCTTTGGAAGGCCCAGGAGCTTCTCTGAATAGTCGAATATTTCGTTCCAGAGCCGGGCTTCGAGATGATTCTCCAGCTTGGGCAGGTAGAAGTATGGTGATGTGTGTTTTGCGAGAAGGTTCTCGGAGTTGTGGTAGAGGAAGAGGCCGTAGTCGAAGAGGCTGGCGGAGACTGACCGGTCGTTAAGGAGGACATGTTTCTCGGTTAGGTGGAAGCCTCGGGGGCGGACGAAGAGGGTGGCGGTTTTCCTGTTGAGCCTGTAGTCTTTGCCGTCAGGAGCCGTGTAGGTGATGTTGCCGGTGACCGCGTCCCTGAGGTTCAGCTGGCCCTGGATCGTTCCGTTCCAGGTTGGCGAATGAGAGTCCTCGAAGTCAGCCATGTAAACATCTGCGCCGCTGTTGAGGGCGTTGATGACCATCTTCCGGTCAACGGGGCCGGTAATCTCCACGCGTCTTGTTCGGAGGTCGGAGGGTACGTGGGCTACTGTCCAGGAAGACTCGCGGACACTCCTGGTCTCATCTAGAAGCCTAGGAAGCGCGCCCTTTCGAATCTTCTCGTGAGTCGAGGCCCTGTTCTCAAGTAGAACGTTGAGCTGTGGTGAGAACTGTTCAGCTAGGGCGCCCACAAATGCTAGGGCGTCTGGGGTGAGTATCTCTTCGAAGCCGGGGAGGAGGGCCCCTTCGACCCTAATCCTCCGGGGCTCCAGAACTGTTTTCGCCTCGGCCCGGGCCTGGTCTGAAGGGCCCAATTTCTACTCTGCCCTGTCTTTCTCATATTTGGGAGTGGCTGCCTTTGGGGGCTGGGCAGCCACTCCCGTCTTCTCTTGGAATTGGGCGGCCTCGGTGGAGCCTTCCATGGCGTTGGTGGAGGATGCTCCGCCTGATATGACAGTGGCGACTTGGTCGAAGTATTCTGTCCCGACAAAGGCCTGGTGTTTGACGGCCGTGTAGCCTTGTTTCTCCGCCTCGAACTCTTTCCTCTGGACCCGAACGTAGGCGCTCATTCCTTCTTTCACATATTCCCTGGCCAGTTCGAACATGGAATGGTTGAGGTTGTGGAAGCCTGCCAGGGTGATGAACTGGAACTTGTACCCCATTGTGGCCAGTTCTTTCTGGAACCGGCGGATATGGTCTTGGTCCAAGTTTTTTTCCCAGTTGAAGCTTGGGGAGCAATTGTACGCGAGTAGTTTTTCCGGGTAGGCTCTGTGGATGCCTTCGGCGAACCTTCTCGCCTCTTCTAGGTCTGGGGTGGCTGTTTCGCACCATATGATGTCGGCGTAGGGAGCGTAGCTTACTCCCCGGGCTATGGCTGCTTCCAGCCCGCCCTTGATCCTGTAGAATCCTTCCGGTGTCCGTTCTCCGGTGATGTAGGGTAGGTCCCGGGGGTCTGCGTCGTTGGCCAGGAGCTTGGCTCCGCTCGCGTCTGTCCGGGCGATGAGAAATGTGGGAACTCCCATTACGTCAGAGGCCAACCGGGCAGCTGTCAAGGTTCTGATGAACTGGCGGGTGGGAACCAGTACCTTTCCTCCGAGATGGCCGCATTTTTTCTCTGAGGCTAGTTGGTCTTCGAAATGGACGGCTGCTGCACCTGCCTCTATCATGCTCTTCATCAATTCGAAGGCGTTCAGGGGGCCGCCAAACCCGGCCTCCGCATCGGCCACTATCGGGACGAACCAGTCGGTTTCACCCTTTCCCGTCGAGTGTTGGATCTGGTCGGTTCTCTGGAAGGCCTGGTTGATTCTCTTCACGAGCTGGGGGACGCTGTTCGACGGGTAGAGGCTCTGGTCCGGATACGTGTGGCCTGAAAGGTTACTGTCAGCGGCCACCTGCCAGCCGCTTACGTAGATCGCCCTTAGCCCAGCCTGAACCATCTGCAAGGCCTGGCTGCCTGTGACAGCGCCTAGGGCTGGAATGAACGGTTCAGCCTGAAAGAGCCGCCTGAACTTTTCCGCGCCTAGCTTGGCAAGGGTATGTTCGATAAGTATGGAGCCTCGTAGACGGCAGACGTCTTCGGCAGAGTAGGGTCGATGGATTCCCTTCCAGCGGTCTGACTGCCAGTCTTTTCGAACCCCATCAGCATCCCGCTCTAGGTATCCCATAGTCCCCTCTAAGCCTGCAGATTCATGAGATTCCCTTCCGCGAATAATAAGAGTAGAGGATTTCAAGGAACTGTTTTCTATCCGTCGATATCCTCCGATGCAGGCCTAGGCAACGGGATATTCGCTTAGGGAAGCCTAACCTTGCCTTCCATTTTTTCCGGCTCTCCACTGGCGCAGAGCGGGATAGATGAGCTTGGAGAAGAGGCGCGTGGATTTCTTTCGAGCCAATGCCAGCGATGAAGTTCTATTGACTGAGAGGGGTTCTCGTTGAGTTGGTTTCGCCTGTGAGGCTCAGATTCCTAGTGGGGCTGGTATTTTTCCAGCAGGCTCCCAGGCTCCTGTCATACCAGGAGTTGACGTACTCACCGGTGCTTATCTGGTTGCAGACGAAGTTTCTGTCGCAGTAGTCGCAGAGCTCCTCGTTTCCTATCACCCAGCCCGTCCCGGGGTCCATGTCCGTCTTCAGCTCTACCATCTCCTCCGACAAACCCTGTGTCAAGGTGTCGAAGGGGTTGTTGGTGCATCGGTTGCATCCCTGGGCGCAGGGGTACGGCTCAACAGTGTAGAAGGGCCCGTTGGACCCGTTAGCAGCGTTGTGATAGTCGCAGAAGGCACTGCAGGACTGTTCCAGTGGCGAGAGGGACGCTGTTACCCCTGGGGGTAGGAATATGTTGTAGGCACCTTGAGTTCCAAGTCTTGAGACCACGCCCTGGCTAATCCAGCTGGTGAGTGCCTGCTTGATCTGGTTGTCGGATAGTTTTGTGGACGGTGCCGTTTTGACAATGGTGAAGGGCATTACTCGCCCGGTTCCCACGTTGTACTGGGACAGTCCTCCGCTGTAGCTCTTGTCCGATTCGATGTCCACGGTGGCCTTCTCCAGTCTTGCTATCCAGGCCGACGAGGTGCTTGAAGCGAAGAAGGGGCCCCAGTAGACGTTCTGCCAAGAGTAACCATTCTTCCAAAGGGGCCCGCCATTGTACTTGACACTCGCCTGTGCAGCCGGAACCCTTGCTTTGTGGCCGCAGGGCCGGGCGTAATGCCACAGTCCAGACTGGGCGGCTGCTTGGGGCTGGCCGCTCCCATGGGATGCCCTCACACCAATGTGGTCAAACCCGGACACTGAAGTCCCGCAGGTGGGACATGTAGAAATTCCCTGGCAGGATACGCACCTGTTCAAACCTGATCGCTGACCGAGTATTCGGTAGTTTATGTTATGAAAGACCCTATACCGGGATTTGAAGAGTGGAGGAACAGAAGCGATGAGAGGGTTTCAACCGGGGTTACTGGCACAGGTTGAGGGCGGCCGCCTAGAACCCTCCTGATAGCTACTCTGGCCTATTTTTTCCAGAGACACATCTTTCCGTCGATTAGATGGGCGTGCATGGGATAGGCATCCTGCTCAAAAACTCTGAGCTTACATTGAGTCCCATGGGTGGGGCAATGAGCCTCGCACTGAGACATGTTCTTCTCAACTGTGATTGTTACAGTCATCTTCTCCACGCTCTTCTAAGAGCATGTTTCCCTGTTATGTTCTTATCCCCATGGTCCGAATGGGTCCAAACAGGCACTTGCCGAAGGCACAAGGACTTTCGATGAACCTGATTCGAGTGAGCTCGGAATAGTCCCTGGGCTAGGGAGGCCCGGGCCTAGGCTCGGTCGGTTGGCTTAGTAGGGTGGAGAGTGAGCTTGACCTTTCCAAGTCCAGGGTCTTCAATCTCGAAAAAGAGTTCTTTCTGACCCTTCGCCCAACCCTTTACTCCTGAGGGGTTGGTGCGGCCTACCTTTTCTAAAACGTGGGTAATCTGGCTTGAGACACCCTTTGAAATTGCTGAGACGGTGGCGTGGACTAGTCCTAGGTCCGAGAGCTTGTATTGCTTGGACCTCTGCCCTTCCTTGATTTCGAAGACCACCTCTTTTTCCTTCTGCATCTTCCGGAGGTTCGTGGATAGGGCTCCTCTGGCCAGCCCTGTCTCTTTCAAGAGTTGGGTCCAGCCTTTTCCTCCTCTGAGGAGAGACCTCCGGATCAGCTCCTTTGCCTTGGCTCTTCGACCCATGGCTATGCTGCTCTTGCAATATTGTTGTTGAGGTTCAATTATTAAGTCTTGGGTGAACCTTGGTCCCGGAGAATAGGTAAGTTCAAGTATCCGAACATAAATGAACTATATAGCAGCCATCCACATTTGCTCGGGGCCCTTCACATCCTACACCGACAGATGACGGAGCTGGGCCACCGCCGTAAGCTACTCGCTTTCTTATTCCTCCTCCCCCTCTTACTAATGTTCCTCTTCGGAGCAGCCCTGGGCGACGAAAAAATTCCCCTAATACAGGACAGTTCCCAGCCTGGTGGGCTCCAGGAGCTGAGAAGCGACCAGAACCTAGCCACGGTCTTCACCATAATCGGAACCCGGATGGGAAACTGGTCTCAGCCGGTGAAAATTCTGGCGGCCACGGTGAAGTCCCCGACCAACCCGTCATCCAAGGCATTCCTTTACATCGTACCCAACAGTCAAAACACGTCCCTCATCCTCGTAGACATGGGCTCCTCCTCCTACTATTACGTAGTCCTCGACAACAACAGCTCCCAAGTGGAGGCCGCAGCAGGGCCGAGACCTCTCCCGGTGGGTTCCGGGTTCGCGACGATCCCCCAAGTAAATGTTCAGCCCCTCTACTCAGAAGCCAGTGCCGCGAGACTGGCCCAAGACGGAGTCGCAATATTCCGCCTCGGGCTAAACTTGGAGCTGACCCCCGAGAAACGGCTACTTGACGTCATATTCCCAGAACTGGTCGGCCTTGAGATTGGCTGGGTAGGAATTCTAGGTACTGCGGTAACAGCGGTTGAGGACCGGGTCTCAGGGGCGAGGAGACGCATACTGATGACCCCTCTGTCCCGGGCTAGTTTTGTGCTGGGCAGTGTCATGGCAAGCCTCCTACTCATAGGCCTTCAGCTTATCGTCCTGTTCGCAGCAGCTATCCTGGTCTTCCACCTAGACATTGCCGGTAGCATCTATGACCTGGTGCCGATAATTGCGGCTGCCAGCTTCAGCGTAGTAGGCCTGGGCATGATCATATCCCACTTCTCCAAGACCCCTGATGAGGCCTTCTACCTCTCGGCCCTGGTCAACCTTCCCATGGGTTTCCTGGCCTCCCAGTATATCCCCCAGGCTCATAACCAGTTGAGCCTCTTCGTCTCATCTCTCTTCCCCATGACCTATGCCAACAGGGCCTTGACATCTATTATGGTCGACGGGGCGTCATTCCTAGGTGTTTTACCCGAACTGGTGAGCCTTGGAATCTTTGCCGCCGCATTGTACTCGCTGGGAACAATCCTGCTGATGAGGGAGAGGTGATTCCGGGTAGGTTGGACGACGTGATAGTGGTAGAGGACTTGTGGCACCGGTACGATGGGAGTGATGTGCTCAGGGGAGTAAGCTTTGCAGTTCATCGAGGCGAGATTTTCGGGCTCTTGGGCCCCAACGGCGCGGGGAAGACTACCCTCAGCTCAATCCTGACCTCTCAGCTTCGGCCCTCAACAGGGCGAGTCACCGTGTTGGGCCGGGACCCGGTACGCCAGGCTAGAGACCTAAGGCCCAGAATTGGACTGGCAGCCCACGAGCTCAGGGCCAGCGAGTACTTGACAGGAGCTCAGACTCTCAAGTTTCACGGCCACCTCTACGGAATCTCCGGGAAGGCACTGGAGAGGCGTGTCGAGGAAATGCTCTCTCTTGTAGGGCTTGGACACAAGCGGGATGAACTTGTTCGCACGTATTCAGAAGGCATGAGGAGACGGCTCAACATTGCCCTCGCCCTCTTACATGATCCGGAGCTTGTTTTCCTCGACGAGCCCACTGTCGGTCTTGACCCCCACGGGAGAAGGCAGGTTTGGCGGGTTATGTGGGACCTGAAGGCTAGGGGTAAGACGTTGCTCCTGACAACCCATTACATGGAGGAAGCAGAGTTTCTCTGCGACCGGATTGCGATGATGGACAGGGGAAGAGTCGCCGCAATGGGCACTCCGGGAGAGCTGAAGGCTCGCATGGGTTCGGGGAAGATCATTGAGGTGGGAATAGAGTGTTCTCCAGAGATTGTCAAGGAAGTCTCTGAACTCGTCCCCGAGGGAAGAGTCTACAATGCGAGCGGGCTGAACATATCCACGAAGGATCCTGAACCCGTGCTGCAGCGCATTCTCAAACGGTTCGTCTCGGACCCTGGATACGGAGGAGCGAGAATCGTGGTGAGGGAGCCTTCCCTGGAGGACGTGTTCCTCGAACTAACAGGGAGGTCGCTGAAGGAAGAGTTGAAAGTTTCAGAAGGAGAGGATGGGAAGAGGCCAGAAGGGCCCAATGGAAAGGCCAGGTCTTCGTGGAATCCCTTTCGGAACCTCCATGGACAAGAGGACCAACTCGAAGCGGGTTAAGAACAAGCATTTCTCATTCTCAATGAGCGGACGACTAGAATTCGGCGGCTGTTTGGTCGGAAGAAGATGAGCGTAGAAGGATTACATGAGATAGTGCCGGTAGAAAACCTTGGCTCTTGAAGAATATTCAATTGCGTTGGAAAAAAGAGTCAGTTGCGTTCCGGTGGACTTCCGAGGAGCCTTGAATTCCTTCCTGAATCGTTGAGCCCGAGAAGGAAGTTGTCAGATTGTTCAGAGGCATCGGCTCTGTGTGTTCCAGATGTTGATCTCGTGATGTCTGGGGCAGATGATTGGGACAGTCCTCTGCCAATCTTGCTAGTGGATAAGGAGAGGTGATCGGTGCGATAACTGTGGTTGATGATTGCAGGATGAGTACCGGTTGAGTCGGGACGTGGGTTACAAATTGGAAATGAATGCCCAACGGGCACCCGGCGGCCGGGTTAGAACATGGCCGCGGACACTAAGGAAAAAGCCTCGTGGACGGAACAGGAGCCTTCGGGGACAGACATTAACCTGTTGAACCAGCGGGTTATCCAGTTCACAGATATTGAGGACACTTTTCTAGATGTGTGGCTTCAACTAGAGAATGCCAACTTGGACGAGCTGGCGGCGAAGGTTATCAACGCAGGGTTGCTCTTTGAACACTACTTGTCGCAACTCCCTAATGATCCTACGCAGCGTGCACCAGAAGAGGTGGCACAGCTGGAAACATACCGTTCGAACGCCGGTACTGCTCTCGACGAGGGAAGGGCGGCCCTGGCCTCGCTGAACATGATGGGCGCTTCTGGTTCGACAATGACGGCCAGCCTGGTTCCCACGGTTGTAAAGACTGCTACCCTCACATTCTGGTCCTATTTGGCCTTTCAGGAGTTTCTGGCAGTGAACGCGGGTGATGTTCTAAGCATGGTCGGCTTTGGAGTCGCGGCTGTGGCAGAACTGTTCTTGGGCTTCTGGCTGAGCGGTTACAAAGCCCCGACCGGAGGTCGCAACGCCGTACAAGGCCCCACCCCCGTTGTCAGCCAATAAACGCTGACCAAGTTTCGATTCGTTACGTGTGGCGGGTCTCACCCTCGGTCCTATGGGAGGCCCTGGCAGAGTCTCTTCCTCCTTGACAAAGCTTGCACTGTCAACTGCCTCACGACCCTAGGACCCACGGTTGCTCCGACGGTTCTAGTCCTGTTGCTGAAAGGTGAACCGGGAACCCCAGCGTACATCATCCAGCAGAGTGGCGGCTATTTCGATACGCTACCGTTCCGATTCGGCTTCAAGAAAATATTATAAACAGTCAGTTGCAGTCGGGTTTCTCAGCGCGTGAGTGGGGCCTCCCACCCGTTGCGCAATACAAACCCCGGAGTAGGGAGGTAAATGGAAAGCACTAGAATACGAAGGCAACTATTCGCAACTCAAGACCTAACTCTATCTGCAGCACTTGCCGCCTTCTATATTGTGTCCACTTTCATCCCCGTGGACGCTTTTATCGGGGGAGCCGCTATCATCAGCCTTGAGATAGTGACCGTCCCGGTCATAGCCTCGCTTTTGAAACCGGTTCCAGCCTCCGCGACCATCCTCGTGGGAAGCCTCGGAATGGCGGTGTTCCAGACAGGAACCTTTCCTGCCTTCGGTATCTTCGCTCTGTTGGTACCGATTATCGCTACCATCCTGGGGAGTTTCGCCTTTCATTACCGGTTTGGGTCTGTTCTGGCCTGGGCCTACGTTCTGTTCGGGGCCATCTACTATGTCACCTACTCGAGGGGTGGAACTCTCTTCTGGCTCATACCGTACATTGTCGTGATAGTGTCCTTACCACTTGCCTTAACCACCACCGGGACCCGGTCGATCATAATACGAGCCTTCTACACAGCGATGACCTGGCAGGTAACACTCAACATTCTGAGCATCGGAGTAGCAGGGCTCATTGACGGGTTTTGGAGCATAGTCACACCCTTCATGCTGCTTGAACGAACAATCGCCACAGTCGGCAGTGTCAGCCTCATCATTGCCCTTAAAAGTAGACTTGGGACAAGGCTTGGGCTCAACCAAGAACTCGTGAGGAGGTGAACATGTCAAAATGTGCGTAACACCAGTGGTGAAGTGTTGGCACTGCGGAGAATGGTTTGTCAAGAAAGCAGACCGGGGTGATTTCGAAGACTGTCCCTATTGTGGAAAGGGTTTCGAGGAGCTGTCCCCTGAAGCACAACGGGCAGTGAAAGCTACCCTCGCGCCATTCTTCGAAGTGCCACAGATTAAGCAGGTGGCCTGACCGCCTGCTTCCCCCTTATGGGGAGATTGGCTTGCCCGGAGACTGGAATTATGAATCATCCAAACTTTCTTCAGGCTGTGTTTGAATGGAACTGATGTGACTGGGTGAAGGTTCCAGTGCGTTTACCCGGTCAAAGGAGCTTATTCTGGGTGTGAGCGGAATGCTGGACGTTAGGACTGTCTCTCCACCTGGGATTGCCCTCGTCGCAGCCTTTGCCCTGATCTATACTGGAATATCGATGAACAGGCCTGAGATGGTTGTTGCCGGGTGGCTGTTTGTCGGGGTTGCAGTATTCCTCCAGCTCGCCTACTTGGTTCTTAGGAATTGGAAGCCAGGTGTTCACAGCGAGCGACGGCCAGGTTCTCTTCGCCGGGCGCTCTTTCAACTGCTTGTCGCAGACTTTCCGGAGTTTACCGACGCGCAAGACGTTCCGGTCGAGATACTGTTCGACTCTGATTGAATGGTTATTGAAACGACTGCACCAGCCGCCGCCTTCTTCAATCTTAGAAGGGAGCTAGACTGAAACCTTGCCAGAGCTTAAGAACCATCGGACCGGATATTAGCCCGGGTGGGTCATGTCGAACCAAGTTCCAGTAAAAACCATCCGGACCCTAAGCGAGCGTTATGAACTGCTGAGGAAGACCTTAGCGCACTATCTTCTCCTTCAAGTGGGCACCTTCGTCAAGGCGATAGGCTTTGACTCCGTTGGCCCAGCAATGGAGATTCTCACGGCGAAGAAGGCTGACTTGAAGGTTCGGGACATCATTGGCAAAGGCCGGGGAAGTGGAATGGATGCTGTGGAGGCTCTTTCGCAGAATCTGGCCGAGAGTATGGGGGAAACCTTTGATAGCGACTATGATGTGAAGGCAGGGGATTCGTCCCGAACGGTGACGCTGGCCCGCTGTGGCTGTATCGAGTCTGTCATGGCCCAGGCAGGGGACCATGGTCTTACTGCGCCTCAGGCCAGGGCGATCTTTTGCGGAACTTGTTTGGGTAGCTACAGGAAGGCGGCTGAGTCCTTGGACCTTCGTTTCAAGGGAAGGCTTAGCAAGGAAGGTTGTATGATGGGTTTCTTCACAAAATAACCCTTCAGGTTTGACTTGGCGTAATTTCTGCCAAGACGCTTGCGAAAACACCGCTCGCGAATTCCATGGGCAAAGGGATTTTCCTTTCAGAACCGGAAAAATCGATTTCAATTTCCGGAGCAGAGAATACGTCGGTCTAAAGGTGAGAGGCCAACTGTAATTCAAGAGAAGGAGCAGAAATACGCAACTGTGTCCGGTTCGGTCCTTGGAAATCGCCCGGAATGAACCCGTTTCACCAATCTGGGTAAATCATTATTTTCACTCGCCTAGGAGGCACGAAC
>WNGL01010789.1_pt1 | contig 20220 bp, 14 predicted proteins | sample 5400591 | NCBI WGS metagenome assembly WNGL01 (sample SAMN13153377, study PRJNA577476) | soil metagenome | isolation source: 80 cm soil or saprolite under Garry oak tree replicate 1 | place: USA:California | collected 2016-06-15 | reverse complement strand
CACGGCCGATGCGGCGACGCCGTCGGGATGCACGAGCACCCCGTCCGGGTGCCGCTCGGCGCCCTCGATTCCGTCCAGCCCGGCGAGCACCGCGACTGCCCGCTGCGCCTGCGTGGTGCCGACGACCAGCGCGGATCCTGTACCCACGATTTCGCCGACCGGGCCGGCCGCGAGGCGTCGGCCCATGCCCATCACCACGACGTGCGTGCAGGTCTGCTCGACCTCGGCGAGCATGTGGCTGGACAGGATCACGGCCCGGCCGTCCGCCGCGTACCGGACGAGCACGTCGCGCATCTCCCTGATCTGCGGCGGATCCAGGCCGTTCATCGGCTCGTCGAGAACAAGCAGGTCCGGCAGGCCGAGCATGGCCTGGGCGATGGCCAGCCGCTGGCGCATGCCGCGCGAGTAAGCCCGCACCGGGCGGTCGGCTGCCGTGCCGAGGCCCGCGATCGCGAGCACATCCGCCAGGCGCGAATCGGCGGCCGGCCGGCCGGTCGCCCGCCAGTACAGGTCCAGGTTGGCGCGGCCGGACAGGTGCGGCAGGAAACCGGGCCCCTCGACGAACGAGCCGAGCCGGGACAGCGCAGGCGCGCCGGGCCGGACCGGCCGGCCGAAGATCATGATGGTGCCCGCGTCCTGGTGGATCAGTCCCATCAGGATCCGCAGCGTGGTCGTCTTCCCGGCGCCGTTCGGCCCGAGCAGCCCGAGTATCTGCCCGCGGTCCACCCGCAGGGACAGCCCGTCGACCGCGAGCTGGCCATCGCGGTAGCGCTTAGTCAGGCCGGTGATCTCCAGCGGGACCTCGGCCAGCGCGGGTACCAGCTCATCCCGCGGCCGGCGCCGGCCGGCGGCAAGGATCATGGCGGCCGCGGCGAGGGCCGCCAGCGGCGCTGCCCACGTCCACCACGGCACGCCTCCGTTAATCACGGCAAGGTCCGGGTCGGACGGCAGCGACAGCCCCGGGCCGGCCAGTGCCACCTGGTACGTCGCGGCCTGCCGCGGAGTCGCGTAGGCGAAGTCGGTGGTCGTCAGCACGAGGCGAAGCCGGTGCCCGGCGGCGAAGTCGTAGTCGAGCGCCGGGAGCCGGACGGTGACATCCTGCCCCGTGGCGGCCCCGGTCACCTGCAGCGGCGCGGCGAGCTGATCGGGCAGGGTGGCGTTACCCGCCTGGTCCACGTCGTAGACCTTGGCGAAGAGCGTGACCGTGGCCGCACCGCCGAGCCGGATCCGTACCGAGGGCGCTCCGGTGACCTGAATCGGCGCCCGCAGCGGCGCAGACATGAAGGCCGCGCTCTGGCCCGGCATGTCGAAGGTGAGCCCGCCGAGCGAGCCGAGCCCGGGAAAGACCGAGATCGAGGCCGGCCAGCCGCCCGGCGGGCGGACGATCGTCTGCGGCGGCCCGGCCAGCCGCAGCATCGTCTGCCTGGTCCCGCCGAGGCCCGGGTAGCTCGGCGCGGTGGCGACGCCGAGTATCTCGGTGTTGCTCGACGGGTCGAAGCCCAGGTTCCTGGTCACCGCGAAGGCTGGCTCGCCGGTAGCGGCGCTCGCCCTGGCGGCGCTGCCTGCGCTCGCCCCTGTGGCGCTGCCTGCGCTCGCTCCAGTGGCGCCGCCGCCGGCTGAGCCGGTGCCGGTGCCGGTGCCCGTGCCGGGGCCGGGGCGGAACGGCTGGTTCGGCGGCTTCAGCCACCGATCGAGCCACTGCTTGGTCAGGGCGCTGACCCGGCTGGTCTCCTGATTGCCGCCGTCGTGCCCGCCGGCGAACCAGACCATGTCGACCGGGGCGCCGTTGCGCCGGATGGACTGGTAGTTCGCGTCGGCCTGATCCAGCCCGAACAATGAGTCGTGCTTGCCCTGGATGAGCAGGGTGGGGACGTCGATCCGGCTGGCGACGCTCGCCGGGCTGGACCGCAGCAGCAGCGAGATCGCCTGCGGAGTCGGCTTCCCGAGCGTGGCGACCTGCCGGTAGACGGCGCACACCTGGGGCAGGAACCGGCCGCACTGGGCAGCCCGCGCCACCGCGGCCTGGCCGGCCGTACCCAGCTGGCCCGCGCCGCCCTGGCCCGCACCACCCTGGCCGGCACCGCCCTGGCCCGCGCCGCCCTGGCCCGCGCCCTGACCGGCACCGCCCTGGCCCGCACCACCCTGGCCGGCCGTCCCGAAGCCGACAGACCCCTGAGTGAAAAGCAGGCCGGCCCATTGCCTTTTGAAGACGCCATCCTGCGGCCCGCCGCCTGCCGCGTCCGGGAACAGCGCGGTCGCCAGGTTATGCCAGGTGATCTGCGGGACGATCGCATCGATCCGATGGTCATAACCGGCCGCTAGCAGCGCGATCCCGCCGCCATAGGACGCCCCGGCGATGCCCACCCGGGGATCTCCCGGCCGGTCGAGCAGCACCCGCGGCTGCCTGGCCAGCCAGCTGACCAGCTGCTCGACATCCTTGACCTCGTAGTCAGGCGAGTCGAGCGCGATCTGGCCGGTGGACTTGCCGAACCCGCGGGCCGACCAGGTCAGCACCGCGAAGCCGCCGCGTGCCAGCTGCTCAGCTTCGCCGCGGACGGCGTTCTTGGTCTCGCCGAACCCGTGCGCCAGCAGGACGGCAGGCACCCGGCCACTGCCCGCCGGGGTGAAGAAGCTGGCGTCGAGCACCACGTCCTGGTTGTCGAGCGGGCCATCGGTAACGGCGATCCGCAGATTCCGCATGCTGACCGGCGCGGGACGGCTGGTGACGACGAGAACCACGGCCACCGCGGCGATCACGAGAACGGCAGCCGCCAGCCCGGCAAGCACGCGCCCGCCCGGGCGCCGGCGCAGATCCATACCCGGACGGTAGCAACGAGCCAGCACTGCCCCGGCACGCCGATTACGAGCCGGGCCCGGGCCTGGCCAGATGCAAGAGTGCACGCTTGAGCCGCGGCGCGAACCTGACTTCCACAAACTGGTGGATCGCGTAAGCCGCGCAGCCCATCCCGGTGACCATCAGCACCAGCAGCACCCAGCGATTCAGCACGCCGCCAAGGAGGTTGAAGAGCACGAACCCGTTGTATGCATGCACCAGGTAAAGCGGGTACGTGAGCGCGCCAGCCACGGCGAACCACGGCCGCCCGAATCGCCTTGTCACCCGCAATGCGATGAGCGTCATGACGACGAAGATGACCGTAATGACGACGACGATCACCGGTGGGTGCAGGGCCTGGTGGTAGCGGTCGGAGACGCGCTGCGCAAACTTGATTGCCTGGTAGACCGCGTTGCCATACGCGATCACCAATACGGCGCCGAGTTGCCAGCAGAAGCCGGTGCGGTAGATCAGGCACAGCGCCATGCCGGCGATGAAATAGTGCGACCATTGTGACTGCACGATCAGGTCGGCCTTACCGGCCAGGCCGGCCGGCCCGACGTGCGCCTCCATCAGCGCCGTGGCGGCGAGCCACAGCCACAGCACCGTGACGACTCGCGCCCGGGTGATGCCGATCCACGCGAGCACGAACACGAGCAGGTAGAAGCGGATCTCTGCCCACAGCGTCCAGTAGACGACATCGACGTTCGCGATGTTGGGCAGCGAGTTGAACATCGTCAGGTTCGCGACGTACTGCGCCGGCGAGACCTTGAACAGCTCGCGACTGAGCGTGATCGCGACGATCGCGGTGACCGTGACGGCCACCCAGTACGCCGGGTAGAGGCGGACGACACGGGAGATGACGAACTCATGCGGCCGCCGCCCCCATGCGCTGAGCAGAACGACGAAGCCGCTGACCGTGAAGAACATGTCGACGCCCAGGTAGCCGTAGCGCGTGACGGTGCTGACGCCAGGGAACGCGATGTACGTTAGGTGACCGGCGTAGCCGGAGAACGTGTAGTGATAGAAGACGACCGCTAGCGCAGCGGTGATTCGCAGCAGGTCGATCTCGTAGAGGCGGTCCCGGCCGGCCGGGACGCCGGGCTGCTGCCGCCTGACCCGGTGCCGGCCGGGCTGCCGGGACGTGCGGGTCGTTTCTCGGGATGCAGAGCTACCAGAATTGTAAAATTCCTTCAATGCCAACGTAAAGAACCCTCCTGGCAGCCGGTTTTCCGCACGACATGGAGCGACAATTCATAGACAATCCACAGCGGTATCGAGCGCAACGCGTCGCGACCGCACACGAGGGCGGATAACGGGCCCGCCTGCACGATGTAGCCATGGTATACATAAAGCACGATTTGCCAAACCGGCTGAAAGGGATGCCCTCGCCAGTCTTCCGTCTCACCAAAACGTAAAATTCATAAGTTGTGCCAGGGCAGTGCCGGGCGGCTGTTCAGCCTGCTCACGCCCGCCCAGGTGCCGATGTCGCCATCGGCAGAAAAGGCGACGGCAACCGTCAATTCAACTCGGGTAATTCCAGCGCTTACTAAGGAGTTCGAAAGTAGCTCGACTTTGATCTTGTGAGCTGCGATAATGGAACGTGCGCGAAAATGATGGCCGGAAGCTTGATCACAAGACGCTCGAGGTGCTGCGGTTCCGGGCTGTTGAGCAGGTCGGGGAAGGCGTTCATCCGGAGGATGCGGCCGCGGCGCTGGGGCTGCACTGTAAGACGGTGTACGGCTGGCTGGCGAAATACCGCGAGGGCGGGAAAGACGCGCTGGCGGCAAAGCCGGTGCCGGGCCGCCCGCCGAAGCTGGCCGGCCAGCAGTTGTCAAGGCTGTATTCGCTGATCGCGGGCCAGGATCCGCGGCAGATGCAGTTCGAGTTCGCGTTGTGGACCCGGGAGATGGTCCGCGAGGTGATCCGCCGCGAATTCGGCGTCCGGCTGAGCGTGGTTTCCGTGGGCCGGCTGCTGCGGAAACTCGGATTGTCTCCGCAGCGGCCTTTGCACCGCGCCTATCAGCAGAACCCCGGGGCAGTCGAGAAGTGGAAAAGCGAGGAATACCCTGCCATCCGGGCTCAGGCCGAGGCTGACGGCGCGACGGTCTGGTTCGCGGATGAGGCCGGGATCCGGTCGGACTACCACGCGGGGACCACCTGGGCGCCCGTCGGGCAGACCCCCGAAGTGCGCAATACCGGCGCCCGGTACTCGGTGAACATGATCTCCGTCGTCTCCGCCAAAGGCGCGCTAAGGTTCGCGGTCTACGAGGGCAACACCAACGCCGCGGTGTTCATTGATTTCTGCAAGCGGCTGCTGCATGATTCGCCCGGCCCGGTGTACATGATCGTCGACGGCCATCCCGCGCACCGCGCCACCGCCACCAAGGAATTCGCCGCCTCCACGGAAGGCCGGCTGAGGCTGTTCTTCCTGCCCGGCTACTCACCCGAGCTCAACCCCGACGAATGGGTCTGGAAAAACGTCAAACACGACCGCATCGGCAAAACCGGCGTCACCAGCAAGCAAGACCTCAAATCCAAGGCCATCGGCGCCCTCCGGCGACTCCAGAAACGCCCCGCCCTGGTCCGCGCCTTCTTCGCCGACCCGCACCTGCGCTACATCACCGCATAACCCGAATCAGTCGGCCTACTTACGCACGCCTTAGTAACTAACACTGCGGGCACGGCCGGGCGGATCAAAAGAGCTGGCGCACGGCTAAGTTCCGGACTTTCGCACGAGCGATCCGCCGGCCGGCTGGCCTACGGCCCTGACGACCCGGCTTCCCCGGCGATGCCGCAGCCCGGACTCCCAGCGGTGCAGGACCAGCGCTGATGACCGTTTCCTGCCCCCGATTACCCGATGCCCGTTCCCGGCAAAGCCAGAACGGCGTTCCGCCTGATGGATGGCGGATAGGTAGGCACCCACGCCTAGTAGCGCCACATCCATCAGGCGGAATGCACCACACCCGGCAAACAAACCACACAGGCACCACGACTCAACAGCGTCAACGGCACATCGCGGCAAGGCCGGGCCCGAGCCGGCCAAGGGAGCGCGTGGCCGGGCCGGGCCGGGCAGCGATCGGCCGCGAGCCAACAAGGGGTCAACCCCGGGCAAGACCTTGATTTACATTTGATTATGACTTTATAGTCTTTTATCGTGACGCCTGCTCCCGATCTCGCGGTGCGCTCGCGCCTGGCTGCCGCGGTGCACCGGCACAGCCCTGTTCCGCTGCACCACCAGATCAAGGTCGCGGTGCTCGAGGGCGTCGAGCAGGGCTGGCTGCAGCCGGGTGAGCAGCTGCCCAGGGAGCGGGAACTCGCCGAGGCCCTCGGTGTCAGCCTCGCGCCCGTCCGGCAGGCGATGGCCGACCTGACCAAGGAGGGCTACGTCAACCGCACCAGGGGCAAGGGCACGTTCGTCCGGAACCGCAAGCTGGTCGAGAAGATCCAGATCCTGGGCAGCTTCCACGCCTCGGTGCGCCGGCAGGGCCTGGACGCGGCCGTGCGGGTGCTGAGCAGCGAGTTCGTCGCGCCGCCGCACGAGGTCGCAGCCGCTCTGGCACTGCGCGGCAAGGACGCGTGGCGGCTGCGCAGGCTCGCGTTGCTTGACGGCGATCCGCTGGCGCTGCTCACCGCCTGGCTGCCGCCCAGGTACGCCCGCGGCGTCAGCGACCTTGACCTCGGCGCTGGCTCGCTGTACGAGGCGCTCGCCGACGTGCACGGCGTGCAGATGACCTCGGCTGACAACGTCGTCGAGGTCGACCGCGCCGGGCTCGGCGACGCCGAGCTGCTTGGCCTGGCGCCGGGCTCGCCGGTGCTGCGGGTGATCGGCACCACCAGGAACCAGCAGAACCGCCCCGTCGAGTACTCCGACGTGCTCTACCGGCCGGAACGGTTCAGGTTCGCCATCGAAAGCCGGCGGCCCGCGCCGGAAAGCGAGTCTCAGCCCGCTGGCGGCGCGCGGCGCCGCACGCCTGATCCCGGAGGATCACATGGCAAATGAGGTCTCCCTCCCATCGGATTTCGCCGGCGACGGGCAGCTCTTCGTCCGGAATGCGACCGGCCTGGTCAGGGAGGTGTCCAAGTGGGACGCCCTGATCATGAACTCGCTCGGCATGAACGTCGCGCTGGGCGCGATCTTCCTGCTGCTGCAGGCGCCAGGTAACTTCCCCGGCGGCAACATGCTGCTCGCGATCGTCTTCGGCACGCTGGTGATGGCGTTCACCCTGCTCTGGGTGTACTCCGAGTTCGCCGCCGCGATGCCGCGCGCGGGCGGCGACTACGTGTTCGTCAGCCGGGCACTGCACCCGTTCGTTGGCTGGCTGCTGTCCTGGAGCCAGGGCCTGTGGCTGATCTTCTTCTGGATCGGCTTCAACGCCTGGTTCGCGCTGACGTTCGCCGCGCCGGTGGCGATGACCACGCTGGGGGCGGTGACCGGCCATCCCGGCTGGGTCAACGCGAGTAATGACCTGCTCGCCAAGCACACCGTGCTCGGCATTACGACGCAGTGGTGGGTGATCCTGTTCGGGACCGTCCTCACCCTGGCCTTCGCCGCCTTGCTTATTTACGGGTCTAAGTCGTACTGGCGCGTGCAGAAGTGGCTGTTCGCGGTGGCCGGCCTGAGCATCGTCGGCGTGGCGGGCCTGCTGCTCTTCCGCGGCAACCAGATCGCCCAGACCTGGACGACCTTCGCCGCGACCAACAAGGGGATCGCCTACAACAACATCATCCCGGCCGCGAGATCGGCCGGCTTCACCGGCGGCGGCGCCGGGTTCAGCCTGACCGGGACCCTGCTGATGCTGCCCTGGGTGTTCTTCGTGGTCGGCTACGCACAGGGGTCGGCGCAGATCGGGGGCGAGGTCAAGCGCGCATCGCGCAGCCAGTACTTCGCGATGGTCGGCGGCGTGCTGATCAACGGCGCCGTGCTCGCCTTCATCGTGTGGGCCTACCAGCACGCGGTCGGCAGGAACTGGGCGGCCAGCCTGTCGTACCTGAACAACACGGCGCCGGACAAGCTCGCGCTGCCCGGCGGTGTGCCACCCAGCATCAACCTGATCGCCAGCCTGCTGACCGGAAGCGTTCCGCTGCTGCTGATCATCGGCGTCGGGTTCATCCTGTGGGCGCTGATGGGCACCCCGCTATCCACCCTGCAGGCAACCCGCTACATGCTCGCGTGGTCACTGGACCGGGTGGTGCCGCGCCAGCTCGGCTCGGTCAACGACCGGTTCCACACCCCGGTCAGGGCGATCCTGCTGTGCGCGCTCACCGGCGAGATCGCGCTGTTCGCCCTGGTGCAGATCCCGCAGGCGAGCCTGCTCGGCGCGCTGCTCGCGCAGATCGCCGCTTTCATCGTGGTAAGCCTCGCTGGCGTGGTTTTCCCGTACCGGCTCAAGGCGGTCTGGGAGAGTGGCGGCGGCCGCCGGATTCTTGGCGTTCCCGCGGTGACGCTGGCCGGCCTCGGCGGGGTGGCCGCGCTCGGCGCGCTGATGATCATCTTCATCTTCAACTCGTCGATCAGCGCCGCCTTCGCTGTCACCCGCAGGCTCTCCCTGGAGTTCATGATTGGCGTGATCGTGATCGGCGCCATCTGGTATCTCGTGGCGTGGCAGGTAAACAAGAACAAGGGCGTCAACCTGGCTCTCGCCTACCGGGAGATCCCGCCGGAGTGAGCCCGGGCAGCCAGCAGGAACAGGAGGAACAGGAGGAACAGGTGCCCCGTCGGCCTGCCGGTGAGCTTGTGCTTGTGATCGGCAACCTGACCATCGACGACGTGGTGCTGCCCGATGGTGTCACGCACATGGCGACGCTGGGCGGCAACAGCGTGCACGCCGCGACGGCCGTCGTCACTGGCGGCGCGAAGGCAGCGCTGGCCGCCCGGCGGGGCGAGGACTTCCCGCCGGGTGCGCTCGCCGTGCTCGCCGCCGAGGGCATCGACCTGGCCGGCCTGGTCGACATCCCCGGCCCGACGGTGCGGAACTGGGTGATCTACGAGGCGGATGGCCGGCGGCACTGGCTCTACCGGACGCCCCCGCAGCGCTCGGCGGAGGCGGCGCCGGAGCCAGCGGACCTCGACCCGGCAATGCTGCGCCGGGCGGCGGTCGTGCACGTGGCGGCGATGCCGCTGGGTAACGCGGAACGGATCGTGGCTCATGTCCGGCGGCAGGCGCCGGGCGCGCTGGTGACCGTCGACACGCACGAGTCGTGGGACTCGTCTGTGACCGGCCGGGTGCTCGCGCTGGCCAGGACGGCCGACCTGTTCGTGCCGAGCCTGGCGGAACTCGCCCGGCTGACCGGCGCCGGAGAGCCGGCCGGCGGGCTGCGGGCACTGGCCGCGGCCGGGCTCGGCCAGGCCGTGGTCAAGGCTGCCGCGGCGGGCGCGTACGTGCTGGAAGGCGGCCGGATCACCCGCGTACCCGCGGCGCGGACGGTCGTTGCCGACTCCACCGGGGCCGGGGACGCGTTCTGCGGCGGGCTTGCCGCCGGGCTGGCCCGCGGGCTCAGCCTGGTCGAGTCGGCCGGGCTGGGCGCCGCCATCGCCGCCGCCGCGATCACCGAGAGCGGCAGCCTGCGGCTGCTGCGGCCTAACCTGGACCGGGCGGGCATTGCCCGGACCGCGCGGCGGCTGGCCGCGGCGGCGGCCGAGGTGAATCCGCCAGCGGCCGATCCCCCGGCCGACGGGACTGAGCCGGGCGGTCCCGTTAATAAAACTGGGGCAATTGCATCCCGAGATGACTCCGTTGCTGGTGACACTGCTGGTGCTTTTGGGGTCAGCATTGATCACAGGACTGACGGCACGGCAGACGGCTACGGGCCAGGAGAGGCGCGGGACAGCACCGGCACAGCCACCGCGCGGGACGACTCCGGCGCAGGCACCGCGCCCCGCGCGAGACAGCACCGGGCCGGGCACCGCGCAAGACAGCGCCAGGCCGGGCACCGCGCAAGACAGCGCCAGGCCGGGCACCGCGCAAGACAGCACCGGGCCGGGCACCGCGCAAGACAGCGCCGGGCCGGGGGATCGGTATGACATCGGGGTCATGCGCCGCGAGATAGCGATGATCCCCGGCGTCATCTCCGACGTGCTCGACGACGCCGACGGGCAGGTCACGGCGCTGGCCAAGCGGCTGGCCACGCGCGGCGTCCGGCACCTGTGGCTGACCGGCTGCGGTGACTCCGCCTTCGCCGGGCTGGCGGCCGAGCTGGCCTTCCAGCGCCACTCTGGCCTGACCGCGCACCCGGTGCACGCGCTGGACCTGGCCAGGTACCGGGCCAGGGCGCTGCCGGCCGACAGCGCCGTGATAGCCCTGTCGTTCTCCGGCAAGGTCGGCCGGACGACCGAGGCGGCGATCCAGGCACGCCGGCTCGGCCACCATGTGGTCGCGCTGACCGGCGCCGCGGACGGCCAGCTTGCCCAGGCCAGCGACGAGGTGCTGCTGCTCGACGTGCCCACGCTGGGCTTCTCGCCAGGCACGTCAACCTACGTGGCGATGCTCGGCACCCTGCTGCGGCTCGCCGCCGCGCTGGCCGCGCTGCGCGGTGCCGCGGGCGGCCTGACGGAGCCGCTGGCCCGGCTGCCCGGCAGCGCCGAGGCGACGCTGGCGGCGGCGGCCGAACCCGCCGTGCTGGCCGCTGAGGCACTGCTTCCCGCGCCGTGGGTGGCCTTCCTCGGCGGCGGCCCGAACGCGGCGACCGCGCGGTTCGGGGCGGCGAAGCTGTTCGAGGGCCCGCAGCAGCTTGGCGTCGCCACCAACCTCGAGGAATGGGCGCACGAGGAGTACTTCGTGACATCGGCCGGTGACCCGGTGGTGCTGGTCAACCCGGCCGGCGCAGGTCACGACCGCGGCATCGAGATCCTCTCCGAACTGCGCTTCATGGCGGCCCGGCCAGTGGTGATCAGTGACCTGGCGCTGCCCGCGGGCGGGGCCGCCGACGAACTGCTGCTGCCGCTCGCGGGCCGGGTGCCCGAGGAGCTTTCGCCGGTGACCGCGTGCCTGCCTGCCGCGCTGGTCGGCTTCCACATGGCGCGGCTCAGCGGCAAGCGGTCCTACAACTTCCCCGGGGAGGCGGCCCGGCTTGAGCACTACGAGACGATCCACCGGGCAACCGTCGGGGAGCCCGCATGACGACGCCCGCGCCGGTCGTCGGCGAGCGGATCGAGGCGGTGGCCGCCGCGCTCGGCCGTGCCCAGAAGACTGCCCGCTGGCGGGCTCGCGCCCCGGTCGGCCGCCGGGCCCCCTGGTATGAGCTGCCCGAAGAGGTCGCCGGAACAGGAGCGCGCCGTTGAGTGACTCGAAGATCTTCTTCGCCACCGACATCCACGGGTCGGACCGCTGCCTGCGCAAGTTCCTGAACGCGGGCAAGTTCTACGGAGTCGACGCGGTCGTGATGGGCGGTGACATCACCGGCAAGATGATCGTCCCGATCGTCGAGGAACCGGGCGGCCTCTTCTCGGTGCAGCTGTTCGGGCGCAAGCGGGAGGTCGATGCCGGCGGCCTCGCCGGGCTGAACAAGTTCATCTCGGACGCCGGGTTCTACCCGCATCCGATGACGCCCGACGAAATCGCCGCGCTGAAGCAGAATCCGGCCGGGGTGGACGAGCTGTTCCGCAAGCTCATCAACGAAACCATGAGCCGCTGGCTCGACCTGGCCGAGGACCGGCTGGCGGGCACCGGAATCCAGTGCATTTTCGCCCCTGGCAACGATGACCCGTTCTTCATCGACGATCTGCTCCGCAGCAGTGCGTCGGTCATCGATCCGGACGAGCGGGTGATTGAGCTGCCGGGCGGGTTCCCGATGATCTCGGTCGGTTACTCGAACCGGACGCCGTGGGACTCACCGCGCGAGCTCGACGAGGCCGACCTGGCAGACGTGATCGACCGGGAGGCCGGGAAGCTCGCCGACACCGGGAAGGCGATCTTCAACCTGCACGTACCGCCGAAGGACACCCCGATCGACCAGGCGATGGCGCTGGACAAGGAGTTCCGGCCGAAGATGAGCGGCGGCTCGCCGATCATCACCGGCGTCGGCAGCTCGGCGGTGCGGGAAGCCATCGCCAGGTACCAGCCGATGCTCAGCCTGCACGGGCACATCCACGAGTCGCGTGGCGAGGCGCGGATCGGCCGTACCCTGGCACTCAATCCGGGCAGCGAGTACAGCGAGGGCGTGTTGCGCGGAGTAATCATCAACTTGTCGGCGAAGAAGGGCGTCCGTGGCTACCAGCTCGTGGCCGGCTGACTCCGGTTCAGCGGACCTGTCCGGGGCACGGCCAGCCGGGGCCGAGGAGATCGCTGGGGCTGCCAGGGGCGCCCGGGCCGACGAGATCGCTGGGGCTGCCAGGGGCGCCCGGGCCGACGAGACCACCACAGCCAGCGAGACCACCACAGCCAGCGAGACCACCGCAGCCGACGAGACCACCGCAGCTGCCGGGGGCGCCGGGGCCGTCGAGGTGGCGGTGCTCGGATCGGCGCGGGTCGCAGCGGGCGACCCGCGGCACGAAGCGGCGGGACGGCTCGGCCGGCTACTTGCCGCGCAGGGCTGGACCGTCGTCACCGGCGGATACGGCGGGCTGATGGCCGCGGTCTCGCAGGGGGCCGCGGCAGCCGGCGGACACACGGTGGGGCTGCCGATGACGCCATGGGAGCACCTGACACCGGACGAGAGCAACGCCGAGCTGCGCTGGAGCGACGGCTACGCCCAGCGGCTCGCATTCCTGCTGGCCACCCGGGTCGCGGTGGCGCTGCCCGGCGGGATCGGCACGCTGGCCGAGGCCTCGGCGGTGTGGGCCGCGGCGCAGACCGAGCCTGGCACGGCGCGGCTGGTGCTGGTCGGTGCCGGGTGGCGCAGGCTGGTCGGCGCGTTCGGCGCCGAACTCGTGGTGGACGAGAAGGACCTGGCGCTGCCGGTCATCGTCGACTCGGTGGCAGAGGTCGTCACCGCGGTACAGCACCTGCTCGACACCCAGGCCGAAGTCCTCGGCGCCCGCGGCTGAGCCCGTGCGGCATCAGGCACTGGCCTCGGCCGCACGCCTGCCAGCCCGGCCGCCAGACGCCCGGCCCCGCCGCGCCATATCAAGCTCCAAGTTTCATGATCACTCGCACCAGGAGGACGTCCCCGCCTCGCCTGTTCCGGCAGAACAGGCGCCTCCCGCGCTCGTCCCAGACGGGTCCGGCGCTCCACTTCCCTGAGTGGGCAGGAGTTGCGCGACAGCCTCTTATTGCGCCCGGATCTTCCGCGATCGAGAACCGGGACCGTGGCGGGGCGGACCGGCCCCGACCCGAACCAGCCGCGCCGTTCCCGGCTCGGTCTGCAACACGGGCGCGTGTCGGGAGCCAAGTCGCTGTACCTTCGGTTTCATCGCTTGATCAAAGTTGCGGCTTGACCCGAAGCAACTTCCTGGCCGCTGCGGCCAGCTTCTCCGATCGATCCCAGAGCGCCGGCTGTGCCTTCCCATTGACCGTGATCTGGTCGGTCAGGCAGCCGTCTGCGGTCACGATCGCTTCCGGCGCCCGGTCGGCTCCGGCAGCGAACGCAACCCGGTACGTGGCGGCAGCCGCCGGGCAGCTCATGCTCAGATCCGGGGCGGCTGGCAGCCCGTTGAGCAGGCTCGCCAGCCGGACGATGACGGCGGGCGAGGTGATCACCCGGGTCACGGTATGCAGCCTCGGATTGAGCACCCTGGCCGAGATGGTCACTGTGCGGAAGCTGGCCGGGCCGAGGTGCTCCGCCGTGCTGCGGGGCGGGAACCAGATCACCTGCGCGTCGGCGCGCAGCAGCGCGGTGCCGCCGGGGCCAGGCACCACGACAGTGACCAGTTCGGCCTGGTAGACGCCGGCCGGCACCGAGCGCGGCGCGTAGCTCACGTCCTGCATCGTGACCCCGGCCGGGCCGCTCCCCTGGCCGTTGACAAACAGGCGCATCCCGGCTGGCACGTGCGCCAGCAAGAAGCGATGGACGGCCGACATCGGCTGCTGCAGCGTGAACAGCCGGTGCGCATCAACGGACCCGGCTGCTGCAATGGAACTCACCGGATGGCGCAGCGGCTGCGGCAGCGGCGACACCCGGGCAGGCTCCGCCCCCGGCGGCAAAACCAGCCGCGACAGCAGCCGCCTGGCCAGCGCCAGCGCCTCGGCGTGAGAGCCCGAATGCGACCCGCTGGTCCGGGTCTGTGCCAGCGGAGCCGCGCCTGCAGGCGGCCCTGGGCCACCAGGGCCCGGGCCGGCCGTCCCGCAGGCGGTCAGCAGCGCGGCAACCGCCATGATCCCGGCGGCGGCAAGCGCCACGGCCGGCCGGCCAGCCCGAAATGTGTCTCGCATGGCAATCTCCCAGACCAGGTGGCAGAGGCAGACTCGCATCCCTCGGTCAGCCGTCTGTCACCTTGGACGGCGACGTACGCCCTGCGGTTCCTTCCGGAGGCTAGATGCGTCACCCAAGCTCAGCCGGAGCCGAACTGCCCATCACGCATCGCGGCGGTGGGCGCCTCCCATTCGGCCGGGGTGAAGGTCAGCCTCGGTCCAGCTGGATCCTTGGAGTCGCGGACCGCGATCACGCGCTCGCTATCCTCCCTGGAGCCGCGGACCGCGATCACGCGCTCGCTATCCTCCCTGGAGCCTGCTGCCACGGCAAACTCGACGCAGTTGGCCTGCCGGGTCGAAGTCGAAGACCAAGGCGGTAACTGGACACGGTCTGCCCACCCAGACGGACAGCATGGGCGCGGTTTACTCATCGTCAGCCAGCTCGCCAGCTGCCGAGCCCCGAGTTCCTTGATCACGGAAGATTCGCGCGCTGGAGGCCCGCGAATCTTCCGTGATCACGAAAGCGGGGTGCCGCAAGGGCGTAGCGGCGTGGCTGGTGGGATTAAAGATGCGGAAGAGGCGTTCGGGGTCGCGCCTCTGGCCTGAGGCCCTATCAAATTTCATGATCACGGAGGGTTGTGGGTGCTGGAACCCCCGCGGGGTTCAAAGGGTCGTCGCAACCTGGCTGGTAGCGGCTACCCTCTCCCCGAAAGCCGGCCACCGGCACCGCGGCCGCCGCGTCGCGCAGCGTGCCAGTCTCCAGCCAGCGGACTCCGGCGTAGATGACCAGGCCAGCCACGAACCCGACCCCGAAGGCGATGTCGCCGCCCTGCAGCCAGAACGCCGACGCGGAGCCCACGTAAAAGGAGGTGTCCATGAACGGCGTCGAGGCCAGGAAGCCGGCGGCAAGCGCAACAAGCGCGTCCCAGCCTGGCTTGAGCACCGACCCGACGACGTCGCCGGTGTTCATCACGCCGCGCTTGCGCCACCAGTCGACCATCTGGATCGCCGCGAACGGCGGCACCCAGTAGATGATGAACAGCAGCACGTTCCGAACTTGGCCGCCAGGTCCCCGGTATTGAGCCAGAGCGTCAGGAAGAACGCGAGCACCGTCACTATGACGGCGACGACCGGCCTGCGCACCCGGAAGCCTGCGGCTTGCAGCGCCAGCGAGCCGGAATAGTCGTTCATCGCGTTGACGGCCACCGTGCCGATCCAGATCGCCACCAGCGCGAGGGCGCCGAGCAGGCCGCCGCCGAGCAGGTGCTGGATTCCGCCAGCGGTGTTGTCGGTGGCCGCTGCCGCCGCGGCAAGGCCGAGGATCTCGATCCACACCGAGGACAACACGGTGCCGGCCAGCGTCAGCGAGAAGATCGCGGCCCGGGAGGTGTCCGGCTTCAAGTACCGGCTGTACTCCGAGGCGTAGGCGGCCCACGACACGACGAAGCTCGCGGCGATCGTCGTCATCAGGATGAAGGTGCCGGCCTTCGCGCCACCGTGCACGGTCGCCACCGAGTGAATGCTGCCAATCTGGACGATCTTCACCGTGATCGCCAGGAACAGCAGTCCGAGCACGATCGATCCCCACCGCTCGAACGTGTGCATCAGCTCGTAGCCGAAGACGCCGAGCAGGCCCTGCATCACCAGCACGATCAGCAGCCCGGTCCAGAACGGGACGTGCATCAGCAGGTGGATGGCCTCCGCGCCGAAGATCGCATTGATCGCGTCCCAGGCGATCGTGGAGAACCACATGAGCAGCCCGGGGACGACGACCGTCTTGCCGAACTGCAGCCGGGCAAGCGGCAACTGGCCCACGCCGGTGCGCGGTCCCCAGCTGCACAGCACCGAGACGAGCAGCGCGCCGAGCACCGTGCCAGTCACGATGGCGACCGCGCCGAGGGCGAACCCGAGGTCCAGCGCGAGCACGCCGATGAAGAAGGCGGCGGGCACCAGGTTCGGCGTGAACCAGATGGTGAAGATGCGGTGAATGCCGCCGTACCGGTTCGCCACCGGGACGGGCGCCATCCCGTGCATCTCGACCGTGAGCTCGCCCTCCCGGGTCGGCATCGCCCCGGTATAGACGCTCGTATCCTCAGGCATGGCTCCCTCGCCCGCGGGTCACTGGCGGCTCCAGCTCGGGTCGTCGCGGCGCGGGATATGGATCATTGCGTTACGCAGCTATCCGACGCGGTGCAAAGCTCCCTTATGCGCTCATACTGCGGTATGAAGGACTCCCTGGGAACCCCCGCAGACCGGGGTGACTGGTACCGGGTGACGCGAGGGCGGGATGTCGATAACGGTCCGCGAGCAGCCTGGCGCTGCTGCATCACATCGCGACCGGCGGCGCTGGGCGCCGCGGCAGCGGAGCAGTTGGGCTCGGTGACGCTCAGCTATCAGGCAGGGCCTTCACCCATGGCCTATCCGCCGGAACGCAGCATCCGCCGGCAAACCGGACCGTTCCGCTGCCAGTTCCAGACCGGGACCAGGCCAGGCTCTGCGCCAAGGACGGCGACAAGCAGCCGGAGCTGATCCTCCGGCAGCGGCAGTCGTTTCACGTCGGGCGGCAAAGCGAAGCGGCGCTTGGGGAGCACCCCGGACGGCTGATCCTGCTCGACCGAGAACGCCTTGAGCAAGTCGGTGGCAGTGCGAATGCCGACCCGCCGGAGCCTGGCCCGCGCTTCGGATCCTGACTCGGCCGCCGCGTCAGCCTCCGCCGGGCCTTGCTCCGTTCCCCGCGGCTTGCTCGGCTCGTCACCGTCGGCCGGCTCCAGGTGGATCAGCAGGAAGGCCTGGTCGGTCCAGTCCACCAGGCGCCCGGCGGGGACTCGGGTGTGCAGGATGACATCCACCAGGTTCATGGTGGTGAGGTTCTGCATGTCCTCGACGCCTTCTTCGGTAAGCCGCGCCTCATACCAGAGATTGAACCCGTCGAGCTCGTCGAGGGGGTATTCCGAGGTGATCGGCGGAACGAACCGGCACAGCACATTCGATGCCACTCGCTGCAGAGCCTGCAGGCCGACGAGGGGAAAGAATCCGACGACGAAGGCTGCTGCCAGCTCTGCGCGGCTGGCGACCAGCGAGGTGCTGCCGATCACCTGGTGCAGCACGGCAACGATCAGCAATACCAGCACGATCCGGAACACCGAGGCTGCATAGGCGCTCGGGCGCAGGTCGCTCTGGTAGAAGCGACGGATCAGCATGCTGGTCACGAACGCATAGGAGCCGAGGAACCCGTACTTCAGTACATCCCAGGGGCCTGCGGGAGCGACGATGAACCGGGTGTCCCAGAGCACTGCCGCCCAGCCGACGGCGAGCACCGCCGTCGCGAGGAACACCGGGAACAGCGACTCGCTGCTGACCACGTAATCCTGGTCCGACGTGACCTCCTGGCTCTCCGGCGTCCCGTTCAGGCCGCCATGCACAGCAGCGGGAATCTGGCGTCCGTAGTATGCCTCAAACTTTTGCAGGTAAATGTTGTCGGCCGGCTTGCCCCGCACCGGATCCTTGTTCTGGTCCCGCTGAGCCTGAGCCCACTGAGCGTGAAACTCCGAGGTCACCGGCGGCTTCGGCAGGTACCCAGGCCGGTCCCAGCCCAGTCGATGCAGATTGAGCACGTATTCATTCCACAGCGCCCTGGCCCGCATGTCCAGGAACCGTATATACAGCCAGCCGGGCAAGAACGACAGGCACCACAGCGCGAACAGCTTGAGCGCGCTGACGCCCCAGGTCTGCGGGTCCGGCCACGCACAACGCACATGTGATCGCGTACCGGGCACGACGCACCACCGCGTGCTGATCGCCTCCCGTGAGGGCGGGTCAGGGGACACCCACGGACCGGCGTTCAGCCGGGGATGCGGCCAGGGCCGGGGATGCGGCCAGGGCCGAGAGTGAAGCAGTTGCCCGTGGCTTGATTAGCCATTCCTGAACCGCGCCCGGGGTCAACCCGCCGGATCGCACCGTGCGGGAGGACGGCGTGCACACCCCACGCCTGGTTCGCCACCTGAGTGACCCGCAGGTCCACGACGGGGCTGGCCACCGCCAGCGCGGCTGCCTTTCCCAGCTGGTAGAGCCCTTGCAGCCAGCCGAGCATGGCATCGAGCGCGTCGCCCATCGCCTCGTTCAGGTCGGCGCTGAAGCCGAAGGTGATCCGGCCGGCTGGGGTCTCCGCGTGCACGCCGGGCACCGGCGGGTCCGTGACCAGGTCCAGCTGAACCTGCGTGGTCATGCCGCATTCGATCGCCGTGCCCGCCACCTCACCATCGCCCTGTGCCGCGTGCCCGTCGCCGAGGCTGAGCAGCGCGCCGGGTACGGTCACCGGCAGGTACAGCGTCGAGCCGGCCACCAGTTCCCTGCAGTCGATGTTGCCGCCGCCCACGGCACGGGGCGGGATCGTCGAATACTCGCCTGGCTCGTCCCAGGCCACGCCGGTTACGCCGAGGAATGGCGCGATCGCGACGGTGTGGCCGTAGTTGCTCGTTGCCGTGCCCGCCGCCGCGTCGATCTCCCACAGCAGCCAGGACGGCGGGCTCTCATGCAGCCCGAGGCGCCGGGTCAGCGGGGTGTCCCTGGCCGCCGACACGGTCCAGCCCCAGTCGGCTGGGTGCAGTGCCGCGAACCGCACCGCCAGCACGTCGCCGGGCGCGGCGCCGCGCACCTCGATCGGGCCGGTCAGGCAGTGCCCGCGGTCGGCCTTGTACATGACCGGCGGCCGGTCCCCAGGGCGCTGCTGGCGTTCCAGGAAGCCGGCCGCGTCCAGCGACCGGACGACGACTGTGTCGCCGGGGTCGACGGTCAGCACGGGGGGTATCTCGCGTGCGAAGACGTCGGCCGTCGTGTCGGGCGTCGGCTCCAGCTGGTGCTCGGTCATGGCGTCTCTCCGGAGTGGCTCGGGAACGGGCGTCCTTCGCGAGGTGCGCTCGACGGTGATCATGAAAGAGGCAGGGCTGTGCCGCGAACCTGGCGTCCGTCCTTGTAGACGGCGCGGATGTTCTCCTTCAGGTTCGCCAGGTCAAGCGGATCCCCGGCGACCGCGACGATGTCGGCGCGCTTGCCCGGGCTGAGCTCGCCTGCCTCGTCGCGCGGGCCGAGCAGGTCGGCCGCCGAGCGTGTGGCCGCGACGAGCACCTCCTGCGGGGTCATGCCGCCCTCGGCCATCAGGGTCAGCTCGCGCAGGTTCTGCCCGTGCTGCGCCACCCCGCTGTCGGTGCCCATGGCCACCTGAACGCCGGCCGCGACGGCCCTGGCGAACGACTCGCGGTGCGCCCCGATGACCTCCTGTGCCTTGGCCACCACGCCATCGGGCAGTTCTACGCCGTTCTTCGCCGCGTCCAGCACGGCGAACGGCGCGATCAGCGTCGGCACCAGCCAGGTGCCGGCCGACAGCATCATCGAGATCGCCTCGTCGTCGAGGTAGATGCCGTGCTCGATGGACCGGACGCCGGCCCGGATCGCGTTCTTGATGCCCTCCGTGGCCTGCGCGTGAGCCATCACCGGGAGGTCCGCGGCGGTTGCCTCGGCAAGCAGCGCATCCAGTTCGTCCGGCCGGAAATGCGCGTGCCGCGGATTGTCCCGCGGCGACAGCACGCCGCCCGAGGTGCACACCTTGATGACGTCGGCACCCGCCCGGACGATTTCCCTGACCCGTTTGCGTATCTCCTCCGGGCCGTCCACGATCCCGCTCGGCCGGCCCGGATGGGGCACGCGCAGGGTGACCGATTGCCCGGACGGCAGCCAGCCATCGCCGTGGCCGGCCGTCTGGCTCAGCGCAGTGATCGCGATCTGCAGCCGCGGGCCGTCGATCAGCCCGTCGTCGACCGCCCGCTTGATTCCCAGGTCGGCGCCGCCCGCGTCGCGGACCGTGGTGATCCCGCAATCGAGCGTTGCGCGCAGGTTCGTCACTGCCTCGAAGAACTGGTAAGAGAATGGCCGCTGCAGCCGCCGCAGCAGGTCGACGCTCGAGCTCATGACGTGCACGTGGCAGTCGATAAGTCCCGGCAGCAACGTCAGCCCGGCTACGTCAACCTGCGCATCGCCGTCCAGGCCGGCTCCGACGTCCAGGATCCGGCCGTTCTCGATGGCCACGTCGGCGCCGGCGGCCGG
>WNGL01009288.1_pt1 | contig 20220 bp, 24 predicted proteins | sample 5400591 | NCBI WGS metagenome assembly WNGL01 (sample SAMN13153377, study PRJNA577476) | soil metagenome | isolation source: 80 cm soil or saprolite under Garry oak tree replicate 1 | place: USA:California | collected 2016-06-15 | reverse complement strand
ACTACATCGGCAAGTGTAACCTCTGCAAGGAGGGGAACCTGACGGTCATCCGATCCCGCCGCGGGACGCGCTTCCTCGGGTGCGATCGATACCCGGCGTGTCGGAATACGCATCCGCTCCCGCAGATGGGGACCGTCCAAAGCGCCGAGGAGAACTGTCCGGAGTGCGGCGCCCCGATGATCAAGCACGCGGACCGAGGGCGCACGACGACGTACTGCGTCGCCTCCGATTGTCCGACCGTTCGGGAGAAGAACTTCATCGGTCGGTGCGAGAAATGCGGCGATGGGGAACTCAGCATCCGGCACGGGACGTACGGCAAGCGGTTCGTCGGCTGCTCGAGCTATCCGAAATGCGACAACTCTTACCCGCTCCCGCAACGCGGGCTCATCGTGCCGACGGAAGACCGATGCAACGCGTGCGGACACCCCATCATCAAGGTGATTTCCCGCGGACGGCCCCCGTGGATCCTGTGCCTCAACATGAAGTGTCCCGCGAAGAACGGGAAAGGTCGCAGGTCCGCGAAGGGCGGAGCAAAGAAGGCGCCGAGGAAACGCAAGCCAAAAGCGAAACCCGAGGCGATCGTCGCGGACGTCCCGACCGGTTAGGGCGACGCCATGAACCGGATGAACTCCTCCAAGGTCCGGGGCTGCATCGTGTAGTTCGTCCGCTTCTCCTCGCCGATCGTCGAAAGAGGCTTCGGTCCGTAGTGGTGGCCGGGACACACGACGAGCGCGTCGTCCATCTTCCGGACGCGGTTGAACAAGGAGTCGTACATCTGCTCGACGCTCGAACCGGGAAGGTCGACGCGTCCGCAATCCCCGACGAATAGGCAATCGCCCGTGAAGACGCGACCGGCGGCGATATAGCAGCACGAGTCTGGGGAGTGACCCGGCGTGTGGACGACCTTGACCTTCAAGTCGCCGACGCCCACGATCTGGCCGTCCTCCAAGACGACGTCCTTCGCCACGTTCGAGAGGCGATGCGCAGCGATCTTGGCCCCCGTCTCGTCGGCCAAGCGCCCGTTGTCGTAGATGTGATCCGCATGGTGGTGGGTGTTGAAGATCAGCTCGATCGCGTATCCGTTCTCCGCGGCGGCCTTCTGGAGCACCCGCGCATCGAAGCTCGGATCGATCACGGCAGCGACCTTGGTGGCGGGGTCTCCAATCACGTATCCGAAGTTTCGCATCGCCCCGATCAGACGTTGCTCGAAGAACACGCCCCGGGACACGACCGTCCGGGAAATGAGGATTGCGCGCGACGGATTATCGTTGGCGGCCGTAGCTGGGATACATCCGCGCGTAATACTCTTGCCACGCCCGGGTGTAGTCATCCCACGCTTTCCGAGTCTGGTCCTTGCGCTTCATGTTCGACGTGACGGCGAGGGACAGAAGGAATGCGATCCCGAGGATGAAAGCCCCCGTGGCGGTGCTCAGAGTCGGCTCCCCCGAGATCAATCCTCTCGTCGCGGCATACGCGCCGAGGACCGCGGTCACGATGGCGAACGTGACGAAGCCCGCAATCCGGCGGCTAATCCAGCCCATGACGACCGGGCGTCGTCTCCGATCAAGTAGTTCACGTTCGCCTCGTGAATGCCCGGCATTTTCCTCAGCGCCCGCCCCACGTCGATCGCGCAACTGGCACAGGAGAGGCCGTGCATCGCGAAGACTACGCGTTCCGTTCGCGGCATCATCCATCACGAGCACAATCGCGAGATATGTCGCTTCGCATCGCCATGACCCGAACCGAGACGAACACGCTGCGCCGAACGCGTTAATCGGAGTGTTCACCAAGACCACAGGCAAGGCTGCCCGCACACAAGGGCGCTTTGCGAGACGCCGCGTTGAGCCATCCGACGATGGAACTCGAATTCCACGCAATCGCCGAGACGACCGCCTCCAGGATTCTACGAAAGCGGCCCGGCGTGATCCAAGTCTTCCTGATCATCCTACACGTGCCGTTTCGGCTGCCTTCCCCCAACGAGACGTCTGGAGCTGGGGGGGACGGAGGGGCCAAGGCGGCGCCAGCTGCGACTCCCGAACTCCTCGGTCCCGGGATCGCCACCTGGGCCCTTCGCGCGCCACTCAGCGGGAACGGCGGCCCCGCTTCCGGCCGCGGGCGGACGCCTTCTTGGCGGCGCGTCGCGGCTTGGCGCGGGCCGCGCGGGGTCTCGGCTGCGCCTCGTAGACGGCGAGGGCGATTCCCGTGGGATCGTTGAAGACCGCGAACCAACCCATGCCGGGAATCTCCGTCTTCGGCATGAGGACTGTTCCGCCGGAAGCGCGAATCTTCCCGAGCGTCTGGTCGATGTTCTCCGAGAGGATGTAGTCGAGGACGCCCGCGGGCAGGTTCTCGGCCTTCTGGAGGCCGCCACCGGGCGCGCTCGGCGGGTCGAACATCGAGTAGTTCATCTCCGGCATGTCCTGGAACTTCCAGCCGAAGACGTCCGAGAGAAACGCTTTCGTCTTCTCGGGTGCGGTCGAATGAAATTCCACGTGCACGATGCTATTCGGTTTCTGAGCCATGTCTGTCCGTCCCCCTCCCCGCGAGGGAAGCCCGGATGGCACGCCCAGGTATTAAGGCATGACCTGGGGGGTAGGCGAAAGTGCGCCGGACGTGGCGTCGGCGGAGTCCTCCGGCGTGCGTCGATTCGCACTGGACCTCATCGCGCGGGCGGAGCCGCATCGGCGAGGCCGCCTAGGTCAGAAATATGCCCCGACGAAGGCGACGACGCTTCCCACGAGCACAAGAATCGCCTCGGTGCCGAAACCGACGAGGAACAGGAGGACCCCGACGACCGCGGTCAGGATGCCCGCGCCCGTCATGCGGGCTTTCGCAAAGAGAATCGCCTTGCTCGCACGATAAATCCTCGACGCTCCGAACAAGGCGCCGATTCCAAGGATCGCGTGAAAGGCCGAGACCAGGGTCACTGTGGAGACGGTTTGTGCCGTTGAGAGGGTGGCGACAAGGACGAGGATGCCGCCCGCGAGGGCGGGAAGGGCTCCGGCGAGGCCGATTATCCACCGGATGCTGTATCGGCGCAGGAATCCGAACATGGAGAAACAAAGGAGGTCGCCCCCTAATGGTTGTTGCGCCACCCGCATGGGTGTTCCCGGTCGCTGGTGGACGCCGATGGGGTCCATCGGTCGTTTGCGGTAACCCGCGTGATTTGGCCCGCCGGGACGGCTACTCCTTCCGCGCCTCTTTCGCCTTCGGGCGAAGCTCGCGGCTCCCGCACTTCCGGCACCGCGTCGCGCGCATCGCGTTCCGGGCGTAGCACTGCATGCAGATCATCTTGTGCAGCCGGCGCCGCTCGGCCTCCGGGAACCGGGCCATCGGAAAGGCGAGGCCGGAGTGGGATAAGAAGGCTTCGGGGCCCCGTTCCCTTCCGAGACCAACGATACCCCGGAATTGTAACGACCGGAGTCCGAAGCTCATTAACAAGCGGTGTTCTACTTGCCGACCGTCCCTCGCGGATGAGACCGCCGGAGCTGCGCCGAAATACATTGAAGTCTTTCGGCGGCAATGCCGTTTCGCAGCATGTCGCACAAAAGCGATCTGGTGGGTGTTGGCAGACCCGATCTGCGACGTGAGCGGGGATTGCTGATTTCCGCAGCGATTGCTCACGGCTTCTCGGCTGTGCTGGCGGCGACCGTCCTCATATTCGCAGCGAACGCGCCGGCGTGGCGGTTTGTAATTTGGGCGAGGATGACGGTCTTCATCCAACCGCCAGATGTCCTGGCAATCACAATGACAGGGATTGCCTTCCAAGTAGCCTTCGCTCTCATTGCGGCGATCGCGGCACGCAAGCTCCAACCGGGACGGGCAGCCTCCCCATCCTCCGTGGCGTGCCTAGCCTCAGTCGCGGGCGTAGTCGCCCTATTCTATTCGTATGCGGGCTTCGGCGGATTGGTCGGCATTGCCGGCGCCTGCCTCTCCATCGTCGGGGCAGGCCGTGCTTGGGCTAAGCTCGCCCCCGAGGTCTTCCGACGACCGAACGGCATCGGTTCGCGGCTCGAGCGTCCATGGCGCCTCAGCAGCGCGATCCTCTTCGGGGGTCCGCCGGTCCCGCGCCGCCACAGGGTGAGTCGCATCCCTGTTGGCACCCACCGTTGAAGGTTCAGCGCGCTCGTGCGCACCGGGACCCCGATCCGGCTCGCGATCCCAAACACGGTCCAGTTCGCCGTTTCCAACGTCGCGGTGTACAGGATCCCGGAGTGGAGACGTCCTGGCCATCCCTCCATCGTCACGTCCGTCGGAAACCGGGTCTCCACGCGATCGCCGACACGGCGGAAGGACAGGCGAAGCCCCCGCGGATTGCCCGGCCCGCAACCGAAGCATGGATTCCGGTCGTCGTTCTCCAGGGCCACGCCGGGTTCCTCTACCGCCATCGACTCGCCGGTCGAACTCAGGCCGAAAACTCGTATAAGGGTTCGTCGCTTGCGCTTCTCCGGCGCCGCATCAGCACGGAACGAGCGGGGGTCGGGGTGCGCGGGCGACCCAACGTGACCCGACGCGGGCGAGGCGGCACCCAAAGCACGCCCGGTGGTACGAGCCTTCGAGGGATCCGGACTCGTAGCGGGCGAACGAATCGGGGCGGAACGGCCGCTTGCCCAGACGGACGTTCACCGCGTCGTGAAGGCCTTGCATCCAAACGCTCATGCGGGGCCGACACCGCCCACACGGCCAGCGTTCCGCGACGCCGTGGAGCGTCCGCCAAAGCGTTCGACCGAATCGTAACCGCACGCCGAACCAGACCGAGCGCGACGTGCGCGTTGGCTGGGAATGGACGGATGGCGGAACGCCGTTCGCATTCGTCGCCGGCTCGCTTTCCCGCAACGCCGCGGGAAACCCGTCATCGTTGATAAGGAAACCGAACCGCGTTCCCTTATCACGATACGCGCTAGCTGCCGCGACGCGAACCGCGCAGGCTCGCATCGCAACCTTTTCCCGGAGTTATTTCCTACCTGCGCGAGTGAAGCGGAAGGAACGGCCCCCGAAGGACTCGCGACCCAAGGAAAGGCGGTTCCGTCACGGAGGACGCAAAGGCCGACGCGACCCGCATCGAAAGGATCGCGCGCGAAAATGACGGCCGCCGATTCGCCGTTTGGGTCCGCACCGAAGTGACACCTTGCCATTCGACTACGAGTTCCGGCTGAGGATCCGCGCGCCGCGACCTACGGTCTTCGAGCGGCTCCTCCGGATCGAGCATCTGTCCCGCTGGTTCTGCGGCTGGTCACGAATCGAGCCAAGAGTCGGTGGATCGTTCAAGTTTGGCGGGGAAACGTGCATCCTCCAACCTGAAGGAAGAGGATGGGAGACGACGATCGATAAGGGAGAGGTGCTCCGCAGCTTCGCCTTCACGTGGCCCATCCGGGGCACCGCGACCCAGGTGTCGTACAACTTGGACGACGACGGCTCGGACGCGACGATCCTGGAAGCGCGCCACATCGGCGTCCCGATTCGCGAGAGCACCTGCGGGACGATGCAAGACGCGTGGCGCATGTGCCTCGGCAATCTCAAGTCGATAGCGGAGGGTCGCACAGACAGCGTCCGGCCCGACCACTCGGCCGTCACGAGCCCCGAAATGCGGCTCTCGGCCTTGATCGAAGTCCCGCCGGCGCGGGTGTTCCAGGCGTTGACGGACCCCACCGAACTCGACGCGTGGACGACCGGAGGAGTGCCCACAAAGAAGGCTCTTGTCCAACTGCGCCCGGGTGGCGCCTTCGCCTTCGGACGGGAGGACGGACCCGATCGGATTCTCGAAATCGAACGAGGGCGGCGGATGGTCCTCCGCTGGCCGCTCCGAGAGGGCGAGCTGCGCGTCTCGCTGGAACTCGAGGAGAAGGCGAGCGGGACGGCGATCTACCTCGTCGAGGACGGATACGCGGACGTCGGGAGCCCCCGCGTCCTCGAGCACCGAGGCCGGTGGTCCGATCTCCTCGTTTGCCTGAAGAACCAGATCGAGAGTGGGCACGCCGGCTTCCTCAACGCATACGAGAATCAGATGCGAGCCCGTTGAGGGCTAGCTGCCTACCAGGTTCGGCCAGTCTTCGAGGACGGCCATCGCGGCGTTATGGCCCGGGGCGCCGATGACACCCCCACCCGGATGGGCTCCCGCGCCGCACAGATAGAGCCTACGAACCGGCGTCCGATAGCGGGCCCACCCGGGTACGGGACGGAACGAGAACATCTGATCCGGCAGGATCGCCCCATGGAAGACGTCGCCCCGCGTCAGGCCGTACTCCCGCTCCATGTCGAGCGGCGACTGCCACCGCATCGCAATCACCGCGCGGCGGATGTTCGGGGCGTATTCCTCGAGGACGTCGAGGACCCGATTCGCGAACGGTTCCGACTGGGTCTCCCAGGAACCGCGCGTCAGGTCGAACGGAGCGAACTTCGCGGATATGGTGAGCGTGTGCTGTCCCGCAGGCGCGACCGTCTCATCGTTCGTCGACTGGAGGACGAATTCGAGGAACGGTTCCCGGGACGGTTCGCCTCGCCGCGCGTCGTCATATGCGTGTTCCAGGTAGTCGACCGATGGGGCGATGTCGATGATCGTTCGGTGATGCGGCTGGACGGACGTGCCAGGAATCGCCTCGAAATCGGGCAGCTCCCGCAACGCGAGGTTCAACTTGAACGATGACGACTCAAAGCGGATCCGCGAGACCGCACGGACGAAATCTGCCGGCAGGTTGTCCCTCCCGACCAAACCCAGAAAAGTCCGCTTCGGATCCGCGTTGCTCAGGACGACGCGAGCCCCGATCGACGTGCCATCCGCAAGCGTAACGCCGACGGCACGGCCATCCCGAATCGCAATCTGCGCGACCTCGACGCCGGTTCGGATTTCCGCCCCGAAGAAACGAGCGGCCTGAGCGATTGCCTCGGAGATCGCTCCCATTCCACCGAGGGCCCAACCCCAAGCACCTTTCACCCCGTTGATGTCCCCGAGCGTATGGTGGCCCAGTACGAACGACGTCCCCGGAGTCCGAGGGCCCGCCATGGTGCCGGCGACCGCGCTCGTCGCGAAGGACGCTTTCACCTCATCCGACTCAAAGAAGTCGTCGAGCAGGTCCGCAATCGACATCAGCATGACCCGGCGCAAGAAGTCCTCGGCCTCCGGCGTTTGGACGAGGCTCGCCAGATCCGCGAGCGACACGGGAGGCGCGAGGAGAGTCGGTTCGACCAGTTCCGCGAACTCCTCCCAGAAACGCTCGTACTTCGGCCACGCGAGTGCGTCCGCCTTGGAGAACCGCTCGATCTGCTTCCGGTTCCACTCGGGGTCGAGTCGGTAGAGGAGGTATCGGCGATCGGGAAACGGGAGGAAGCTCGAAGGATCGTAGACGTGTTCCTCGAGGCCGAACGAGGCGAGACGCAGATCCTCCTTGATTTCGGGGCGGAAGAGGCCGCAAGTGTAGGCGAGAGTCGACACACGGAATCCGGGATGGATTTCCTCTGTGACGCAGGCGCCGCCGACGATCGGTCGACGCTCGAGCACGAGAGTTTTGAGACCCGCCTTCGCGAGGTAGGCGGCGGCGACGAGGCCGTTGTGACCACCGCCGACGATGATCGCGTCCTGCCGGATCATCTCGGGACGGTATCCGGGGGTTCGCTAAAGGGATTGCTCCATCGTCACGCTTTCTTCCGATCGGGCTCGAAGAAAGGCCGCTCCACGACCGTGGCAGGCGCCCGATGGCGCTCCCACTCGACGGACACTTCGATCTCGACGCGGGTCCCGATTTCCGAGTAAGGCGCCGCGACCGTTGCGATTGCGATGTACTTCTTCAGGAGCGGGGACCAGCAACCGCTCGTGGCCCAACCGACCTGGCGGTATCCGGAGTAGAGAGGGACTTTCTCTCGCCACGGCTCCGAGGGAGGCTGAGGCGGGAGCCCCATGTCCCAATAGTACTTCTCGATGGATCGCCAATCGATGTGAAGCCCGACCGTGCGCCGGGACGGTCCGCGCGCTTTCTCGTCGAGCAGCGCCTTCCTCCCGATGAACGCCCCCTTGTCGAGCGCCACGGTCCAGTCGAGGCTCAACTCGAAGGGCGAGTACCGCTGCGCCTCGATGATGGCCTTTCGAGACGGCTCGTATTCGACTTCTGCGAGGATGAGACCCGCTTCGATCCGAGCGACGTCCAGTGCGAGCATCCCAGCAGGCGTGATGTCGTGGCCGCTTCCCTTCTCCATGAGCGCATCCCAAAGCGCTTCGGCCTTTTCCCGGTCGACCCACACCTCATAGCCCAGGTCCCCCGTGTAACCGGTTCGGGAAATCATGACGGGGATCCCCGCGAACTTCGTGTTCACGAACCGGAAGTACCGCAGCTTCTCGACGGCGCCGTCCGCGCCCTCCCGGAGGATGGCCCGGGACGAGGGGCCCTGGAGAGCGAGCGCACCGATCTCCTCCGACACGTCCTCGACCTCGACGTTCAGACCCGTCCCGGCATCCTGGAGCCATTTGAGGTTCGGCTCTGCGGCCGTCATGCGAAACAATCCGTCGCCGAGATTCCATAGCGTGCCATCGTCGACGGTCTTCCCGCGCTCGTCGCACCATGGCGTGTAGTAAATCTGTCCCTTCGACAACTTCGCCGCGTCGCGCGTTACGACCTTGTTGACGAGGTGCAGGGCGTCCTTCCCGCTGATCCGATATTTGTACAGAGGCGACACGTCCAACAGTCCGGCCGAGTGTCGAATCGCGTAGTACTCCATCTCCGGGACGAGGGAGTACGACGAGGCCGCGAGGTATCCGGCCCAACCGCGCCACTCCCAGCTGTCGCACAGCGCCGATGTCCGTGAATGAAATGGCGATCCGCGTCGCATCGGCTGCGCCTCCGAACTCGGGGCGGAGCGGCGACAAACGATTTAACCCCTCCCCCGTTACCTCGCGCACCCCAGCCCGTCCCCTCGCAATCTCGCTTGCGTTGCGCGGACACGGAGGTCGTCGGGTGGCGCAGCAGTACGACGCAATCGTGATTGGCGGAGGTCACAACGGCCTCGTGACGGCCGCCTACCTCGCACGAGCCGGAAAGCGGGTGCTCGTCCTCGAGCGGCGCTACATCCTTGGCGGAGCCGCCGTCACGGAAGAGGTCTACCCCGGGTTCAAGTTCACCGTCTGCTCGTACGTCTGCAGCCTCCTCCGTCCGCAGATCATCCGGGACCTCGACCTGCCGTCCCACGGATTCGAAGTCATCCCGCAGGAATCGAGCTTCTCGCCCCTCCCCGACGGACGATACCTTTTCTACCGGGGCGACGAGGAGGACACCTTCCAGGCGGTCGCGAAATTCTCCCGGCGCGACGCGGAGGCGATGCCGCGGTTCGGACGCGTGATGGCGCGCATGGCGAAGTTCATCGCGCCGACCCTGACGATGACGCCGCCGGACATCGGGTCGCTCCACCCCACCGAGCTCCGGAGACTCCTCGCCCTCAACAAGCAGGCGAAAGCCCTCACGGAAGACGAATTGTACACGTTCGCGAGGCTCATGACGACGAGCGCGGCCGATTACCTGGACGAGTGGTTCGAGACGGACGTCGTGAAGGCGGGCCTCTGCTCGAGCGGGATTATCGGGACGCTGCTCGGGCCACGGTCTCCCGGGACGGCGTACGTCCTCATGCACCACTACATGGGCGAGATCGACGGCGCGTACCGCTCCTGGGGATACGTCCGAGGCGGCATGGGGATGGTGAGCGAGTCGATTGCCCGCGCTGCGCGGGGCTTCGGGGCAGAGATCCGCGTGAACGCGGACGTGCAACGGATCCTCGTGCGAGACGGACGGGCGGTGGGCGTCGAGCTCGCCGGCGGCGAGAAGATCTATGCGCGGGTCATCGCATCGAGCGCCGACCCAAAACGGACCTTCCTGAAGTTCCTTGAGCGGGCCGACCTGCCGCCCGAGTTCGTACGAGGCATCGAGAACTTCAAGATCGAGGGCTCGTCGGGAAAAGTGAACCTCGCGCTGAAGGAGGCGCCGAGCTTCTCGTGCCTCCCGGGGAACGGGCCGCACCTCCAAGGCGCGATCTCCCTCGGCCCCAGCGTGGACTACATCGAGAGGGCGTACGACGACGCGAAGTACGGCAACTACTCGCACCGGCCTTACGTCGACATGTGCGTGCCGTCGACGCTCGACCCGACCCTGACCCCTCCGGGAAAACACATCATGTCCTGTTTCATTCAGTACGCGCCGTACACCCTCCGGAACGGGAACTGGGCCGACAGGCGAGACGAATTCGGGGAGACGGTCCTCGACACGATCGAGGAGTACGTCCCCAACATCCGGAAGATCATCCTCCACCGGCAGGTCCTGAGCCCGTGGGACCTCGAACAGGTCATCGGCCTGACCGGAGGCAACATCTTCCACGGTGAGCTCACGCCGAGCCAACTGCTCTTCCTGCGGCCGACCGCCGGTTGGTCGCAATACCGCTGTCCCATCAAGGCACTGTACCTGTGCGGGTCCGGGGCCCATCCCGGCGGAGGCGTGATGGGAGCGCCCGGCTACAACGCCGCCCGGGAGATCCTCCGAGACTGGATGTTCCTCAAGGTGTGAGGATGGTCGCCACGTTCGATGTCGTCGTCGTGGGCGGAGGGCACAACGGCCTCATCGCCGCGGCGTACCTGGCTCGCGGCGGACTCCGCGTCCTCGTGCTCGAACGTCGCGGGGTCGTCGGAGGCCCGCTCACCACGGAGGAAATCGCTCCGGGATTTCGCGGCTCGACCGGTGCCGCGGTGTGCGGTCGGCTCCGGCCCGAGGTCGTCGAGGATCTCGATCTCGCGGGCCGCGGCGTCCGATTCCTCTCCCCCGATCCGGAGGTCGTCGCCCTCGGGAACGGCGCCGCGTTGCGAATCTGGCGGGACGTGCGGAAGACGCAGTCCGAACTCGCGGCCGTCTCGCCGAAGGACTCGGAGGCGTATCCGCGGTTCGTCGGGTTCCTGCGCCAATTCGCGGCCGCCCTCGATCCGATCTTCGCGATGACACCGCCGAACCTCGCCGCTCCGTCCCTCGCCGAGCAGGCGAACCTCGTCCGTCGAGCGCTCCGGCTGCGACGGCTCGGCAAGGACGCCTTGCAGCAGATGCTGCGGCTGCCGCCCATGCCGCTCCGGGACGCGCTGGACGAGTGGTTCGAGTCCGAGCTCCTGAAGGCGAGCCTCGCGGTCGACGGGTTGCTCGGCACGTTCGAAGGACCGTGGTCGCCCGGGACGGCGTTCGGGCTCATCCACCACTTTCTCCCGGACGGGGGCGGCGCGGGGGCATTCGTCCGCGGGGGCATGGGGAACCTCGCTGCGGCCCTCGGCGGCGCGGCGCGCGACTCCGGCGCGACAATCCGGACGGATTCGGAGGTCCGCCGGATCCTCTGCGCGGGCGGCCGTGTGAAGGGCGTGGAACTCACGTCGGGTGAGGTGATCGACGCGAAGGTCGTCGCCTCCAACGCGGATCCGAAGCGCACGTTCCTGCACCTCGTCGAATCGGAGGAACTGAGCCCGGAGTTCCTCATGCGGGTGCGAAACTTCGAGATGAATGGCGTCCTGGCGACCGTGATTTTCGCCCTCGACGGCGCGCCGACCCTCGCGGCATCCCCCGACGGACTGCCGGCCCATTTCCGCGTCTGCCCTTCGATGGAGTACATCGAGCGGGCGTACGACGACGCGAAGTACGGTAAGGTCTCGGGCGAGCCGTTCCTCGACGTGTACGTGCCGACGGTCGTCGACCCGGATCTCGCTCCATCCGGGAAGCACGTCATGTCCGTCGCGGTCCAGTACGCCCCCTACGAGTTGCGTCAGGGGACTTGGGACAAGGAGGGCGAGAAGCTGGCAGACCGGGTCGAGGTGCTGCTCGACGACTACATGCCAGGCTTCGAACGGCGGCTCGTGGGACGGCAGGTGCTGACGCCGGCGGACCTCGAGAGCCGGTTCGGTCTGACGGAGGGCCACATCTATCATGGGGAGATGACCCTGGACCAGTCGTTCGTCCTCCGGCCCGTCCCCGGATGGTCGCGATACCGGACGCCCGTCGAGGGACTCTATCTCTGCGGCTCGGGAGCCCATCCCGGAGGCGGGATTACCGGATCCCCCGGGCTCAATGCGTCCCGCGAAATCCTGAAGGATTGGGCCCGGTTGGCGAGAGCCGGTTGACCGGCGCGCGGCGTGCACCGGGCAATCATTGAAATGCCGCGGACGATTCCCCGCTGCCACCATGGCCGATTTGCTCGAGGCCGGCACGGAAGCCCCGGACTTCGAAGGGGTGACCCAAGATGGCCGGTCGATTCGTCTGCGCGATTTCGATGGCCGGGCCGTCGTCTTGTACTTCTACCCGGAGGACGACACGCCCGGTTGCACGCGCGAAGCGTGCGCGTTCCGCGATGATCTCGGCGCCTTCAAGGACGTCGGCGCGGAGGTGCTCGGGGTGAGCGTCCAGGACGCGACATCGCACCACGCGTTCCGGGAGAAGTACGGACTGACCTTCGACCTCGTGGCGGATCCGGACAAGCGAATCGCCCGGACGTACAACGCCTTGGGCCTGTTCGGCGTCGCGAAGCGCGTCACATACGTCATCGGGCCCGATCGGACGATCCTTGCGGCGTACCGCCGCGTCGACCCCGGGTCGCACAGCAGGGAAGCCCTCCGAATCCTGTCCGCGACGAAGGGGGCCCGATGACCATGGCAAGGGCGAGGCTTCCGGATGTCGAGATTCCGAAAGACATCCGGCTGCGGTACGATCGGTTCCTCGATCATTTCAAGGGCTTCGAGGACCTGCCGGCCGTCCGAGCCATTTTCGGCTCGAAGACGAAGACGGCCCTCCAAAGCCTGCGGGTGGAGTTCTTCTCCTCCAAGTGGGGGTACATGGGCGTGAGCGACGAGGACGGCCACCTGGTCGTCTCGACGCACTATCTCCGAACGGGCAAGCGGCGGGACATCTATCTCGATGTCATCCACGAGCTCGTCCACGTCCGACAGTTCCGGGAGGGCAAGGAGCTGTTCCCGGAGGGCTTCGAGTATCCGAGTGCGCCGACCGAGATCGAAGCCTACCGTACGTGCGTGGCCGAAGGCCGACGGCTCGGCATGGACGACGCAGAATTGTTCGAGTACCTGAAGGTCGAATGGATGGACGAGAAGGACGTGCGCAAGCTCGCCCGCAACGTTGGCGTCCGGCCGCCGCCGAGACGCCCCCGTCGGTCGGCCCGCAAGCGTGCATCGAGCTAGCGTCGGGCGGCCCTGGTTCACTCGAACGACGTAAGTCTCGGCTGGCTCGTCTTCGGACGTTCCAGCTTCGTCACCCGGACGCCAAGGAGCCGGACCCGATGCGCCTTGTCCGCGAACTCGGAAAGGAGCTCCCGGCAGACCGCCGCCAAGACGTCCTCGTCGAGGACGTTCGAAGACAGGGTCCGTTCACGAAGGTGGGTCTGGAAGCCCTCCAACCGGATCTTGATGCCGATCGTCCGGAACGTCGCGCCTTGGGCCTTCGCCCGGAGGAAGACATTGTGCGCGACGTCGCGCAACGTCTCGTCGATCTGCTTCCAATCCGAGACATCTCGCTCGAACGTCCGCTCGACGCTGATCGACTTCGGGTCCGGCCTCTCTTCGACCGGGAGCTGTTCGAGGCCCCGCGCGATTCCCCACAGCCACACGGCGTTCTTGCCGAGGATCCTCTTGAGATCCGCACCCTTGAACCGGGCCAGCTCGCCGATCGTCCGGACGCCGACGCGTTCGAGAACCTCGGCGGTCTTCGTGCCGACCCCGCTGATCTTCGTGACCGGAAGCGGATCGAGGAACGCGGTCACCTCCTCCGGACGCACGACCTTCACCCCGTCCGGTTTCGCTAGGTCGGACGCGATCTTCGCGACCGACTTGTTCGGCGCGCCGCCGATCGTGCACGCGAGCCCCTCGCGTTCGCGGACGGCCGCCTTGACGCGGAGCGCATAGGCCGCCGCATCGTCGAAGCCGTGCACTTTCGTGCTCACGTCCAGGAACGCCTCGTCGATGCTAACGTGCTCCAGGATGTCCGCGAACGAGCGAAGGACGTCGATGACGCTCTCCGAGACGGACCCGTACAGGTCGTAGTTCGGGCGGAGGTAGATGGCGTCCGGCGCCTTGCGCCATGCGAGGCCGATCGGCATCCCGCTGCGAATCCCGATCTCCCGGGCTTCGTAGCTGCAGGCCATCACGACACCTCGCCCCTTGCCTCCTTTTGGGTCCGCGCCGACGATGACCCGCTTGCCAATCAACGAAGGATTTTCCCGCCGCTCCACGCTCACGTAGAACGCGTCCATGTCCACGTGGAAAATCACGCGAGGCACGCGGCCTCATCTGCCCGTCGGTCTAAAGACCTAGCGAACCGACATGGTTCACTGCACACAGAACTCGTTGCCTTCTGGATCCTCCATGACGACCCAGTACTCCCCCGGATCCACGCGCACGAGATCGTACGTGTCGATCTCCTCCCCGACGCGCTGTTTCGTCGCCCCAAGTCCGAGAATCCGTTCGACCTCGGCGTCGACGCGTTTCACCCTCTCCTCAAGAGGGACCTTCCCACCACCGGAAATGTTGAGATCAAGGTGAAGGCGGTTCTTATCCGGCTTAGGCGTGTCCATCTGCTGGAAATAAATCCGCGGTCCGATCGTTTGCGGATCGACGATTGCGCTGGCGGTATTCCATTCCGATTCCGGTACGCCCTTCGCCCTGAGGAACTCGGGCCAGGAGGGGTAGCCCACGGGCGGGTCCTGTTCCTTGTAGTGAAGGGCCGCTGCCCAGAACTTCGCCATGCGATCCGGGTCCGCGCAGTCGAAGACGACTTGAATGGACGTTCCCACGGACGACCTCCCCGCCAGCTGACGAGAGCACCGAAGCCTTTGTAGGTTGCGGTAATCAGCCAAAGTCCCCGAGGCTCTTCTGCCCGGCGGGCGACCCCGCCGCGGTCGGGAACTCATATTCCAGGAGTCCCGCGAGACGACGGAACTCGTTGACGCTGCCTGGCCCGAAGCCCGCGTAATGGTTGTTGAAGAAGACGAGGGCCCCCTTCACCGAATCGGAGGCGCCATCGAGCTCCTTGTACCAGGCTCGCATCTCCGCGGACTTGTCCTTCTGGACCTCCTTGAATTCCGTGATCTCGCGGTCCCCGACCATCCGCAGGTAGACCTGGTCCGACGTCACCTCGCTCGGGGTGCGCAGGTACTGGTTCTCCGACCATACCATCGACACGTTCCGATCCCGGAGCAGCTTGTACACGTCGTCTCGGAACCACGACTTGTGGCGGAACTCGATCGCGCGAAGAGGAACCCGGGGGGAGTGGACTTGTACCACCCTTTCGTCATCGCCGGCCCCGGGTTGCGGTAGAAGGACGAATCCACTTCGACGCAGTCGAAGACGCTCCCGTAGAGTTTGAGGTAGTCGGACTTCGGCGTGCCGGGGGGGTAGAACCCGCCGAGCCAGTCGTCGTACCCCCAGCCGCTGCAGCCCACGCGGAGCTTGTCCTTGAGCGCCATCGAACCGTCCCGACCGAGGTACCCAAATAAAGGCCGGTTGGCTAAAGGCCTTGGTTCGTGGCTTGCGGGCCTTCGCGACCCGGGTGCTATCGCAATACGAAATCAACCCCGATATCCTCGCCGCGCGGCTTATGGACCTCAAGGGTCGTGGTCCGAAGCCCCGATGGACATCCTCCTCAGCCTTTTGATCCTGCTCGTCGGCGCGCGCCTCTCCGGCGAGTTGGCCGCGCGGATGAAGGCCCCCGCTCTCGTCGGCGAGATCCTCGCGGGCATCGTCCTCGGACCGTCCGTCTTCGGGTTCGTCATCCCCGATGCGGCAATCCAGGAGCTCGCGAATCTCGGGATCTTCTTCATCGTCTACCTCGCAGCGCTGGAGCTGACTCTTGCGGACGTCCGACGCTCGATCCGGGACAGCGCGATCTTCATCGCGATCGGGGCGTTCACGATTCCCGCATTGGCGGGCACGGCGCTCGGAGGCGCGATCGGGCTCCCGCCCAGCTCCGCGATGTTCCTGGGAATCGCGCTCGCCTTCACCGCATTGCCCGTCATGGCGCGGATCCTCTCCGACTTGGACCTGTTGCACACGCCCCTCGGACGCAGCCTGCTGTCGGCAGGGTTGCTCTGCGACGTGGCGGGACTCGCCTCGGTGGGCCTGCTCGTGAGCCTGAACGGCCCGCTGGGCGTGGACGCATGGGCCGCCGTGGTCCTCCTACTGAAGTTCGGCGTGTTCTTCGCGGTGATGATGAGCGTGGACATGATCTTCCGATACCGCCACGGGGCGCTCGGCGCGTGGATCCTCCGCGCCTCCCGGCACCTCCTCACGAAGGAGTCCGGCTTCGCCCTTCCGTTCCTCGTCGCCTTGGGATTCGCGTTCTTGGCGGACTTCCTTGGATTGCACTTCGTCGTCGGGGCCTTCTTCGGGACCCTCTTGGTCTCGGAACACGTCATCGCCGATCGCGACGTGAAGGCGGTCCGGTCCGCCACCTCTGCGATCACGCTCGGGGTCTTCGGCCCCGTGTTCTTCGCCTTCATCGGCCTGACCTTCCAGGTGGGAAGCCTCGGCAACGTCGTCCTCGTCGGCGCGGTTCTCGGGGTCGCGGCCGCGAGCAAGTTCGTCGGAGGGTACGTCGGGGCCGCATGGTCTCACATGCCGCGCCGCGATTGCATGGCGGTGGGAATCGGCATGAACGGCCGTGGGGCGATGGAGCTCGTCGTCGCCACGCTCGGGCTCGAGCTGGGCCTCATCGATGGAACGCTGTTTTCAATCCTTGTCCTGACCGGGGTGGTCACAACCTTGATGACACCGTTTGGACTCCGGTTCATCTTGAGTCGGACGAAGGCGAAGGCCGAAGGTCCTCTCCCCATTGGAGCCGAAGGAGGACCGGGACGGCTCAACGGAGGCACCTAGTTGAAACGACTGGCGCTCGTCGGATTGACCCTGACGCTAGCCGGCCTCGGTCTCGCGGTGGGCTTCTGGCCCCTGTTCTCCGTGAGCGGAGCAGACCTCCTCGCGTCGCGGAATGTGAATCCGCCTGCGTACTACGGCTACTCTCCCGACGCGAGGATCACGATTCACGAGCGGGTGCTGGCCGTGCGCGTCTTCAGTTTCTTCGGAAACCAGGTCACCTCGCTCGAACTCGACGACAGCAGCGCCCAGCAGACGACCCTCGTGTACGTCCAAGGGGACGCTTCCGGCGTCGTCAAGGCCGGCGACGTCATCTTCGCCTCCGCGGTCTTGCGCTTCATCCCCAGCGCCAACTTCTACTACTGGGAGATCGCGACACCGGGCGACGTCCACCAGTCGTGGCCGGTCGATGCGGCATTCTATGGCATCATGGGCGTGGGCGTCGCGGTCCTGGCGTATGCGGCGCTCCGCAAGCCGTGAGTCCACCGGAAGGCTGAAATCGAGTCCGGGGCATCGGCACGCCGATGTCGGAACTCGGCGAGCGGGGCGCGCGTCGAATCGAATGGGCCCGCGACCACATGCCCGTGCTCGCGGCGATCCGCGATGAGCTGAAGCGGAAGAAGACGCTCCGAGGGCTCCGCATCGGAATGGCTCTGCACGTCGAGGCGAAGACCGGCGTCCTTGCACTGTCGTTGCGGGAGGCCGGCGCGGCGCGGACCTCGTCTTCCTCCTGCACACGAAGAGGACGGAGCTGCTGCCCGGCGTCCGAGGGGGGAACGAGGAGACGACGACGGGCGTGATTCGTCTCCGCGCCATGGAGCGCGACGGCGCGCTGCGGTTCCCGGTCATCGACGTGAACGACGCCCAGATGAAGCATCTGTTCGACAACCGCTACGGGACCGGCCAGAGCACGATCGACGGCCTGATGACCGCGACGAATCTCGTCATCGCCGGAAAGACATTCGTCGTCGCGGGGTACGGGTGGACGGGCCGCGGGATCGCGATGCGAGCCAAGGGTCTGGGCGCTCGCGTCGTCGTGACGGAGGTGGATCCGGTCAAGGCGCTTGAGGCCTCGATGGACGGGTTCGACGTCCTGCCGATGCGGGCCGCCGTCAAGGCGGCGGATTTCATCGTCTCCGCGACTGGATGCAAGGACATCATCACCGCGGCGCATTTTCCCGGGCTCAAGGACCAAGTCGTCCTCGCGAACGCCGGCCACTTCGACAACGAGATCTCAAAGGCCGACCTCGAGCGGCAGTCGAAGGGCAAGCGTCGCGTCCGCGAGTTCGTCGACGAATACACGCTGCCGGGCGGCAAGCGGGTCTACCTCTTGGCCGAAGGCAGGCTCGTCAACATCGCGGCCGGGCAGGGCCATCCGGTCGAGATTATGGACATGAGTTTCGCCATCCAAGCGGGCGCCGCCGGCTATCTCGCGGAACACGCCGGAAGCCTGAAGCCGCGGGTATACGCGGTCCCAGCGGACCTCGACCTCAAGGTCGCTCGACTCAAACTCCGCACGTCAGGAATCCGAATTGATCGGCTCACGAAAGAGCAACGCGCGTACCTCGATTCGTGGCGCGAAGGGACCTGATGCACCGTCGCGCGGAAGGCAGGGATGCGAATTGCCGGCGAAACGAGCGGTCCTGACCGACTTCGACGGCACGATCACCCGTACCGACGTCGCTGAAGCGATCCTGGCCGAATTCGCACCGCCGGGGTGGTGGGAAATCGAGGAGCTCCACCGCGCGCGGGCCATCGGCACGCGGGAAACGATGGCGCGGCAGTTCGCGTTGCTCCACGCGAACCAGGACGACCTCCTGCGGTTCATCGACTCGCACATCGAGATGGATGAGACGTTCCTCGATTTTGCACGTTTCTGCGAGTCCGGCGGAATCCTCCTTGAAATCGTGAGCGAGGGCCTTGACTTCTACGTGCGCCATCTCCTGCGCAAGTGGGACATCCGCGTCCCCGTTCGCACCAACCGGGCGATCTTCGAGGGCGGGATCGTGCGGATCGAGTACCCGTGGGCCGATGCGACGTGCACCCTCTGCGGGACCTGCAAACTCCTTCGTCTGTTCGAACTGCGGGCCGAAGGATACCGGACGGCCTACGTCGGAGATGGGCATTCGGACCTGTGCCCCGCCTTGGAAGCGGACATCGTCTTCGCGAAGGAGGAGTTGGCCCGCTTGTGCGACGAAGAGGAAATCCCGTATACCCACTTCGAACGATTCGCCGACGTGCAACGGGGCTTGGCGGGATTCGCATGAAGAGCTTTCTGGGCGCGTTCGGCCACGTCGCCCTGGATCACATCGTCCGCGTGCGCCGCCTGCCCCGACCGAATACGTCGATTGAAATCCTGGATCGGAGCCGATATTTCGGCGGTACCGCGGGGAATCTGGCGCGGTCGGCCGCCCGGCTCGGCGTCAAGACGAGCCTCGCCTCCTTCGTCGGAGCCGACTTTCCTCCGGACTACCGCGCTGCGCTCGCCGCGGACGGCGTCGACCTCACGGACCTCCGCGTAATCCCAGGGGCGAGGACACCGACGGCCTGGATCTTCTCGGATCCGAAGGGAAACCAGATGGCGATCATCGATCAGGGGCCCATGAGAGAGGCCGCACGACTCCCCGTACTCCGACACTCCGTCAAAGACGTCGAGCTGGTGCATCTGGGCACGGGCCGCCCGCTGTACTACCTGCGAATCGCGAAACTCGCGGAGGACCTCGGCCGCACGATCGCATTCGACCCGTCCCAGGAGATCCACTACGTGTACACGGCCCACCTGTTCCGCGAACTCATTCGCCGCTCCACGTATTTCTTTGGGAACGAGGCAGAGGTCGCCCGGGCGAGGCGATTCCTCCGCGTCAGCTCGACGGCTGGCCTAACGATGTTCGCTCCGGTCGTCGTCGTGACGATGGGCGCGCGCGGGAGCGCGGTCTATACGCGCGACGGGCGAATCCGAATCCCGCGAGTCCCGCCAACGCGAGTCGTCGACGTGACCGGGGCGGGCGATGCATACCGGGCGGGATTCTACGCGGGACTTTCGCGGGGATACGACGTGCGGCGCTGCGGGATCCTCGGCTCCGCGGTCGCGAGCTGTGTCGTCGAATCAACGGGGACTCAGACGAACTTGCCCACGTGGTCGAAGGCGCTGGGTCGGGCGCGGAGACAGCCGTCATTCTAATGGAGAGACAAGAGGATGCAAATCGGCCGATAAGGTACGAAAGGGTTATATTGCGTCAGTAGGTTCCGGGCGAGGTGACCAGGGATGGCCATCGGGTTCGTGCTCATTAGCACCGCTCCCGCCAAGGAGCACGAAGTGTATAACGAGCTCCTCAAGGTCAAGGAAATCG
>WNGL01003031.1_pt1 | contig 20220 bp, 19 predicted proteins | sample 5400591 | NCBI WGS metagenome assembly WNGL01 (sample SAMN13153377, study PRJNA577476) | soil metagenome | isolation source: 80 cm soil or saprolite under Garry oak tree replicate 1 | place: USA:California | collected 2016-06-15 | reverse complement strand
CGTCGCGCGCCAGAGGAAGATCGCCGTTCCGGACTCTGCGAGCGTCACCGCGGCAGTCGGCATCGGGCCGGTTGCCGTCGGCTACGCGCTCGAGGTCGATCTCCGCGCGAGCCTTCCCGGGCTCGACCGCGCGCTCGCCGAGGAACTCGTCCACGGCGCGCATGAACGCTGCCCCTATTCGAACGCGACCCGCGGCAATGTCGCGGTGACCCTGACGCTGCTGTAAGCGCCTCCGGTCGCCTCTATGCGATGAACTCGCCGCAGGCGACGACGATGCTCTGCCCGGTTACCGCGGCGGCTTCGGCGGAGGCGACCCAAGCGACGGTGGCGGCGACCTCCTCCGGCTTGACCAGCCGCCCCATCGGGTTGGTCGCCGCGAGCCCGGCCTTCGCGGCTGCGACGTCACGCCCCGTCTTGGCTGATATCGTCGCGGCGGCGCGGGCGACGAGGTCGGTGTAGCCGGGACAGATGGCGTTGATGGTGATGCCCGCGCCGGAGCAGCGGGAGCTCGGTCTTGGCGAAGGGAGCGCTCTCTGACGCGCCCGCGTTGTTGACGAGGATCTCGACGGTGCCGCGCTCTCCGCTCGCTTGCGCGAAGTAGGGGGCGACTTCGGCGGCATCGGTGAGGTCGGCGGAAATGAAGCCGATCTCGCCGCCGTAAGCGGTCCTCAGCGTCTCGGCGTGCTTGCGGAGCGGCTCGGTGCGCCGTCCGACCAGCGTCAGGCGCGCGCCCTTGCCGGCGAGCGCATCGGCGATCGCGGCGCCGATCCCGGAACCACCGCCGGTGACGAGCGCGTGCCGCCCGGACAATCGCGCAGCGCCGGTCATGCGGAGCGCGGCTGGTACTGCTCGATCGAGCAGTATTGCTTGGGCCAGGGCAGCGCGTAGCCCTGCTCGACGGCGGCACGATGCGTCCAGTAGGGATCGTAGAGATGCGCACGCGCGAGCACGCAGAGATCGGCCCGACCGGCAACCAGGATCGAGTTGACATCGGCATAGGTGGAGATGTTGCCGACGGTCATGGTCGGGATGTCCGCCTCGTGGCGGACGCGGTCGGCATAGGGCGTCTGGAACAGCCTGCCATACTCCGGCTTGGCGTCGATCGTGGTCTGGCCGGCCGACACATCGACGATGTCGCAGCGATGCGCCTTCAGCATCCGAGCGATCTCGACCGCGTCGGCGCCGTCGAACCCGCCGGGGACCCAGTCGGTCGCGGAGATGCGGACGCTGATCGGCTTGCCGGTCGGCCACGCCTCGCGCACGGCATCGAAGACCTCGAGCGGGAAGCGCATGCGATTCTCCAGGCTGCCGCCATACTCGTCCTCGCGCCGATTGGCGAGCGGCGTCAGGAAGCTCGACAGCAGATAGCCATGGGCGAAGTGGATCTCCAGAATGTCGAAGCCCGCGGCGTCGGCGAGACGCGCGGCGCGGACGAAATCCTCGCGCACCTTCAGCATGTCGGCGCGATCCATCGCCTTCGGCACCTGGCCGTGCGGCAGGTACGGGATCGGTGAGGGGGCGAGCAGCGGCCAGTTGCCGTCCGCGAGCGGCTCGTCGATCCCCTCCCACATGAGCCGCGTCGACCCTTTGCGGCCGGCATGGGCAAGCTGAACGCCGATCTTCGCGGGGCTGTTGGCGTGCACGAAATCGACCACGCGCCGCCAGGCCTGTGCCTGCTCGTCCTTCCAGAGCCCGGCGCAGCCCGGCGTTATACGCGCCTCCGGCGAGATATCGGTCATCTCGGTCATGACGAGGCCGGCGCCGCCCACGGCGCGGCTGCCGAGATGAACGAGATGCCAATCGTTGGGCATGCCGTCCTCGGCCGAGTACATGCACATCGGCGAGACGACGACGCGGTTGTGAAGGACGAGATCGCGCAGCCGAAACAGCGTGAACATCGGCGGGGGCGGCGGTTCGGCCGGTGCGTTGACGCCGCTCTGATTGGCCGCCTTGCCGGCGAACCAGGCATCGATCCGCCGGATCAGCGCGGGGTCGCGCAGCTTCAGGTTCTGATGGGTGATGCGCAGCGACCGCGTCAGCAGGCTCGCGGCGAACTGCAGCGGCTCGAGCCGGCCGAAATAGCGCTCGGTCTCCTCGAACCATTGCAGGCTGGTCTGCGCCGCGCGCTGGGTCGAGGCGACGACCGGCCGACGCTCCGCCTCGTAGACGGAGAGCGCCGCGTCGATGCCGGGATGCGCCTCGATCGCGCTCGCGAGCGAGATTGCATCCTCCATCGCGAGCTTGGTGCCCGAGCCGATCGAGAAATGCGCGGTGTGCGCGGCATCGCCGAGGAGGACGATCTTGCCATGGGACCAGCGTCGGTTGCGCACGGTCGGGAAGCTGCGCCAAATCGACCGGTTCTTGAGCAGTCTGTGGCCGGCGAGCTCTTCGGCAAAGAGGCGCTCGCAAAAAGTGGTGCTCTCGTCCTCGCTCACGCGGTCGAGGCCAGCGCGTCGCCAGGTCGCCTCGGTGGTCTCGACGATGAAGGTCGAATGATGCGCATCGAAGCGGTAGGCGTGGGCGCGCCAGAGGCCGTGCCGGTCCTCCTTGAACAGGAACGTGAAGGCCGGGAAGGGGCGGGTGGTGCCAAGCCAGGTGAAGCGGTTCGGCCGCCAATCGATCTCCGGCTCGAACTTGGCCGCGTAGAGCTCTCGGATGCGGCTGTTGACGCCGTCGGCGACGACGATCAGATCGGCATCCGCAAAGGCCTCGAGATCGGCCACCTCTTTCTCGAACTCGAGCTCGACGCCGAGGCCGCGGGCGCGCGCCTGCAGAATCTCGAGGAGACGGCGGCGCGACAGGCCGGAGAAGCCATGCCCGGTCGAGGTCAGAACCTCGCCGCGGTAGTGAATGTCGATATCCGTCCAGTGCGCGAAGGCCGAGGTGATCTCTTGATAGGTCTCGGGATCCGCGGCGGCGACGTTGCCGAGCGTCTCATCCGAGAACACGACGCCCCAGCCGAAGGTGTCGTCCGGCTGGTTGCGCTCGAGGATGCGGATCTCGTGCCCGGGGTTCCTGAGCTTCGCTAGGATTCCGAAGAAGAGCCCTGCCGGGCCGCCACCGACGCAGACGATTTTCATCGCCACCTTCCTGATCGTGCTCGGGCAGCCTGCCAGCCTGGCTCGTCACGGTCGCCCAAAAATTATTTTATGTCTGAACTTTTTAGATGTAAAGATATTGGCAGCACGTCGGAGGAAGGCCCTTGAGCAGATCTTTGGAGACCATCAATCCGGCGGGCTGGCCGACGCCCAAAGGCTATGCCAACGCCATGGCCGGGCGCGGCCGGCTCGTCTTCGTCGCGGGACAGATCGGCTGGACGCCCGGGGGGCGCTGGGAGACCGACGACCTTGTGGGCCAGCTGCGCCAAGCCTTGCAGAACACCCTGGCGGTTCTTGCTGCGGCCGGAGCCGAGCCGCGGCACATCGCGCGGATGACGGGGTACGTGACCGACCGCCGCGAGTATCTCGCCCGGCGCGCCGAGTTTGGCGCCTGCTGGCGCGACCTGCTCGGCCGGCACTATCCCGCGATGGCGTTCGTCGAGGTTGCGGGGCTGATCGAGGAGCGCGCCAAGCTCGAGATCGAGACCACCGCGCTCATTCCGGACGAGGAGTAGGAAGTCGCGCGAGCACTGAGAGCACCGGGATCGGCGCTCGGTCAGCACGACCTTGGGGCTGCGCTACGATTGGCGGCAAGGCCGGAATGCCTCGATCTCGCCCCCGAGGTGGTGCACCCCTCCCAACCCCCGAATTTAAGGCAGCGACGTCTGCATTGGGTCAATCACGTCAATTCGCCGAGCACCTGAGCGCATCCGCTTCCCGCAGGCCTGTTACGCTCTGATCGGTGTCTCTGAACCTACAGTATGAAGGCACTGGCCGGCTCGCCTGTGCCGACCCCGCCTGTGCGGCTGCTTTGCGAGGACGCGACCATCATCGGCACGCCCTTCTACGTCATGGACTTTGTTGACGGCCGAATCTTCCGCGACACGCGCCTGCCGGGCATGAGTGCGGCCGAACGGGTGGCGCTCTACGACGCCATGGAGGACACGCTCGCTTCCCTCCACGCCGTCGATTGGGCCGCCGCCGGCCTCTCCGATTTCGGCAAGCCGACCGATTACGTCCGCCGCCAGATCGCCCGCTGGTCGCGCCAGTACCAGGCCGCGAAGACCCACGAGATCCCGGCGATGGACAAGCTCGCCGCGTGGCTCGAGGCGAACACTCCGGAACGCGACGAAACGACCATCGCGCATGGCGACTTCCGGATGGAAAACATGATCTTCCATCCGACGGAGTCTCGCGTCCTCGCCGTCATCGATTGGGAGCTCGCTACGCTCGGGCACCCGCTCTGCGACCTCGGCTACAACTGCATGACCTACCATCTGCCGAGCCACATGATCGGATGTGGCGGGCTGGCCGACGTCGACATCCACGCGCTTGGGATTCTGGACGAGGAAACCTACGTCGCCCGCTATTGCCGGCTGACGGGTCGAGGTGGCGTCGTGAACTGGCCGTTCTTTCTTGCCTTTTCGTTCTTCCGTGGCGCCTCCATCTTGCAGGGCGTCTATGCCCGGGCGCTGCAGAGCAATGCCGCGCATGCACAGGCGCTCGAGGTCGGCCTCTATGCCGCCCCGGTGGCCGAGATCGCCTGGACGCTTGTCGACCGCTAGCCGATCCCCGAGTGCTCCAGTCAGCCCAGGGTGCAGGCCTACTCGCGCAGCGTGAACTTCTGGATCTTGCCGGTCGAGGTCTTGGGCAGCGCACCGAAGACAACCGTGCGCGGGCACTTGTAGTGCGCGAGCCTCTCCCGGCAGGAGGCGATGATGTCGATGTGACGGCCATCACCCCGAAGGTTTTTCCTTTGAAAGAACTGCCGACGGCAATGGCGGCGGCAGCCACCGCGGGCAATCTCGAATGCGTCGTGGTGAAACCGTGAGAGAGGCGGCGCCCGCAATTTGCGGCGCACGGACAATGTAAGGGAATAGGTTCTATATGCGTATTCTTCAGCAGGTGCTTTCGCGGTTACACCGAAGCCGACAAGCTTGAATCGCTGATCCGGTTCTACGAAGACCATGAAATCAATACGGTGATGCCGGTTCGTGGTGGGGTGCAGTTTCGGCACGTTTTCACAGGCTGAGCCAACACGCGTCAGCTGGCGACAGAAACCCCTGGAGACTGACAATCCCGTTTTCACTATTTTTCGCTGCCGGACAGCAATCTCGGCATCCTGAACCTCCCCCGTACGCACCATGCCCGAAGCTGGCGCGCGTCACGCCATGCCGGGCGGCAATGCTTCCCAAACCTCAGCGACACTAAGCGGCCGAGGCAGCAAACCTTGTTCCGCCGCGTAGTACAGGGCGAGTTCCACCGCGGACTGCAGCGCCGTCCGGCCAATCGGCAGAGCATCATGCTCGCCGACGCGCACCGGCACCGCAGCCCTCGCCACAGCGAACATCCGCATCAGCTCCACCACCAGCGCGGGTTCGCTCAGGGCGAGATCGCGCCCAACGGTCACCAGGTGATTGACCGGTACCAGCCCATGCGCATGCCAGAACGCCTCGGCCGCAGCGGCGGGGTCCGGGAACACTGGGCGAAGCGACGGATCTCTGGGCAGCTCGTTGCCGAAAATCGCGGCGTCCAGCTCTCCTTGCAGCAGCATCGCGAGCATGTCCTGGCCGGGCGCCGCACGCTCCGCCCAGGGTGGATCGCGGTACTCCGCCACATGCGCATCCTCGAAGGTGACCCACCGCACCCTTTCGGGCCGTACGCCATGCCCCTCGGCCAGGATGCCGCGCAGCCAGATTCCGGTGGTCTGGCTATAGGCCCGAACACCAATCCGCCTTCCGGTGAGTTCGGCTGGCGAGCGCAGGTCCGAATCCGCGCGGCAGAGCAGAGCACCCTCCTGGAACCGGGCGGCGAGCGTCACTGGTAGCAGCACAAGGGGCTTCCCATAGGCCTTGGCCTGCAGGAAGGTACCGATCGCCATCTCGCAGATGTCGTACCGGCCTTCTCGCACCATAGGCGCGAAGGCCCGACTGATGACCGGCACCTCGGCAAAGTCGAGCCGCAGCAGGTCGGAGGTGACTTGGCCTGAGCGGAGCGCCGCCGTGTGCGGATAGCTTCCGATCGCTGCACGGAGAACGCGCTGGTTCACCGGCCTTGCGCTCTGCACGGCTTCGTTGGCCATCGCTACCCACCCTTCTCCCCATCGTACCGATCCGCTCGGATCCTAGCGACCCGGATAATTCCCCAGCCGGCTCGCTCAGCCCTGACTCGCGGTAAACCAATCCCTTCTTCGCTGGCTTCTCGCGCGTGCCATAAATGTCGCGGCCGAACTCGCCGGCGTTCAGTTGGGCACGCGTTGCCGCCTCCTTGCGCTCGCGCGCCTCGCTGGCCTGCAGCCGGCGAGGTCGTGCCGGGGCGCGATGCCACCTCAGCCCATTGGATCCGGCGCAAGACGCTGTTTGACGATCAACGCCAGCGGCACCGCAAAGAAGAAATGCGACATGAAGCCGCCAATGATCACGACCGGGTCATAGTAGTTAGGGTGGTTCGAAGAGGCGACCATGATCGCGACATGCATCACGATCCAGGCGAACACCGCATAGAACAGGGCCACCAGCGTTGCCTCGAACCCGCGGCGGCGGAAGAAGGGCCAGATCAAAGCGAACAGCAAGCCCCAGGCGAGCGAGAAGAAGAAGTGAATTCCTGTGCCAACGACATACGCCGCCACCCCGAGCGATTCTTGAACCTCCTTGCCGAACACCAGGCCCGTCGCGTTGCGCGGAATGCCAGCCAGCGGCATCAGATGCTGCACCCCTACCCAAACGATGGCCTCGTAAATCCATATGACCACGCCCCCCACCAGCCCGCCGATCAGGCCGGCGCGGATCATCCGAGCCCGGTCTGGCGTATCCGTGGTATGCGACGTCACTCCCGCTCGGACCGTCATTCCTGCATTGCTGGAGAAGTTGCTCATCATCGTGCTTCCTTCTTGAGCGTGTTGAACCGATGAGGCCGACAGTGATGTCGGAGGTCGTGGGTCGAGATCAGTCCACGTATTTGAGGCCTGCCTTGGCCAGTGCTTCGCGCATGGAATAGATGTCGAGGCCGAGCTCGCCGGTGGTGAGGCGATCGCGCGTGCGTGCCTCGTTGGCCTCGCGCGCCGCTGCTGCTTTCGCAACAGCCTCGGCGTCGGTCGCAGGCACGACCACGACGCCGTCGTCGTCGGCGACCACCACGTCGCCGGGATTGACGATTGCGCCGGCGCAGGCTACCGGGACGTTGACCGAGCCCAAGGTCGCCTTGACGGTACCCTTGGCGCTGATGGCCGTCGAGAACACCGGGAACTGCATCTCGGTCAAGTCCCTGACGTCGCGCACGCCACCATCGATCACGAGGCCGACGGCGCCTCGGGCCCGGAAGGACGATGCTAGCAGCTCGCCGAAGAAGCCGTCGGAGCACTCGGATGTGACGGTCGCTACCACCACGTCGCCGGGCTCGATCTGCTCAGCGGCGACGTGCAGCATCCAGTTATCGCCGGGATGCAGCAGCACCGTCACCGCCGTGCCGCAGAGACGAGCACCGGCATAGACCGGGCGCATCTTTGGCTTCATCAGCCCCACGCGCCCCATCGCCTCGTGGACAGTGGCGACTCCGAACCCGGACAGCCCCGTCACCGCCGCCCTTTCAGCTCGGGTGATGGTGCGCTTCACGATACCGAAGGGGCTCGTGCTCATGGTTATCTCCCCTTGGCTCTCAGCGCCTTGTCGAGGCGCGAATAGACGCGGCGCGCATTGCCCTCGTAGATCTTCCAGCGGTCCTCGACCGACAGATGCGACGTGCACTCGATGTAGCGCCTGGTGTCGTCGTAATGGTGGCCGGTCTCGGGATCGATGCCTCTTACGGCGCCGATCATCTCGGAGGCGAAGAGGATGTTGTCCGCAGGTATGACCCGGGTCAGCAGGTCGATGCCCGGCTGGTGGTAGACGCAGGTGTCGAAGAAGATGTTCTTCAGGAGGTGCTCGCGTAGCTGCGGCTTGTTCATCTCCTGCGCCAGCCCGCGGAAGCGTCCCCAATGGTACGGGACTGCCCCGCCGCCATGCGGAATGACGAACTTGAGCGTCGGAAACGCCGCGAACAGGTTCGACGTCAGGCATTGCATGAATGCGGTGGTGTCCGCGTTCAGGTAGTGGGCCCCGGTGGTGTGGAAGCAGGCGTTGCACGAGGTCGAGACGTGGATCATGGCCGGCAGCTCGTACGCCACCATGGCCTCGTAGATCGGATACCAGGACCGGTCTGAGAGCGGCGGCGAGGTCCAGTGACCGCCCGAGGGATCCGGATTGAGGTTGATGGCGACGAAGCCGAATTGCTCGACGCACCTCTCGATCTCGCGAATGCAGGTCTTCGGATCGACGCCGGGCGATTGCGGCAGCATGGCCGCGCCGATGAAGTTATCGGGAAACAGCTGCGCCACCCTGTGGCACAGCTCGTTGCAGATCGATGCCCAGGTCGACGAGGTCTGGAAGTCACCGATGTGGTGCGCCATGAAGCTCGCTCGCGGCGAGAACACGGTGAGGTCGGAGCCCCGCTCGCGCATTTTGGCAAGCTGGTTCGTCTCGATGCTCTCGCGCAGCTCGTCGTCGGTGATCCTGAGCTCCGACACACTGGGTGCCTGCGCGGGGTCCTTTAGGCCGGCGATCTGGCGCTTGCGCCACTCATCGAGGGCCTTCGGCGCCGTGGTGTAGTGGCCGTGTATGTCGATGACCATTGGGGCGCGATCCTGTGGCCGTGAGGTGCTCGTGCTCATTTGGACTTGTCCCAGGCAAGATTCCCTCGCCCCGCCTTCCCCGCTACCGAGTAGAGAGCGTTCGGGGCATTTCGTGTCTTCTGGAACTGCTCAAGCGTCTCCCCGCGCATGGCGGCGTAGATGTGGAGGTTGGAGACGCCGACCACCGCTCCCAGCTTTTCGAGCATGAAGAAGATGACGCCGTAGCGGATCATCCCGTCCCAGTCCCGCCGCCGGACGAGGTCCTGCTCCTCGGGCGTCAGGCCGGCCGCAGCGAAGGCCTGCTCCGGCGCCTCGAGGAATCGCCGCCGATGATCGGGGTCGATCATCCGGTGGAGGAATTTGTTCAGGCGGTACGCCTTCACGCTGACCGCATAAGTGAAGGGGTGGCTTCCGCCGAGGTTTTCGGCGCCGGCCATCTGGTGGTTGATCCGCCGGCGCTGCTCGGGCGCCTTGTCCTTGGGCAACGCCTGGTCCCGGTTCTCATAGACCACGGTCGCGATGCCGGTCATCGACGGCAGGTAGTAGGACTGGTGAAGTTTGCTGACCTGCGCGGACAAAGCGCCTCGCATGATCAGCCACATGATCACCTCTGCGCCTTCGACGCCGCCGAGCTCGGCGTAGTCTGCAATGGTGAGGTGGGTCAGCGCCTCCGGATCGTTCTCGAACATGTCGAGGAAGCGGTGATCCCATTCCGCGTTGTTGAAGCCAGCCCTCGCGCCGTGGACCTGGTGGGACAGCCCGCCGGTGGCGACGATCGCCACGGAGATGTCCTCGGGATAGCTTTCAATTGCCGAGCGCAGGGCCCGGCCCAGGTTGTAGCAGCGCCGCGCCGACGGGATCGGAAACAGCAGAACACCGACGGCAAGGGGCACGATCGGAACGGGCCAGCCCTCGTCGTGATCGCACAGCGCCGACAACGGCGACAAGACGCCGTGATCGAGGCGTTTGTCCTGGAAGAAGGACATGTCGAACTCGTCGGCGAGCAGGGATGCGCCAATGTGATGCGCAAGTGCCGCGTGGGCCGGGACAGGAGGGAGATCCCTCTCGCCCCCGCCCTCGTCCGCCACGCCGTATTGCGTATCGATGCCGAGAGCGAAAGCGGAGTAGTGATCGAAGAAGAACGACGTCGCGTGATCGTTGAAGATGACGAACAGGGCGTCTGGCTTCGTCTCGCTCAGCCACCGGCGAGCAGGCTCGAATCCCTTGAAGATGGGCGCCCAGACGGGGTCGTTCCGCTTGCCACCGTCTACGGCGAACCCGATGGTGGGCGTGTGAGAGCAGGCGATTCCGCCGATGATCCGTGCCATGAGCTCCTCCCGGTTCTGCGGACCTGCGCAACTTCCGTTCAGTTTGCGGGGCGCAGGGACAGGCTGTTGATCATGATGGCCGCTGCCGCGATGCAGGCGGGGATGGCCAAGGCAGAAAAGATACCGTCGACCCCCCAGCCGAAGCCGAGCAGGACGCCCCCAATGGACGATCCGAGGATGCTTCCGAGCCGACCGATACCCAGCATCCAGCTGACGCCCGTGGCGCGCGCCAAGGTGGGATAGCAGCCGGGAGCGAACGCGTTGAGCCCAGTCTGGCCGCCGCTCATGCAGAAACCGACTAAAGCGACGACGGCAGCGAGCCCCGCCGATTGGAGTCCGTCGATGCCGAGGAAAACCAGCGCCGAGCCCCCGAGGAAATAGGCTGCGGCGATGACGCGATTGGCGCCGAAGCGGTCCATCGCCAGCCCGACCAGGATCGCGCCGACGGTACCGCCGAGCTGGAACATGGCAGTCACGTTTGCGGCCCGATCGATCGACATGCCGGCATCCTTCATCATGAGCGGCAACCAGCTGGTGGTCAGGTAGATGACCAGCAGGCCCATGAAGTAGGTCACCCAAAGGGTGAAGGTTCTGAGCGCAAAGCCAGAGGTGAACAGCACCGCGATGGGATGCTTCACAGTCACGGCCTCTTCATTCAGGGTGAACTCGCCGCAGCCCTTCAGATCCGCACCGGAAATGCGCGACAGCACCATCGCAATCTTTTCCCGCGCGACATTCCGGACCACCATATAGCGCGCCGATTCGGGGAGCAGCATGTAGAGAAGCGGGAACATCGCGAACGGAATCGCCCCACCAACGTAAAGTACCGAGCGCCACCCGTGCAGCGGGATGAAATCGGCGGCCACGAACCCGATCAGGGCGGATCCGAAGTTGAAGCCTGTGAACATCGTCGCCAGCAGGAACGACTTCGACCGCTGCGGCACATACTCCGAGAGCAGGGTCGTCGTGTTGGGCATGGCCGCCCCGAGACCCAGCCCGGTGAGGAAGCGCAGAATGGCCATCTCCGTCGGATCTCGGGTGATGGCGGTCAGCAGAGTGCAGACCCCGAAGCTCAGCACCGATGCCAGAAGGACGCGGCGGCGGCCGAACCAGTCTGCGGAAGACCCGGCAAAAATGGCGCCGACGGCGAGGCCGATCGGCGCCGCTCCCATGACGAAGCCGAATGCCGGCCGGGAGATACCCCATTCGCCGATGATGGGGGGTGCAACGAATCCCATGATCGCAACGTCCATGCCGTCAGCCAGGACGATCAGGAAGCACAGGATGGTCAGCGTCCATTGTTGCACGGACATTCGCCGGCCGTCGATGAATGACCGGATTTCGAGGCTGGCGGACGCGCTCATGGTTTCCTCCCGGACGTTTCGATCGTTTCTCGTTCGTGAATTTCCAAAATAGCCGAGCGAGCCGCCGACACCGTTGCCGAGTCCTGATCCATCGATCGAAATTTGTGATGTGCCATCCGAACAAACAGTTGCGAAAGCGTGGCCGGAAAGGATGAACTGGCGACTTCGTTGGCACCTTCACGCGTCGCGCGCATCCACGGTTCACGTTCGCCTCGTGTGATAGCCGCTCATGGACGTGCATGCTGAATGCAATTCGGAGTGATCGATGGGCACCCCAATTTCCGAGCACCATGGACTCGAGAATCACCTGCGTTGCATCCGCGATTTCATTTCGGTGGCGGAAACGGGTTCCATTGCAAAATCGTCGGTCGCGATCTTCAAGGCAGCGTCGGCGATTGCGCGTGCCATTGCAGAGCTGGAGGGCTGCCTCGGCGTTGCGCTGTTCGAGCGCAAGCCTCGCGGCATGCTGCTCAACGCCTATGGCGTAGCCGTACACAATCGGGCTCTCCGGATTGCCGACGAAGTCGCTGCGGCACTCGACGAAACCTCCCGGGCCGGGAAACGCCACCATGCTGTTGAGCGGAATGCCGTTACGACGCTGCTCCTCAACGGTCGTGGCCTCCTGCTGCTGATCAGCCTGTCCGAACTCCGGAATCTTTCGGCGGCCGCGTCTCACGTCGGCCTCTCTCAGTCCGGCGCCAGCATGTCCCTTTCACGGATGGAAAGCGCGCTCGGCCAACCTCTCTTCCACCGTATGATGCAGGGAATAATCGCCACCGATGCGGGGGCCAAGATCGTCTCGCGGGGCAGGCGCATTTTTGCCGAGCTGCGGCACATGAAATCCGATGTCGCGGCGATAGCGGGAACGACGCAGGGAAGCATTACCATCGGAGCACTGCCGCTCGGGCGCACCTATCTCCTGCCAACCGCGATCGCATCGGCATTGCACCGGCATCCCAAGATCCGCGTGATCACGGTAGAGAGCCCCTACGAGGCGTTGGTGGCGGGGCTCCGCGATGGCGTCGTCGATTTCATCGTCGGTGCTCTGCGCCCCCAAGAGAAGAACGTCGGTCTCATCACCGAACGCCTTTTCGAAGACCGCCTGGGGATCATCGTCCGGGCCGGGCATCCACTGGTCGGCGCTAAGCTGACGCTCAAAGATCTTCTGCAGCAGCAATGGATATTGCCGAGGCCGGGAGCACCCGCACGCGGCCTGATCGACGTATCGTTTCGCGAATTCGCGATCGAGCCACCAGCACCGTCTGTGGAGACCGGCGATCTGGCGGTTCTCCGCGGCTTGCTCAAAAACAGCGACATGCTCACGGCCATTTCGCCGCACCAGCTGCTTTACGAAATTGCGTCAGGTGACTTCGTCGAGCTGCCTATCGATCTGAGAAAGACCGTTCGTCAGATCGGGATCACCTCGAGAGCGGGAGCAGTTCTCTCCCCCGCGGCGCAAGCGGTTCTGGACGAGATCCGAGCGACATCGCGCTCCTTGCCGACCCGCTGACCTGCTCGTCACGCGCTCGCTCGCGGAGCTGGCCCGTCCGTCGGACCGGCAGGCGGGTGAGTGCGTTCGAGCCCATGGCGCAGGCGGCATGATGCTTCGAATGGCGACCTACCTATGATTCCAGTATCTCTCTGGGCGCTCTCGTTCGGATGCGTCGATCATGCCATCGATCAGGTTCAGCGAAAGGAGCCGTTGCGTAAATGGGCATGGATGGACGATCCTGCCGCTCGCACCGATCCATGAAGACATCATGGCTCGCCGGCTGACCGGCGCGGCCCTGATCGATCCGGTGCCGGTCCGCCGACTGATCCTGTCATATCCCGCCGATCGGCCGGTATCGCGACTGGCTCGTTTCGCGGGCGAGATCCTGTCCTATTTGTCCGAGCATGTGCTCAGTTTGCCGCGTTCGTATTAGGAGGAGCTACTTTGAACATCCTCATTGTCTATGCTCACCCCGAGCCGAAGTCCTTCAACGGGGCGATGAAGGACGTCGCGGTGGAAACTCTCCGCGGTGTGGGCCATGAGGTCGTGGTCAGCGATCTGTACGCGATGCGCTTCAATCCCGTGGTTGGCCCAGACGACTTTTTGGGCGAGCGCGTCGACCCTGACTTCTTCAGCGTCCAGAAGGAGCAGACAAGAGGGTGCGAGACGGGAACCCTCTCTCCCGATGTCGTTGCCGAGATGGAAAAGCTCAAACGTGCTGACCTGGTGATCTTTCAGTTCCCGATCTGGTGGTTCGGCATGCCGGCGATCCTGAAGGGCTGGGCCGATCGGATCTTCGCCCGAGGCTTCGCTTATCTGCCGGGCCGCAAATACGATACCGGCATGTTTCGCGGAAAGGCCGTTATGATTGCCGCCACGACGGGGACGTCTGCCGATACCTATGCGCCAGACGGAATCGACGGCGACATTCTTACCGTGCTCTGGCCGATTCACAACGGCTTGCTCCGCTATAGTGGATTCGATGTCCTCACGCCGTTCATCGCCTATATGCCCGGCCGCGTCGGACAGACTGGCCGTGAGGCCTATCTCGAGGCGTACAGGAAGCGGTTGCTCGAGCTCGACACGACCCCGAAACTCTTCTTCCATTCGGCCGAGGATTACGGACCTGACGAGCGGCTGAAGCCAGGGGTGGTCGCGCGTTCCGGCGTTCAACGCAATGCCTGAGCGGTCCAAGCCTCTGGGCGACCTTCTCGTTGTTTCGATCGAGCAGGCCGTTGGCGCCCCGCTATGCGCGGTTCGCCTCGCGGACGCAGGCGCGCGTCATCAAGATCGAGCGTCCGGAGGGCGAGACGGCGAGGCATTATGATGCGACTGTGGAAGGGATGTCGGTTATTTCGTCTGGCTCAATCGCGGCAAGGAGACCGCGGCCCTCGATCTGAAGTCGGAAACTGATCTTGCGCTGCTCCACCGGATGGTCGCCGAGGCGGACGTGCTTGTGCAGAACCTGGCGCCCGGCGCGATCAGCCGGCTCGGGCTTTCCAGTGAGTTGCTCGCCGCCAAATTTCCCTGCAGGAAACGATCCACGACGTTTTCGTCGAACAGCTTGTCGCGATGGCGCGGCAGGCGAGGCTCGGCGATCCGAGCGAGGCCGAGACGCAGGTTGGCCCGTAACTACGCCCCCGCAATATCAGAAGATCCTTTCCTGCATCGATATAGCCAAGGGCGAGGGCGCCAAATGCGTGCTGGGCGGCGGACCGGCGACCAAGGAAGAGGGCGGCGGCAAGTATTTCGTCAAGCCCACCATCTTTACCGGCCTCGACAACAGGATGCGCATTGCCCAGGAGGAGGTCTCCGGCCCGGTGCTTTCCGTCATCAGGTTCAAGGACGAGGAGGACGCGGTACGCATCGCCATGACATCGCTTACGGGCTCGGCGCCGGCGGTTGGACGCGGTCGCTCCGGCGGGCGCATACGACGGCGCGCCGTATCAAGCCGGCACCATCTGGGTAAACACCGATCGCGCCGTCAGCTTTCTTATGCCGTTCGGCGGCTACAAGGGATCAGGACTCGGCCGCGAGAACGGAGCGGAGGCGATCGAGGGTTATTTGCAATCCAAGAGCGTCTGGATCAATAACAGCCGCCGGGGGCGGCAACCCTTTCATGATGAAGACCGCGGCATGAATGTTTTCAATCGCAATGAGGAGCTAGGTCTGCATGAGTTGCTCGGGACCAAGCTGAGAGCCGAACCACAAAGATGTTGAGTCGAGAGAATCGGTTGTGATTCATTGTCGGGCATCCGCATCGCTGCCGAAGGGTACCCTATGTGGAAGCCTGAACATCGCCGCGCCGCCGCACGCCACGCCGTGCGCCACCGCGCGCGCATAGATCGACGCCGGCCTGCTGTCGCCGCGCCTCTAGCTGGATGAAGGCGCGCTCGGCGTTGAGCGTCGCCGTCTGGGCGGAAAACGCGCGGAGATAGGTCACAGCTCCCTGCCGGTGCTGCGTGAGAGCAAGACCGGCGGTGCGCCGGGCGGAGGCCAGGGCCAGTGCTCCTGTTCCGCCTCCTGCGCGATGCGGGTTAGTGCACGTCACTTCGCTCCCGCGAACCGCCCGACGCGAGCGCGATCAGGAAGACGAGCAGCCCTCCAGCCGCGAGCGCCGCGCCGATCACGCCGGTGGACGTCAGGCCGAACCCGCTGGCGATGGCGAGACCGCTGAGCGCCGCCCCGAGCGCGTTGGCGATGTTGATGGCGCAACCGTTCAGCATGGCGCCGAGCGACTGCGCGTGGCCAGCCACGTCCATCAGTCGAGTCTGCAGGGGCGGGACGAGCGCAACGCCCGCGAGGCCCGCAAAGAACACGTTGACGGTGACGGCCGGGAAGCTGTGGAAGCTGAAGTAGAAGGCCGCATAAGTCACCACGTTGAGCGGCAGCAGCAAGCCGATAGCGCGCATGACCCCGCGGTCACCGAGCCAGCCGCCAAGGAAGTTGCCGGAGAACATCCCCAGGCCGATCACGACGAGCATCAGCGGGACAGTGGAGGCGGAGACGCCGGTCACCAAGAGCAGGGTCGGCGCGAGATAGGTGTAGACGGAGAAAAGCCCGCCCAGGCCAATCGCTCCAATCCCCAGGGTCAGCCACACCTGGAGCTTCGTGAGGGCGCCCAGTTCACGCCGGGCGCTGGCGCCATGGGCAGCGTGCATTGGGGGAACGGTGCTGCGGCACAGCACGGTCGTGATGATCGCCAAGCCCGCGAGAAGGCCGTAGGTCGTCCGCCAGCTCGCGACCTCGCCGATCCAGGTCCCCAAGGGTGCGCCGACCAGGTTGGCGATGCTCAACCCCATCATCACCCGCGCGACGGCTTGGGCGCGCTTCCCGGGGTGCGCCAGCGTCGCCGCGATAAGCGCCGCCACCCCGAAATAGGCGCCATGCGGCAGGCCGGACACGAAGCGGGCGAAGACCAGGAGGCCGAAATGATTTGCGACCGCCGTCAGGGCGTTGCCAATCGTAAAGAGGACCAACAGACCAATGACCAGTGCGCGTCGCGAGGCGCGGGCGGCGACCGCTGCGATGACCGGCGCCCCGACCACCACGCCGATGGCGTAAGCGCTGATCAAATGGCCAGCGACCGGCACGCTCGTGTGGGTGTCGCGCGCCATGTCAGGCAGCAATCCCATCGAAGCGAACTCCGAGGTGCCCATGGCGAACGCGCCCAGCACCAGAGCGAACTCAGCCGCAAGGTTCTCCCGTGCGGGCCTGCGGCTGGGGCTCGTGGCGTTGGCTTGTACTTCAGAGGTCATATCGGCTCCGTTGGTCTCGGAGCTCGAAGGTACTGACGCGCGATGCGGATCTGAATTACGCAGACCCGAATGGCCTATTAGGTAGGGTGGAACAATTTTGCGAGCGGCGCTGAAGAGTGGCCCGCCGATGAGTCTGGGTGCCTACACGAGCCACCGGCAAACAGCTGGAGCTGGTGGCCGATACGGCCTGATGCCGACGCGGAGGCTTCAGCTGGCGAGCGCCGCCCAGCCAGCCGGGGGCTTATTATCGCGCATGAAGGAGATGAACGCCCCGAGAGGAGCGGGGATTTGCCTTCGACTCGGATAGAACAGGTAGATCCCGGAAATCGGCGAGCACCACTCCTCCAGGACGGGCACGAGAGCGCCGGTCTCCAGGGCGTCGCGAACAAGCACTTTGGGCAGAAGACCAATCCCGGCTCCCCCGATGATCGATGTTGCCAGCACCCGCAGATCGTTGGCCACGAAGTGGGCCCCGACGGCGGGCTCCACCTTCTCATCCCCCCTTCGCAAGACCCAGGGCCGCACCGTGCCGTCCCAGGAGGAGCGCAGCCGGACGCACGAATGGTCGCGCAGGTCCTCGGGCGTCTCGGGCCTTGTGCGGGCGCGCAGGTAAGCCGGTGCCGCCAAAAGCACCTCTTCGAAGGGGTCGACGAGTCGCAGGGCGATCATGTCTTTCTCAATCCGCTCGCCAACTTGAATGCCGGCGTCGATCCGATGGGCGACAAGGTCGAGGTGAAGGTCGTCGACCAGCATCTCGAGCTCGATGTCTGGATGGGCCATGAGGAACCGACCGACCAGTGGCCCCATCATGATCATCGCCGCTGTGCGTGAGGCGAGAATCCGCAGGCGCCCGCCCGGGCCATCGCGGAAGCTCGTCAGCGCGTCCAGCGCTGTGTCGAGCCCCTGAAGCACGGGATCCAGGTCGGCGAGCAGCTGCGCCCCTGCCTCGGTCAACGACACGCTGCGTGTTGTCCGGGTGAGGAGACGGACGCCCAGCTTCTCCTCCAGGCCTCGCAAGGACTGGCTCAGGCTGGGGAGGGATACGCCGAGCGCCGCAGCCGCGCGGGTGAAATTGAGCTGGCGTGCCACCTCAGCGAAGGCCACGAGCTCGCGAAGTTCCGGCTTCTGCATCCGACCCAATCCCCGAGACCTTGGAGCAATCGCAATGAGGGCGGCTCGCGGCAAGAGGGCATGTCCGCGAGTGTCTCGACCTGACTGCGCCACGGTGCTCTACGGTGATCCGACCACGCCTGGGCTGTAGACGGTGCTCTTACGTCTGGAGCCAAACAACCGAATTATGCCACTTTCGCATCCCGACTCGCGCTTTGTAACCGTGCTGTCGGGGACATTCTTTGTCGCCTTCGGCAACACTTTCGATGCAACCAAGCTCAAGGCGCTTCCAGCTGGGGGCATTTACACCGAACCGACCGGCGCCAACACTTTGGGGAAACTCATGACGAACCGGCGCTTGTTGCAATCACAGGCTAAGGTCCCAGTGGAAGCACCTACGTCAATCCCGCCGATGCCCCAGCCACAAGCAAGTAGGCCTAAAATGACGCAGATAAATGGCCCCGACAAACCTGACAATGAGGAGCGGTCCGGGCACGGCGCCGCCGCAGCGATGCCAATTTTCTTGTCGACGCCGCAGGAACTGTCCGTCACCAGCAGCGCCGCCGGCACGGTTGGTATTTCTCAAGTCGGCGGCCAGAGCGCCACCGTGCTCTATGGGGATCCATTGAGGGCCGGGCTGGACACGGTGCTGATCCACGTTGAGTCCAACAGGCCGATCATGCCGCTCTCACATCCCCATTCCCGCTTCGTCTCCGTGCTGCCGGGAACGTTTTTTGTCGCCTTCGGCGATGCTCATGACGAGACTAAGCTCAAGGCGTTTCCGCCTGGAGACATCTACACGGAGCCGGCCGGCGCGAACCATTTCGGGGAAACCCGCAACGAGCGGGTGCTCATTGCGATCACCGGTTATGGCCCGAGCGGAACCACCTACGTCAACCCAGCCGCCTCTGGCACCACGCAAGTAGATCTGACATGACGCTAACGGACCCTGGTAAAAAAAGCGGGAAGAATGCAGGTCGTGATTGCTGGGGCCGCAACACGGAGATTAGTCGATGGCATTTGCCTGCCATCGCGTCCTTGATATTTCTACTTGCCGGACATGCCGTGGCCGCCGACGCTGTTCTCGCCCCGACCGGGACGCTGCGCGCTGTCTACATCGTCGCGAATCTGGCACAAGCGCGGCTCGATCCCCAAACCGGAAACGTAACAGGCGTTGTTGCCGACATCACGCGAGAGCTTGGAAGACGGGCTGACGTTCCGACAATGATCACGCCTCTACCGACGGCTGTGACCGTGCTTGAAGCTGTGCGCAATGGAAATGCAGACATCGGTTTCGTCGCGCCCAATCCTGAGCGTACAGGCCAGGTATTGTATTCTCAAACCTACATGTTGGTACAGCAGAGTGCGCTCGTTCGCACCGACTCGCCTCTGCAGTCCGTGCACGATCTGGATCGTGCGGGGCTGGTGATCGGCATCAATACCGACGATAGCGTTGGGGTTTGGCTTCAGGAGCGATTGAAGATTGCACGCGTGCGTTCCACTTCGGACTATACTCTTCGAGAGGCTGTCCGGTGGCTACAGGATGGGACGGTGGTGGCTTTTGCCGGTAATCGCCAACGGCTGGCTGCGAACACCAAGGACGTTCCGGGGCTGCGCCTACTCGCGGACAACTTCTATGGCGTGCCTCAGACTATCGCTGTCCCAATCGATCGTCCCGATCGCCTCGCTCGAATTGAACAGGCGCTGAACGAGTTTCGTGCCAGTGGCTTCCTCACCGAAGCAGTTGCGCGAAGTGGTGTTGACGGCTTGGATGTCGCTCCTGCTCCCTAGCCATAAGGTATCTCTATATAGCTGAAGCCGCGTCATTCTGCTGTGGGTCGTCCAGTGGCGACCCACAAACTTCCCCAACCAATGAACGAAACCATTGGTGGGCTGGGTGAGCGTGCAATCGCTCCTGCCAGATCAGCTTGTAAAGCAACTTCTCTGTCTCAAACCTTCAGGAAGCGAAGGCGATGACGGTATGGATAGCAGCGCTCCGACTGGGGTTCAGAGTAGGGCCCTTGTACGCCAGGATTACGACCGCTGCGCCACGACTGTCAGCTCGGACCTTGGCACAGTGCGCTGTGCCAAGGTCCGGAGTTGGCACACCCGCGATATGCTGCGAGTGGTCGAGGATGGCCACTTTCGCTCATGTCCCAAATTGTGCCAAAAATTCAATGGTGATTTTCAGGTTATCACTCTAAGCCATTGATTTTGGCGGATGGGGTGGGATTCGAACCCACGGTGAGCTTGCACCCACGCCGGTTTTCAAGACCGGTGCCTTAAACCGCTCGGCCACCCATCCAATCCCGACCAGCGGCAGTGCCTCGCGCTGCCGGCAGAGCGGGTCCCGAACTTATAACAGACGGAACCGAGCCGTCGAACGGGTCCGCGGCTTCCTCATG
>WNGL01004250.1_pt1 | contig 20235 bp, 19 predicted proteins | sample 5400591 | NCBI WGS metagenome assembly WNGL01 (sample SAMN13153377, study PRJNA577476) | soil metagenome | isolation source: 80 cm soil or saprolite under Garry oak tree replicate 1 | place: USA:California | collected 2016-06-15 | reverse complement strand
AAGCTCTAACGCACAGTTCGCAGGCGCGGGAAACTGAAATCCTTCATCCCACGACCGCCGAACGCACTTCCGACAATGAACAGCTTGAGTTCCTGGGGGACGCAGTTTTAGGTCTGGTCACGACCGAAGAGTTATTCCGCCGCTTTCCGCGATTCAACGAAGGCCAGCTATCCAAATTGCGCGCCCACCTGGTCAGCAAGAATCATCTAATCCATGTCGCCGAGAAGTTGGAGCTAGGAAAGTACCTGCGCCTGGGCCGGGGCGAAGAAAAGAGCGGCGGCCGCAACAAGTCGGCCATTCTGGTGGATGCGCTGGAAGCCATTCTGGGCGCGGTGTATCTGGACGCGGGGCTAGAGACCGCGCGAGCCATTGTTCTTCGCTATGTTGTCTTGCCGGAGCTGGAAAAATTCATTGCGGCGGGCAGTGCCGCGCGGATCACGGACTATAAGTCGGCGCTGCAGGAAACATTGCAGGCAGCCGGACGAGCGCAACCGGTGTACGTCATGGTTAAGGAATCAGGTCCGGAACATCGCAAGACATTTACCATTGAGGCCCGTTTGTTCGCGTTAGTTGGCGGAGAAGTTGAATTCGTGGGCCGCGCGCAGGGTACAACGAAGAAGAACGCTGAACAGGATGCAGCCCGGCAGGTTCTGGAGCATCTCGCGTCGCAAGTGCAGCCGGGAAACGGAGACTGGGTGTGAGCCTTGGCACAACAAAGCATCACGCCTTCTCTGGCTGGCCTGAGTCGCTGCAGTCTCTAGTGGGCACGATTGTAATCGCCATCTTCGTGGTCACGTTCATTGTCCAGGCTTTTCAGATTCCGTCTGAATCGATGGAAAGTACTCTGCTGATTGGTGACTATCTCCTGGTGGACAAATTTCACTTTGGTGGCGACGGCTTTTGGCGAACAGTTCTTCCCTATGCCAAGGTCAAACGCGGGGACATTGTTGTGTTTCACTACCCAGTGCACCCCAGTGAACACTTCGTGAAGCGCGTGATTGGTGTTCCGGGTGATCGCATTCGGCTCATCAACCGCCGTGTGCATGTAAATGGAATTCCCCTGAGCGAGCCCTACGTCCATTATTTCCGACCACACAATTCTGAGCCTGAAGCCATGTTCCGGGACGACTTTCCGCGCCTGGACCACACTGTGACGGGACTCACCGGCGCCTGGTTCCAGGAGATGCAGAAAATGGTCGAGGATGATCAGTTGATCGTTCCGGATGGCAATTATTTTGTGATGGGCGACAATCGCGACGATTCCCTCGACAGTCGCTATTGGGGCTTTGTGCCCCAGGAAAACATCGTTGGTAGGCCGCTCGTGATCTACTGGTCGCTACGGAGTCCGGAGTCCGCCGACCCTTCAACGGGTGATAAACTTGCTCGGTTCCTCTACGCAATGAGTCACCTGATGCAAATCACCCGATGGGACCGCACGTTGCGCTTGGTGCAATAACACCATCCTTCAGAACGAGGACGAGAGATTGGCGAAGAAAGAACAGCAGCCAGAAAAACCGCGAGAAACCACTGTCGAATTCCTTGCCTCCTTAGCGGGGGTCCTTGTCACCGGTCTTTTCATCATCACGTTTGTCATCCAGGCTTTTGAGATTCCGTCGGCCTCGATGGAGAACACGCTGCTCATAGGCGATCACGTTTTCGTCAACCGTGTGCAGTTTTCGCCCCCTACCCGATGGGTCGGCCCGATTGTTCCCTACGGCCAGATTCATCACGGCGACATCGTGGTATTCCTCTCACCGGCAGAGCCTGATCTGTACGTCGTGAAAAGGATCATTGGTATTCCGGGAGACCGCATTCATTTGCGCGATGGCTTGGTTTATCGCAACGGCGAAAAATTACCCGAACCCTACGTGCTGCTCACTGGCGCTGATCCCTACAACCCTTATCGCGACAACTTCCCGGCCGTGCCGCCCTCTGAATACAGCAACGTGACGTCGGAATGGAAGTTGACCATGCCGCAGCACCTTGAGAACGGCGATCTGGTGGTCCCGCCGGACAGTTATTTCGCCATGGGCGACCATCGTGACGTGAGCTATGACAGCCGCTACTGGGGATTCATTCCGGGAGAAAATGTCATCGGGCGGCCGATGTTCATCTACTGGTCGTTTGAGACGCCGGAGGACCAGTATCAGAAAAAAGAGATGAGCGAGCGCGCCAAGTTCCTGGCGAATGTTGTCATTCATTTCTTCGACAAGACCCGATGGAGTCGAAGCTTGAAAGCGGTACGGTGAAAACCAGGTTATCCAAACGCGCGATGGTCTTGGCGGGACTTGTGGTGCTTGCCTTGTTCCTCGTACGGCCACAAGTCGGCCGAGTGCGCTGGCGTGTCGTCGGTGCCATTGGTCAAGCACTGGGCAGGCGTGTCGAGATTGGCTCGGTACACTTACGTTTTCTTCCGCAGCCGGGCTTCGAGCTACATGATTTCGTCATTCATGATGACCGTTCTTTCGGGGCGGAGCCTTTATTGCGTTCCCCAGAGGTGACGGCCGGGCTGCGAGTGACTGCGCTTCTTCATGGCCGAATTGAGATCACAAGCCTCAGCCTCAGCGAAGCCAGCCTCAACCTTGGGCGAAGCCAGCAGAATAGATGGAATTTAGAAGACCTATTCCAACGGGCATCCAGTACGACAACTGCACCTACGGCTTCCAGGACTTCGCCGACACGGCCGCAATTTCCCTATATCGAAGCCACGCAAGCAAGAATCAACTTCAAGATTGGAGCGGAAAAAACCCATTTTGCGTTGACCAATGCCGACTTTGCCCTGTGGCAGGACTCTGAGAACACCTGGAGCATGCGTCTGAAAGCCCAGCCCATACGTACGGACGCGAGCCTCACCGACACTGGCCGGATCAACATCAGCGGAAAGTGGCAGCGATCCGCCGTGCTTCACGAAACACCGGTCCAGTTCTCCTTTGAATGGAAACAAGCGCAGATTGGACAGGTTTCGAAACTGATTTATGGAAGTGTTCTCTCGGGTACTTTGCTGGGTAGCCCGGCGCAGCTGAGGATTGCCGCGGATGCAACGGTTGACGACTTCCGGCGCCATGACGTCGCGGCCCCCGGAGATCTGCGTTTGACGGCTCATTGTTCCGCAGAGTACGGCTCTATCCAAAACACATTGTCAGACTTGGATTGCAGCGCTCCGGTTGGAGATGGTTCCCTGGAATTGAAGGGCAGCGCCTCTGGCTGGGCACTTTCTTCTTATAGCCTCTCTCTTGTTGCGTCCAAGTTGCCAGTTCAAAACGTACTCTCAGCGGCGCGCCAGGTTGCGCAGAATGTTCCCAGCGACCTATCGACCAGCGGAACCTTAAACGGTCGCCTTGTTGTCAGCCGCGTTGATGCCGCGCAGCCTGCTGAATGGAGCGGCGATGGCGAGCTGCAGGAGTTAGGTTTGAACTCAGGCAGCGCCTCGGCGGTCGTTTTGGGGAGTCGAGTCCCGCTTACCTTGGCTAACGACCAGCAAACCTCGACGCAGGGGAACCGGAATCTCCGAGAGACGCTGCGACTCGAGGTGGGGCCGTTCAATGTTCCAATGGGCGGTCCAGGTCTGCTGAAGGCGCATGCCCTACTATCGTTGGCAGGATACGAGGCATCGGTACGCGGGGACGCATCCATAAAGCGCCTCTTGCAGGCGGCACGCACGATGGGATTGCCCGCTCCAGCAGTTAACGCCGACGGAATTTCTACCGTTGATTTATCTATAGCTAAAGCGTGGTCCGCCCAGCAGACTGCGCAGGTGATGGGGACAGCGCAATTGCGCTCGGTTCGTGCGCAGGTCAGGGGCCTGAACGGGCCATTACAGATTGCAAACGCGAGTCTTTTTCTGGACGACAAGTTCGTGCGTGTGCAAAACCTGAACGCCTCCCTGGCGGAGGCCGTTTGGCGCGGATGGTTGCTGGTTCCTCGACCATGTGGGGTGCCCGGCGATTGCAGGCTGCAGTTCAGTTTGCACACGCCCGAAGTCACCGCTGTGGCTCTGAACAATTTGCTGAATCCCACTGCTAGAAAGCGGTCCTGGTTCAGATTTCTCTCCTCCCGTGAAAAGCAAGAACCTTACCTTCTGCAGTCACGAGCGAAGGGAAAAATTCTGGTGGACAAACTCCACTTCGCAACATCGGTCTGTAATCACGTGAGTGCCGATGCCACCCTGGATGCAGGCAAACTCACTTTGGCGAATGTGAACACCGAGTTCCTCGGCGGCAAGGCGCGAGGAGACTGGGATGCCGACTTCTCGACTAAACCTCCGAGCTACAGTGGAACCGGTGCTTTCGAGAGCGTGTCTCTCAGCGAAACTGCAAGCCTGATGAACGATCCCTGGATCAGCGGCACCGGTTCGGTAACGTATCACTTCAAAGCCGCAGGCTGGACCTTTGAGGATCTGATGGATTCGGCCGAGGTCAATGCGGATTTCGCAATTGAGAACGGTGATTTCCCGCACGTTGTGCTCACCAACACCTCCAAACCGCTACATGCCCGCGCGTTCGCCGGGAGTATTGCTTTGCAAAAAGGCATCTTTTCTTTTGAGGACACAAAACTCGAGAGCGCGGCTGGTGTTTACAGAATCATCGGCACAGCGTCTCTAACCGGAGCACTCAATCTGAAAATGTCCGGCGAGAGCGCAATCGGTTACGGCCTTTCCGGCACTCTGGCCCGGACTCGGGTCTCGCAGATTAGGGCCATCACCGCTCAAGCTGCTTTGAAACAGTGAACTTCACTTTCTTCCGCGCAGCAGCTCTGCTTCTCCTGATGTCGTCACCTGCATTTGCCAGCGCGCCGTGCTCGGCGAATCTCGCCAGCATGGAGCAAAAGCTGCGGCGCGTTGAAGCCAACGGCCGCGCCAGCCATCCCTACCAGACACCTACTGTCTTTACCGAATCGGAAGTAAATTGCTATCTCGCTTCCAAGGACGTCAGCTTGCCAGAGGGAGTGAAGTCGTTGAAGCTTGTTGGTGAGCCCGGCATGATTTCCGGCACGGCGCAGGTGGACTTTGACCGCATTCGCGAAGGCTCGCACTCATCCAACCCGCTGCTCTCGATTTTCAGCGGCATTCACGAAGTAGTTGTAGTAACCCATGCGCACGGCGCGGGTGGTGAAGGATTTGTGCACGTAGATTCGGTGTCGCTGGATGGCGTTGAAGTACCTCGTTTCGTACTGCAACTTTTCGTGGACAAATATCTCAAACCCAAGTACCCGGAGATCGGGCTCGACTCTCGGTTCCCTCTTCCCGACCGTGGAGACACTGCAACTATCGGTCCGCATAAGCTCAGTTTTACGCAGAAATAGTCATCCGTCTGCTTAGCCCACCGACGCATTAGGACCTTCCGCAGTCGAGTGTGCTATGGTTTACGATTTGTACGGGACTACCTAATGCCGAGATTCGAATATCGGGACGTTGGGCCTACACCCGAAGCTCAACAGGCGTTCCTCGACTGGATCGAGTACTTGGATTCGGAATTCAAGGACCCTGATCCTGGTCACCGCAGCGATGTTGTGCGCGATGCATTGCATCAGCTGTATCTCGGCAAACCAGCCGGCCCGGTCGAGGGCACATTGGCCCAGCAAACGTTGCTCCACACGTTCGATCCGCGCAATGCCACGCTCGAACCGGAGTATTACGGAGACGTTGACGCAGCGAAATACGCCGAGCGCAAGCCTCTGATCTGGTTTTGGATGATGTACGACCGCTCACCAGTCGGCCTGAATCACTGGTTAGGTTTCAGGATGCGGGCCATGCTGGCGCGCTACGTATTCAAACATTGTGGCAAGAATGTGAAACTCTTTCACGGGATCGAAGTCACCTTCGGTTACAACTTGACCATCGAGGATCGCTGCACGATCCACAAGTACGTTTTACTGGACGATCGCGGAGAGCTGATCATTCATCAGGGCAGCTCGATCTCCGATTACGCGAACGTTTATACGCACTCGCATGACCTGAACGACGGCATGATTATTTCAAATCACAAGACAGAACTCGGACCACGAGCGCGGGTCACATATCACGCTACGGTGCTGAGTGGTGTGCGGGTGGCGGAGCACGGGCTGGTCGGCTCGATGGGAGTCGCCTCAAAGGATGTGGCGCCGTTTCACGTCGTCGGAGGAGTTCCGGCAAAGACTATCAAGGTCAAGAGCATCGCACCGGAATCGTCACAAGAACCCGGCAAGTAGCGCCGCGCTGGGGTTGGCGGCGCAAGGCTGCGTGATAGTATCGAAACCAGTTGCTTTCCGAAATAACGGGAAATGACCCTCCAACACGTTTACATTCTTTTCCAGATTATTGCGTTTTTGTTCGCGATTAGCGTGCATGAATCGGCTCATGCCTGGATGGCAAACTTGCGTGGTGACCCAACTGCCCGCATGTTAGGAAGGATCACGCTCAATCCGATCAAGCACATCGATCCGGTCGGAACAGTGCTGCTTCCCCTGATCGCAGCCCTGACCAATGTACCCCTGCTGGGCTGGGCTAAACCCACCCCGGTGAATCCCGCGAATTTTCGTTATCCCGTACTCGATGACATACTGACTTCGGTGGTTGGACCTGTGAGCAATATGGCAGTGGCGGCGAGTGCGACTACTGTTCTGATAGTGATTAAGCTGACATCATCTGCCGGAAGACAAGTTATTGACCAGATCGTTGGTCCCGAGCCACTCCATTCCCAATCCATTCTGGTTCCGGTTTGCCTTCTTTTTTATTCATTACTCGCCATCAACGTGGTGCTGGCTGTATTCAATCTGATCCCGGTTCCGCCGCTCGACGGCAGCCATGTGCTCCGCCACTTTCTGCCCGAGCCGGTGCGCCGCGTGTACGACGCAATGGGACTGATCGGCCTGTTCGTTCTCGTCTATTTTGGGGGAAACATCTTGAGCAGGCTTCTTGCTCCGGTGCTTGGAACCTTCGACCTGATTCTTTTGAAAGCATGACGACCTCGCGAAACCAGCAGCGTAAACGGGTTTTGAGCGGTATGCGCTCGACGGGAAGACTGCACCTCGGGAACTTTGTCGGTGCTCTCGACAATTGGGTGCGCATGCAGGACCAGTACGAGTGCTTCTTTTTCGTCGCCGACTGGCATGCGCTCACCACGGATTACGCCGACACTTCGCAGGTGAAACAGAATTCGATTGAAGTGCTGCTGGATTGGCTGGCCGCTGGGCTCGACCCTGAGCGCTGCACCATGTTCATTCAGTCGCATGTTCCGCAGCATGCCGAATTGCATTTGTTGTTCTCGATGATCACGCCCCTGGGCTGGCTCGAGCGCGTGCCCACCTACAAAGAGCAGAGGGAGAACATTACCGAGAAAGATCTGGGCACCTACGGTTTCCTCGGATATCCGGTGCTGCAGGCGTCCGACATTCTGATTTATAAGGGCGACTTCGTTCCCGTCGGCGAGGACCAGGTCCCACACGTGGAACTCACACGCGAAATCGCGCGGCGCTTTAACATGTTTTACAACCTGCGAGGAATGGCGGTGTTTCCCGAGCCGCAACCACTGCTCACTCCTGCCGCCAAGTTGCCTGGGACCGACGGCCGCAAAATGTCGAAGTCTTATGGCAACACCATTCTGCTTACCGATCCTGAACCAGTTGTACGCCAAAAGCTCAAAACCATGGTGACCGATCCGGCGCGAGTGCGGCGCACTGATCCCGGCAACCCAGATGTTTGTCCGGTTGGCGACTTGCACAAAATCTTCAGCGGTCGCGAGACCAACGCCAAAGTGGACGTCGGTTGCCGCTCAGCGGGCATTGGCTGCATCGAGTGCAAGAGTTGGGCGGCGGATTCGTTGGTGCATATCTTGAATCCTATGCAGGCCCGGCGGAAAAAATACGAGGACAATCCGCGCCTCGCCTGGGATATTCTGGAAGCAGGCTCCGAACGCGCCCGCAGGGTAGCCTCCGGCACCATGAAGGAAGTGCGCGAAGCGATGAAGATGTCACTCGATTACGAAGTTCCGGGTCCAGAAGGAGCGAAGTAGCTTGGCAGCTCGGGAAGCAAGAATTCCGGTTCAAGAAGAATCTTCGACTGCCGCGGTGCCGGTCGTGACCCCGTTGGCGCCTGGCGGAAAACAAGCAGAGAATGACTTCCCTTTTTCTGTGGCATTCGGCGGCGTCTATGACGGCCCGCTCGATCTACTGCTTGATCTTGTGCGCAAGCAGGATATTGACATCTACGACATCCCAATCGCGAAGATCACCGCTCAGTACCTGGCATACGTGGAAAAATTGCGCGAACTGGATGTAAACGTCGCGGCTGAGTTCATCTATATGGCTGCAGTGCTGATTCACATCAAATCGAAGATGCTGCTTCCCCGCGATCCTGCTGCAGCTTCCGAAGCCGACGATGATCCTCGCGCAGAGCTAGTCAACCGTCTGATTGAGCATGAGAAATTCAAGTCTGCAGCGCAGATGCTGATGCAGAAGCAGCAGATCGAGGATGCAGTGCGCTCCAACCCAGCGATCCGCGAATTTATGGACGACGAGGGAGCGGAGCCAGAAATCGCCGCAGACGTCATTGATTTGGTGAAGACATTTCAACAGGTGCTCGATCGTGTCCGTTCGCGGCCCATCCTCCAGGTGGACGAAGAGACCGTGACCGTCGGCCAGATGATCGATTATCTGCGGCGAAGGCTGTCGCTCGAAGACCGGCCGCTGCGTTTGAAGCAGATCCTGATGAACGTGCAATCGCGCCAGGCACTAGTTTGCATGTTCCTGGCGTTACTGGAACTAGTCCGATTGCAGGCAATTCAACTAAGGCAGGACCGATTGTTTGGCCAAATTCTGCTGCGCAAGCATGTCGGTTTTGACGCGGTGATGAACGAACAGGCCGCGGTGCGAGATGACTGGCGGTAGATTCCCCCACCCTTTCGCACAGAACGCGAGAGAATACGATTTTTTTATCACGGTTGACTCTAATATAGTTATGCAGCTTATTACTAGCTTGACGTTACAGCGGGCAGCACAGGCCCGGAGGGACGACATATTTTAGCCCAGGCGTAAGCCCTGGGTAGAACGAATACGCGATTGAGTCCCGGAGGGACGACAGAAACAAAATCTCAACAGACATGAGTCTCAAAGCCAAAGTCGAAGCCATCATTTACGCGGCGGAAACGCCAATCACACTCGACCAAATTATGGGATTGCTAAAGGAATCGGAGGGTTCTGACGAAACTGACCTCCGCTCGCGGGTGCGTGCGGCCATCGAGGAATTGACCGCGGAATATGCGTCCGAAAATCATGGGATTGAGCTACGCCAAATCGCAAACGGATACCGCATGTCCACCAAGCCCGAGCAGCATGATTTGGTGCGATCGTTTGCCAAGAGTCTTAAGCCGCCAATTCGACTCTCCCTACCCGCTCTTGAGACTCTTGCAGTGATCGCCTACAAGCAGCCGGTCACAGTACCAGAAATCAGCGAGATTCGCGGGGTGGACTCGAGCGGCGTGATCGGCACTCTGCTGGACCGCAAGCTGATCACAACCTCGGGACGCAAGGAAGTAATCGGCCGGCCCATCCTCTACAAGACCACAAAGGAATTCCTGCTCCGGTTCGGACTGAAGGACGTGAACGAACTGCCGAGCATGGAGGAGTTCGAAAAACTGGTAGCGGAATCTTTTCAAAGTGATTTACTACCTGCCACTCCGCAGCCGACAGAGCAAGTATCGGCCGAAGCTCAAGAGGAACCAGCGCCTTCTGAAACAAGCAAAACGGCGTAATACGTAAACCCGTTTATGTTTCCTGCTACTCTTTCCTAACATGCCTATTGAGCGTTTACAGAAAATCATCGCCGCTGCCGGAATCGCCTCCCGTCGCAAAGCCGAAGAATTCATCAAGTCTGGTTTGGTTTCGGTGAATGGTCAAATTGTGACGGCGCTTGGCAGCAAAGCTGACATCGAGCGCGACCACATTCGGGTAAATGGAAAACTGCTGCACGGAGCGGAACAGCCTATTTATCTTGTGATGAATAAACCCAAAGGGTATGTCACCACCCTGCGTGATCCGGAAGGCCGACCTACCGTGATGGACCTTCTTCGCGGCATTCGCACTCGCGTGTATCCAGTGGGACGCCTGGATTACGCCAGCGAAGGCCTGCTGCTGCTCACCAATGATGGCGAGCTCGCCAATAAGCTGATGAAAGCCGCGTCCCATGTGACAAAGACCTATGTAGTGAAGGTGGCCGGCACCCCTGCGCCTGACGGTATTGAGAAAATTCGCCGGGGACTAAGTATTCCTACTGATCGCGGCCGGCGAGTGCGGACTGCTCCTGCAAAAGTCCGCGTAGTGCGAGAGTCTGACAATCCCTGGTATGAGCTGACTTTGACCGAAGGAAAGAACCGGCAGATCCGGCGGATGTTCGAGGAAATTGGCCACCACGTAGAAAAAATCAAACGCGTTCGCTATGGCCCGCTCAGCCTCGATATTCCACCAGGAGAATTCCGGCGGTTGAGCGCGGGCGAAGTGGAAAAGCTGAAAAGTGCGGCGGGTTTGTCTCGAGGGCGCACGGGCGTGGACGCACGTGCCACCAGCAAAAGCCCAAAGCGTCGGACAGGAATGTCCGACCCACACAAGCCCGACCCACATACGCGATGAGCGACTTCGGCCAATACGTGCCGGCCCACATTCGCAAGCTGGCCGAAAACAATCAGTCGAAACCGCTCAAGCAGTCAAGTTCAACGGACAAGCCGCTCGCCCTCAACCTGAATGAGAATCCCTTCGGTCCGTCTCCGCTGGCGTTGAAAGCAATCGAATCGGCCCTTTCAGAAAGTCATCGCTACCCCGAAATTCAGGCCAGCATCCTGCATGAGGAAATCGCGGCCTTTCACGGGATGAAGCCGGAGCAAGTCCTGGTTACGGCCGGCGCAACCGAGCTGCTCGGCATCATCGCCAGAACGCTGCTCGGGCCCGGACTCACAGCGATCACCAGCGCGCGGTCTTTCATTGTGTACAAGCTTGCAACCCAAGTTACTGAGGGTAGTCTCATTGAAGTCGCAACTCGTGACAACGGTTACGATCTCGACGCGATCGCGAAGGTAACAGATGTAAATACGCGCATCGTGTTCATCGCGAATCCCAACAACCCTACCGGCACACTGGTGACCGCCGATGAAGTCGATGATTTCCTTGAGAAAATTCCCGGCCACGTTCTTCTGGTGCTCGATGAAGCCTATGGCGATTTTGCGGAACGGTTTGCGCAAGAGCGAGGCGCGATATTTTCACGAGCGCTCGACTACATCCGCCAGGATCGCAACGTGATTTTGCTCAAGACCTTTTCCAAGGCACACGGACTTGCCGGGCTGCGCGTGGGCTACGGAATTGGCCCTTCGCGCCTGATTTCGCTTTTCGCTCCCATGCGAACGATCTTTTCGATTTCGTCGGTAGCACAGGCGGCAGCCACGGCAGCTCTCCGCGATCAGGCACACATTCAGATCGCAGTTGACAATAACACCCGACAAGCGGAAGTTCTGTCCTCTGGACTGACAGATGCAGGACTAGCTGTTGCGCGAACCTGGGCAAATTTCTTTTATTGCGAGTTGGGGACAGATGCCGCGGGTTTCGCCGAACGTTTGCAAACCGAAGGAGTGATTGTTCAGCCGATGGGGCTCTGGGGAGCGCCAACAGCAATCCGCGTCAGCATTGGAACGCCGGAGCAGAACCAGCGATTTCTCAAAGCACTCAGGATAGTGCTGCAGTAAACCGCGACCTAGTGCTTGAGCCCAACCCGCTGCAACAGCTGATCAAACCGGGGATCGCCCCGCAACGGATCAACCAGCGGCTCCACCCCCAAGTAAAGGATTTGCTCCGAACGGTCTTGGTAGCTTTTCTGCAGATAACCAAATGCGTCGTTTTTGTTGCCGAGCGCAATTGCGACTATCGCAAAGTAAGAAGGGGGAACGTAACGCTGGCTCTTCATAATGTTCAGCAAATTGAGTTCACTCAGCGCATCGCCTCTGCGTCCGGCCGTGGCGTATGCGTGCGCTAACAGGGCATGCGCCATGGGGAGGGTCTTGGCGAAATCGCGAGCCTGCTCGAGCTCAGAAATAGCTTCCTTGAGCATCCCCTTTTGTTCGTACGCCAGGCCAAGTTGGATCCTCGCCGGCAAGTACGTTGGGTCAATCTGCAGCCCCCCCTGGCATTGCGATATCGCTTTGTCGTACTGTCGTGAGAGGTAATACTGACGTGCCAGGCCGTTATTGATGAATGGTGAAAGCGGATCGAGTTGCTGTGCCAAAGTCGCTTCCTTCAGACTTTCCTCGGTGCGGCCCAATTGCATTAAGTAATGCGAATACAGGTGATGGGCCGTTGCATAGTTCGGATTCAATTCGATGGCTCGCCGGAATTCACGCTCGGCACCCGCAAAGTCCCAATCATAGTTATGTAAAACATGCGCCAGAGAGGTGTGGGTCTCGGCCACGGAATCATCGAGTTGCACTGCCTTCACTGCCGCGATCTTGGACTGAGTCATGGCCTGATTGGGTGGGAGGATCTCGGGGCCGCCGATCAATGTAAGGAAGGCGAAGTAGTCGGATAATCCAGAGTATGCGAGCGCGTAATTCGGGTCCCTCTTTATGGCTTCCTGAAAGTACTGGCCGGACTTTGCCAATCCCGCTGCAGTACGTTTGTCCCAGTAAAACCTTCCCAGCAAATATGACTGGTAGGCTTCCGGAACCACGGGATGTGTACCCGCCTGAAGGCGCTGTTGTTGCTGGGGCGTCAATTCGACATCAATCTGCTTGGCGATATCGCGGGCAACTTCGCTTTGCAGAAGCAGAACATCGCTTAGCTCACGATCGTAGGTTTCGGCCCAAATGTGTTCGTCGGTAGTGGCATCGACAAGCTGCGCGGTAATCCGAACGCGGTTCTCGACCAGCTGTACTGCGCCTTCAACCACAGCGTCAACGTGAAGTTCGCTGGCAATCTGCGGCAACGATTTTCGTGATCCCTTGTATTGCATGACCGAAGTCCGCGAGACAATTTTCATGTCTCCGAGCTTAGAGAACTGCGTGATAAGCTCCTCCGTCATTTCATCAGCGAAGTAGTCTTGTTTGGGATCGGCGGTCAGATTCGCGAGAGGCAGGACCGCAAGGGAGTGGAAGCGGTGGGCTGTCCTGCCGAAAAACCAATCCCTTAATCCATAAACGTTAGTGGCAACCAATACTGCGCCGACCACAAGCGCGATGCTAAAGCCAGTAAACGCACCAGTCCACGAATTCCACAGATGCAGTTTGGGCTTTGGCGCGGGCACAATTTTATCGAGAGCAGGCGTCGGTGGTGCGGAGGTCGCACCGTCAAGCTGCCCAATGAATCTGTAGCCACGGCGCGCAACCGTCTCGATATAGCGCGGTCGATCAGCCGAATCGTTCAGCGCACCACGCAACCGGTTCACGGCGGCGTGAAGGCCGTGATCAAAGTCCACGAAGGTGTCGGCAGGCCAGATTCTCTTCTGCAATTCTTCACGGCTTACAACGTCTCCGGGCCTTTCGAGAAGCGTTTGCAGGATTTGCAGCGGTTGCTCTTGCAGGCGAATTCGTGTTCCGCCATTGCGCAGTTCCCCGGCGCGAAGATCAAGCTCGAATCTGTCGAACCGGATGAGTTGAGACACCGGCGACGGCGGCATAGGAAGCCTATCTCACCAATTGCTCTGCTTTCTGAAAGTTGGCAGCAGTTTAGCACTTTCCATTGTGCCGCGTGAGGATTTCTCCAGCGCGCTTGATTTCAGCCACTTAGCTCGTGAGCCACAAATGCAAAGAGCGTGACTGGCATTGTATTGACCAGGTGTCGCGCAAGGCGCAAGGTGCTGATCCAGCGGCACCAGTGGCGGCCAAAACCGGCACCTGCGGCGCAAATTCAAACCTGAGGTGGTTTATGAATTACAGATTTTCAACGCTATTTGTGCTCTGCGCAATCTGGATCTCAACGGTTGCAGTCCCTGCATCGGCCGCTTCGGGCAGCTCCGATCAGGGCGTGCGCAAGTTCGATCATGCCGAACTCTTTGGTGGGACTTCCACTGGACAGAAAAAGGCAGGCGGATCCACCAAAGGAGCATTGGTGTTCGATTCCGAGAAAAAGACCGTCGAATTTCGACCTGGGAAGGGCAGCGCAGTGATGAGCATTCCCTATTCGCAGGTCAAAAGTTTGCTTTATGAACAGGCGTCAAAGCCGAGGTACACCGAGGCAGTGCTGATTTCTCCGATGTTCCTGCTGGCGCATTCGAAAAAGCACTACCTCACCATTCAATACACCGACACGAACGGCACTGGACAGTACGCCATTGTGCAATTGGACAAGAAGAACGCACAGGAAGCTGTTGCAGCGGCCCAGGCCGAGACGGGCAAGAGCGTTGAGCGGGCGGAGGAGAAGTAGCTGTTTGCAAAACACAAATCATTCCTAGAGGAAAAAGGAGCTTCAAATTGAAAACTCTAATGTTGTCCGGCCTGCTTTTAGTGTTGGCGCTAAGCACGTCAGCCCAGTCGCTCTCCACCGGGAAAGGCGACCTACGGGTGATGACCTACAACGTCAACGAAGGAACTGACTTTCTCGAAATCCAGGCGGCAACCGACCAACAAAGCTTCTTGGCCGCCGTGGTTCAAACCATCGCTCAAGTCCGGGCGACGAATCCTCCGGCACGAATGCAGGCACTGGCAAAACAGATTATTGCTGCGTCTCCAGACCTGGTGGGTCTGCAGGAACTCGACCAGTGGTCTACTGGACCACTTAGTTTCGTTACCGGATGTCGAACGATGACGACCGAATTTGACATGCTGAAGGAATTGCAAGATGCACTGGCAGCGCAGGGTGCCCACTACAAGATCGCGGTTCAGCAACAACAGTACGCATTTCCTGCGATACCCGGTGCGGTATTCCCCAGCGGCCCATTCTTGTGCGTGGCGGTCGTGGACCAGATCGCAATTCTGGCGCGCACAGATTTGGATCCCTCAAAGTTCCAAGTGAGCAACCCACAGTCAGCGCAGTATGTGAGCGCACTCGTCTTCCCGACACCCATCGGGCCACTGCCTTTGCCGCGGGCGTGGGCCTCCGTTGATGCTACTTTCCACGAACAAGCTTTCCGCTTCATCACCACTCATCTTGAGTCAGTGGATACAACTCTGTTTGGCCTCCCAAGCATTCGTAGGGCGCAAGGAGCGGAATTGCTTACTGGGCCCGCAAACACGTCGTTGCCGGTCGTAATTGCGATGGATTCCAATTCTCAAGCGGCGCCACTTCCACAAGATCCAACTTATGTTGATTTCACGTTGGCCGGCTATGCGGATGCCTGGTTTGAAATTTTTCCGGGAGTTTCGGGATTCACCTGTTGCCAAGATCAGCTAGATAACAATGTAGTTTCCGATCTCTACCAACGGATTGATCTGATCCTGACACTGGGACCAGTGGAAGCGCAGAACATCGCTTTGTTCGGCGCCAACCCCGTCAGCAAAACGCCCGGCGGGTTGTGGCCTTCGGACCACGCGGGTGTAGCGGCACAGTTAGCATTGGAAACCCAGTAAGCGTATGTAATTGGATCCCCGGCACTGAGCCGAGCCGGGGAACCACTGATGTTTTTCGGAAAAGCTCGCAGGTCAGGAGAAAATGGGATGCCACGTTTCGTTAAGCCGGTTGTTATCGCCGCGATTTCTGCCGCACTGTGCGTCTTGCCAGGCTGCGGAATTGGAACCGGAAATCTGTTGAGTGGACCTACGACCTGTAGCGGCTGTTCTCCCAGCACTAATTTCATTTACACCGCGAACGCTGCCGGCAGTCCATCAACCGTCTCCGCCCTGGCTTCGAATGCAACCACAGGAGCGTTGACCGCGATTGCGTCTCCTTACAGTACGGGAACTCAGTCTTTGGCACTGGCGGCGGACCCGTCGCACCGGTTTCTGTATGTGGCAAATGCCCAGTCTTCCGACATCAGCGCCTTCAGGATCAACGCCGCAAGTGGCAGCCTCAGCGTGGTCCCGGGTTCACCCTTTCCCGCTGAGTTCGGCATGTACTCTCTCGTTGTTGATCCTCTTTCGGGCCAATTCTTATACGCGGTTAGTGGAAGCTCGGAGAAACTGTGGGTGTACACGATCAATACGTCCACCGGAGCACTGTCTCCTCTGCCCGGAACACCCATGCCGATTGCGCCAAGCGGAACGGTTTCCAGCTCGGTTGTTATTGACCCTTCTGGCAAATACTTGTACGTCACCAACGAAAGTTCCGGGCCAGGCGGCGCCAGCATTTACGGGTTCAGTCGCGACGCGACTACTGGCGCGTTAATGCCGCTAGTGGGATTCCCGATCGCCGTGGACGGATTAGCAAACAGGAGCGTATTTGACCGTACTGGCAAGTTCCTTCTGACTACCGGAACCGGTGTCTTTGGCCTCAACGGTGGCGTTGATGTTTTCACTCTGAACACTTCCAACGGCGCCCTGGGCGCAACCGGACCACCAGTGCAAGTGGGAGACGACCCAGCTGGGATTGTCGTCGATGCCTCGGGAAACTACGTTTATGTTCCAAACACTGCGGACGTCACCATCTCGGCATTCACTTTCAACCAAGCAACCGGTGGATTGACCGCAATTTCAGGTTCGCCTTTCCCCAGTGGCGGTAATGGAAGCATCAATGGGCCCTTAGGTATCGCGCCAGACAGCACCGGACATGTTTATGTCTGCAACGCCTCCAATGACATCTCGGTGTTCTCCATCAATCCTGGTAACGGTGCGTTGATGCCAATCACGGGATCACCATTCCCCGACGGTGGCAACGCACCCAGTGCAATTGTGTTCGTACCATAGAGCAGAGAGTTGTGACGAATATGCCGAACTCGCAGACAACTTCGTTGTGGAGATTACGTGGCGGCGCCCTGGCTCTCATGGTCCTGCTAGTGCCATTTCTGACGGGCTGTTGGGTGCAATCGGTGTATCCGTTCTACGAAGATTCGGACGTGGTGACCGACGGCACTTTCGTGGGGAACTGGTTGGGAGATGGCGAACTGAAGGGATGCTTGCTGGCAGTCAGCCTTGATGCCACGACACGGACGTATGCACTGGCGGTGTCAAAGTCAACCACCACGGACGTAAATGCTCAATGCGAGGCGGTCACCTTCGAAGGCAAGCTCGTACAACTCGGGCAAGAGCGCTATCTCGACGTTGTCTCCGACCCTGAGAAGTCCTGGCCGGCGACTCTGGACACACTTCTGAAAGTTGATGCCGACAAGCAGAGGCTGGCATTCACGCCACTCGATCCTGACTGGGTCGCAGGTGCGATGAGTGACAAGACGGTGAAGCTGCAAGGGCGCATTCAGGAGTTTGGGCTGCTGCCGCGTTTCGTTGCAGTCACATTGATTTCCCCGACCGGCGATTTGCGCGAGTTTCTTCGTCAAGCGGACGCGAAGGCAGCCTTCAGCGAGAGCGGCAAGATGCGCTTCCTGCGGAAATGAAGTGGTGCATTATGAACGCGAGACGAAAATTAAGGTTGATGGTCGAAGTTGTCGGAGCATTGACGGGTGTCTTCTTCTTCGACTTTTCGGGAATCGGGGTTGCCTGGAGCTTGCTTTCGATAGTCCGAATTCAGGATGCGCACGTCTACAGCTGGCTCATCTTCGCTAGAAATTCGCTATTCGCAGTAGTCTTGGCAAGGCGTTCGATGAGCAGTTCCATGGCTTCCACGGGTGAAAGCGGATTCAGCACTTTGCGAAGCACCCAGATGCGGGCAAGATCATCCTTGGGAATCAGCAGTTCTTCTTTACGCGTGCCGGAACGCTGAATGTCAATCGCGGGGAAGGTGCGCTTATCCACCAGTTTGCGATCAAGAATAATTTCCGAGTTGCCGGTACCTTTGAACTCTTCGAAGATCACATCATCCATGCGCGAACCCGTGTCAATTAGTGCAGTCGCGATAATCGTCAGCGACCCACCCTCTTCGATGTTGCGTGCCGAGCCAAAGAAGCGCTTGGGACGTTGCAACGCGTTCGAGTCAACACCACCTGAGAGCACTTTGCCGCTCGGAGGAACGATGGTGTTATAGGCGCGGGCCAGACGCGTGATTGAATCGAGCAGAATCACCACATCACGTTTGTGCTCAACCAGCCTCTTCGCCTTTTCAATTACCATCTCGGCCACTTGAACGTGGCGCGCTGCCGGCTCGTCGAAGGTTGAAGAGATGACTTCGCCTTTAACCGAGCGCTGCATGTCGGTGACTTCTTCCGGGCGTTCGTCAATCAGCAGGACCATCAGCACAACTTCGGGATGGTTCGTGGTGATTGAATTCGCTACGTTCTGCAGCAGCATGGTTTTGCCGGCACGTGGCGGGGAGACGATGAGTCCGCGCTGACCTTTGCCCAGGGGAGTCAACAAATCCATGACTCGCGCACTGATGTTCTCGCGCGTCGTTTCAAGCTTGACGCGTTCCTGAGGATAAAGCGGGGTCAGGTTGTCGAAAAGAATCTTATTGCGCGCTTCGTCGGGCGATTCGAAGTTTACAGCCTCAATTTTGACTAGGGCAAAATACTTCTCGCCCTCGTGCGGAGGACGAACTTGTCCACTGATGGTGTCGCCGGTTTTCAGGTCGAACTTGCGAATCTGCGACGGCGAAACGTAAATGTCATCGGGGCCAGGCAAATAGTTGTAGTCGGGAGAGCGGAGAAAACCGTAGCCGTCGGGAAGAATTTCGAGCACGCCCTCAGCGAAAATGTGGCCCTCCTTTTCGCTTTGCGCCTGAAGAATCTTGAAGATAAGGTCCTGCTTGCGCATACCGCTGGCGCCCGGGAGGTCTAGAGTGCGGGCAATCTTGGTTAATTCAGTGATGTTTTTTTCTTTGAGTTCTGCAATGGTCATTAGCTCACCTGCGAGGAGATCGGAATAAGGGGGGTATTTTCAGGGGGATTCGCGTTACTTCTAGGCAGGAGGGCTGGGCTGCTACTTAAGCAGCCCGCCGTTGTGCCTCAACAAAATGTTCCGGCTCGGACAAAACCGTCTGCCGCTCGGAGCTCGCAATCCGATCCAGCACTTCGTTCATGGTTTCCTGGATTCTGGTATTAGGCTTATGAAACTTGCGGGTAGCCTTGGAGGCAAGCTGACAGAGCATATAACGATTCCGCAAAGTATGTAAAGCGTCAAAAACGCGATCAGAACGCATAGGTAGTATCCTCTCTCTCCAGGGCGAATCTCTCAGACAACGAGAACCCAGTTTCTCTGGAACCCGTAGGCTGGCCGTGCAGCCGCCAACCAGTAACTGTAAATAACAGAAAACAGATGAGTTCTACAGGAAAAAGCTCTGGTTACTTGTATAGATGCTCCGAAGGGGCCGAAAGTTTCTCGGTTATAGTCGCCAGGCCCAGTCGAGCGGAAGGTGCGTCAGGAAACTAGTATTTTAGACCTTCGGAACGTTTTAACGTACAGGTAAAGGCGTATGGCGTCAAGCAATTTGTTTGGGATCCAACTGCGCGGGGACCTAGGTTGTTCCAATTTGAGTAATGTCGGATTGGTACGGCATATCCAGTGCCCAGGCACGGCATGTGAAAGCGCGGCATGATCATACCGGGTAAGCGAGGCGGATTCCGAGGTCTCGATGGGGCGAAACTCAATCCTAAGGCCTGCATGAGTGCCGTCTCTTTGAGACACGCTCTCATTCCTACAAGCGAGTCGTCCTGAGCCAGGGTTGCCGGGAACAGGCATGATGATATCATTAGTGTGAGAGCTGCGCTGAGAGTATTCCTGCTGAACCCACAATAATGAGATGGCCATGTCGTCCTCCGAGCGACGGCAATACCGGTTGTTTCCCAACGAAGATCGCGCTCGCTTTATGCGGAGCGCAGTGACTTCAGAAATTCAGAGATGCTGCGGAAGGCAACATTTTGATTACGGCTTCTCGGAGAACAGGAAAAGATTTCGTGACGACGCTCTGGCGACCAGCCTAAGCGGCGGAAGTTTACCGGCTTTACCACGGTTGTTGTTCAGGCTACGCTGTCATCCTGCTGCGCTTGGAATGAATGTTGAGGTTCGGGGCTGCGCTCCGGCGCGAGGTTCCCCCCACCCTTCGAAAGGCGCGAAGGGCGGGGCAGCCACGGGTATCTTCCCGTTGTTGGGTGGAGTTTTCAGATCAGACGACTAGACCAGAATTGACTGGTATTCCTCGTACACACCCTTGAAGTCGGTGATCTGATGGTTGCCCTCGAAGTGCCAAATTCTGGTGGCGACTTCGTCGATTAAGTCCTCGTCGTGTGTGACTAGGAAGACGGTCCCGTGA